>Ga0070698_100009400_pt1 | contig 10477 bp, 8 predicted proteins | sample KBSK1502metaG_FD_65477 | JGI IMG/M metagenome (GOLD analysis project Ga0070698, IMG submission 65477) | Corn, switchgrass and miscanthus rhizosphere microbial communities from Kellogg Biological Station, Michigan, USA - KBS K1-50-2 metaG | ecosystem: Host-associated > Plants > Roots >... | reverse complement strand
CAAAGTAGACAATTCACCAATCGCTCGACATAGAAACCATCAAATACCAGCCCGACGCTCTTACAAAATCGCTCACGTCTCAGAACACATCTCTAACCCTAATTCCACCGCCGGCGCGACAAACGTCGAGCGCCCCCCCACGAGTTTCGCGTAGTAAGCGCGACCGCGGCGCATGACTTCGTCCTTGAGGTACCAGGTGAGCCGCGGGTTCTTCTGCCTCCTTCTGAATGCTGCGGGGTAAACTAACATCCCGCCGACCGCATACCGCGATGTCGGAACGATGGGCCTGCGCGACGGGTATCTGTCAGCGTATTTGCAAAGCCCACGTCTTCGATGAAACGTTCGGCGCTGGCAGCGTTTTCAATGCGGAGGTCTTCGTCGCGCCGCCACATGCGGTCGCGATGGAGTTCGATCTGCTCGGGGAGAGGCGAGTAGTCATTGGGTTAAGGGCGGCGGGTCAGCAAAAGGGAACTTCTGCTTGGATAGCGCGCTCGAGAATCGCACAACCGCGGGCCTTACCCCAGTTTAGTTTTTTCTGGGAGTTCATTCCCCTGGTAAACGGCGATTAGTCAATCAGGGGCGACAATTGGGGCAGATCTGCGATTTGCGATTCTCAATCGGCCTGAGTCGATAATCAGAATTCAAGATAGGTCTTTCTGAGGCGATGTTGAACCGTTAAAGATTGATGAGGTCGCTTTTAGCCCGTCTATGATCGCATCACGATTCTCGCCTGCCATCACACCGATAAGCTTCAACAGCCAATCCTTGCTAAAGGGAAATCTGTCACTGCCGCTAATGAAATGTTTCGTACCCTCAAAACTCCATCTGAGTCGGAAATCTGTGGACTGCTTTCGGACCATATCTATAAGAATTTCCATTTTGCCTCGCACTTCACCAGATTTGTTCAGCGCCAGCAGATTAGCTATCTCAATCACGCGTAAAGCTACCTTGATCTGCACATCAAGGTTCTCATCGGCAAGTAAAGATCCGATGAGTTGTTGGCTTTGTTCGAATCTGCTTGTGGTGAAGTATTTTTCGGCGAAGTCGCCACGTGCTGAGATATCTTTCGGATGCCTGTCTAACCAATCTCGATTCAAAGCAAATGCTTGCTCATAGTTGAATAGTATTTCGTGATACAGCAACGCAGCTGCATCATATGCCAACTTCGCGTCGGGATACACCTGCAAGAAATTCGTAAAACAACGAGCTGCATTTGTCCAGTCCTTCAAGATAAAGAAGACGCGACCCAAATTATCTTGTGCCATCGCCCAGTCTTGAGGAAGGTGCTCGCGGCTGTATACAGTCAAAGTCCTCTGATAGGCATCGACAGCCTGGCGCAATAGCATCAAGCCCTCTTGCCCTGGAACCCTCATGCCCAATTCCTTAAGCGCGCCTCCCAAACCATTCTGGGTCATCGCCCAGTATTGAGGCGTGCTCTTGTTGCTAAAGACCGAGGTAGCGTCATTGTATGTCGCCAAAGCCTCCCTTAGTAACCGCAAACCTTCCGAGCCCTCGGTTCTTACACCTAACTCTTTCAACGTCGTCGCGAGACTCACTGTCGCCATAGCCCACTCTTGGGGTGCATCGTCCCGACGAAAGACCAACAAGGCTTGCCTTCGAGCAGTTTCGGCCTCGTGTAAGAGTCTGATAGATTCTTTTCCCTGAGCTCGAATTCCGAGCTCTTTGAGAGTGTTGCCGAGGTTGATTTGAATCCCAGCCCATTGCTTGGCAAATCTCTCTCGTGTAAATACCAGCGACGCTTGACGATAAGCTGCTACGGCTTCCGTTAGCGGCCCTGCGCCTTCCGGACCCTCGATTCTAATACCCTGCTGGGAAAGCGCATTTCCAAGGTTTGAATAAGTTCCAGCCCAGCCTTCCGGATACTGTTCGAATGTAAAAACCGACAGCGCCTGCCGGTAAGCGGCTACGGCATCATTCATTAATCGGGGGCTTTCGGTCGGCTCAGCTCTCATACCTTGCTCTAGAAGGGCATTCCCAAGGCTGTTCTGAGTCGTTGCCCAATCATGAGGTTGCCGCTCGTGAGTCTTGATCAGTAGCGACTCTCGAAAAGCCGCCACGGATTCTGACAATGTTTTGATGCCTTCTTGGCCTTCCAATCTGACTCCCAGTTCGACCTTTGCGATACCTATAAGGTGCGTAACTTCTGCCCATTTATCCGGTGACTTGGTTTTTGAAATCAGCTTTCTCGCTTGATCATAACTGACGACTGCGTCTTGGAAGTTGTAGGCCGACGACGCGGAGTTTCCAGCCAGCTTCCATTCCTCACCGGCATTCTCTTCGCTCTTTACCGCAGCTTTCTTAAAGTTCTCCGCAGCGGAGGCAAAGTTCTGATTGTAGAAATCTACGAGCCCTTTAACATGATGATCAGCCGATGCTTTTACCGCGTTTGCCCAATCGTCAAAAGCCCCCTTCGCCTCTTGAGGCGTTGAGCCATATTTGTTGGCTAGCTCACGCATGTAGTCGCTGAAATCAATATGCTTCGGTTGGTTTCCCTGTTTTTGTAACTGAGCAATACGATTCGACAGCTTAGTCATCTCCTTCTCGATCCGGGCGTGGGTCCATAACGCTTTGGATCCGAGTGGCACGATGACGACATCGAGGGTTTGAATCTTCTGTAATCCGATGTTCGGAAGGTTCCACTCTCCGTCTAACGGGTAATTGATTACCCAACCCTTTTTCTCTACCGTGATTATTACCCGTTCCCCTTCTTTTAGACCTCCAGACAAGCTAATGCTAAATCTTCCATTTCCATCGGTGAGCCCGGCTTGCTTTCCAGCGACACCGACTCTCGTGTTGCGCACCGGCCGCTTGTCATCTGTCACGAGTTTGCCGTTGAGTCTTATTTGCTGAGCCATAGATGACCCGCAAACAAAAATGATAACCAGTGTTGCGGCTATCCCGTTCATTTACTTCTCTCCAAGTAAATCGTTTTTGGGCCTGGCAGGGTTACGTATTCGTCACGCTGAGAATACCGTTCTTTGCGAACTAGGATGCGAGCACTATCGCCGGGATCTGCGGAAATATTCTCAACCGAAAAGCCGCCATCACTCGCGGTTGTAAACGTTTTGCCCGGAAGTAGCTCGACTTCAACAATAGCGCCTCCTATTCCCTGCTTCGTACGGAAGTCTCGTACAATCCCTCTGAGATAGGTAGACTTGGCTGGCGTGGTGGCGCTTTTGGGGGATTGTTCACCCACACTCACTCCGCCCCCAGCCACAATGTACTTCAGATTTATTGGCCAATCGAAAAAGACCGACGTAAACAGAAACGATGCAGTGACCATTGCGAATAGCAATGAGAACCACAATAACGTCAGCGCAGGTAGCTTGGTAGCTTTAGCAGCAATGGCCGTGAGCTTGGCGAAGATAAACAGGACGGTCATTAGGACTAAAAGCAGGATTATGCCAAATACTGCCACGCGCAAATCCGTAATCAACATCTTAATTATCGCTAGGGCTGCTGCTATTCCAACGACACCGAGCGCGTATTTTAGAGGAGGGATTTGTCTAATCGCCTCCTTCAGAATGTTGAGCGAGTTAATCGTCTGAGGTTGAGATTCGTCCGACGTGGGTTGGTCGGATATGGGCATTGCTGTTTTCTCCCGGATTAGAGACAGAGTAGCATACTTTGTTACACCCCGGCGACGATTCGTCGCAACGTGAAAATGAGAATTGGGGTCACACTTGCGTTTCTTGCGATTCTCAATCAGCCGCCAATATATCTTGTAAGAAACATCGTGGAAAGTATCATGTGCATTAAGAATTGGGGGGTCAGGCCTTCGATTCTCCGATTCTCGCCGGTGAAGCGATCGCTCCTCGGAATTCCAGTATGACTCGGCTTGAGCAACATGTATCGGGAAGCTGAGGATTGAGAATCGCAGAATCGAAGGCCTGACCCCATCAAGTAGACATGGCGCCGTCGAGTTTTCCACTGCTAGATCGCACTTTCGAGTGTCGGGAATATTTCATCATACTGATATCTGCATCCGCCATCCGCAACGGTCGACTAGGTACTACTTCTTCTCAAACTCCGTAAACCTCCTTTCGTCGGACAAATGCCTTTCGACTACCCTCCAATATTGTGCAGACAATCTCCTTTGTTTCAGCAGTATCGATTGAGCCGCGATCTCTAATCACCGCAAATTCTGCAGCGCCACGCAGCGGGATGATTAATTCAGCGTCTCCAAGGACTGCGATGTTTGCGTTGTGCGTTACGACGATTATCTGTCGTCGTTCCTTTATGTTGCGTAGCGACCGCACCAGCGTCTTATAGATGAATTCGCTATCCAGATTGTCTTCAGGCTGATCGATAATCAACGGCGTCGTGCTCTTCGAAAATAGTAGAATTGACAGCAAGATCGACTGTTGTTGACCCAGTGACAGCTTTGAGAATTCACGAACCTGATGAGTCTTTGTTCCATCGGCCAGCAAGACTTCTTTCGTTACCTTGATTTCTGGTCGATCTTCGAACGCGCACCGTTCGAGTGCAGCCTTCGCGCTTTTTTGTCCAATCTGCGCGATGATTGCATCGGCTTCTTTCGTAGAGAATATGGCGTTACCGGTTGCGTCAGCGATCTGTAGGATCGGCGCAGTATCTTTCTTGTTAATGGCATCCAAAAGCGCGAACGGCGATAAGTGCGAAGCGATCATAGCCGCCTTGGGAACTGCGGACGTACGCCAACCCATCTGGTCTTTAAGCATCTCTTCAAATTCCTTCGATAGCCGACCTTCTTGATATCGAAGACTAACGTTGTAATCCACGACGGTCGCAGCCAAGTTCTCATTCATTGCCGTTGCAAACGCTTGCCTAGTCATAAAAATGCGGCTGCGGAGGTTTCGCCGCGAGGCGACCAGTTCGCGTCTCTCTTTCGCTGCTGCCTGCAGCTTTGGAACGCTCTTTCTTAGCTCAACTAGTTTCGAGGCGAAGTCTGTTGAGTCTTTGGTAACCTTTCGAATGAACGCCATATCAAGAACGATGTTTTGCTTCTCAAGTTCTCGGCGAAGATTCTCTATCTTCGTTTGTGTTTCCTGCTCTTTAGCCTGCCAGACCTTTAGCTGAGCAAGAACTTCATTCGTTGACTCAGCGACTTTGGTCTTCAACTGTTCAGACAACGTCTGAGCCTCATCGGCGAGCTCAGTGACGAGTTTCTTAACCGCTTCAAATTCCGTCTTCCCCACGGCCAGTTTGGTTTCATCCAAGTCAAGCACAAGATCTTTAAGGCCTTCACTGCTTAGCGCAGCATTGATCGAAGTAAAGAGGGACGTTAGGTTTACCTTGAGTTGATCCCTCAGTTGGCGTTCAGTAGCAAGTTTCTCCTCGAGTTCGACGACTTGGCTTGCCTTTTGACTCTTGAGAGTTGCGATTTGAGCTTCAGCGATCTTCTTTCTGCCTTCAATTTCCGGAATTCGATTAACTTCTAGCTGAAGCCGTTCCATCTCGGTTTGATTGTCTAATAGACTCTCACGCAGCTCATCGTCTCTTGATAGCATGTCGTCAACGTTGACGAAGCCATCTAGGAAAGTCAGCAGGATGGTCGGATCCTTGTCGCAGTGCTGAATCGTATCCGCGGTTTGCCCCTGGCCATAGCTCTCAATCGCAATATGCGTAGGACCGTTTGGGTCGCTATTGCTAACCTCGTTAAGCTTACTCCTCGATAGCGTGTGTCTCTGGCCCACTTCGTCCTCGTACAACAAGAGAATGTCATCGGGCCAAACTGGCGAGTCGACGATTGTGTTCGACACCTCATTGGCGGAGGCCACGCGGAGTGATTCCAATAGAGTTGATTTACCTGCGCCGCGGCCACCGATGATACAAGTTAGATTCTTACTAAAATTCACAATCTGATTTCGCAGAAATCCACCTTCCAGTTTTATGCCCACAAAATGCGGAACCGAAGCGGGTATAAGATCTTCAATCCGAACGCGCGCCATACTGTCAATTAGTGCGATTCGAAGGGCATCGAAGGTTAGCGATTCCATTTTGAATCGCGTGAGTTTGCGATTGCCCTGTGCGTTCCTCCCAAGGAGGGCGGTTGTGTGCGCATCTGAAGACATAACTTTAGCTAGTTCGTTATCTAATTCTTGCTCCAGGTGGCCACATCGAATGGCAATGCAGTTCTTTCGACTAACGTCGTCATCCGAATGAGAGAACCATTTTGAGTTTGCGGATGAGGCGATCTCAAGACCCAAGAGGTTCTTGCAATTGAGAATGTCTTGTTTGAAAGCATCATACTTGGGATGAGCTTTCTCGAAACCTAACTCCAAATCGATATGAGCGCAGATTCCAAAACCGCCAAGGTCCTCGGCATACTTGAGACACTGGGGAATTGTGTCGTGACAGGCTTTTTTGTCAGCCGAGAACGTCAACTTCCCGTAAAACAACTCTAATTTTTCTGGCGTCGGGAAATAAACGAGGAGATGACCTTGTGGGGTCGAAAGCTCGACTCCCGGCACCACGAGATTATTCTTATTCTCCGAGTATTTCAGGGCGGTCCGAACATTACCAATCACATTGTGATCGGTGATTGCGACGACCTCCAGCCCCTCAGCAATAGCAACGTCAACGATTCCTTCGGGAGTCATCCCCTTGTCGGAAACGTCGTAAGATCCGTGGTCGCCGAACGAGTGGATGTGAAGGTCAGCGCGTCTAAATTGCGCTCCGTTTGAATATTGTTCTATTTCAGATTGACTCATCGGTTACGGCGTATTGTACATCGCGAGCTTCGTTCAAGTCGCGAACGCATCGCCCGCTTCGCGGGCTGACCCGGTCGCTATCGCTCCCCGGAAAATTCGATCCATCGGCGATCCATCGGGGTCAGGCCTTCGATTCTGCGATTCTCGCCAATGAAGCGATCGCTCCTCGGAATTCGAGTATGACTCGGCTTAAGCAACATCTATCGGGAGGCTGGGGATCTGAGAATCGGGTGAGTAGGCAGGTCACTCCTGGTGCGCAGGTTGGGCTTTGTGTTCTCTGTTTGCCGCCTGGTTTCCCGGCGGTGCCACATCATTTCAACCTTTCACCAGTTGCTTCCTGCCCCTCGCAGAACCGTGCGTGCGCAATTAACGCACACGGCTCCCCAGACAATCATTCGGGCTCTATTAGAACGTCCCGATGCGGAGCAGTTTCGTGGCCACCGCTTCTCCGCTTCTCTGTGCGGCCGGTGTTTCCCTACTCTGCTCGACCATCTGTCGCCTCCTTCCCTCCAGCGGCATTGCCCGCCTTCGCTGGTACTATGAGACGATCCGACTCCCTGCTGCTGTTTTGCCTTCCTCCCTTTGCGCGGTTGTTGGGCATACTCTCGGTCTCTCTCCTCTTTACTGCGTTGAGTTGTTGCTCCGAAAGCAGCGGCAGGGTCTCCCGGGTTGCCGTGCAGTCTCAATGTCACGCATGCCATGGTCTCCGACCCTGAGGAAGCGTTCACCACATCGCCCTTTACGGTGGCGCCCGTGTTGACTTCCGCACACCTGACGCCGTCGTCCTTCCTGTTGACCTCATTACGGGGCTCAATCCCTTCAACCTTTCGGCTTACGGCCTGCGTGCTCGCTGGCCTACGCTTAGAGCCGAACATTACTGTGCGACTCCCAAGGTCTCGCTACTCGGTGGCTGGCTAAGCCTTCCGAGATGGGCTTCTCACCCACTAGACTTCACGGTATTGCCCGGTCGCTCCAAAATCGAAGGCCTGACCCCGATCCCTTATTTTTCTCGCGTCCGCCTGAGTTCTGAATAGATCCGTCCGGCAAGCAGTCAGTACCGGAGCGGTAGCGACCGGGTCAGTCAAAGTCGGGCAGTTCATCGCCTTGCGCATACAGCACGTACGATAATCTGCAATTCGGTAGAGCTATGCTAGCATTTGTGCCATAGACGAAGCGGAAAGATTCGCGTATTTTCGATACGAAAAGCTTACAGGAAAGGAATTGACGATGTCGGAGGTAGCTGTACGTCAACCCAAAACCAAGTTCACTGAGGTTTTCCTTAGAATGCTCAGTACGGACATTCCCTCGCGGGCCCTACCCAGAAATCTGATTCTCTCCAGTTCCGCGAGGCTTTCGGTAGTAGATGAAGGACTAATGATTGAAGTCATTGCCCGTGACCCGGAAATCAACTACTACAATAATCACGAGCCAGATTTCGACGATGAGGATCCGGCAATCATCGAACTCCCTTTATCGAAGACGAGATTCCTAAAACTTGTTGTTGGGGGGAGCACCCATAGTGGCAGTCCCACTGCCGTCTTATACGTGAGTGATCCGGGTGAGATTGTCGAGTCGTTTCATCTGACGTTCGCTTCGGACGAGCAAAACAACCCGACTTATCCGGTCAAGGTATTCGCTAGGATGTTGGCTGAACATTTTGGTGTTCCAATCGAAGATACAACCCCGAAAGACGAGATGGAGGAGTTCGCCCGTAAACTCTTCTAACGTTGCTCTCGAATAAGAAACAAAGCATGGCTCTTAGCCCGAAAGAGATTGGGAGACGAATTCGCGAAGTCGCCGAGGAAGTCGGTGTCGGAAAGGCAAAAATAGCCGACGCGCTGGGAGTCGACCAAGAAACGATATCGAAACTTGAAATGGGTACGTTAGACCCCATTCCAGGTGACTATGTTCTTGTAATAGCTCGCTTACTCCAGACTGACTTTCGTTATTTCATATCGAGTGACCTTGATGATGTGGAAGCTGGAACTAAAAAGCTGTTTCGCAAACTGGCCGCGCCAACCGAGAGTGACTTCCTCGCCATTCGTCGTTTTGTTTCATTTTGTATGTCAGAGAAAGACCTCGAGGCTCTCCTTTCCGTCGAAAGGCAAAAGGACATTTCTACGTACAGGCCTGGGAGAAACGCGCCATGGAAGCACAAAGACCAAGGTCGGGATGCCGCGAAACAAGAAAGAAAGCGTTTGGGTCTCGGAAATCGTCCTATTGGGAACATATTCGACCTGTTGCGCTCTCAAGGAATCCGCTTATTCAGAAACAGTCTTGAGGATAGAAACCTCAACGGCGTAACGATTCAGCATCCGCAGGCAGGAGTTTGTGTTCTGATTAATTACGACGACGATTTGTATAGACAGTTCTTTTCTGCAGCACACGAGTATTGTCACGTACTAGCAGATCGGAGTGTCCTGGCGACGGAAGGATGCGTGGTTTCTTACAGGGGGCACTATGACTTGGTTGAGGTTCGCGCGAATAATTTTGCCGCAGAGTTTCTGTTGCCAACAGGGGTTTTTGTTGAGCACAAGCGTCCCAAGGATCTTGATGAGCTTTCCTCATTCGTGCGAACGATGGCGCAAGATTACAAAGTCAATACTGAAACCGTCGCTATCAAGCTTAAGGACCTTGGGTGGATTACAGATAAAACTCTCGCTTCTTTCCAAGCCGTCAGACCAGCTGTCATCCGCCGAACTGAGAAGACTGATCCAGACATCCCACCGAACTTGACACCCAAACAAATCGAACGACGCGTCAATGCGATTCGGGAGGGAATCAGTTCTTATTACCTTGAACTACTTCGTCGGGCACTCACAGAGGACCTGATAACCTTTGGACGCTTTGCTGAGATGCTTGATATGACTACTGAACAAGCCAGAGATTTTGTAACGGCGACGAGGTTAGCTATATGACTCTGACAGGCACACCCGTGCCGCTCTGGCTCCTCGACAGTTCAACCTTCATACACTGCTGTGTCATTTCTCGTGTGCCCTTGTTTGTTCTCTTACGGTCTCCACTGTTTTTTTCCGAATATGTCTTTCGAGTCGAGCTAGGTGTCAATGCGCATGATTCAACACGCAGCGCGGCAGCTCATTGGGTTTCGCGGGGGAAGATCGGCATCAGTAGCCTCTCCCTAACGGACCTCGATCGGATAAACCAATTAGGTACCCCAAGGAGAATAGGCTTAGGCGAGATCGCTTCTGCAATCCTTGCTGAGCGCGACGGCGGAGGAGTTCTATGCGATGATTGGAAGGGCAGACGTTGGCTGCAAACGCGAGTGACGTTGAGCTGTTGGGAGTCTGTCGAAGATGTTCTACTTGACGCGGCACGATCCGGTCATGTGAGTGAGTTTGACCTTGATGCCTTTCAGAAAGGTTTGCAGGAAGCGCGGTACACGTGCCGATTTAACCTCAGACTTGAACATCTTCGCCGTATTGCCAATCGATAAAGTGACCAACACCTAACCCCATATAAAGGAAGAAATCTAAAGGAAAGAAATCGGGGTCAGTAGGCTTACTACGATGGAAAAACTAACTGTTGACGCAGACGGAAAAATCACAATCCCGCCCGAGGTTATTCAGAAACGCGGTTTGCACCCCGGCGATGAACTCGCACTCGTCGAGGCCCCCGAAGGATTGCTCGTTTACCAGGGTGGCGTCGATGAGAAAACTTCGGCGTGGTGGAACAGCCTTGACGACGGACAGCGCCTGCTTGCGGAAACCGAAGCTCGCCGCTACGAGAGTTTAAGCGACAAAGAG
>Ga0070698_100009399_pt1 | contig 10478 bp, 13 predicted proteins | sample KBSK1502metaG_FD_65477 | JGI IMG/M metagenome (GOLD analysis project Ga0070698, IMG submission 65477) | Corn, switchgrass and miscanthus rhizosphere microbial communities from Kellogg Biological Station, Michigan, USA - KBS K1-50-2 metaG | ecosystem: Host-associated > Plants > Roots >... | reverse complement strand
GGCCTGCTCGGCCATGCCGTCGGGGACCGGCTCGTCGTACCGGACCGTGATAACCGTTTCCGCGCCGGCGCCATCCTTGAGCTCGTTCACCGTGCCGGAAGCCAGCACCTCGCCGTGGTCGATTACCGCGACCTGCTCGCACAGCGCCTCGGCTTCCTCCATGTAGTGCGTGGTCAGCAGGATGGTCTGGCCCTCGGCGTGCAGGATCCGCAGGATGTCCCAGAGGTTGGCCCGGGTCTGCGGGTCCAGGCCCGCGGTGGGCTCGTCCAGGAACAGCACGTCCGGGCGATGCACTAGGGCCCGCGCGATCAGCAGGCGCTTAGCCTGCCCGCCGGACAGGTCGGTGGACATCGCCTTGCGCCGGTCCGCGAGCCCGAACACCTCGAGCAGCTGGTCAGCGCGGCGTGACGCCTCCCGCAGGCTCAGGCCGAAGAACCGGCTGCGGAACTCCAGGTTCTCGGCCACGGTCAGCTGCATATCGAGCGTGTTGTTCTGGGTCACCACGCCGATCCTGCGCTTCACCCCGACCGGGTCGGCTACCACGTCCATGCCCGCCACCCATGCCTGGCCGCCCGTGGGCAGGATCAGCGTGGTGAGCATGCCGATGGTGGTGGACTTGCCCGCGCCGTTCGGTCCCAGCAGCCCGAAGAACTGGCCGGACGTCACGTTGAGATCGATACCGCGTACCGCGGGCACGTCCCCGCGCGACGACTTATAGGTCTTGCGCAGATCCTCGGTGCGAATCGCGAGCCCCGATGCGTCACTCACCGGTGTCACCATCATGATGTCAACTTACGTTGACGAGCGATCAGTGTCAACTTTAGTTGACGCTCCCGCCTTCCTGGCCGTCCGCCGCCTTGCATTACCGGCCGCGCTCCTTCCTTACCAGCTCGCTGAAATGACCGATCATGTCGACAAAGAATTTGCGGATGACCGGCTCGTCGGCCGGATCCACGAAGCCGAACGCGTCCCGCCAGTGCGGCCCGGCCAGCGAGATGTAGTCCTCGCAGACCTGGCGGCCCTTGTCGGTCACGAACAGCCTGACCACCCGCCGGTCCCCGGCGTCGCTGCGCCGCTCGACGTACCCCTCCCGGACCAGCGTGTTCACCACCGAGGTCAGCGTGCCCGGCGACGACCCGCCGCGCGCCGCTACATCGCTCGACTTGAGCCCGTCCCCGGCCAGCAGCACCCGCAGCACGCCGAGCCCGGCCGGGCTGATCCGCAGCCCGGACTGCGCCAGGGTCCCCGCGTAGAACGTGCCCATGATCCGGGACGCAGCCAGCAGCAGGGCATGCAGCGGTGCGTCCGCGGGCGGGCCGTCCGACGGCTCGCCCCAAATCCACCCCGGGTGCCCGTGCCCCGGTTCGCACTCCGCCGCCGCAGGCTCCCCGGCCCCGGCGGCTTCCGCCTCAGTCACGCCGCCAGTCTTCACCCACAGCTATTTTCACGTCAAATCATTTGACCTCAAAGTATCTCCGCCGTGAGCGAACGCCGGGGTTACCGGGATGCGGGCTTCTATGGTGGTGCCGCGGTTTGGGGCGGAACGGATGTCTAGGTGGCCGCCGACTAGTTCGGCGCGTTCGGCCATGCCGCTGAGGCCGAAGCCGGGGGTCGCGGCGTACGGGTGGAAACCCGAGCCGTCGTCGGTGATCCGGAGGCAGACCAAGCCCGGGTCGCAGCGCAGCTCCACGCCGGCGGCGGATGCCCTGGCGTGCTTGACCACGTTCTGCAGGGCCTCCTGGGCGATCCGGTAGAGAGCGATCTCGACGTGCTCGGGCAGCGCGCACTCGTCCGCCTCGACCACCACCTGCACACCGCCTATGCTCCGGGCCAGGCTGGCCAGGCCGTCGGCCAGGCCGAGATCGTCCAGGACCGGAGGGCGCAGCCCGGAGATGGCGGCCCGCGCCTCGTTCAGGGTGAGGTCGATCATCTGCCGGGCGAGCACGAGCTGCCCGGCGGTGAACTCGGGCGCGTCGCGGAGCGCGTCGGCCGCCGCGTCCAGGTGATAGGACAAGCTGATCAGCCGCTGCGAGATGCCGTCGTGGATGTCGCCAGCCAGGCGACGCCGCTCGGCCTCCTGGGCGGCGATCACCCGCTCGGCGAACTTCTCCAGGGCGTGCTCGCGGGCGGCCAGGCGGCGGTGCAACCGCGCCTGGTGGACCACCCCGGCGAACAAGGAACCGATCGCGGTCAGGAGTACCACGTCCCGTTCGGTAAAAATGCGGCGGGACCGGGTGTGCACGTTCAGCACGCCCGCCAGCCCGGCCGGCCGGCTCGTCATCGGCACCGACGCCATCGAGGTGAACTCGCCGCCGCGGAGCTCGGGAAAGTACCGGTAGCGGGGGTCGGCTTCCTTGTGATCGGTGATGGTTACCGGCTCGCCGTGGCTAGCCACCCAGCCGGTGACGCCCTCGCCGAGCAGCAGGCGGATCCGGCCGACGGCGGCGTCGAACGGCTGCGTGGCGCCGGCCAGGGTAAGCGCGGTTCCGCTGTCGTCGAGCACGTGCACGAAGCACACGTCGGTGCCGGTGGCCGTGACGATCAGGCCGGCGATCCTGGCCGCCAGCGGGCCGAGCTCGAGCCCGGCCGAGATCGCTTCCACGACGCCCGCCAGCAGGACGTTCTCATCACGGAGAGGCAGCGGCCCTTCGGTCAATGGAAGATTCCCTCGCGCAGCGCGACGGCGACCGCGCCGGCCCGGTCGCCGACCTCGAGCTTGCGGTAGATGGCACTCAGGTGGCTCTTGACGGTTTCCTCGCCTACCACGAGGCGGCCGGCGATAGCCCGGTTGGACAGGCCCGCCACGGTCAGCGCGAGAACCTCGCTCTCCCGCTGGGTCAGGCCGAGGCCCGCGCCCGGCCAGAACTCCCCGCCGCGGAGCCGGGCGGCGGACGCCACCGCCCGCCCGGCCAGGGCCGCGTCGATGACCGTCTCGCCTTCGGCCACCCGCTCCAGGTGCCGGACCAGCTCCTCGCCGGTGATCTGCTTGAGCAGGTAGCCCTTGGCGCCCACCCGCATGGCCTGGAACAGGTACTGCTCGTCGTCGTAGGCGCTCAGCAGGACGACCTTGGCCGCCGGGTCGCGCTCCAGGATCAGCCGGCACAGGTCCAGCCCGCTCGCCCCCTTCAGGCGTACGTCGCACAGGACGATGTCCGGGTGCAGGGTCCCGGTGAGCTTGAGCGCCGCGTCCGCGTCGAGCGCCTGGCCGACCACCCTGACCCGGCCGAGGAACCGGCCGAGGATCGTGACGAGCCCCTGCAGCACCATGTCGTGGTCGTCGACGAGCACAAGGCGCAGCGGGGCCATGACCGTTAGGATACGTGCGGCCAGATCGCTCCATCAGGGCATGATCCCCGCCCTCTCCCCCGCGCGGGGGAGGCTTTCCGCTGGCTGGCCTGCCTACAGTCGGGCCAGAGGGAAGCCGGTGGTCACATGCCGCACAAGCTGGTCCGCATGCAGCGGGCCGACGCCAAGGTTCCGGGACGGCCGGTCATGCTGGCCATCTCCGGCGACAGCGCGGCCGGGAAGACCACGATCACGCGCGGGCTGGTGCAGGCGCTCGGACCGGAACGCTGCACGGCGGTCTGCGTCGACGACTACCACAGGTTCGACCGGGCCGAGCGCCGAGACCTGCCATTTACCGTGCTGCACCCGAACTGCAACTACGTGCAGGTCATGGAGCAGCATCTGCAGCTGCTGGCCATGGGCCAGCCGGTGCTCAAGCCCGTCTACGACCATCGCACGTTGCCGATGATGCTGCTGGAAAGGTTGGCGATCGAGCCTTCCTCGAACAGGTCGAGGTCGTAGGCGACGCGGGCGATGTACTGGTCGTCGCGGCCGGGCACCGGCTCGACGCTGTAGCACTTGCCCTGGTAGTGGTCGTACGCGGTGAGCCGGTCGGTCCACACCACCGTCCAGGTGGCGGTGCTCGACTCGCCCGCGACCGCGGCGCCCGCCTCCTCGGGCGGCACCCCGGCCTGCGGCGTCACCCGGAAGGCGGCGAGCAGGTCGGACGGCTTCGGCACGTAGTCCGGCTGCCAGTAGCCCATCTCGGCGTAGTGAAGCACCCCGGCGCTCCAGCGGTCCGTCATGCCGGCCTCCCATCGGTCGTTAGTACCGATGGTGAGCGGTTGGTATTTAGATATCAATCAAGTATTTCGCTCAACACTTAACCTTTCAGGCGTGGCCCGGCGGACCAGGCCCGGTCACGCTGCACGTACGATCTTTGATGTGACCAGCAGACCCGCTGCGGCGGAGCACCTGCGCGATCTCGCCCGGCTGCGCCGCGTCCGCGACCGGATCGACAGGGAGTACGCGCAGCCGCTGGACGTCGAGGCGCTCGCCCGCGGCGCGCACATGTCGGCCGGGCACCTCAGCCGCGAGTTCAAGCTCGCCTACGGCGAGTCGCCGTACTCCTACCTGATGACGCGGCGGATCGAACGCGCGATGGCGCTGCTGCGCCGCGGCGACCTCAGCGTCACCGAGGTCTGCTTCGCGGTCGGCTGCGCGTCGCTGGGCACCTTCAGCACTCGCTTCACCGAACTGGTCGGCATGCCGCCCAGCACCTACCGGAGCCAGACGGCTGGCGCGACAGCGGGGATGCCGCCGTGCGTGGCGAAACAGGTGACCAGACCGGTCAGGAATCGAGAAGCGCCGGTCACCGGGCCGTAGCTAGCCTGAATGCCATGGACATCACCATTCACGCGAGCTGTCTCCCGCATGACGACCCGGACGCCTCCCTGGCCTTCTACCGCGACACCCTCGGCTTCGAGGTCCGCAGCGATGTCGGACAGGGCAAGATGCGCTGGATCACGGTCGGCCCCGCAGGCCAGCCTGGCACGTCCATCCTGCTGGCGCCGCCGGCCGCCGACCCCGGCATCACCGACGACGAGCGCCGCACCATCGCCGAGATGATGGCCAAGGGCACCTACGGCTGGATCCTCCTGGCCGCCAAGGACCTCGACGGCACCTTCGAGCGGCTGCAGGCCAGCGACGCCGAGGTCGTCCAGGAGCCGGTCGAGCAGCCGTACGGGATTCGCGACTGCGCCTTCCGCGATCCCGCGGGCAACCTGATCCGCATCCAGGAGCGGCGCTGAGCCGTGCGGTGATCGCAGCCATGTGCACAGACGCATACCGTGAGGCGCTGACGCGAGATTTCTCATCCACGGCGTCATCGACGCCGGCACCGAGCCCGCGCCAGGCCGCTGAAGCCGGCCTCGAAGGCATTGCCGCGGGTGCGGTAGCCAAGAGCGAAGAGGCTAATTAGAAGTTCAATTATCCCGAACGGGCCGGGTTCGTGCCCCTGCGGCGGGCGGCCGCCATCCCTCGCGGTCGAGCAGGTGCCGCACGAGCAGCGCGGTGGCGCCGGGCTGGCGGCCGTGGGTCACCGCGTGCCACGGGCGCCGCAGCGGAGTGCCGGGCACCGCGACCTCGACGAGGTCGCCGTCTTTGAGCTGCCGCGACACCGCGTCCCTGGACACCAGCGTCGCGCCGAGGCCGACCACGGCGCAGGCGACCACGGCCCCGCCGGATCCCAGGGTGAGCCGGGGCGGGTCGGCGTCGAGGCCGCCGAGCAGGGCCTCGCCGGTGGCCCTGGTGCCCGAGCCGGCCTCGCGCTGCAGCCACCTGGTTCTGCTGATGTCGAAGTCGGCGGCGGCACCGGGGGACGCGACGACGACGAGCAGGTTCGGCCTCATGGCGCGGACCACCGCGTCGGCTGCGTGGTCCGGCGGCCGTCCGCCGAACACCAGGTCGGCCTCGTGCGCGGCGAACAGCGCCCAGAGCCGCTCGCTGCTGCCCACCTCGAGGCGGAGGTCGACGGCGGGGTGGTGGGTGAGGAAGTCGGCGAGCACGGCGGGCAGGAGGTATTCCCCCGCGGTGGCGGTCGCGGCGACCCGGACCCGGCCGCGCTCTGGGTCGCGGTCGCCGCGGGCGGCGGCGAGCCCCTCCTCGTGCAGGCCGAGGATGGCCCGCGCATACACCGAGTACGCCTGGCCGGAGGCTGTCAGGCGCAGGCCCCGGCCGTCCCGTTCGACCAGCGGCACCCTGACCTCGCGCGCCAGCGCGGACAAAGCCGCGGACACGGCGGACTCGGTGACCGTGAGCCGCCGCGCCGCCTCCCGCACCGACCCGGCGTCCGCCACTGTCACCAGCGCCCGCAACCGCGCCACCGTCGTCACCAGGGACCCCCGAGCTAAGGTTTTGGTTTATTCAGACTATAAATACCTGAGCTTTTATTTCATATAGCGCTGGCTGGCGTCGATGGGCGGCGCGAGGAGGCACGGGCGGAGGCGGGTGCGATGGGGATCACACCCGCTGAGGGGGCTCGGTGGTGCGGGCGGGGGCGGGGCTGGGAGATCCTGGCTTTGGATGAAAATCTCTGAGGCGCTCCTGCTGCTCGCCGCCGGGACACTCGGCGGAATTCTCAGCACGGCGGTGAGCATCGCCTCGCTGGTCACCTACCCGGCGCTGCTGGCGCTCGGGGTGCCGCCGCTCAGCGCGAACATGACCAATACGGTCTCGCTCGTGCTGACCGGGGCAGGATCGGTGATCAGTTCAAAGCCGGAACTGAGCGGCCAGGGCCGACGGGTGATCCGGCTCGGGCTCGTCACGGCGGCGGGCGGCGCGGCCGGGGCGACGGTGCTGCTGCTGACCCCGGCGAGCACCTTCACCGTGGTGGTGCCGGTGCTGATCGGCGGCGCCTCGCTGGTGCTTCTGGTCCAGCCGAGGATCAAGGGGCTGGCCCCGTCCGCGGACGGCGGGAACAAGGTGGTCCACGGCGTGGCACTGTTCGCCGTGGCCGTGTACGTGGGGTATTTCGGTGCCGCCGCGGGGATCATGCTGCTGGTGGTTCTCTACATGATGATCGACGAATCGCTGGTCACGGTGAACGCCGTGAAGAACGCCGTCTCGGGGATGGCGAATGCCACAGCCGCGGTGTGCTTCGCATTGTTCGGCGACGTCAGATGGGCCCTCGCGGTGCCGCTCGCGGCGGGCTTCCTGGCGGGCGGCTGGATCGGCCCGAAAATCGTCAGGAAGATCCCGGCCGGACCGTTCCGGGTCGTGGTGAGCCTGTGCGGCGTCGGCCTGGCGGTGCGACTCGGCATTAGCGCATATCGCTGACGACCGTGGTACGGCTGTCTCAAATGAGGCAACTACATGTCATTGCGGTAACCACCGTGTCAAAATCACTTCACATATCCGGTCAGAGTGGTTTACTCTGTGCAAGTGAGCAAGTACTGGGGGTGAGATCCAACCCCGGCACCTGCGGCGGTGGCCAACCCTCTCCGGATTCGCGGTACCCGGCCCGTGTGAAAGGCGGTACCAGGGCTACGGGCGGTTCTGGTCTGGGTCAGTAAGGAGTACCTAGCATGGTAGTGGTTCTGATTATTGCCATTGTTGCCGTCGGCTACATCGTCTCGACGCGCATCCATCCCCTCCGGAAGTGTCCTACCTGCAACATGTCGGGCAGGCACTTCGGCGGTATCTACAAAGGCTCGTACCGGCGCTGCCGGGCCTGCGCTGGCCGCGGCCAGCGGGACCGGATCGGTACGAAGGTCTTCTGGGGCGGAACCGGCGACACCGGGGTCTTCCCGAAGAAGTAGCTGACTTCGGGGGAAGCCTCCGGCGCGCGACCCCGCCCGCGATGCCCGGCAGTCACTATCCCTCCCCCGGCCCGAGCGGTGCCGCCCTCCGCGCCGCTCCTACCACACGCCGCCCGGCCATGCTGGCATGCCCACCGGACGGTTTACGGGGTAATGATGACCTTGCCGACGGCACCGCTCTCGGCGGCCTGGTGGGCCGCGGCGATGTCGGCGAGCGGGTACTTGTGCACGGGCAGCCCACTGAGCTCGCCCGCGGCCAGCGCGGCGGTGATATCGGCGGCCGCCTGGTCGAGTGCGGTCATCGGCACGCCGTAGAGCAGGACGAACTTGAGCGTGAGGTTGGCCGTCATGCAGGCCCGCACCGGGAGCTCGGGGTTGGCCGGCTCGGCCGCGTAGGTCACGATCGTGGCGTGCGGCCTGGCCACCGCGAGGTCGAGCTGAAGGTTGGCGCCGAGCGCGACCTCGACCACCCGGTCCACCGGGCCGAACGACTTGATCTGATCCGCCGCGCCAGGAGAGCGGTAGTTCACCACCAGGTCCGCGCCCGCCTTCTCGGCCAGCGCCGCCTTGTCCGGGCTGCTCACGGTGGCGACGACACGCGCCCCGGCCCGTTCGGCCAATTCGATGGCAAAGTGGCCGACCGCTCCCGCACCCCCGGCCACCAGCACGGTCTGCCCGGCCACCGGACCATCGGAGAACAGGCAGTAGTGCGCGGTCATGGCCGGCACACCGAGCGAGGCGCCGAGCTCGAACGAGGCGCCGTCCGGCAGCGGTACCGCCTGCCGGGCCGGCACGGCGGTCCACTCCGCCGCGGTCCCCCACCGGCGGCCGACCGCAGCCAGCCACAGCCAGACCCGCTCGCCCACCCGGCCGGGATCCACTCCGGCGCCGACTGCCTCGATGACCCCGGCGCCGTCGTGGTGCGGGACCTGGAAGTCGTCGATGGGCCGCGGCACCGCCCCGGACCTGGCCTTGTAGTCGGTGGGGTTGACACCCGAAGCGTGCACCCTGACCAGGACCTCGCCCGGTCCCGGCTCGGGCCGGTCCACCTCCTCGACCTCGAAGACCTCGGCCGCTTCTCCCATGTCCCGGTACAGCGCTGCTCTCATGGGTGCAGACTAGCGCCCTTGAAGATCTTGTCGACGGCGTTGCGCGGGCCGTGCACGGCGAGGCCGGCGAAGCTCAGCTCGGCGGCCGGGACCGCGCGCACCACGGCCCGGTTGTCGTCGTCGTTGCCGGTCGTGAACATGCCCATGGGGTCCGACAGGGTCGCCGGGCGTTAGTAAGATCGCGATTCATGGAACAGCGCGTACTCGGCCGGACGGGACGACCGGTTTCTGTGATCGGACTCGGCACCTGGCAACTCGGCGCGGACTGGGGGAACGTGTCCGAGGCCGACGCAATGGACGTGCTGCGGGCCGCGGTCGAGTCCGGGGTGACGTTCTTCGACACGGCCGACGTCTACGGCGACGGGCGCAGCGAGCGCGTCATCGGCCGCTTCCTGGCCGGTAACGCCGGGCAGCGCGTCATGGTCGCGACCAAGATGGGCCGCCGGGTCGAGCAGCGGCCAGAGCACTACACGCTGGAGAACTTCCGCGCCTGGACCGACCGGTCCCGGATCAACCTGGGCACCGACCGGCTCGACCTGGTCCAGCTGCACAGCCCGCCGACCGCGGTGTTCGCCTCGGACGCCGTGTTCGACGCACTCGACACGCTGGTGTCCGAGGACCGCATTGCGGCGTACGGGGTGAGCGTGGAAACCAGCGACCAGGCACTGACCGCGATCGCGCGGCCGGGCGTGGCCAGCGTGCAGATCATCCTGAACGCGTTCCGGCGCAAGCCGCTCGACCGGGTGCTGCCCGCGGCGGCGGCGGCGGGGGTCGGCATCATCGCCCGGGTGCCGCTCGCGTCCGGGCTGCTCTCCGGCCGGTATACCAGGGACACTAAATTCGCCGCCGACGACCACCGCAGCTACAACGCCCACGGCGAGGCGTTCGACGTCGGGGAGACGTTCTCGGGTGTGGGCCTGGAGGCGGGTGCCGACGCCGCGGCCGAGTTCGCGGCCATCACCGGCGCCTTGCCCGGGGGCACTCCCGCTCAGTGGGCACTGCGCTGGGTGATCCAGCAGCCGGGTGTGACGACCGTGATCCCCGGTGCCCGCAGCACCGGCCAGGCCCGGCAGAACGCCGAGGCGGCGGATCTGCCGCCGCTGCCGCAGGCCGAACTCGGCGCGATCGAAGGGCTGTACGACAAGTACTTCCGCGCCACGGTGCACGACCGCTGGTGAGCGAGACCGGCTGGCTCGCCTCGCAGAGCAGGCACTGAAACGTCGGCCGGCCCGACCCCAGGTAGCCGGGCCGCGGTCGGCGCTCACAGGGAGTTCCCAGCTCAAGCGGGTGGCCTCTGACCAACTTTGGAGTGTTTACCTCTGGTGCAGTCGCACGTTGTCGATCACAATTAAGTATCGATACCGCGCGCAAATACTCCCAATCCCGGACAAAGTCGGGTAGGTGACCAGGGCAGGTGCTGGTGCGAACCAGGCGACGGGCCAGGCGTCACCCAGGCGTCCCCGACGAGGACACTGCGCTAGCCGACCCGAGCGGCCCGCACGAACGGGCCCGCCGGATCCTCTGGTCACCCACCAGGGCGGCACTGGTCACCGCGCTCGCCGTGGGCGCGGTCGTCACGCTGACCCCCGCCAACGGCGCCGCCAGCGGCATCGCCACCGGCTTCGTGCGCGCCGTGCGGCATCTGGCCGCGCCCTCGCGGGACGGGAAAGCGTTCGCCGGCACCCCGGCGGTGGGGGCGCTGTTCACCACGTCCGCGGGCCAGCTCGGCCAGCACTTCTGCACGGCGAGCGTGGTCGACAGCCCG
>Ga0070698_100009396_pt1 | contig 10482 bp, 12 predicted proteins | sample KBSK1502metaG_FD_65477 | JGI IMG/M metagenome (GOLD analysis project Ga0070698, IMG submission 65477) | Corn, switchgrass and miscanthus rhizosphere microbial communities from Kellogg Biological Station, Michigan, USA - KBS K1-50-2 metaG | ecosystem: Host-associated > Plants > Roots >... | reverse complement strand
GGCATGTCGGTCATTTCAGATCTGCCCCTGCTCGAACGCGTACCGCAGCAGCAGGAAGTCGTGGGAGCGCTTCGCGCTGACCAGCCGCGCCCACGGCGCCGACTCCGGATCGAATGCCTTCGGTTCCACGAGCCCCACGCCGCGTCGCTCCTCCGAGCGGCCGGCCAGCTGCGGCGCCAGCGTCAGGAAGAGCTCGTCGACGACCCGCTCCTGGAGCATCTTCCCGAATAGCGTCGGCCCCGCCTCGGACAGGATCCAGCGCGCGCCGGTCTCCTGGGCTATCGCGTCGATCGCCTGCCGCATCGTCGGCTCGCGCTCCCCCACCGCATGGACGCGTGTGTCGCCGGTCCCACGGGCCGCCAGGCGCTCCGCGCCCGCTACCGACGTGACCACCATCGGCTCGACGTCGGGCGAACGGAACACGGGCAGCGAGAGATCGACGTCACCGCTCGCAGTGATGATCGCGACACGCGTCCGCTCGGGAAGCCCGCGCGCGCGACGCACCTCGCGGTACAGATCCGCCGCCGGTGGGAAGATCTGCTGCGGCGTCCAGGTGACCTTGTCCTCCACCCGCAGGGTCCCCACGCCGGACACGACGACGTCGGCCGCCGCTCGGAGCAGACCCATGACGAACCGGTCGCCCGCGTGACCGCGGCTGATGTGCCGCGCGCTCGCGAGCCCGGGCAGTCCGAAGGACACCAGACCGTCGATCGTGCTCACGAAGTTGGCGAATACATGTGCGCGGTCCCCCGAGGGGAACCGCAGGTCGCCCGCGTACGCCTCGCGGAGCGCCGGCGGCAGCGGGGCTGCCGTACCGGAGGATCGGTCGAGCAAAGCCTCGAGACGCGGTAGAGACGACGTCACGCACGGGAGCCTACCCGCGCGTCATGCGCTCCGCGCGCCCGTGAGGTGGAAGAACTCCTGACGCAGCTCCGGGTCCTCCGCGTAGAAGCCGCGCCACGTGAGCGTGTGCGTCTTGGGGTTGACCTCGCGCACGCCGCGCATCTGTGTGCACATGTGGTGCGCTTCGAGCTGCACCGCAACGCCGTGCGCGTTCACGAGGCGCTGGAGGGCATCGGAGATCTCGTCGCCCATGCGCTCCTGCACGGTGAACCGCTTGGCGAAGATGCGGACGATCCGCGTGAGCTTCGAGATCCCGATGATCTGCTCGTGCGCGATGTAGCCCACATAGGCCCTGCCGTGGAACGGGAACGCGTGGTGCTCGCAGAGGGCGAAGAACGGGATCGGTCCCTCGACGATCTGATCGACGTGGCACGCCTGCCCGCCCTTGCACTCGGTCGGGAATGCCGTGAGCACTTTGGGGTCGCCTTCATAGCCTTCGGTCGCGTCATACAGCGCGCGCACGAACCGGCGCGGCGTCTCATGCGTGCCGGGCTGGGCCGTGTCCATCCCGAAGGCAGTGAAGATCTCGCCCATGTAGCCCTCGAAACGCTTCCGCTGATCCGCGCGGAGCTCCCGCCTGTGGACCAGAAGTGGCGAGCGGACGTCCTCGTCGTCCTCGGGGAGATGCACGTGGCCGACCGATCCATCGGCGGCGCCCTTGATGGAGGTCGGCTCATCGGCGAGATGCTCGCGCGCCGACCCCTTCGCAGGAGGACCGTTCCCGCTGCGCTTCTTATCCGTCATCGCCATCTATGGAACAGGCTCACTGCTGGTTTCATGCCCGGCCTCGGCCGGGAGGTCGAGATACTCGCGCGTGAACTCATACAGCCTCTCGCGGTCCTCCTTGAGCGCCGGCTTGAGCCCGTAATGGTTGATGACCCGGATCTGCATCTGCAGCCACTCGCGCCAGCACGCGGCACAGATGAGCCGCTCGATATCGTCGCCCAGCCTCCCCGGCAGGCCCACGCGGCCTGCGCTCTCACGCGTCTGACCGCAGTGCACGCACGTGATCTCCGCCACACATCGATGGTACGAGCGATCGCTGCTTTCGCATGCGATGCTGGCGTCGATGGCTCGCATCTTCGTCGGCGCGCTCGTGCCGCTCCTCGTCGCGGCCGCCTGCGCGGCCCCTCCGCCCGAGGCCGACATCACCAAGGGCCAGATCCGCGCCGACCTCAAGGAGTCCGCGATCGCCCTGACGTCGACCACGGTGCGGCCGGGGCAGGTCACCTTCATCGCCCGCAACATCGGAACGATCGCCCACGACCTGATCGTCATCAAGACCGATCTCGCCGCGGACAAGATCCCCGTGGACGGGCAGACACAGAAAGCGAAGACCGACGGCCGCGTCGACGGCGTCGAGGAGATCCCGCCCGGTCAGTCGCGCAACCTACGCATCGATCTCCCGGCCGGCCACTACGTCGTCATCTGCAACGTCCCGACGCACTATCAGCTGGGGATGCACACCGAACTCAACGTCCAATGACGCAGGCGAAGCCTTAGCCCGACGAGCCGCCCTACCGAGGGACCCCGCGCGCGTGGGGGACTACCCGACCGCAGGGCGGATCTAGAGGCAGCGCGCAATGCACGTCGGTCCCCCGCCCGTAGGGAGGGTGGTGGGACCACGCGCGTAGAGCTACACCCTGCTCAGAAGCGCGGCGCCCACCATTTCTGGACCGTGTACACGCTGATGAACCCGAGCGGCGCCAGGATCACGAGAGCGATGAGGATCCCCGACCAGTCCATCGGGTTGTGCGATGAGCTCGCCATCATGAAAAGCATCGGGAACGACATCGTCACGTTGGCCCGCGAGGCGTAGAGCGCGGTCCGTCCCCACTTAGGATCGACCGGCTGCGCGGCGCGCGTCGCGTTGATGATCTTGCGCTGGTTGGGCCAGATGGCGCCCCAGACGTTGCCCAGCATGGCCAGCCCAAGAAGCATGCCGACGAAGATCGTCTTCGCGCCGTTCGAGTCGATGAAGTCCCCGTGCGACCAGTAGAGGCCGTAGATGAGGATGAGCCCCGCGAGGACAGTGACCCACGCGGAGTGGCGGAACCAGGCGAGCGCGCGCGGCAGCATCGTCGTGACCAGGTGCGGTCGCGCTGTCGCGTCGATGGTCGCCATCGTCCGCGCGTTGACGAGATTGAACCAGTAGAGAAGGCCGATCCAGGTGATGCCGGCGACGAAGTGGATCCAGCGATCCACGATGAGGACCTCATTAGGCATAGCGCCGTTCCTCCCGTCTGGAGATGCGCGGCGATCCTAACAGGCGGACAGGCGGGTCACTGCTGCGCGATGTCTGACAGCACCACGTCGTATGCGGCGTCCGCCGTGACCGTGATCGGCTGGCCGAGGAGGCTGATCGAGCTCGACGTGCGCGGCGCGAACACGTCGACCGTGTATGCGCCGGGGCGTACCGCGACGGCGTAGCGACCGTCCGCGTCCGTGCTCGCGAAGAAGCGCGGCCCCCCGCCCTGGTTGAGATTGACCGTCGCTGACTCGATCGGCGCGCCGCGCGCGTCACGGACGGTCCCGCGGAAGACGACGCCGTGCTGGACGACGATGTCGAGACCCGCGCCAGCCGGCCCCACGCGCACATCGCCTGCCTTCGTCCAGTCGGGCTGGGCGTTCGGCCAGAAACCGCCGAGGAGGTCCGTGCCGGCGGGCGGGATCAGCTGCACGACGTACGTCTGCGGTCGCGTCGCGATCTCGTAGATGCCATCGTCGCCGGTCGGGCGGCAGATGCGTCCGGTGGGGAACGCCGTGTCGAGGCACACGAGAGCGAGGACGACGGGCGCGCCCTCCGGCGTCGTCACCTTCCCGCGCAGAAGGACCCCCTCCGTGAGGGCGACGTTGAGGGTCTTGTCGACGCGCAGATCGAACGGAGTGGCGTCGACGCCCTCGAGTACGCGGTCGTAGCGCTGATACATGAGCCGCGACCCGCGGTCGCCCGGGGGGATCACCCAGATCCAGTAGTCGCCCGGCTCGCGCAGCACGCTGTATCGCCCGTTCTTGTCGGACCGCTCGCAGTCCCAGCCGAGAGGGGCCGCGAGCGTGTAGGTGCACACCTGCGCCTCCTTGACCGGTGCCCCGCCCCGCGCGGCGGTCACCGTCCCGGAGAGGACGACGCCGCGGATGAGCACCACGTCCACGCCGTCAGCGTCCTTGACGCGCGTGTCGATCGCGTCGGCCTCGTCGGAGGACAGGCGTCCGCGGGCCCACTGGTCGATCAGCCGTGAGCCGTCGGGCGGACCGCTCACTTCGAGCTTCTGGATGCCCGGGCGCACCTCGACCGTGTACGTCCCGTCGGGGTTCGACCGCCCGCAGGCGATGTCGCCGGAGCCCGCCGTATGCGCGCACGCCGCCGCCCGCGCGACGGGCCTGCCGCTCGGGTCGCGGATCGTGCCCGAGATCGTGGCGCGCCCCTGGACCGTGACCACGGCATTCGTCGACTCCGTGAGGTCGACGATCGCGACGCCGTCCGCGAGACGGCGGCCGGTCGGTGGCGTCGCACGGACCGCGTACGTCCCGGGAGCGATCTCGACCGTCGCGCGCCCGTCGCTGCCGCTCGTCGCGCAGCGCTCCTCGCCGCCGATCCGCGCGGCGCACAGCTTCGCGTCGGCGACAGGGCCGGCCGGGCCGACGACGCGGAGCGTCACCGTTCGTGCCGGGCGGGGCGCCGGCGCGAGGAAGGGCGGCACGGCCGGAAGGGACGGCAGCGAGACGGTGGGGGGCGCCTCCGTGCAGGCCGCGGCGATGGCTGCGGCGGCGAGCAGCGAGGCAGCGATCCTCACGCTCTCAACGGTACGGTGCGGTCAGGACCGCGTGGTCGCCTCGCGCGCCTCCTCGTCGCGACGCGCTGAGGCGAGCTGGGCCATGAGGCGCGCGACCTCGGCGAGCGGACCGCTCACCTCCGCGCCGCGCTCGCGCTCCATCAGGTCGCGCATCGCTTCGCGGATGGGCTTGCCCGAGAAGAGCACGTGATAGGTCTGCTCGGTCACCGGCATCGCGATCCCCATCCGCTGCGCCGCGACGTACGTCGCCTCCGCCGTGCCGATCCCCTCGGCGACCTGGCCGCCGAGGCGCTCGCGCACCTGCTCGAGCGTGCTCCCACGCGCGAGCATCTCGCCGACGAGCCGGTTGCGCGAGTGCTTGCTCGTGCACGTCGCGATGAGGTCGCCGAAGCCGGCGAGTCCCGCCGCGGTGAGCGGGCTCGCGCCCTGCGCGAAGGCGAACCGCACGATCTCCGCGAGCCCGCGCGTCATGAAACCGGCCTTGGCGTTGTCGCCGTACCCCATCCCATCGATCGCCCCCGCGCCGAGCGCGACGATGTTCTTGAGGGCGCCGCACAGCTCCACGCCGACGACGTCGTCGTTCGTATACGCGCGGAACATGGGCGTCGCGACGATGTCCTGGAAGTGCTGCGCGGTCGCCGGATCGACCGACGCGACGACGGTCGGCGAGGGCAGGCCCGCGGCGATCTCGCGCGAGATGTTCGGTCCCGAGAGCACGGCGATGCGCGCCGGCCCGACCGCCTCCGACCAGAGCACGCTCATGCGCGTCCCATCGTCCGGAGCCAGGCCCTTCGTCGCCGAGAGGATGCGGTGGTCGGGACGGAGCGACGCGCCGATGCGATCGCGGAATGCGCGCACGCCGTGCGCCGGCATCGCCACGATGAGGTCTGTCGCCGCGAGCGCGCGAGATAGATCGTTCGTCACGTCGACCGCATCGGGGATGCGGATACCCGGCAGGTAGCGGCGGTTCTCGCGCCTGGTGGCGATCTCGTCCGCCTGCCTCGGGTCGCGGGTCCAGAGCGTCACCTGCTTGCCGCCGTCGCGCGCGAGGATGGTCGCGAGCGTGGTGCCCCAGGACCCCGCCTGGAGCACCGCGACGGTCACGAGAACGCTCTGGGCTCGGCGCCGCGCATCAGCCGCTCGATGTTCGGACGGTGCCGCCAGACGATGATCGCGCCTACGAGGAGCGTGAAGGCGAGCGTCGCGGCGTGGAGCGTGATGACACCCGTCGCCGACAGGACGATGTACGCGCCGACGCCGCCGACCACCGAGGCCAGCGAGCCCACCGACACGATGCGCGTGACCGCGAGCGCGAGGAAGAACGCGAGCACCGCGCCCAGCCAGGCGGGGGTGGCGATGAAGAGGAAGGCGCCGAACGCGGTCGCCACGCCGCGACCGCCCCCGCGGTGGAGCACCGGCCAGCAGTGGCCGGCCACGACCGCGACGCCCGAGGCGGCCTCGGCCAGCGGGACCCACTCCCCCGGCCCGGGGAACAGGAGGCGCGCGAGCCACACCGCCGCGGCGCCCTTCGCGATGTCGAAGAACGCGACGAGGAGTCCCGCGCCCGGGCCGAGCGTGCGGAACGTGTTCGTCGCCCCTGTCGACCCCGAGCCCACGCGGCCGAGGTCGACGTTGCGGTAGATGCGCCCGACGAGGTAGCCGCTCGAGATCGATCCGAGGAAGTAGGCGCCGATGCCGATGAGCCCGAGCAGGATGGTCAGTAGCAGCGCGTCGCCGGCGGTCACTCGCGCGCTCCGCGCAGCTCGATCTTGATCGGCGTGCCGATGAACTCGTACCGCTGGCGGATCGAGTTCTCGAGGTAGCGCTGGTACGTGAAGTGGACGGCGGCGGGGTCGTCCACGAAGAACACGAAGGTCGGTGTGGCCGACCGTGCCTGCGTCACGTGGCGGAAGCGTACCTGCCGGCCCCTGTTGGTCGGCGGCGGATGCGACGCGATGGCCTCGATCATCACGCGGTGCAGGTCCGCGGTGGGGATGCGCTGCGTGCGCACCTCGACGACGGCGACGGCGTCATCCAGGGCGCCCTGCACGTTGCGTCCGGTCTTGGCCGACACGAAGCGATGGCCCATCCAGGGAGCGAAATGGAACTCGCGGGCGATGTTCTTTTCCATCTCGTGCGTCTGTTCCTCGCTGCGCTCGACAGCATCCCATTTGTTCACGCCGAGGACCAGCCCGACGCCGGCCTCGATCGCGTAGCCGGCGATGTGCGTGTCCTGCGCGGTGATGCCCTCGGTCGCGTCGACGAGGAGGATGGCGACATCCGCGCGCTCGAGCGCGTGGATGGTGCGCAGCAGCGCGTATTGCTCGATCCCCTGCTCGATCCGTCCGCGACGGCGGATCCCCGCCGTGTCGACGAGGCGGATCATGCGGTCGTGATGCGGTACCAGAGTGTCGATCGTGTCGCGCGTCGTGCCCGGCTTCTCGTTCACGACCGCGCGCTCCTCGCCCGCGATGTAGTTGAGGAAGCTCGACTTGCCGACGTTCGGGCGGCCGACGATCGCGATGCGCGGCTCCTCTTCCTCCTGCTCGACCGTCCGCTCCGGCGGCAGCGCCTTGACGACCGCGTCGAGCAGGTCGCCCGTGCCGTGCCCCGCGAGCGCGGAGACGGGGTGGACCTCGCCCAGGCCGAGCTCGTAGAACTCCGCGGCCTGAGCCTCACCGCGCCACGAGTCCGCCTTGTTCGCCGCGAGGATCACGGGCTTTCCACTGCGCCGCAGCTGGTCGGCGACGTCGTGGTCGACCGGGACGATCCCGCTCTTCGCGTCGACCAGGAGCAGCACGAGGTCCGACTCGGCGATCGCGGCCTCGGCTTGACGGCGGACGGCCTTCGGGATCTCGGCGCGCGTGTCGTCGAGGCCACCGGTGTCGACGAGCGAGAACTCGCGCGCGTTCCACTCGGCCGTGCCGTAGATGCGGTCGCGCGTCGTCCCCGGGACGTCCTCGACGATGGCGCGCCGCTCGCCGATGAGACGGTTGAAGAGCGTGGACTTGCCGACGTTCGGCCGGCCGACGATCGCGACGACCGGTCTCGACATGGCCTAGGCGGTCTTCGCCGCGAGCTCCCCCGCCCCGAGCGCCTCGGCTCGCGCCTTCACCTCGAGGAGCGTGTCCATCGGAGTCGAGCATCCCCCGATCAACCCGACCACGCTCTCGCCCGCGAGCCACTCCGGGCGCACCTCGTCCGCTGTCTCGATGTGATACGCGGCGCGTCCCTGCATCTTCGCGAGGTTCACCAGCTCGCGCGTGTTCGCGGAATTCCGACCGCCGACGACGAGCAGCGTGTGCACCTTCTCCGCGAGCTCGCTTGCCGCGACCTGGCGCTTCACGGTCACCGGGCAGACCGTGTTGAAGACCTTCATCTCCTGCGCGATCGTCGCAACGTAGGCGACTAGAGCCGTGAACGCCCACGGCGGCTGCGTCGACTGCGACACGACGCCGGCCTTCTTCATCTTCGGCAGCTTCTCCCATTCGTCCTTCGTCTCGACGATGTGGTAAGTGCCGCCCGCGAACGCCCTCAGCCCGACCACCTCGGGGTGATCCGCGGTGCCGAGGATGATCACCGTGTAGCCCTCGTCCGCCAGCTGCTTGGTGAAGCGCTGCGCGCGGAGTACGAGCGAGCAGGTGGCGTCGATGCATTCGAGCCCGCGGTCCTCGATCTCCTTGCGCACCGCCGGCGGCACGCCGTGCGCGCGAACGACCACGACGCCTTCGGTGGCCTCGGAGACGTCCTTGATCACCATGACGCCGCGGTCGGCGAGACGCTTGCTGATGATCGGGTTGTGCACGACCTGACCGAGGTTGTGCACGCGCTTGCCGGTCTCGGCGGCGGCTTCCGTGAGCTCCACGGCCTTCTTGACGCCGAAGCAGAACCCGTTCTCGCGCGCGAGGAGCACTTCCATCAGGTCAAGTGTAGGGGCCGCTACCCCGCGTACACCCCGCGCATCTCGGGCGGCTGGAGAGCCGCTACGCGACGCATGATCGCGTCCGCGACCGCCTGATCGTCCCCGAGAGCGCCGAGATCGGCGAGCTGGAATGGACCGCCGACGCGCAGCACGATCCGGCCGCGCGGGATCACCGGGAAGCCCGCCTGCGGCGTCCCGCTGATCGCGACGGGCACGAGCGGCGCGCCCGAGCGCCGCGCGAGGAACGCGACCCCGGGCTTCGCCCGCCGGAGCGCGCCGTCACGGCTGCGCGTGCCTTCGGGGAAGAATCCCAGCGGCTGACCCGCGGCGAGCACTCGCAGCGCCGTCTCGAGCGCGCCGCGATCTGCCTCGCCGCGCCGGACGGGGAAGTTCCCGATCGCGTGCAGGATCCCGCCGATCAGCGGCTTGCGGAAGAGCTCGACCTTCGCCATGTACCGGATCGCCACGCCGAGCGCGAACTCGATCGCGGGTGGGTCGTACCAGGAGATGTGGTTCGAGACGAGGATGTATGGCCCGCGCTTCGGGAGGTTCGAGCGCCCCTCGACCTTGACCGGAGCCAGCAGGAGTGCCACCGCGCGGACGGGCGGGAAGCCGATCTGCCACACCCAGAGCCGCTCCGCCGGCAGATCGGGCCGCCCGAGCCACGTCATGACCCGCTCGGGGTCGCCGCCTTCATCACCACCTTGAGGACCGCGTCGAGCGCCTGGCCGACCGTGTTCCCGTCGGTCTGCACCACGATCGCATCCTCGGCCGGATGGAGCGGCGACACGACGCGCTCGCTGTCGAGCTGGTCGCGCCGGAGGATCTCGTGGAGCAGCTCCTGCCTGGGGCGCACCTCACCGCGCGCCGCGAGCTCCTCGCCGCGCCGCTTCGCGCGCTCGGCCGCCGACGCCGTGAGGAAGATCTTGCGATCCGCGTCGGCGAGCACGACGGTCCCGATGTCGCGGCCGACCATGACCACACGGCCCCTCTGCGCGATCGCGCGCTGCTGCTCGACCATCGAGTCGCGGACGGCGGCGATGCGGGCGACCTGCGACACGATGCGATCCACGTCGGCCGACCGGATCTGCCACGTCACGTCGTCTCCGTCGAGCAGCACGGTGTAAGCGCGGCCGTCGCGCACGGTCGGCGGCCCGATCGCGATCCGCACCTCGCGCGCGAGGGCGCCGAGGCGCGGCGCGTCGTCGGGGTCGATCCCGCGCCGCTGCGCGGCGAGCGCGACGGCGCGGTACATCGCGCCCGTGTCGAGGAACAGGTAGCCGAGGCGCTCGGCGACGAGCGCGCCGATGGTGCTCTTCCCGGCTCCGGCGGGTCCGTCGATCGCGACCGTGCGTGGCGTCGGCATTACGCGGAGATCGCCAGCGCCTTGATCTCGCGCGCCGACAGCTCGCGCCACGTGCCCGGAGCCAGCCGGCCGAGCGCGAGCGGGCCGATGCGCACCCGCACCAGTCTCAGAGCACGCAGGCCGACCGCTGTGCACATCCGCCGCACCTGGCGCTTCCATCCGGTGCGTAGCACCACGCGCAGGCGCCCGCCGGTCGTCGTGCGCTGCGAGACGGTGACGCGCTCGGCGCGCGCAAGTCCCTCCTCGAGCGGCACGCCGCGCCGCAGCTTCTCGACGGCCGCCGCCGTGATCTGACCCGCCACGCTCACGTCGTATTCGCGCTCGTGCCCGTAGCGCGGGTGGAGGACGCGCTCGGCCCATTCGCCGTCGTTGGTGAGCAGGACGAGGCCTTCGGAATCGACGTCCAGCCGGCCGACCGGGTACAGCCGCTCGCGCGCGCCGACGAGATCTGTCACGCTCGCGCGGCCCCGCTCGGACCGCGCGCTCGAGACGATGCC
>Ga0070698_100009395_pt1 | contig 10483 bp, 8 predicted proteins | sample KBSK1502metaG_FD_65477 | JGI IMG/M metagenome (GOLD analysis project Ga0070698, IMG submission 65477) | Corn, switchgrass and miscanthus rhizosphere microbial communities from Kellogg Biological Station, Michigan, USA - KBS K1-50-2 metaG | ecosystem: Host-associated > Plants > Roots >... | reverse complement strand
GTAACTGTTGAACGTACTGTAGGGGCGGCCCTCTGTGGCCGCCCCTGGCTTGAAGTGGGCTGTGCCAACGGGGCGCGACTACTGACCAGCGATCTCAACGGACATTGGTAGCCCTTTTTTATGAGAGCACATTCGCGCATGCAGTCGGCGAGGTTCGAACGGATTTTGTGAGCACGGTTGCGAATGGCGCCGGGGGTTATTTTGAGTTCGCCCGCCATGTGTTTGTGATGTTCGACCTTGCTGTGTCCCTCGTACAAGTAATAATCCAAAATCAGATTTCTCTTACCCGCCGACAAGCGATGGAGACAGTGACCGAGGCAAACCTGTTCTTCGTTTGGCTCGACTCTCGGGTCGACTGAGATCTCGATACGTTCGGCAGCAATCTCTTTTCGCCGTCGTCGTTCACGAACGATGTTTCTGGCCACGCCGTGGAAGTAGTACGCCGGCTCACTCGTGTACCCGATTCTGATGTCAGGCAATCGACGCATCACGCGGTTGATCGTTTCGTCGGCAAGATCTTCGGCGTCGTTGAAGCCGTTCATCACAAAGGTTTTGACCAGGCTGGAACGAATAGTCTCGTAGCTCTTGCCGGCCAGCTCACGATCGGAGTTCAGCCAGTTAAGCAAAGATTCGAAATTTTCTTGTGTGATAGTCACTTTCAAAACCTACCGAGTTAAGACGTGGGGTGTGAGGTTCTTACCCAGCCGATTCAGTCCTCATTCACTAACGCACTGGATCGGTTCAGGCGCTATCACGGGCAGAACTCTTTTGTCGGATCGGCCGGAAAAGTTAGTGACTATCTCTCACTGGCTGGACACCCGCTGGCAACGAATCCCTATCCAAATTCGTCTCAAGCTGCAAGAAGTCTTCATGAGTAACGTTCCTCTAGCCGCAAGATAACCGCGTCTCCCCTGAATCTCGCGGGCATCGTTCGAGTCCAAAGGGTGTTATCGGAACAACCAGGTCTCCCTACCGTGCAATGAGTGGTCTCCCCGTGGTCCATTTCTCAACGCGGCTTGCGCTGTTCTCATCAGCCGGGCTGTTCCAAGGAGTACGACATGAAGTCAAAACACTTAGTCGCAATTGCGTTTTTCTCTCTTCTCATCGGTCTCCCTTTAGGGTTCTTCATCAAGGCCACGGCCCAGAAACCGCAGGAGCAAGTCCCGGCGTCCGACTACACGTTGTCTGGCCCATACACTCACGGAAATCTGACGGTGTTTCTGGTTCATGGGAAAGATCTCACCAACAAGACGTTTCTCACTCTTCAGGAAGCTCTCGAGCAAAAGAAGGTGCGGGTGTATGAGACAAAAGACGTAAACGAACTCGCGATCAAAAATTTGTCGAACCAGGACATTTACGTTCAAGCCGGCGATATCGTCCGTGGTGGCGAGCAGGATCGAATGATCTCGGTCGACTTTATCGTGCCGCCGAAATCGGGACGCATGCCGATCGCGGCGTTTTGTGTCGAGTCAGGCCGCTGGAGCAAGCGAGGAAACGAAGAGGCCGGGTCTTTCGGCAGCTCGACAAACGCAGTTGCGATGAAGGACCTGAAACTCGCCGCGAAATTGGAGAATTCTCAGCAAGCTGTGTGGAAGAATGTGAGTGTTGCGCAGGAGAAGTTGAGCCGCAACGTTGGCGGAAACGTGCAGGACGGCGCGTCAGCGTCGAGCTTAGAGTTGTCAGTCGAAAACGCAAAGGTGAAAGAGACGACGGCAGACTACATCAAAGCGCTCTATGGAATCGCGCTAAGTAAGCGTGATGTGATTGGTTATGTGTTTGCGATCAACGGTCACATTAATAGTGCGGATGTTTACGCGTCGCGCGCACTCTTCGTGAAGCTCTGGCCCAAGTTGATCAAGGCGAGCGCGGTTGAGGCGGTGGCCGAGTTGAACAAGGATGTCGAAGTGAAACCGGTCGCAAGCGAGATGGTCGAGACTTTCATGGCCGAGTCAGAGAAACCACAAGCCGCGGCAAAGGACGTGACCAAACGCGTGAAAGTCGTGACACGCGAAGACGAGAAGAACGTCTTGTTTGAAACTCAGGATCGTTCGCAGAAAGACGGCTGGGTCCACCGAAATTACATCAAGAAGCAGTAAAGTTACTAGCTTTGGCTCAAAGTCGGACGCGATGCTTGGATGGGGTCAGTACCGTCCGCGGTAGCGGATGGGTCAACGCTGAGGTTCACGATTGATATTTGGTTTAGCATGCTGATCAGTGACCCATCCGCTACCGCGGACGGTACTGACCCCATCCAAGTGAGGCGAATGACCGCGGACTGTGCTGACCGTGTCTAAGCATCACGTCCGATCTTAAAGAGCGGGATTCAAATCAGAGGCAGGGATTTACAAAACACATGGCGAGCGACTCGTTCCACAGTCGCTCGCCATCTCCTATGAGGACATGCATACAGCATGCTCGTGAGGGGATTAGGTCGCGCGTGGGGTGTTTTCTATTTGCGACGCTTCAATTGTTATGACTTTAGGGGGGCAAACATTTCAAAGTATTTTTCGAGGTGAAGTAAGTGAGGACTTACTCGACAACACGGAAAGAATAATTGTCGATGAACTCGTCGGCACCCGAATCCAAAACGCCGCTCAGTTTGACCTGATAATCTCCCGGGCTCAGCATCTCCGCCGTGATCGTAAATGGAACAATGCTTTGCTCGCCCTTTGCCTCGAGTTTTAATTCGTCCGACACCTGGAGCGATTTGTTTTCACGAAACAGCTCAGATTTGTAGTTGCGGAAATTCGGATTCGCTAATTCAAGCTCAAGCTTGACCTCGACTCCTTTAGGCGGCACGTTGACGCGCGGTGTCGTCCCACCATCGATTCGACCCGAACCCGGAGCAAGCGTAATCACGACATACGAATTCTGTTGAACCACTCCGGCCGCTTCTCTTCTGCTGTCGAACCACCCAACCAACATGATCCCGACAGACGCGAGGATAACCACGAGGAGCACCAGCGCCGACTGCCGACTCGGCGTCCGCAGAAAGAATGCCCGATCTCGTCTCAGCTCAGTTGGGATCGTAATTGCTCGCTCGGTGAGTTCCACCTGGGAATCGAGATACTTTCGCAGGAGCTTGCCAAAGCGAAGGTTCTTTTGCCGTTCAGCGGTGATCAGAAAATGACTCTCAAACTGCTGTCGCTCGATCGCCGATAAGTCGCCCGCCAGATACTGATCGATCAGCTCCTCCTCAACAATCAGGAGCTCTTCATAAACACTCGGCTCGAATAGAATTTGTTCTTCAAATTGTGTTCTTGGATCCCCCTCCAAACTGCCCAGCAGATAACTCCGCATCTCACGTCTTTCGATATTCGGATTCAACGTATCTTCTCCGGCGACGGCGGTCGCTCCTAATGTTAATGACTCAAATATCCCGGTTATTTCATTCCAACGAATCTTGGATACACTTCTCGACACACTCTTTCAAAGCCACTCTAATACGATAAACCCTTATTCGTAGCGCGTTTAATGAGATTCCGAGCTCATCCGCGAGGGTCTTCCGCCACTCCGCTCGGGTTTGACCTTTAGCTCCATATTCCTTCAACAAGAGGGCTTGATCCTCTTCGCTGAGCCGTTCGATACAGTGTTCCAGACACCGATATTCCAGCTCGGCCTGACGCGAATCAGCCGACGACAGCGTGGGAGGCTGCGGCGTCTTCCTTCTCAGGTATTCAAGGTAAACCTTATTCGCAACTCCGAAGAAGTAACGCGCGGGATCGCCTTTGAATTCACTTTGAATCTCGGAAAGCTTACTGGTGACGCGGTTGATGGTTTCGTCGGCAAGCTCTTCAGGGTCAACGCAGCCACGACCCGCAAAGATCTTGATAAGGCGGCTTCGAATTTGTTCGTACTTGATGCCGGCCTGTTCACGATCGGAATCAAGCCAATCAAGCAATGCGTCGAAAGCCTCTTGCGAGAGGGACCAGTTCTTATTCATCAGGTGTGGGAGCCCTGGGATACTCCGAAAGGATCGTAAGGACGTACTTTCTAAAACTTGCAGACAGTTAGCTTATGGTGGGGACTATGTCAACACCTAAATTGGGGATGCGGTTTTAGATTAAAAATATTTCCGAATGAAATGGGGCGAATTGCCGCACTTGTCCACAGCTTACACCGAATCGACGTAAGTTATGGATGACTTTCAATGCGTGACCTTCATTGAGTAGAGGATGCCGTACATCGCGTCTTTGTGACGCTCAAAGTCTTTGCCTTGGGTGGCAAGCATCACGTTGATGCCCTGTACCTGGCCGAGATATTTGCGATAGGCGAGCCATTGCAACCGGCGATGACCGTCGGGATGTTCCGGATTAGCTTCACGGAATAGAACACCTGTGAGTCCGTCGATCTCTACCCATTTCACTTCGTCTACTTCCCCATTCTTCGCTCGACTCTTGGCCTGCTCGTACGACGCGTCATTCGCGGCCTCGACCGGGAAGGTCTCATCCATCGGCGAGATGCTGACGATCAAATTCGCCGCGTCACCACCACCGGGCGAGCGCCACAGGAACGACTTGGATTCGTTCTCAGATTCGGTCCAACCTGTTGGAACAGTCCACGACATGCCCTGTCGTTCCCACTTTATCTGTTGACCACCGGCGAGCGCTGCGGTTTGCGCGGCGGTGGGCTGGCCGTGTTCAGCAGATCGAGAGCTGGAGCTACTCGAACTGGAAGAACCGGAATTGGAACTGCCTCCATGTAATTTCTCGGAAAGCTTACAAAAGGAAAGGGCGAAGCCCAGGAGCAACAGGACCAGAATGTGTTTCATGGGCAGACTTCTATTCCAAAAGGCAACGCGAAGTCAATAAACTTTTGGAGTGCGGCGGCCTGACGCCGCCTTGGTCTCGATCACGCACGATCGATAACAAAGCGGCGCCAGGCCGCCGCTCTCCAAAGTGGGGCCATCTCGTGCTATGCTATCCACCTTCCCTCCTAAACACCCCCTGATGAGTAACGTCGCGCGTAAGCGCTGACCCTTCGGAGAATGCCAATTATGAAAAACACCGACGTCAGACCGCCGGTCATTATGCTTGTGTTAGTTATTTCATTAGTCGTTATTGCCGCGAGTGGCTGTACGCGTGGTCCAGCAACTAATGCCAACCTAACCACGAATACAAACGTTAACGTAAATGCTAACGCGACCGTGGGTAATATCAATGCCAGCACCGCTCCATCAACCATCGCCGCGCGCGAACCCGATAGCTATCGGGCCACGATTGTTTTTACCGCCGAGACTGAAGGTGGCGACAAGGCGATCGGTATCCCGACTCTCCAGGCTGAAGTTGCCAAGAGCGGAAGCGACCGCCGGCTATCTTTCAAACTGCCGGATGGATCGGATCTGGTTTATGTCGAGAAAGCAGGCGTTCAATATGGAATCGCCCCGGCGCGGAAGCAGTATGCCGAGTTGACGCCCGAGGCCACCGGTTTCCAAATTCATAAGCTGATGACGCCCGGTCAATTGGTGGCGTACCTTGATAAACTCAAGGGCATCGAATTCGTCGGCGAAGAACCACTCAAAGGCAGAACAGCGTTGAAGTATCGTTACGCGCGCACTGCGCAAACGCAGACATCAGCCGGCGAAGTAAAAACGGAATCGTTTATCTACGTGGATAAAGACACCGGACTGCCGCTTCGCGCAGAGTTGTTTAGCGAAGCGAGCGGCGATGTGCAGGGAGTTAAAGGTGCGAAAGTCGTTGCCGAGATGCGAGACATTCAGACGACTGTCGATCCAGTTCTTTTTGAAATACCACCGGCGGGCATGAACAAAGTTCCCGAGTCGCAGGTAAGAGCTCAGGTAAACGCAGTAACGAATACAGTGGCAGCCGTGCTGAGAGCTTTGCTGACAAACATGAATTCAGCGCCACCGCCACCGTCGCCCGCGGCGAGCCCGAGTCCAACACAGTGAAGGTAAACAGATGAGATACGTTGTCATTCTCCTGCTTGGAATTTTAGTCGGCGGCGGCGCTGCGGTCTTTTTCCTCGGCACGCCGCCGGCGAAGGCGCTGCCCGGACAGCCGGTCCAGGCGCCAAACCAGGGAGGAAATCCCCCGGGCACGGTGGTCGTCGCTCTGGAACAGAGTTTTGTCGACGCCGTGCTGGCGACGACATTCAGCGGACTCGGCACGCCGACGTTTCAGTTGGGCCAGGCGCGCAACAGCGTCGAGCGCGTCGAGAACGCGGCCCTGCAGAGTGGCTGCACAAACACGATTACTCTGTTGCCCGAAGGCAGCGGCGCGAAGACTGGCGTGCAGTTTCGCAAGGACAATATCAATGCGCCGCTCGCATTCACGGGGAGCTACAACCTCGCCGGCAGTTGCATGCAGTTCAAGGGCTGGGCGCAGACGAGTATCAAGTTGTCTTTCGATCAGGACAAGCAGACCGTCTTTGGTTATGTGAGTGTTGACGGTGTGAATCTCGAGGGCGTGAATCCGATCGCGAATAACTTCGTCACCGTCTTCGTACAGGGCGCGATCAATCAGAAAGTGAATCCGCTTGTTTTGGTGAGCGAGCCACAGCTCTCGCTGATGATCCCAGTCAAAGCCAGCAACGGGTCGGTCAAAGCACGCGCGAAAGACGTGCGCGCCGAGATCCTCGATGGTTCACTGAAACTTTATCTGACTTACGAATTCAGTGGGGTAAAAGGACAAGGAACTTGAGCCACGGATTTGCACGGATGAACACGGATTATTTATTAATGTTTGATCCGTGTTCATCCGTGTAATCTGTGGCTGGTATTACTTGTGTTGCTAACAAACGTTGCCTTTCGAAGTGCCCGGCAATCTCTTCTGCAGTCTTCTTTCCCACAAAAGGCGTCAACTCCGAAACTCCCGCACGCGAGATCCGCTGAATCGAACCGAAGTGACGCAGCAGTCTTCCTTTTCGCTTGTCTCCGACACCGGGAATCGCCGTCAGCTCAGAAGTAAAGTCGCGCAGCTCGCGGCGCTTGCGATGATAAGTAACTGCATAGCGGTGCGTCTCATCACGCACCATCTGCAAGAGACGCAATATCAGCGAATGTGAATCGAGATAGATTGGCTCGTCTTCACGTCCCTTCATCAGCAGGTACGCAACATCATTGTGTCGTTGCGGCGGCTTGACGATGCCGACCATGGGAATCGCTTCGAGACCGAGTTCACTCATCGCACTCCCTGCCGCATTCAGTTGCGCTTTGCCACCGTCGATCATGATCAGATCGGGCAGCGGCTTTCCTTCTTCGAGCAGCCGGCGATAGCGACGCGTCACCACTTCATGCATCGACGCGATATCGTTTGCACCCTCAACACTTCTGATTCTGAACTTACGATACTCGGCGCGATTCATCTTGCCGTTGTCGCAAACGACCATGCCGGCCACATTCTCCGCGCCCTGAATGTGTGAGATGTCAAACGACTCGATGCGCGCCGGAAAGTGCGGCAACTCGAGAGTCTCCTGCAACTCCTCGAGCACCCGCTTCATGTCGGGCTTGAGAATCCGGAAGCGTTGTTCGAATGCGAGCTTGGCGTTTTTGTCGACGAGATCGATCATGTCGCGCTTCTCGCCACGTTGTGGATCGAAGATTTTTACACGACGGCCTTTTCGTTTCGTCAGAGCTTTCTCGAGCAGCTCGCGATCGCTGAAATCAACGGGCACGTAGATCTCGCGTGGTACGTAGTCGGATGCGTAATACTGGGAGAGCACTTCGCTCAGAAACTCAGCCGGATCGAAAGCATCTTCAGACAAGTCTTCCCAGAAAAACTCTCGACGACCGACGATGTTTCCTTCGCGCATCGTGAAGAGCTGAAGCGCGAGTCGTTGTCCTTCACGGTAGTAACCGAAGATATCCACGTCGCTTTCGGAGGTCGTCGCCATCTTTTGCTGTTCCGAAAGTCTGATGACGGTCTTGCGCAGATCTCGATACTTCGCGGCGAGCTCGTAATGCGTGGCTTCAGAAGCTTCAAACATGCGCGACTCGAGCGTGTCGGCGAGCTCTTTGTTGCGTCCTTCAAGCAGCAGTCTGACATCGCGCACAGCTTCCTGATACTGTTCCGGCGTGCACAGTCCCTTGACGCACGGACCGAGGCATCGTTTGATGTGATACTCGAGACACGGTCGCGGCGCTTTGCCGTCAATCTCGATGTCGCACGTGCGTAATTGAAACGTGCGGTTAATGAGATCGATCGTTCGGCGCGCCAGACTTGCCGGCAGGAATGGTCCAAAGTAAAGTGCGCCATCACGCTGAACGCGACGCGTGATCACCACTTTTGGAAACGGCTCGTTGATGGTGAGCTTCAGGTGCGGGTACGACTTATCATCCTGAAGTTTGATGTTGTAACGAGGCTTGTGCTGTTTGACGAGCGACGCTTCCAGAATTAATGCTTCAACTTCGTTGTCGGTAACAATGAACTCCAGATCTGCAATCTGGCCGACAAGCGCGTCGGTCTTGCGGTCGAACGGGCGGGCCCGAAAATACGAACGAACGCGGCTGCGGAGGTTCTTTGCCTTTCCGACATAGATCACCCTTCCGGTCGTGTCTTTGTGGAGGTACACGCCCGGCGAAGTCGGTATTTCCTTTAGTTTTTCTTCGATATTCAAAATCTTGAGTCTATTTTAGCTGAGGAAAATGCAATTTCCACTTGCGGCCCCCAGGGACAAACAATTTGACGCCGTTGGTTTCGGACTCAACGCCGTCGATCACCTGATCGTGGTGCCTGAATATCCTGCCTTCGATACCAAGATGCGGCTGCTCGATCATAAGCAATCTGCCGGCGGCCAAACGGCGAGCGCGATGGTGGCGTTGCGCCGGCTCGGAATGAAGACGGCTTATGCCGGACGTTTCGGATCGGATTCCGCCGGACTCTTCGGTTTTCAAACATTGAAAGACGACGATGTGAACGTCGACTTCGCGGAGATTGTTGAAGGCGCGCGAAATCAGATCGCGTTCATCACGATCGACGCGCGCAGCGGCGAGCGGACAATCGTTTGGGATCGCGACGAGCGACTGGCGTACAAGCGTGAAGAGGCGCCCGCTGAGTTTGGGTCACTCGGAAAAATATTGCACCTCGATGCTCACGATCCGCCCGCGTGTGTTGCAGTTGCAAAAGCTGCGCGTGAAACGGGGACGATCGTTTCCGCCGACATCGACAACGTCTATGAAGGATTACCGGAGCTGCTCCCTTTGATCGACTTCATGATCGGCTCAAAGGAATTTCCGCGACGTGTGACCGGCGTTTCAGATCCGCGCGACGCGCTCGTGGAGTTGAAGAATCGTTTTGGTTGCGCTCTCGTCGGCATGACGGTCGGCGCGGCGGGCGCTGTTATCTATCACGAAGGACGTTTTATCGAATCGCCTGGCTTCGCAGCCCCGGGAGGTTGTAAGGACACGACCGGCGCTGGCGATGCATTTCACGCCGGATTTCTCTACGGCTTCCTGACCGGCGAAGACATCGAAACGAGCCTGAAGCTCGGCAACGCCGTCGCTGCAATCAAATGCAGCGCCCTCGGCGCACGCACCGCGCTCCCGACGAAATCCGAGCTCGACGCGTTTCTACTCACCGGATCCGTTATATAATCCGTGTCATCCGTGGCCTGATTTTCTCCGAGGGAAAACATGAAACTTTTTCTTTTAACGGCGGCACTGCTGCTCGTCAGCCTGATCCCCATTCAACAACAGGTTCCCGCCGATATCGTTTTCAAAAACGGCAATGTTTACACCGCGAACGACAAGTCGTCGAAGGCCCAGGCGATCGCAGTTAAAGGCGACAAGATCGTGTTCGTCGGCACGAACGAAGCCGCGCAGAAATTCATCGACGCTAAAACGCGCGTCGTCGATCTGAAAGGCGGCACAGTCCTCCCCGGATTTACTGATTCACACCAGCATCTTTCCGGCGTGGGCCAGCGCGAGATGACTCTCAACCTCGAAGGCACCACCAGTCTCGAAGATCTTCTGGCAAAGGTGAAAGCACGAGTCGATCAGGCGAAATCCGGCGAATGGGTTACGGGTCGCGGCTGGATTGAAACTCACTGGGCGCCGCCGGTATTTCCGACGCGTTGGGATCTCGACAAAGTGTCACCCAACAATCCGGTGATTCTCGGCCGCGCTGATGGTCATGGCGCAGTCGCAAACAGCGCCGCGCTGAAACTGGCAGGAGTCGATAAGAACACTCTGAATCCATTCGGCGGTGAGATCTCGAAGGATAAAGAGACTGGCGAGCCGAACGGCATGTTGCTCGACAACGCACAGGGATTGGTTCGCAGGCGTGTTCCGCCTGAAACTCGGGCAGACGCCGAGCGTGCGGTCGAGCTCGGAGTAAAAAGAGATATCGAACTGGGCTGGACTCAGATTCAGGACGCAGGCGGCAGCTTTGCCGACGTCGACATCTTCAAGAAACTCTACGCTGCGGGAACGATCAAACTACGCATCTACAAAGCCGTCTATGGTCCGGGACCAAACGCGACTCGTCTGATCAACGAAGGTCCGACGATCGGCGCTTTCGGAAATCGT
>Ga0070698_100009394_pt1 | contig 10484 bp, 8 predicted proteins | sample KBSK1502metaG_FD_65477 | JGI IMG/M metagenome (GOLD analysis project Ga0070698, IMG submission 65477) | Corn, switchgrass and miscanthus rhizosphere microbial communities from Kellogg Biological Station, Michigan, USA - KBS K1-50-2 metaG | ecosystem: Host-associated > Plants > Roots >... | reverse complement strand
GTACCAGTCCACCGGATCCACCAGCGCGACGTCGGTCAGGCGGTAGTTGGCGCCGCGGACGTTGGTCGCGAACTCGCCGATCTCGTCGCCGGCGATCGGCGCCACCAGCCCGAGCCGGAACACCCACGACAGCTCGGGCCCGGAGATGACGTACAGGCCGCCGAAGTCGAGGTCGGCCACCGCCGTCTCGCCGTCCGACTCTCCCTCGTCCGGTCCATCGCCGAACGACTTGTTGAGCGGCAGCGCGGCGTAGAAGCCGAGGCCGGATTGCAGGACGTACTGGCCGTGCAGCTCGAGATGAACGACCGAGTCGTACGGCGCCGGGTCGAGCTTGATCCAGGCCAGGTCCAGCCCGACATGGCTGATGCCGTCGCCGCGGTCGAGGGTCGCGAAGTCCGGCTCCCGCTGGGCGGCGGCCGGCGCGGCGAGCGCCGCCAGCACCACGCACGTGACGATGAATCTCCGCAGCATCAGATCCTCCCCTGCAGGCCGGCGATGATGAAGAAGTCGACGATGTCGCGGGCCGACTCGTCGAGCGGGAAGCCGAGCGCCACGCCCGGCTCGATCGAGCCGGCGCGGAAGCGCGCGCTGATGGCCAGTGTGTGGAGGAAGTCCTCGTCGTTGTCGGCAGCCGAGTTGTCGTCACCCAGGGTGCCCACGGTCACCAGCTCGCCGAGGAGCGCGAAGCTGCCGGTGTCCACCCCGCCGCCGACGTTGAGGCGGACGAGCGGATCCGGCTCGTCGCGGTTGTCGGTCGACAGCGCCACGTCGAGACCGCCATCGATGCGGAAGACCAGCTGCCCGGAGCGCAGAATCGGCGAGGCCGACAGCCGCAGCCACAGGGTCTCCGGATAGGCCAGCGCGATGTCGGTCAGCCGCGCCGAGTACATCGACAGCAGATTCGCCGCAAAACCGCCGGTGTCGTCGTCGGCGGTCGGCAGCGTGATGCCGCCGCGCAGGACGAAGTCGTGCATCCCGCTCGGGATCACGTAGAGCACGCCGCCCTCGACGTTGCCGATCGCGCTCTCGCTGTCGTCCTCGAATGGCGCGGCGTTGTCGGCGAAGGCGAAGCCGAGCGGGATGATGCCGTAGCCGCCCAGCCCGCTCTCCCCCACGTAATGGCCATAGATATCGACATGGAGCGCGGACAGGTCGCCGGGGCCCGGCACATCGAAGAACGTCCATCCGAGCGACGCGCCGATCTTCGATTCCCCGTCCTGCCGGTCGAGCGTTGCGAAGGTCGGATTGCCCGCGACCGGCTGTGCGGCGGCGCTTCCCGCCGCGAGCGCGATCATGACGAACGCCAGAGCGCAGCGCTGCATGGTGCCTCCCTAACTAGTTGCTGGCCGCATCATCGCCCGAGACGGGCGCAGGGTCAGCGGGAGTCTTCCGCTTTTTGCGTGTCCAGCGCTGCGCCTGCGCTGCTGGTGACTTCCACGGCGTCCGGTCGGATGTGACCGTTGGCTTCCATCCAGTCCCAGACGCGGTTGAAATCGGCAAAGCGTGTGAGCTCGCCGTCCGCCCCCAGGAAGACGAAGGCCACGCGGTGGTCATTCACACGCGAGGCGCTCACCAGACAGTAGCCGGCCTCCTTCGTGTAGCCGGTCTTGCCGCCCAGGGTGCGGAAGCGCTCGCGGTGCAGCATGAGGTTGGTGTTGGTGTAGTGGAGGACGCGCGCCCGCTTGTGGCTGAGCCGCGTGATGCTCGCGAACTTGGTCCCCAGGATCTCGGCCAGCACCGGATCGTCGAGCGTGTGCCTGAGCGCGATCGCCATCTCGCGCGCAGTCGACCAGTTGCCGTTGAGCCCGGTCGGGTCGGTGAAACGGGTCCGCTCGAGGCCGAGCTCGCGCGCCAGTGCGTTCATCTCCACCACCAGCTGCTCCGGCGTGAGCCCGGCGCCCCGGGCGACGGCGGTGACCGCCCGGTTGTCCGACGCGATCAGCATCGCGCGCATGAGGTCGAGGTTGGAATAGCTCTCGCCGACGTCGAGGTGCGTGCGCGATCCGCCGCGCGCGTTGTGCACATCGTCCATCGTGATGAAGGTGACGCCGTCGAGATCGATGCCGCGCTTGCGCGCCACCATCGCGACGAAGATCTTCGTGGTGGAGGCGATGGCGCGGACGCGGTCCGGGTTCTTGCCGTAGAGCAGGCGGCCGCCGTCGAGGTCCATGACCAGTGCCGACACCGACTGAACATTCGGCAAGCCCTCGCGGGTCAGCGGCGCGATGGCCGGCACCACCCTGACCGCGCGCTTGTGGCGGTGCCGTGAGCGCCGCCGGGCATCGGCCGTCCCACCCACGGCCGACCACATCAAGACGAGGGCCGACACCGCAACCACTGCGCGGCGCATCCCGGTAGTCTTCACACGCCCGGAAGTCCCGTCAACTTCGGCAGATTGTCCCACCTCCGTCGCCAGCCAAGCGGGTGAACCCGCCACCGGTCAAACCCTCGAGCCGGCTGGTACGTCGGATCGCCATGCTCGTGACCGTAACAGAAGGGTCGGATAGACTAGGGGACCACATGGAGCACGCCTCTGCGGCGCCGGATCTGCTGATCGGCGCCAGTGTCGGGAACTATCAAGTCCAGCGAAAGCTGGGAGAGGGCGGCATGGGTGCCGTCTATCTCGCCGTCCATCCGAAGATCGGCAAGCGGGTGGCGCTCAAGGTCCTGCATCCGGAATTCTCGTCGAACGAGGACGTGATCTCGCGCTTCTTCAACGAGGCGAAGGCCGTCAACGACATCCAGCACCCGAACATCGTCGACATCATCGACTACGGCACCATGCAGGCGCCCGGCCTGGGCCACCAGGTCGTGTACTTCATCATGGAGTTCCTGTCGGGCGATAGCCTGGCGAAGATCATCCATGATCAGGCGCCGCTGGCGCCGGAGCGGGCCCAGGCGATCGCGCTCCAGATCGCCGACGCGCTCGGCGCCTCGCACCGCCACGGCATCGTCCACCGCGACCTCAAGCCGGACAACGTCATGATCGCGCCGCGCCGCGACGGCCGCGACGGCGTGAAGGTCCTCGACTTCGGCATCGCCAAGCTCACCGGCGATCAGCAGGGCTCGCGCCGGACTCGCACCGGCATCGTGATGGGAACCCCGGCCTACATGTCGCCGGAGCAGTGCGAGGGGCGCGGCCTCATCGATCATCGCACCGACATCTATGCGCTCGGCATCCTGCTCTACGAGATGCTGGCCGGTCAGGTCCCCTTCAAGGGGGAGGGCTACGGCGAGGTGCTGGTCCAGCACATGACGCAGGTGCCCCAGAAGCCGTCGACCATCCGCGGGGTCATGAACCCGCACCTCGAGGCGGTCTGCATGAAGGCGCTCGAGAAGCGCCCGGACAACCGCTACCCCAGCATGGACGAGTTCATGCAGGCGCTGGCCGACCCGGTGTCCTACGTCGAGGGGCACGGCGGGCTCGACCGCTTCCTCAGCTACGCCTCGGGCGCCAGCCCGACGCCGTACCCGGTGACGCCCGGCTCTGGCCCGTTCCCGATGCCGCAGCAGGGAGTCGCGCAGCCGACGCCGCCGCCCGGCTACATGGGCGCGGTCGGGGCCGCCGCCACGTACACGCCGTCGCCAGTGCCCGGTTCCCTCGAGCGGCCAGCCTCCAACCGCGGCAAGATCATCCTCGCCGGGCTCGGCGCCGTCGCCCTCGGTGTGGCGGTGTTCGTCGCCTACAAGATGATGTCCGGCAAGTCCGACGACAAGAAGTCGGTCGCCGCGGCTCCCACCCCCGAGACCGGCCCGACGTCGGCGGGCGGCACGACCCCCGAGACCCCCCCGTCGAACGGCACCGCGCCGCAGACCAAAGTGAAGGTGGACGTCGCCTCCAACCCGACCGGCTCCGAGGTGTTCGTCTCCGACGTGTCGATGGGCAAGACGCCGGTCTCCTTCGAGCTCGACCGCGGCGACAAGCCGATCGAGCTGGTGCTCAAGGCCGACGGCTACGAGGATCGCAAGGAGAGCGTCGTCCCCAACACCAACTTCAACCTCGACCTGCAGCTCAAGCCGCTCAAGGTCGCCGAGACTGGCAAGGACGACGGCAGCAAGACCGCGACCGACGCGGGCCAGGGGAAGAAGTCGGGCGACAGCGGCAAGAAGAGCGGCACCAGCGGGACGAGCAGCTCGAGCGGCAAGCGGACCGGGACCGGGCGCCACGGCACCGGCAAGCCCACCAGCGCCGGCGACAACACGCTTCCGCCCAGCTTCTGAGCCGCGCCCAGGCTTCTCGGCTAAGATAAGCCGGCCATGACTCGCTCCATCCGGCTGGCCCTCGCCTGTGCGCTGCTCGTCGTCGCCACCTCGACGTCTGCCATGGCGCAGCCGACCGGGGACAAGAAGAAGGCGCTCGAGCTCTACAACCAGGGCAACACCCAGTACAACCTCGGCCGCTGGAAGCAGGCGATCGAGTTCTTCACGCAGGCCTACGAGGTCTACAACGCGCCGGAGTTCCTGTTCAACATCGCGCAGGCGCACCGGCAGGACGGCAACTGCCCCGAGGCGCTGTTCTTCTACCGCCGCTACCTCGCCAACAAGCCGGGCGCGACCAACAAGACCGAGGTCGATGGCTTCATCAAGGAGCTCGAGGGCAAGTGCACGGAGGCCACGGGCAGCGGGACGGCCACCGGCACCGGCACCGGCACCGCCGGGACCGGGACGGGCACGACGACCACCGGCACCGGCACCGCAGGGACTGGCACCGGGACGACGACCACCGGCACCGGGCGCACGGGGACCGGGACCACCACCGGGACCGGCACCGGACGCACCGGCACCGGCACCGGCACGCCCACCGGGACCGGCACCGGGACGAAGACTCGCACGGCTGACACCACCACGGTCAGCAATGACGACGACGAGACCGAGGAGGACGACACCGAGGGCGGCCTCGAGACCGAGGGTGGCGGGCGCGCGCACCTGTTCGTGGCGAGCGCCGCTGCCGGCCCCAGCTTCCTGTCGGCCGGTGATCTCGAGACGCCGGTCCACATGGCCTTCGCGGTGGGCGGCGCCTATCCGCTCTGGTTCGACAAGGTCGGGGTCGAGCCCGGCGCCCTCATCACCTACAGCCCGGTGCCGTGGGAGGGCACGATGGATGGCGTCAAGGGGACAGCCGGCTTGACCGCGCTCCTGGCCAACGTGGCGGGCACCTATCCGATCGTGCCGTCGCTGCCGGCGCTGACCGCGCGCGCCGACCTCGGGCTCGGCGTCCTCATCATGAGCGGCCTCAAGCGCGGCACTCCCTTCCTCGAGGACGACCAGTTCGCCGACGGCGCGATCAGCATGTTCCACGCCCGCTTCGCGCTCGGCGCCGATTACATGGTGACGCCGAACATCGCGGTGTTCGCGCAGCCGGTGGTGCTGTCCTTCAGCCCGGCCAGCAAGCTCAGGGACGGTATCTCGTCGCTCACCCGCTACGAGATCCTGTTCGGTGCCGGCTACAGGATGTAGCGGAGGCCGATCATGAAGAAGTGTCCATTCTGCGCCGAGGAGATCCAGGACGACGCCATCAAGTGTCGCTTCTGCAACTCGTTCCTCAGCGCCGCGCCGGAGGGCGGGGCCAAGGCGACGCCGGCAGCGGCGGCGAGCGCGCCGGCAGCGAGTGCGCCGGCAGCGGGCGCGCCGGCAGCGGGCGCGCCGGCAGCGAACAACCCGCTCTTCCCGGTCGCCGGCAAGCCGGTCGGGCCCGACGACGACCGCAAGGTCCTCTACTCCGGCTCGCCGTCCTGGCGCGCGTTCTTCGGTGAGTACGTCATCGTGACGGCGGCGACCCTCCTGGCGCCGTTCCTCTGCTACTGGTTCGCGCGCAGGCTGCACGCGACCACGGTCAACCAGATCCTGTCGATCGCGATCCCCCTGGCCATGGGCGCGGTCGCGTTCGCCGGCATCCACTTCTACCGGCGCTCGAAGGTGTTCCGGGTCACCACCACCAACATCGAGAGCGAGTTCGGTCTGTTCAGCAAGAAGATCGACGTGCTCCAGCTGTGGCGCTGCCGCGACGTGCGCTACCGCCAGTCGCTCATCGACCGCATCCTCGGCATCGCCCACATCGAGATCCACACCGCCGACGTCACCACGCCGCTCCTCGAGATCGTCGGAGTGCCGGCCTCGCGCCAGCTGTTCGAGCGCATCCGAGACGCCATCGAGATCCAGCGCCAGGCCCACAACGTGGTCGGCATGGTGCAGTAGTCGTCACTCGCTGCAGGATCGGTCGGTGCGGTAGAGCTGGCCATCGATCGCGAAGTAGAGCGTCCTGCCGTCGGCCGTGAGCTCCGGGTCGTATCCGGGAAAGGCGAGCAACTCGCCCAGCTCGAAGTCACTTCCGGCGCTGGCGCGGGTGGCCTGCACCAGGCCCTCCATCGAGCTGCTGTGGAAGATGAGCTCGAGGCCGTCGCTGCGGATGGTCGGATAGAGGTCGTCCATCGCCTGGTCGAGGCCCGGCAGCAGCCCCTGGTAGGTGCAGGTCCTCAGGTTCTCGCAGGTGGCGTACGCGAGATCGAAGTCGGCGCCCAGCACCGAGAAGAACATCTCGTTCGCGTCGTCCCAGACGTCCGGCGCCTCCGGCCCGACATCGACGCCCGACACCTTGTCGGCGGGCGGAAACGGATCCCCTTCGAGCAGGCGGTGCGACACGAAGAGCATCGTCGCGTCCTCCGTGCCGCGGGTGAACCAGATCGTGAGGCCGTCGGCCGACAGGGTGGGGTTGCGCTCCGGGTCGATCGTGTTGAGATCGGCGACCAGGCCCTCGTTCGCGACGAAGGTCTCCCCGTCGCCGACTGCGGCGGCGAGCTCGTTGTCCGGCCCGCCGGTCTCCCACACGATGAGGTGCGCGTCCGCATCGACCGTCGGGCTCACGCCCTGCACCGTGGACAGCCCGGGAACCGCGAGCGGGTCGCTCCACTCGCCGAACGTCTCGCACATGGGCGCGGCGGCGTCCTTGCCGGTGCTGGCGGGAGGCGCATCGAGACACGCCAGGTGCACCACTGCCGCCAGCAGCACCGCCCTCCCCATGCCACCATTCTACTTCGGCGCGCCGGGCGCAGGCAGGCGCTCGGGAACGGTCGGGTCGAGCTCGAGCGCCTTCTTCCACTCGGCGCGCGCCTCGTCCATCTTGCCCAGCCGGGCCAGCACCACGCTCAGGCGGGCGTGGCTCTCGGCGACGCCGGGTGCGAGCGCGATCGAGCGGCGGAACAGCTTCTCTGCGTTCGTCAGGTCGCCCTGGTTGAAGCGCAGCGAGGCGTAGAGCGCGATCGCCGCCGGGTCGTCCGGCCAGCGCTTGAGAAAGGCGAACAGGTGCTTCTCCACCGCCGGCTCGCGGCCGAGCCCGACGAGCAGCCGGGTGGTGGCGAGAGCCGCCTCGGGGCCGGCCTCGAAGAGCTCCGGGCTGCCGGGGGCGAGCTCGCCGCGCAGGAGCGCGCGCCAGCGGGCGTGCAGGCGTGTCTCGGCGGTGTCGTCGCCGCGGCCGCGCGCGGGCAGGTCGGCCTGCCACGCGACCTCGTCGGCGAACAGATCGGTCATCCAGCCGTCGTGGAGGAGGACGCGGGTGTAGCGCGGCACCAGCGGCAGGAGCGGCGGGCGATCGGGCCGCGGGAGCGAACTGGCCAGCGCGGTGAGCTCCTCGCCGGTGAAGCGGTCGGCCACGCCGGCGGCGCGCGCGGCGGCGGCGAAGCGGCCGCGCTCCAGCTCGTAGCTGCCGCGCTCGAGGCCGACGAGGGCGGCGACCCGCCGCCCGATGCGTCCGTGGTAATCCGGCGGCGGCCGCGCCGGATCGGCGGCGTCGGCCTCGGACAGGACGTACTGGTAGGCGCGCCCGAGCGCGCCGGCGTAGAGGCTGCGCAGCCGGCCGAACGAGGCCATGTCGCCGCCGACCGTGCGCCCCTGGCGCATGTTGGTGATGGCGAGCCGCTCCGCGGTCTGGCCGCGCACCTGATCGTCGATGTACGGCACGTAGAGGAGCGGCATCGAGCGCTTGATGTGGCGCAGGAACCACTCGTCGCGGCAGAGCTCCGGGTTGGCGATGGCGAGGTCGGGGCGGCCGCCGGCGACCAGGCGCTCGTACTGATCGGCGAACAGCGTGTGGTCGCCGATGGTGAAGTAGACGCCGGGGCCGGGCGGCATGGCCCCGACGGTGGCGGCCCACAGGCGGGTCGGCGAATCGTCGCGATCGAGCTCGTCGCCGCCGCCGGCGAGGAATCCGGCGGCGACCAGCGGGACCAGCAGCGCGGCGATGGCGATCGGGCGGGTGCGGGAGGCAGGTCCTGCCATCTCGGCCGGCAGGAGGCGCAGGCCGGCGGCGACCAGCGGCGCCAGCCCGGCGGCCAGCACCAGGAGCGCGGGCAGGAGATAGCCGGCGAGATCCGGGTTGAGCGCGTCCTGCAGGCCGGCGCCGAGCGCCAGGCAGACGGCGACCGCCAGGCAGGTGGCTGCGCCGCGCAGTCGGGTGGCCGCGCCGAACCCGAGGCCGATGAGGCCGCCAAGGAGGACGCCGACTCCGCTGGCGGCGCCCATCAGCAGCCAGGCGCCGGCGAAGCGCGCGACCGCGCCGCCGCCGGAGAAGTTGCCGCGATAGACGGCGCCGGTGACCAGATCGAAGAATGCCGACGGGGTCGACGGATCGCCCCATACCAGGAGCGGCGGCGAGGCGGCCAGGGCGCGAACCGGCAAGTAGGCGTAGGCGAGAAGCGCGAGCAGGCCGAGCGCGAGCGCGAGCGGCGCCAGGCGCAGGAGGCGGCGGCGCGCGCGCAGGCCCAGCGAGACCGCCACCGGCAGCGCGGCCGAGGCGGCGATGACCGGATGAAAGGCGGCCGCCAGCGCGAAGCCGAGCGCGGCCAGGAGGAAGTGGCGCGGGTGCGCTTGCTCTCCTTTGATAAACGGCAGAGCTGCGACCAGCGACCAGACCACCAGCGCGGCCACCGGGCCGTACACCTCCGCGCGGGTGGCGTTGACCAGGGCCGCCGGCGACAGCGCGACGAGCACCACCCCGACGACCGAGCCGGGCAGCGCGGCCGCGGGCTCCGCCACCAGCCGGCGCGCGAGGGCGACCACGCCGGCGAGCGCCGCCGCCATGCTGGCGGCCGACAGCAGGGTGACGCGGAAGGCGACCTCGCCGAAGGGGAGGAAGGCGGCCAGCTTGCCGAGCAGCGAGTGGGCCGGGTGGCCGGGCGGATGCGCGCCGCCCAGGTTCCAGGCGGCGGCGGTGAGCTCGCCGGAGTCCATCCAGCCGACCCCGGGCGCCGCCATGACCGTATAGAAGGCGGTGGCGAGCGCGAACACGGTGAGCTCGGCGGGCGGCAGCCGCGTCCAGTCGAGCTTCTTCATCGCGAGCCCGTCACCCGTGCCGGCACGCCGCGCGCGATGGCGTGGTCCGGCACGTCGCGCGTGACCACCGCGCCGGCGCCGATCTGCGCGCCGCGTCCGATCCGCACGCCCGGCAGCACGACGGCCCCGACGCCGAGGTCGGCGCCGTCGCCGATCGCGACCGGAGCGAAGGCGAGCGGGCCGTCCATGATCGCGACGTCGAGATCGCGCGGCAGCTGGTGCTGGCTGGTCACGATCTTGACGCCCGGCCCGATCCCGACCCGCACGCCGATCTCGATGCCGCCGGCCGCGTGCAGGAATGCCAGCTGTCCGATCCAGCTCCCGTCGCCGATGACCAGCCGGTTCTGGTAGTAGCCCTTGAGGATGGCGTAGTGGCCGACGTACACGTCGCGCCCGACGACCACGTTCTCCGGGTGGAAGACCATCGCGCCCGGCTCGAACACGGTCCCCTCGCCGCAGGCGGCCAGGGCATCTCGATCGATCGCGCCGGTTCCGTGGGAGCGCGCCACGCGAGGACGTTAACACGTCGCAGCTCGTGTACTATGGAGGGCGGGGTGGCGCGCATCCGCATCATCGACGAGTGGCTGCGCAGCCCGGTGTCGTCGCCGTCGCGCCACCGGGCGGTCATGGTCGTGGCCGAATCCTGGTCGGAGCAGCGCGTCCTGATGCGCGCCTTCTCCTCCTGCTCGGATCAGACCCGGCCCACCATCGTCCTGCACGGACACGAGCTGGCGATGGGGCCGGCCGGCACCGATCCGTACGGCCAGTGGGGCATCCACGTCGAGCCGCCGGTCGACGGCCGCGCCCAGGAGCTCCGCTCGCAGCTCGAGCTCGCCGCGCGCCGGCTGGCCGGCAGCAAGGGCAATCCGCCGCGCCTGGTCGACGAGACCTCGCGCTTCGACAACAAGGCCACGCATCTGTGGGCGCCCGGCAGCCCGTCGGATCCGATCGCGCCGGGCGGCACCGCGCACGGCTTCTATTACGAGCCGGCGGTGGTGGCGCCGCCGAGCGATTCGCCGGTCATCCCGTCGGCCGCGCCGCGTCCGGCGCTGGAGACCAAGACCCGCTTCGCGCAGCTCTCGCCGGTGTCCGACCGCCCGACGCTCACGCACATGACGCCGATGCCGGCGGCGCCGCCGCGCAGGGCCGGGGCGAAGACC
>Ga0070698_100009393_pt1 | contig 10485 bp, 15 predicted proteins | sample KBSK1502metaG_FD_65477 | JGI IMG/M metagenome (GOLD analysis project Ga0070698, IMG submission 65477) | Corn, switchgrass and miscanthus rhizosphere microbial communities from Kellogg Biological Station, Michigan, USA - KBS K1-50-2 metaG | ecosystem: Host-associated > Plants > Roots >... | reverse complement strand
TACTGCCGCCCCTCTGACGAGCAAGAACCAGTGGTCTGCCTGGATGAAATGGGTAAGAATCTGGTGAAGGAGAAGCACCCGGCCGAACCGGCCAAACCGGGGCAAGATCGCCGAGAAGACTACACCTATGAAAAGAAAGGGCAACGCAATCTGTTTATCGCCTGTGAACCGCTGGGGGGCAAGCGCTATCTCAAGGTGACGCCACGGCGCACCAAGAAAGACTGGGCTTACTTCATCGAAGAACTGTTGACCGTGCATTACCCAGCGGAAAGCCTAGTGATCCTGGTGATGGACAACCTCAACACCCATACCCCAGCCTCGTTGTATGAGGCCTTTCCTCCCGACAAGGCCAAAGGGCTGCTGGATCGACTGGAGATCCATTATAAGCCCAAACATGCCAGTTGGCTCAATATTGCGGAGATCGAATTGAGCGTGTTAGCGCGGCAAGGGTTGGAACACAACATCGCGACGGTGGATGAATTATGTGAGCAGGTGCAAAGCTGGCAGGACTATCGCAATCAGCAGATGGCCACCGTGCACTGGCAGTTTACCACGGCTGATGCACGCATCAAACTCCAGCGTTTGTATCCCACGATTCGGGATCGTGGGCAGGAGAAAACTCCCGCCCTCTGACATTTCTAGTTTGGTGGACTAGTCACTGCTTCAACTACGTGAGAGTGTCACAGGTCGGTCAAACAGTGTGTAATATTTCAGCCTGACCTGCCGGCTTTTTGTCGCGCGCTCCTCCAAGCACCTTGCACTTCTTTTTCCCCTGCTCCCTTGTCTTTCTTTTCGCTTTCAGGTATAATATAACCATGGTTATGTGTGGATATAATTCCTATTACGTTTCCAAATGAGGAGCGCATCGCTCTTGCATTTTTCCAGGCGGGACCATGGTTCTTCTTGCATACTTCCCGCCTTACTCGATCATTCGGTGTTCGTGACCAGGAGGAACCGCACGTGGAACAGACGCAGGAACTATCGTGGGTGCTGCTTGTCTACAAAGTTCCTCGCGAGCCTACCGCCAGTCGCGCTATGGTTTGGAGAAAACTCAAGCATCTCGGGGCACTCTTGCTCCATGATGCCGTCTGGGTGCTGCCTGCCACCGCCTGGACGCGTGAGCAATTCCAATGGTTGGCGGTGGAAATCGGTGAACTGGGGGGAGAAGCCTACCTTTGGGAATCGCGTTTACTCTTGCATGGGCAAGCAGAGGAGTTGGTGCGCCAATTTCTGACCCGCGTGCAGACCGCTTACCAGGAAATCCTGGACGCATTGAAACAGGAGAACGCTGATCTGGTGGGGCTCTCCCGCAAGTATCAACAGATACGCGCGCAAGACTACTTTCACGCGACGATAGGAACACTGGTGCGGGAGCAACTCATGCGCGCCAGAGGAGGGTTTGCCTCATGAAATGGGTCACCTGGGAGCAGGTGGGCGTGGACCGCATGGCCTGCGCCTGGCTGATTACAAAATACCTTGATCCGCAGGCGGATTTTCTCTTCGTTCCTGCGGGGACCACTCCCCTCCCTGGGGAGGCGGAGCCGTTTGACATCCCTGGGGTGCGGCTGTCCCACCATCGAGGACACTGCACGTTCCATACGATGCTGCGTGCGTATGATCTGTCTGATCCCGTCTTGCAGCGGATCGCTCGCGTGGTGGACGAGGCCGACACCGTGCAGGAGGTCACCCTAGAGTCTACATCGGCGGGCCTGGATGTGATCTGTCGGGGCTTGCGCCTGATCAGTCCGAATGACCAGGTGGCGCTGGAACGGGGGAAACAAGTCTATGATGCTCTGTATGCCCAATTCGCGAGCGAAGCAATGCCAGACCAGGGCAGGAGTACAGACGAATGACCACAAACCTGGAGATACTCTGCGCTCCACTCTGACGATGGAGAGCATGTCTCGCTTCGCTCGCCCGAACTGTTGGTCTCATACATCCCTTCTCCTGCACGGAGAGCAGACTGGCGGAGAACACCATGAACGCATCTGATGCAACAGAACCTCACCCTGAGGCACCCAGCTCCAGAACTCCCGGTCGTAGCACCATCACCTTTCTTGTGGTGACGGCCTTTCTGAACACCATGGGCGCCGGGATACTCAGTCCGATCCTGCCCTTTATTGTACGACAGTATATTGGTAACGAGCATACCCTGGCGGTTGTGGTGGGCTGGCTCGTTGCTGTCTACGCACTCTGTCAGTTCATTGCGGCCCCAGGACTGGGAGCACTCAGTGATCACTTTGGCCGCCGCCCGCTTCTGCTGATCTGCCTGCTTGGTTCAGCGATCGGCTACGGGCTGTTTGGCCTCGGTGGAACGCTCTGGGCACTCTTCCTGGGAAGAATCATCGATGGCCTGACCGGCGGCAACGTGAGCATTCTGTTTGCGTATATAGGCGATATCAGCACACCGGAAGAGCGTGCGAAATACTTCGGTCTGTTTGGCGCGGCAGCGGGCTCTGGCTTTATCGTTGGCCCGGTACTTGGCGGCTTGGTGGCCTAAATCAGCTATGCAGCACCGGTGTACTTGGCAGCAGCAACGTTCGTGGCCACGGTTCTCTGGGGGTACTTCACGTTTCCCGAAAGTCTCAACAAAGAAGATCGTACTGTACGAACCAGTCTGGTGGGGCTGAATCCGTTCAAACACCTGCGCAACGTGTTGACCCTCCCGCAGTTGCGCTGGTTGCTCCTCGCGACCTTTTTCTTCACGTTTCCCTTTGCAATGTTCGCGTCTCTCACTGCTGTGCTGCTCAAAGACAGTCTGGGATGGACTCCCGCGAGTATCGGCCTGGTCTATTTCGTGGTTGGTATCGGGGATATTCTGATGCAAGGGGTGTTGATCGGACGCCTCTTGCCGATCTTCGGCGAGGTCAAGCTGACGATCGGGGGGCTGGTCGGTGAAATGCTTGCCTACCTGCTGATTGGGGCCATCGCGTTTGTCCCATCTCCGTTTTTCCTCTGGGGCGGGATTGTATGTTACACCATTGGTTCGGGGCTGCTCGAACCCTCGCTGGGAGGCTTGATCTCGCGGGCGGCCGGGCCGGGCCAACAAGGGCTCGTTCAGGGCGGCAATCAGTCGATCCAATCCCTGGCGCGTATTCTTGGGCCCGTGTGTGGCGGCGTGCTGTATGCACAGGTTGGTCACGCATCGCCCTACTGGTCGGGGGCCGTCATTGTCGGTTTGGCGATCCTCGCCACGGGCCTTGCGATTCCGGCGCTCCAAGCTGATCGGTCCAAGCCCAACACTGCTGGGTCGTGCTGAAATTGACCGTTTGAGCCGAGTTGCCGTGTCGCGGTCTCTGAGGAGAGCGAGGTAGTATAACTCGGCATGGTTCCTGGTTTGTATGTGTTTGAAAAGCTTTCGCGACAGCGAGAAGGAGAACACCCCGATGAAATGGATTACCCGTGAGCATGTCAAGGTAGACCGCGTGGCCTGTCCCTGGCTGATCAAGAAATTCGTGGACAAGGACGCCGAGTTCCTGTTCGTCCCCAACGAGCAGGTGATGGCGGTGGCTGAACGTGAGGGAGCTATTCCCTACGACGTGAAAGATGTCGAACTGGGCCACCATGGCAAGGAATGTTCCTTTGAGGCCATTCTCAAGAAGTACGACCTGACGAGCAATTCGGCATTGGTCTTACTCGGCAAAATTGTGAATGGGGCCGATACCGACAATACGCTCTGGCGCCAGCCGGAAGGAGAGGGATTAGAGGCGATTGCTGAGGGCTTCCGGCACCTGGGTTTCAAAGACGATCATGAGCAGAACGCCGTCGAGTGGATTGTTTATGATGCGCTCTACGCATATTGTCAGGAAATGGTGCGCCAGGGCCGGCCCGATGGGGCATTCAAAGCGGCCTCATCTCAGTCCAATGTGGGGGGGATCAATCCATGGGATCGCACCGGGGAACAACCCAGGCGGTAAGATCCACCGGAGGAGAACAGAATCAGCGCGCCGCAAACCGGCTCATCCTGGTGATGCGCGGGCTGCGCCAGCTTGCCTACGGGTTACTGGCCGTGCTTTTGGGTGTAGCGCTGACCGAAGAGGGATTCGCACCCGTAACCATTGGCATCCTGATCACCGTGTCCCTGGTCGGTGATGTGCTTGGCACCTATGTGATCGGGATAACCGCTGACGCTTGGGGAAGAAGACGCACACTTGCGCTGCTCGCGCTGCTTATGGCCGGGACAGGCGTAATCTTTGGGCTGACGAGCAACTACCCGGTGCTGCTGGTGGCGGCGTTCTTCGGGACGCTGGGCACGTCGGCCTCGGAGACGGCTCCCTTTTTGCCCATCGACCAGGCCATGATTGCGCAGGTAACCACGCCTAAGCAGCGGACTCTCCTCTTTGCCCGTTACAACCTGGTCGCCTCCCTCAGCACTGCGGCGGGTGCGCTGGTTGCATCGGTGCCAGATCTGCTCACGCATGTTGGCCTCCCCCTTTCCTTTGGCATTCGCCTGCTGTTTGGCGTGTATGCGGCGCTGGCGCTCGTCGTAGCAGGACTGCCCCTGCGCTTGTCTGCGGGCGTCGAAGCACCACGGCATGCCTTTCCCCAGGAACAGCACGTCGGGCCTCGGTTTGTCCCTCCTCTGGAGGGATCGCGTGGCGTCGTCTGGCGGCTGACCGCGCTCTTCAGCGTGGATGCGCTTGCCGGAGGGCTGGTGGTGCAGAGCCTGATGGTTCTCTTTTTTCACCTGCGTTTCGGTGCCTCGCTCACGACGCTCTCCGCCCTGTTCTTTGGAGCTAATCTCCTCTCGGCGCTCTCGTTCCTGGCAGCCGTTCCGCTCGCCCGGCGCTTCGGCCTGCTCAACACGATGGTCTTTACCCACCTGCCCTCGAATATCCTTTTGCTCCCGGTCGCGTTTGCGCCCACGTTTCCGCTCGCGGCAGCACTCCTGCTGCTCCGCCAGGTCCTTTCGCAGATGGACGTTCCGACTCGCCAGGCTTACACTATGGCGTTGGTTGCTCCAGAAGAATGGACCGCAGCGGCCAGCGTCACCTCCCTGGCTCGCAGTGTGGGTTCATCTACCAGTCCAGTCTTCGCCGGTCTGCTGCTCCGGAGTCCTTTCCTCATCCTTGGATTGCCGTTCATCTTGGCTGGGACACTCAAAGTCGCCTACGACCTCACGCTATGGTCCATCTTTCGACGGGTACACCTGAATGAGGTGACGCCATGAGGAAAATCGCCAAGCAGCAGGCGAATGCCAAAGGAAAGGGGGAGGCCAACATGCGTGAGCAGATCTGGCACCGATGCAACCAGCGCACCGGGTGGGCGTATGTCTTTTCGAAGCCGAGTTCGCGACTTGTGCCTCTGCTCCCGCTCTTTCCCATCATATCCACGGCAAGCGGGCCAACCTAAGCAATGTTCATTATCGCCTCTCATGGACAGAAGTTTGATCCACAAGAGAAGAAAAAGAAGGAACACAAGTATGAGAACCTCTCACTACCGCTATCCTGTGAGATTGAGTGAGGAGCAGCGTCGGTGGTTGGAGACGATGGTGCATCTGAGCAATACTCCAGCCAAGCACTATCTGGTGGCACGAGTACTGCTGATGAGCGATCAGAGTCAAGGCGGACCCAGTCACACCGATGGGCAAATTGCCGGGGCGCTCTCCATCAGTCGCCGCACCGTGATTCGCATCAAACAACGGCCCACGGGTTGCGCAACGAGATACACTTCCCCGTGGCCTGGCTCTGGACCTGCCTTTGACGAATGGTCATCTTGCTATCTTGGAACTACGCCCAAGAAGCTGCAAGCACACTGACAAGAATGATGAAACGGCTTGTGGCGGTCATCAACGTAATGCAGCCCGCTTACTGTCATCTCGTTGCGCAATCCGTGGGATCTTCTGCATCCATGACACTGCCCAACATCCGGTACGCAATCGAGAACAGCAGCGACCTAGACGCTTGAAAAACGTCATCCTGGTTATGTTGACCTCTTGGCATGGTGGATCGGTGCCGGCCGATTATCTGCACATGAGACGCAATAGCCCTCCTGGTTGTGCCATGCTACATCTCACCGTTCACCCTACGCTCCCTGGCTGTCGATCCTATTTCCGCCCGGCGCAATGCATGTGCACCTATCGCTTCGGAGAGGCACCATATCCCTATACCAGTGCCTGCCGCTTGAAGGATGGTGAGCAGAACAGCAGTGACTTGAAATGGCTGTTGCCAAACACCTGGCGGCACGTGCGTAACGTTATCTGATCCGGACAGAAGGAAGTGATTCCACACCCCAAACAAGAAAGCTGCAAGCATGGAGAGGAACAACAGCAACGCGCCCAGCCATTCCAACCGTGCGGTGTGAAGCAGGAAGAGCGACACGAGGGGCGCAACCAGAATCACTCCAACAACAAACGCGTTCCCCAAGAATGATAACCATATGTTAGCACCAATGTGTGATAGCGCATGGATGAAATTGACAGCTAGAACCAGCCACACGATCACCACTGCAGAGATTCTTGCTTTGTGAGCCATTGTGTTTCCTTTCATCGCTTTCAACGGGTGCATATGGGAAGAGCAGAGCAGAGCGCTCTGTCTGTGACGACAACACAGCAGCCCTTCCACACTTGATCCTGTTGTTGCATTGGGTCATACAGGAAATGATCAGGGGCGCACTGATTCAATGAGCCAGGTCCGTACGTCCTGTATAGGTATCACCGCTTCGCTGGCGCACCTTCTTTTCCAGTTTCCGGCCCTGTGCGATCAAGAACTCACTGAAGCTCAGCAGCAAATGATCTGCAAACCGAGGTCTATGAAGCCTTATCTGCTTGATAAGCTCATATTTCTTCGCCTCTTCCAGTAGCTCACGCTGGTGCATTTTGGCTAACTCTAATATGATGTCACGATGAAACATCCCATTCTCCCTATTGCACAGGCCGATTGAACGCACTGGTCAATGACGAGTCGGTTGGTACGTTCCGGGCATGCTCCGAAAACTGATGGCAATGCGATTCCATCCATTAGTGCTCACGACAGCCAGAGTCAGGTTCACCAACTCCTGTTCGGTAAAGTGCCGACGTACCTGCTCATACACCTTGTCTGGCACATGCCCCTCGGTGATGAGCGTTAGGGCTTCGGTCCATGCCAGCGCGGCTCGTTCTCGGTCAGTATAAAATGGCGTTTCACGCCACGCGTTGAGCGCATAGAGCCGCTGTTCGCTTTCACCCTGGGCTCTTGCATCTTTGGTATGCATATCGATACAGTAGGCGCAGCCATTGATCTGTGATGCGCGCGTCCTCACCAGATCGAGCAGCGACGGCTCTAACCCGCATTCCTCCAGGTACGCTTCCAGTCCATTCATGGCCTCTATAGCGCCTGGAGCGACTTTCCTAGCCACAATTCTTGGTTGCATCTCTATTCTCCTCTGACGGTATGCAGGGTTTGTACGTACTGAATGATGTTCATGCTGTCTGCTTTTCCGCGTCTTTCAGGAAGTCCAGGATCGTCGCCGTATCTTGAAACATCCTTGACTCGACGACCTTGCCATCCCGCACCTTGTACACCCCAAGCGCCGGGAGGTTAATCCTTCTTCCACTCCGCGGTGCCACCGCTTCCTCTCGCCAGAGCACTACCACGTAATCCTCCGTTGTTTCAAGGAAGACCGGGTGATGTTCCTGCCTTGTGGATGGCCGAAACGCATCCCAGGTCCGGTAGTACCCATTCAGATGGTGCAGGGCTCCTGCATGGCCGCGATAGTCTCCACCATAAGGCAGGGATGGAGCTTCATGAATCACGATCTCGGGATGGTATGCCTCCAGCACGCCAGCCTGGTCGCGTCGTCGGACGGCATCAAACAGACGCTTCACAGTTTCCATATGCTGTTGGGACATCGGCTCTCCCCTTCTCCTTCGCCATAGTTTTTCACTTTTCGATCATTTCATCTGGCATACGAACTATCTGTACATGAGACGAGATAGCACTTCTGGTTGTGACATTAGGGTGCTCTTTGCCTTTCTCCACTCTCATCGAGGAAGGATGCCTGCCGGGCTAAGGTAAAAACCTGTATGAAGCATGAAAGGTCGCAGCACAAATCTTTCTGCATGCGTCTAAGGGATGACCAAAAACTTGTCGATGAGACGATTGATGGTTGCTGCCGCCGTCAGGTGCAGCAGATGTCCTACCTGGGGAATGACGACCTGCTTTGCGTGCGGCAGACGAGCGACAACATCGGCCCCGGCTGCTGGTGGCATCGTGCGATCTCGTTCCCCTGACATGACGAGCACCGGAAGCTGGAGCCTGGGAAGCAGCAGGCGCACATCCTGCGCAAAGTAGAGGGTAAAGGTCCAGACCGCGATGTGAGCAGGCATGATGGCTGGCACAAAGATGAGGCCAGGGGTGTCTCGCTCTTCCTCAAGCGGGTGGGTGACCTCATAGGCGAGCTCGACGACCCCCTGATGCGCTTTTCCTTGCCTGGTTGTATGCATGGATATCCTCCTTCTCTTGTCAGGCTTCAGCTTCGTCCTGGAGAGGAGACGAATGACCCTGGATGCGTGTGACAGAATCAGGAAGCCTCCTGCTCAAGGCAAACCGCCTGCACAAGTGCTCGGTGATGATCTTCGTGCGAGTATAGATATCACGGTACTCCCCTGCGCTTCCACAGGCTTCTCACACGCCACAGTCACATGTGTGACTGCTCATTCGTCTCCTTTCTGGAAACCCGATGAAGTACAGGGCGGTACGGGATATCGACTCACACCGGTAGCGGAGGTGGCTGGCAGAATCGAGGGATGATTGCCGCCTGTGTGGTATTGTCTAGCTCAAGAGAGCTTGCGGGCGCCGGAGAGCAGTTCCCTGCCGATAGAAAGGAAGAATGGATGCTATGACCCGCATGAAAGGGATCACACAAGGTGGCTCTCTCCTTGCACGCCTCGCTTTCTTCATCTCACGGCGCCTCTACGGAAAGGTGTTACAACCCTTGAGAGTCGGGGCACTCGATACACGGTTGCTACTGGCATGTGGGCACGTGGAACTGGCCCAACAGCGAGCCAGGAAGATGCCACGCGAGACGAAAGAACTGGCACGCATGCTCGCCGCTCTACAGGTTAATTGTCCCTGGTGCATCGACATTGGTGTCCTTGAGAGTAGGAAGATAGGTATTCCTGCAGCAAAGCTGCGCGCCCTCTTGGACTATAAACGCTCCGCACTTTTTACGCAGGAAGAGATCATCGTCTTACGCTATGCCGAGGCCATGACCCACACGCCACTGCGCGTTCCTGATGACCTCTTCGACGCGCTCAAGGCCAGCTATAGCGAGAAACAAATCGTCGAACTCACCTTCCTAATCGCCTGGGAGAATTGTGTGGCGCGTTTCAATCATGCTCTTGGCATCGAAGCGGATGGCGTCTCTGGTGATGCCTCGTGTCTCTTGCCCATTGCACATCACTCAAGCGATGAGCACATATGAATAACAGCAAACAATTGGTACGAGATCTCGCCACCGAATAGGTAACGTCGTTGGTCAGTGACCTTGGATGATTGGCTCTACGCAGAACGTCAAACTATGCTTCTGATCAGCATGTCCTTTATGAGGCAGGCTTCCTTTGCGAAGGAGATTCAGCGGGTAGCCGAACTCTTTCGGCGCCTCGATGATGCCGTCACCACCATCCTCACTACATGGGAGGCGGCACCGCGCTCCTGGATGTCCCGCTCCGTGCCATCGAAGTCCCGTTCGAAGGGGGAACCCTGCCAGGCTATTACCTCGAGCAGGACCCTCCCCCACGCCCCACTGTCCTCATGATTGGCGGCGGCGACACGTTCCGCGAAGACCTGTTCTACTTTGCCGGCTACCCTGGCTGGAAAAGGGGCTACCATGTCCTGATGGTCGATTTGCCAGGCCAGGGCAAAACACCCGCGCACGCCATGCATTTTCGCGTGGATGCTGCCAAACCAATTGGAGCAGCGCTTGATTGGCTGGAGGCGCATGCGACCGTCCAGCCACAACAGATCGCCGTCTATGGCGTGAGCGGCGGCGGTTACTTTACCGCCCAGGCTGTGGCAGCCGATCCCTGCCTTCAGGCCTGGATTGCCAGCACGCCGATTTTCGACATGGCCAAGGTCTTTGAACGAGAGTTCGACAGCGCCTTGAAAACGCCTGGATGGCTCTTGAACACGGTCATGAGGCTCGAGGGGGCGGTGAATGCCAGCGCAGAGCTCAATCTGAAAAAATATGCCTGGCAGTTCGGTTCCAGCGACTTTAAGCAGGCCATCGAGGGCGTCTTGCAAGAAGCGATCCCCGTTGACTATGGGCGGATCACTTGCCCCGCGCTTCTGCTCATGGGGGAAAGCGAGGGGGCCGAACTCAAGCGCCAAACGCAGGTGGTGTACGAGGCGTTGCGTGCTCGCGGACAGGATGTGACGCTGTATGAGTTTGTCAAAGAGGACGGAGCCGGCTTCGGTCTCTCCTTTCTTACTTGTGCTCTGAACCTGTGACTGCGGCAGTCACACCAAGCACGATATAGACGCCTCCCGTGACATACCGTTGGCCTTG
>Ga0070698_100009392_pt1 | contig 10488 bp, 9 predicted proteins | sample KBSK1502metaG_FD_65477 | JGI IMG/M metagenome (GOLD analysis project Ga0070698, IMG submission 65477) | Corn, switchgrass and miscanthus rhizosphere microbial communities from Kellogg Biological Station, Michigan, USA - KBS K1-50-2 metaG | ecosystem: Host-associated > Plants > Roots >... | reverse complement strand
TGCCCTTCACGTCGCTCGACCGGAAATCGGAGGACTCGAGGGTCCGCGGCGAAAGGTTGACACTCAGGTAGGCGTCCTCCGGCAACAGCGCTGCGCCGGCCGCGACGATTTCCAGGCAGAGCAGGTCCAGCTCCACGGTCTGGTTCGCGGCCTCCGCCGCCGCGAAGAGCGACCCCGCATTGGGGAACGGGGCACCGTCGACCGGCCGGACCAGGCCCTCGAAGCCCATCGGCTGGCCGGTCTCCATCGAGAAGATCGGTTGGAAGACCGGGCGCACGGCGCGGGTCGTCAGGATGCTGGCGATGTCGGCCGCCAGCTGTGCGATCGGCCGCTGGGCCGCGGAGTCGACGTGGTGGCTCGGGTCGAAGGCCACGACAGCGGTCCGACCGTGCCGCTTGCACCAGTACAGGGCGGCATCGGCGTGTCGGTAGAGCTCGGCTGTCTCGCTGGTCGGGCTCGGGAAGGCGCTGACGCCGATCGACATGGAGAACGGCTCGATCGGGTCGCTCGGATCGCCGCCGCTGAGCGCCGCGGTGAGGATCCTCCGTCCGACCGCCATCCCGATCTCGATGTCCGAGTGCGGCAGGATCACGGCGAACTCGTCGCCGCCGACACGGAACGCGCGATCGCCCCGACGCATGATGGCCGCCGCGATCTGGCCGACCGCCGCAAGGAGTCGGTCGCCAGCGTCGTGGCCCGTGCCGTCGTTGACGGCCTTGAGCCCGTCGACGTCGAAGAGCAGCAAGGCCAGCGAGGTCCCGCCGCGCTGCGCGTCATCGAGCTGACGAGCGAGCTCGTCCTGGAACGCTCGGTGATTGCCGAGACCGGTCAGTCCATCGAGGAGGGCGGCCCGGCGGGCCTGCCCGTAGAGCTGGTGCATCTCGGCACGCTCGAGATCGAGCGACGCCGCCTCGCGCAGGACACCGCGAGCGACCACCGCCATGAAAGCCGGAACGGTCACGCAGCCCACGACCAGGATGACCAGGGCGACCGTCCGCCGGGTCGGATCCGCGTCCCAGAAGCCTTCGAATGTCGCGGCCGCCATGAGCATGCCGAAGGGCACGACGGTGCCGAAGAGCAGCCATCGTCGGATGCGGTTCAGTCGGCCGGTCGTCGATCTGCTCGGCGACGCGGTCGGCGGCATGGACACCAGTTCTCCTTGGTTTTGCTCGGTGGCTCCGTTTTTACCCCTATCGACCTACGCGGTAGATAGCCCGAAGGTACCGCTCGGTCATGGCAAAGAGGTCAAGGACGCTCGGGCCGGTCGGCCGTACGTTCCCACCACAAACGACCTGGAACTGTCCGAGGCTCCGATCGGGTGAATCGTCGCGACCGCATCAGTCATATCGGCGTCCGGGGCGGCGGTCCGGCCTTCGCCCTGGCGATCATCGTTGCCCTGCTGAGTCTCGGTGTGAGCGCGTCCCCGGCGGCGGCGGCCAGCTGCTCGGGCAACGCCAAGCGCCAGACGACGCTGACCGCTGGGGCTGCCACGCCCGGCTCCGGCACGACCGGCACGACCTTCACGTTCACGGTCCGCTACGCCGATTCCTCAGGGTGTGTGCCGTCGGCGGTCGTGTTGATCATCCCGGGCGTCGGGAACACGACCATGACGGCCACCGGGAGTGACTTCACCGGCGGTGTCGTCTATCGGGCCAGTCGTCGCCTGCCCGTCGGGCGTTGGACCTACCGCTTCCAGGCCACGTCCGGGAGCGGCAAGGGGCTGAAGGTCGTCACCCTGAACAACGTCAGCCCGGCGTCGGTCACGGTCACCGCGCCGAAGCCGAAGCCCACGCCCAAGCCGACCCCGAAACCGACGCCGAAGCCCACGCCCAAGCCAACGCCGCGAGCGACGCCGAAGCCAACGCCGAAGCCGACTCCCAAGCCCAAACCGTCGCCGCAGCCGACCCCGGTGTCGCAGCCAAGCCCGACCCCGGTTCCTTCGGTCCCTGGCAGCGCCGAAACACCGAACCCGCCGTCCGGCGGTCCGGGCGGAGGTGTGGCGTCGCCCGGCTCCGGCCACCCAGGGGGCGGGGGCTGGGTCCGCGGCGGCCCGACGACGGGCGGCGGCGGGGATCCGTTCACAGCATTCCTCTCCGCCATCGGCGGCCCGGACGACCGGTTGCCGATCCTCGCCTGGGCGACAACGACGATGTTCGGGGTCCTGCTGTTCGGCTGGCTGCTGCGACGGCCGCAGCGCGAGACCGAGTCACCGCTCGCTGCTGCTCTGGCCATGGTGGCCCCGGCGTCTGCTGGGCGACGGCCTCTTGCCGGCCCCGGTGGGGCGGTACCCGCGAACCTGTTCGTCCTACCGGCCCCGACCGAGCCCGCCCCCGATCGACCGCCCGACCGGCCAGCCGGCCGACTGACGACCGCACCATCGCGGCCGCCCCTCCTGTTCGGCAAGCCTCCGGCCCGCGGCGTCGTCCGCCGCCTGGTCACCTACCATCTGATCCGCTTGTCCGAAGGCCCCGACGACCTCAGGTCGCGCGAGATCGGAAGGCTCGACCGCGGCGACGAAGTCGAGATCGTCAGCCACCAGGACGGCTACATCCAGGTCAGGACGCCGACCGGCCAGGTCGGCTGGATCCGGAGCGACTCCGTCTACAGCTGAGGCGCACCAAGGTCATGCCGTTGCCCTCGAGCCGCTCGACGACGCCGAGCTCGCCAGTCGCATCGAACTCGTCGGCGAGGCCAACCAGCGCGGCCACCTTGGCGTACCGCGGTCGATGGGCGTCGAGCACTCGGAGCGCGTCCTCCTCGGTCGGTCCCAGCCACACCAGTCGAACGCCGAGGCAACGACCCGCTGCTTCTTGCTCCGCTCGACCATCACCGGGATCGAGTCGTCCATGAGCGCACCTTATACGGCCCCCTGCCACTGGGTATCGCCAGTGCTGGCGTGGCGCCCGGGACGGTTCAGCGACAGTTGGCGATCCCGATCTGTTGGCTCAACCTCTGCCAAAACGCAACCACACGCTGGCGTGCCCGGGCTGGACCGTCGAGTTAACGACCTCGACCAGGTCCGCGCGGACGCTGTCGAGCTCGACATCGTGCCCCAGGTGCTCGACGAAGGCATCGACGGTCCGCGCGGCGTCGTAGCGCGCGCGGTCGAAGCGTCGATCGACCGCGTCCTGGGCGCGACGGCGGATCGGGTGGAACAGGGCGGCGACCAGCAACGTGGATAGCGCGACCGCGAATCCGGATCCGACGGTGAACGGACTCAGCAGGGATTGCAGGACGAGCACGGTCGTCGCGTACGTCGCCCCGAGCGTCGCCGTGACGGCGCCGTACACCAGCGTGCGCTTGATGAGGACGTCGATGTCGTAGAGCCGGTACTTGAAGATCGCGATCGCCATGGCGCCAGGGATGACGACGAGGCCGGTGAAGATCGCGCCGAGCTGACCCCAGCGCTTGATGGCGTGCGCGTTCGCGTCGAGGCCCCACGGCGACAGCCAACCCGGCAGCTGCCACCCCATCCAGCACGCCGCGGCGACGGCCAGCGCCAGCATGAGCCAGCGCAGCTGGAATCGCTCATCCCCCCTGGCCCGCCGGGTCCGAAACACGAGCAACATGGCGATCAGGGGCACAAACAGCAGGTTCGCCCAACTGAGGGCTTCCCGCGGCCAGCCGTCCAGCGCGGGAGCCACCTGCCAGAGCGCCGGCGGCATGGTCACCGGCACGGTCCCTGCGCGCATCGGGAGTACCAGCGGCCAGGGACTGGCGAGCGAATCGATGAGGTTTCCGGTGGTGATGACCAGCACGAGGCTGGCCGCGAGCCACCAAGCTCGACCGGGCAGCCGGCCATCCGGGAAGACGAGGACCGCGAGCGCCATCGGAAACATGAACATGCCGGTGCCCGGGCTGCTCCATGCGCCGATCCACGCCGCGACCTCGCCGCCCGGCAGCGACCACGGCGCGGCGAGCAGCGCCCGCACCGCGTACTCCTGCATCAGGAGCATCGATCCGAGGAGCAACGCGGAGGCGGCATAGGCCCAGCCCAGCGGGCTGCGTGGCCGCCGCGAGAGGATGAAGCCGGTCAGCACCGACAGCACCAGGACCGTCCAGATCGGTGCGACCACCTGAACGGTGGCAGTGACCCAGATCGGCTCGATCGGACCTGGCTCGAATGTCGGCCAGTCGATCGCCAGGAGAGGCACGCTCGCCAGCGCCATTGCCGTCGCGAGCGCCCCGATCAGCCATGGCCATTGGCTTCGACCGCGTGTGAACATCACGCGGGTCCCCACTCCGGTTCATCCTTGCTGGCCCCGTCGTGCGTGACCTGAGTCAGACCCGAGCCATCAGGATGCACCGCATAGATCTCATTGGGTCCGTCCCGATCGCTTTCGAAGACGATCCATTGGCCGTCGCGTGACCAGCTGGGGTGGATGCCGTCGTCGGCCAGCGGCCGCTGGCCGCTCCCGTCGGCGCCCATGAGGTAGATCGAGTCGTTCCCGTGGTGATCGCGGTCGCTGTCGAACACGATCTGGCTGCCGTCGGGAGACCAGTCCGGCGCGGAGTTCTGGCCGACACTCGTGAGTGGACGTTGACCACTCCCGTCCGAGCCCATCATCCAGACTTGAAACGTGCCGCCAAGGTCGGATGTGAACGCGATGCGGCCCCCATCTGGTGACCAGTCCGGCTCTGCGTTGTAGCCGCCGTCCAGAGTTAGGCGCCGCGCTTCAGAGCCGTCTCCGCGTGCGAGGTAGATGTCAGATGGCACCCGGGACACGCCCAGCGGCCCGGTGATGCCCGCGGCAGTGCTTGCAAATACGATCCGCGCGCCGTCTGGCGACCAGTTGACGTTGGGTACGAACGCCTGTGAATCGGTGATCTGGAGGACGCCGGTGCCGTCGGCGTTCATCACGTGGAGTTCCGTGGCTCCGGATCGCGTACTCACGAACGCGATGTGCCGTCCGTCTGGTGACCAGCTTGGCCGGTAGTTCACGCCCTCGCCGTGCGTCAGCAGGCGGGCAGGCTCCCCCGGGCGCACGACGAGGATGTCGAGGCGGTATCGCGAGTTCGGCTCCGGGGAGCAGGCGTAGAGGAGCTCGGCCGAAGCGTCGGGGAGAGGCGTCGTGCCTTCGAGTCCGCAGCCACGAGGCGCCTCGTCCTTGGCCCCGCACGCCACCAGGATCAGCGCGGCCACGACCGACGATGCGGCCGCAGCGAGGCGATTCATTGCCTCTCCACTCGTTCGCCGGCGGTCGCATGCGCCGGGTCGCTCACCGACGACATTCGCGCTCTCCTTGCTGCCCCGTCGTGTGGAGCACCGGGCCATGCGCGATGTCAGTGTCCGGCGCCGACGTTCGGAAAGCGTTACGGCAGGCGGCGAGGCCGCGTCGCCGGGTCCGCAGACGCCGCCGCCATGCTCGACGCGGACGTGTGGCGCCCCCGGACGGACTCGAACCGCCGACGCGCACCTTAGGACGGTGCCGCTCTGTCCACTGAGCTACGGGGGCGCGGCCTGCATCGTACCCGGTCGTCCCGGAGCGGAACCTGAGTCCGAGCATGCACGTCACGGCGCCATGGCCGCCGCGCCTCCCTGCGGCGGCCATCTCGTTCATCAGGGCAGCGAGCCCTTCGCACGTACAATCCGAGCGCGATGTCCGGCACTCCCCTCCCCGACCTGATCCTGTACGGCCGCCCCGAGTGCGGGCTGTGCGACGAGGCTCGTGACCTGCTCCGTGCCCTGCTTGGCGAGCGCGTCGCGGCTGGGCTCCCGACGCCGATCCTCCAGCAAATCGACATCGACGCTGACCCCGTGCTCCAGCGCGAATTCTTCGCGACGATCCCGGTCGTCGAGCTGGGTGGGCGGCGGCTCGAGACGGTCACCAGCGCATCGAAGCTGCGCCGCCTGCTCGCCGATGTCCTCGACGCGACCGCCGCGAGCGCATGACCGGCGGCACCGACCTCACGATCCTCCTGGCGTTCGCGGCCGGTCTCATCAGCTTCCTGTCGCCGTGCGTGCTGCCACTCGTGCCGGCCTACCTCGGCCAGCTGACCGCGATCGCCGTCGCCGGGAACACGGACTCCACGCGCCCCAGCCGCTGGCTGGCGGTCCGGCACGCCCTCGCCTACGTCGCAGGCTTCGGTGCCGTCTTCACGCTCCTCGGGGTGACCGCTACCTACGCGAGCGCCGGCTTCTCGGCGTATGTCCCGACCCTACGGATCATCGGCGGGCTCGTCCTCATCGTGCTCGGCCTGAACCTGGCCGGGATCTTGCGCATCGGCGCGCTCGAGCGGACCTGGCGGCCGCTCGATGCGGGCGCCGCCGGCAGCCTCGCCACGACGACCGGCTCGATCGCGCTGGGCACGCCGCAGGGCGCCACCGGAACGACCGGCGGCCCCAGCCTCGGTGACCGCCTCGGTGGTCGGCTGGTCGGCACGAACGGCGGCTGGCTCGCGTCGTTCGGGCTCGGTGCCATCTTCGCCATCGGCTGGACGCCATGCATCGGCATCATCCTCGGGGGGATCATGACGATGGCCATCACGTCCGGCACGGTCGCTCAGGGCGCGATCCTGTTGATCGCGTATTGCCTGGGCCTCGGCATCCCGTTCATCGCCATCGCGCTCGCATACGACCGCGCGCCGGCCATCCTCCGCCCGCTGGTCCGCCACGGCCGCATCGTGTCGCTGGTCGGTGGCCTGCTCGTCGTGCTGATCGGCGTCGCGATGGTCTTCGACTGGCTGGCGCTGATCCCCGCCCGCTTCCCGTTCCTCACGAGCATCTGAGGGGTTCGTGACCGACGAACGGCCGGGCTTCACCCACAAGCGCGAGCGCCATGGCCTGATCGGACCGTTCAGCGGCCGGCAGCTGCTGGCGGCCGCAGTCGCGATCCTGGTCGTCGCCATCATCGGCGTCGCGATCACGACGCCGCTCGGCAACACGTCGATCGGACCGAACATCGCCAACCCGCAGGCGACTCCGTTCATCATCGGCCAGGCGCCGGCGGAGGGTCTGCGAGCCGGTGCGACGGCGCCAGAGCTGACGGTGCCCCTCCCCGACGGCACGACCTACCAGCTCACCGACCTCGATGGGCGGCCGATCCGGCTCGCCGACCTGCGCGGCAAGGTCGTGTGGCTCAACTTCTGGGCCTCGTGGTGTCCGCCGTGCCAGCAGGAGACCCCGATCCTGCGCGCGCTCGACACGAAATACCGCGACCGGGGCCTCGCGATCGTCGGGATCAGCGTCCAGGAGACGACGCCGACCGACGTCAAGGCGTACGCCGAGCGTTACCAGCTCGGCTACACGATCGGCTTCGACGGCTCGGGGCACATCCTGCACACCTACCGGGTGTTCGCGCTGCCGACCCAGTTCTTCATCGACACGAACGGCGTCATCGAGCTCGTCCTCAACGGCCCGGTGGACCAGACGGCGGCGTCAGCCCTGATCGAATCGATGCTCGGCGCCGTGCCGTCCGACCCAGGGCCGTCCTGAGGGCCTGCCGAGCCAGATCGGGACGAACCTGAATCGGTCGCGGTCGCGCTCGAGGCGTCCGACCGGTCGATCTGATTCGTGTGACAGGACGATGAGCCAGTCCTCGTCGACGGCGCGGGCGAACAGATCCACCTTCTGGCTCACTGAGTCGAGCGGGAAGTCGTCGAACGCCGTGACCCAACGCGGATTGGCGCCCCATCGCCGCATGAACAGGTCGCCCAAGAAGGCGACGGTCCGCGCCCCGTCTCCGGATCCACGGGCGAGCACGGCCTGGTGGCCGGTCGAGTGACCGCCGGTTGGGATGACGGTCACGCCGGGCAGGAGCTCGCGCTCGCCATCCGCCCAGCCCTCGGCGCCCCAGTCGCGGACCAGCTGCAGCTCGGGTTGCACGTATGAGGCGACGAGGCGCGGGTTGTCGCCGAGCGCGATACTCCACTCGGCCTTCTGGGCGACGATCGTGGCGCGCGGGAAGGCGCGCGAGCCGTCGGCGCGCAACAGGCCACCGGCATGGTCGAAGTGCAGGTGGCTCATCGCGACGATGTCGATCGATCCTGGGGCGAACCCCGCCGCCTCGAGCGCCGGCACCACGGGCAGGCCGCGGTAGTCGCGCATGGATCGATTCTTTTCGTCGACGCGCTCACCGATCCCCGTTTCGACGAGCACGCGCCCGGCGGGCGTCTCGATCAACAGACAGTTGAGGGCCTGCAGCAGGCGATGCTCGTGGTCGATCTCGTCCGTCACAAGCCCGCCCCACAGCACTCTGGGCACCGGACCGAAGAGGGTGCCTGCATCGGATCGGAACGACCCGGCCTGGACGAGCGCGACCGTCGTGCCGCCACCGAGCTCCGTCCGCCAGGCGACCGCGTCGTTGAGCGCCACGAGCTCAGCCCTTCTTCACGAAGTCCCGGTGGAACGCCGAGGCTGTCGGCTCCTTCTGGCCCTGGTAACGCGAACGCAGCTCCGGCGACCCGTACGGCCGATCGACCTCGGACGACATCGTGAAGAACGAGATCTGCCCGATCCGCATGCCGCAATAGAGAGCGATCGGCAGGGTCGCGACGTTCGACAGTTCGAGCGTCAGATTGCCCTTCCAGCCGGGATCGACGAAGCCTGCCGTGGAGTGGATCAGCAATCCAAGCCGGCCCAGCGAACTGTTGTGGGTAGGGATGAAAGACTTCGAGATGAGGAACACGCCGCGCGGCGATGCGACCTGGATACATCGAACCGGAACGGATGCGACCTCTCGAACGACGTCGATCGCTCGGAACCGGTGGAAACGCGCATCAGCAGGCTTCTGCCGAGCAAGCTTCCGGGGCAGGCGGAAGACCGGACGGTCCGGGGTGAACTTCACCCGGTATTTCGGCCCATGGTCCACACCGTTCAACATCGCGCGGCCAACCGTTTTGAACGGCCGGAACCCGAGGCTCGATGCCAATTCGACGACACCGTCCGCCAGGTTCTCGTTGGTGCTCGTGAACTCACACCGGCCGGCGACGTCATCGACGAAACCGTCCGTGTCCATGAGGCCCTGGAGGAATGCCAGGCGCTGGCCTACTCCGGCTTCCAAGTACGGCCGCGGGACGTATTTGCCTTCACGCATCCCGAGGTCGCGGAGCTTGCTCGACAACGACCCATTTCGTGAATACCGACCGGTCGAGACATCGCGCGTGCGCCCCGTCCCGCCGATCGCGTACAGGTGCGGCGCGTAATGCAATCTCCGAACGGCGTAACCCTCGCCGCTGATCTGCTGCAGTACCTCCTCGTCACAGGACGTGATCGCCGCGGCAGTCGTCGTCCCGTCGCCGAGCCACGCTCCGAGGGTGTACGGCTCGATCGGTAAGTCGAGACGGTCCGGGTATTGCACGGGCTCCGCCAGCGGGACATGGTGGTTCATCTCGCCGTTGGCGCGGATGCTTCGCGCGATCTCGTCCGTCGTCCGGACCCTGAGCTCGGGACGCCGCCGACTTCGCGACGCCTTGTCCACGGTGACCCATTGATGGTCGGCGTCAGCAACGACCCGCTGGCCATCGGAGAACGTGACTTCGCGACACGGACGACCCACCATCGCCTCGGTGGCGGCCACGACAAGTGTCGGAGCCCCGGCTTCGTCGAAGACGTAGTCGCCAGGCTCCAAATCGCCCATGGTCCGCCAGCCGGACGGCGTCGGAACCGGTGTATCGAGCGCGAGGGCTTTGCCCTCCAGGCGCGAAACGATGTCGTTCGGGAGTTCGACGAATTCGTGGGTCTGGCCGAGCACGAATTCGCCGGGGTGCAGGATGAACGGCTCGTCGTCGGCGATGGTCAGCATCTCGGTCAGGTCGGGCTGCGGCGCACGGACGTCGATGTACGGGTAGCGGTTGTTGCGGAAGACCCGGAACGAGCGGTCCAGGTGCAGATCCACCGATGACGGCTGGAGATCCTCGGGGTCGTACGGGTCGATCTTGATGGTCCCGGCCTCGAGCGCGGCGCGGATGTCGCGATCGGACAGGACACTCACTTGGCCAGCGCCCCGTCGCCTTTCTCCGCGTACAGCGTGTCGACTTCGCGCTTGAGGTCCTCGAGGTCCTCGAAACTCTGGTAGACGCTCGCGAACCGGATGTAGGCGATCTGGTCGATGCCGCGGAGCTGCTCCATCGCGAGTGCCCCGACGCGCGAGGAGGGCACCTCGGTGACTCCGGCCGCGCGCAGCTCGGCTTCGATCGCCTCGGCGGCCTGCTCGGCGGCCCCGTCGGGGACGGGCCGGCGGGTGAGCGCCTTGCGCAGCCCGGTCACGAGCCGCTCGCGGTCGAATTCCTGGCGGCCCCCGTCGCGCTTGATGATCACGAGCCGGGCAGCCTCGATCCGCTCGTAGGTCGTGAACCGCGTCGTGCAGGCGTTGCACTCGCGGCGGCGTCGGATCGTGGCCGAATCGTCCAGGTCGCGCGAGTCGACGACGCGGGTGTCCCGCTCGCCGCATTGGGGGCAGCGCATCGCTCTCCTATCGTTCCTCCACCACTACCACTTGTGGTGTGCAACGAGGATACCACTACATGGTGTGGTCAGGGACGCGGTTC
>Ga0070698_100009391_pt1 | contig 10488 bp, 7 predicted proteins | sample KBSK1502metaG_FD_65477 | JGI IMG/M metagenome (GOLD analysis project Ga0070698, IMG submission 65477) | Corn, switchgrass and miscanthus rhizosphere microbial communities from Kellogg Biological Station, Michigan, USA - KBS K1-50-2 metaG | ecosystem: Host-associated > Plants > Roots >... | reverse complement strand
GATCACACAGTGGATCTCCTCGACAAACTGATTTCCCTCGCGAGCAATCCATTTATGCGGCCGCTCAGGAAGCAGGCATTGCGCCTAATTGACGAGATTAGGGAAGGTATTCCAGACGACGGGAATGAAGACAAACGTGATGCTTAGCAGTGTGAGACCGACGTCATTTGGAGTTCACCATGAACGATTTCGCCGCTAATAAAACCGACGCGAGTGAGATTGACCTCAGTGCGACATTTCTGGCTCAAGGCATAGCGGCAGGCGTCGTCGCAGGTGTGCTTCTTACAGCTGCGCTGGTAGCGAGAGCAAATACATGGGACAACTTTCTGATGATCCAGTATCTCCCCTACTCAGTAGCGTTCGGAGTGATCTTGAGTTCGATCATTGGCGGAGTAATGTGGGTGCCCGCGAGATTTTTTGACGCCGATCTAAATCTCCGTGTCCGAATTCCAGTTTGCCTTATGGGCGGTTTCACAGTCGGATTGCTGGTTATCAACTTGTTAGTCAATGTGCCCGTTTGGTTTCCTCCGTGGTGGCAATGTGGATTAATCTTGGGACTTCCGACGGGCACTCTAGTTGGTTCGAAAATAGGACTTAAGCAAGTTTTTTCGTTTGGCACCGTTTCGATCCGCGACGGAGACCGACTTCTCCAAGTATCCTCGTCAAGCAGACTTGCTTTATTAGGCACATTACCGCTACGACTTGCTAGCCTGGCGTTTCTCGTGGGGCTGATTTTTTCTCTGGCGCTCGCGTGGGAACACTTAGACCTCAAATCACTTTCGAGTCTCTGGTGGGGCTTTTGGTTCTGTTACTGCATTGCTGCGTACGTTCTTAGTTATCGAACTCCTCGCATCGATTTTTTCATCGCCGGCAGTGTTCTGCTAAATCTTCCCGTCGCCATCTTGATGATCTTCTTTTATTTAGCGTCCAGCCACCCTGTTTGGGGTTCGCTGATGTTGTCTTTTGCCATCCTCTGCTTGCTCGGAATAGTGCTCTGGGCCACATGTGTTTGTTCGCGCATCTTTGCACCGCTCGTCATTGAACCAGATCCGCGCTTCGTCCGTGAACAGGTCAAACATCACATGTGCTTAGGAGAAAGATTTGAAGATTGGCAGCTTGTCCTGCAAAGGACTATGTAAGGAGGTTAGACATGAAAATCGCGATTACTGGAGGAACAGGTTTCGTTGGTAGCCATTTAGCGAATCGTCTGAGCGAGGAAGGTCACGAGGTTGTACGAATTGCTCGGCGGGCGAGGTCAAATCAAAACGATCATTTCGTCTACAGTGACCTTTCTGACGTAAATCAGCTGACAGATGCATTCGCCACTTGTGATGCAGTGGCACATTGCGCCGGTATTAACCGTGAGATTGGCGTGCAGTCTTATCAACGCGTGCACGTCGACGGCACAAGGAACGTGACGAAAGCTGCCAAAGCGGCGGGAGTGGAAAAGATCGTTTTGATGAGTTTCCTTCGTGCCCGGCCGGGTTGTCATTCGCCGTATCACGAATCAAAGTGGGAGGCGGAAGAGATTGTTCGCAACTCCGGGCTCGATTACACGATCATTAAAGCCGGCGTTGTTTACGGGCGTGGCGATCACATGCTCGATCACTTGAGTCATGCCCTCCACACGCTTCCAGTGTTTGCGCTCGTCGGCTTGAAAGAGAAGAGTGTGCGCCCACTTGCTGTCGAAGACCTCGTGCACGTCATGCGCGCCGCTTTGATTGATCGACGATTGAAACGGCAGACGATCGCTTTGCTCGGCGCGGAAGAGATCTACTTGAGCGAAGCTGTTCGCCGCGTTGCGGAAGTCGTCGGCAAGCAACCATTAATGTTTCCGTTGCCGGTATGGTGTCATCAATTGATGGCTCAACTCTTTGAGCTGACGATGAGAGTCCCCCTCACTTCCCTCGCCCAGATTCGAATACTTTCGGAAGGTGTGGTTGAGCCCGGGTCAGCTGTGGTTCCCGTTCCGTACGACCTGATTCCGACGCGAAGGTTTACCCGCGAACAGATCAGAAACGGACTTCCCGAGCCTGGACCGTTTTGTGTTGGCGACTTGAGGTGGTGCTCATAAGAGTCAGCCACAGATTCACGCTGATCACACGGATCAGCAATGACATTGAATGGAGCTGCTTTTGGGGCCTCATCCGTGTCATCCGCGTTCATCTGTGGCCAAATCGGCCTTGCCAGTTCTTTGACGACTGTTTACTCTCCGCCGAATGGTTCGCATCGCAATCATCGGTGGCGGCATTGGTGGTCTCACAACTGCCATCGCACTCCGACAGTTTGGTTTTGAACCGCAGGTTTTCGAACAGGCACCAGCATTGCTGGACGTCGGCGCGGCAATCGCGATCTGGCCAAACGCGATGCGCGTCTTGGAACGACTCGAGCTAGCTAAACAAATTCTGGAAAAGGCTGGCGAGATAAACGAAATTCGTTGGCTGGATCAAAACGGTAACCCGATCAATCAAGTCTCTCTCGCTGACACAAGCAACGGACACTCAACGGCCGGCGTTGCGCTCCATAGAGCTGATCTCCAGGAGATTCTGTTACACACAGTGCCTTCGTCTTCGGTTCATCTAGCCAATTCTCTATTAGATCAAACTGACAACGGCGACCACGTCCTTGCTCAGTTTGCCAACGGTCACTCAAACGAATCGGACTTTTTGATTGGCGCAGACGGAATACATTCGAGAGTTAGGACTCAGTTACTTGACGACGCTTCTCCGACTTACCGCGGTTACGCAGTCTGGCGTGGAATCTCACCGTTAATTCCTAAATCACTACCACCGGCGACTGCAATTGAAATCCACGGTCGAGGAAAGCGATTTGGCATTGGTCCCGTTGGACTCGGACGAATGGGATGGTGGGCATCGGCAAACGCCGCAAATACAAGCGAAAGAGCGGTCGAGCGAACGGGTGATCGCAAGATCTGGAAACAAGGAGAAAACATGGGATCCGGACCGCTTCGAAATACTCAAAGTGACCTGCTTCGTTTGTTTGAAGGCTGGTTCAGACCTGTGATTCAACTAATTGAAGCAACACCCTCAGCTTCGATACTCAAGACAGGCGCATTTGATCGGCCGCCATGCAAAGAATGGGGAAACAAGAGAATTACATTGTTAGGAGACGCAGTTCATCCAACAACTCCCAATCTTGGTCAAGGCGGATGTATGGCAATTGAGGACGCGATGGTCCTGGCACGATGTTTTCAGAAATATGGTGCTGACGAGAAGGCCTTACGAACCTACGAACAACTCCGATATCGCCGCACTCTTGCAATCACAAGGTACTCCCGAATCTACGGAGCCGTCGGTCAATGGGAGAACTTGTTTGCCCGCGGGTTGCGAAGAACGGCGTTTTCGCTGATGCCCGACACCGTCGCTCGACGATTGATGCAGATTGTTTTCGACTATGACGCGTGTGACGTCAAGGTTTGAAATGTCCGATATGCTTTAGCTTGTCGTCCTGATTCCCAACGACGCTCTGGATTCCGACGGCCCGCGAGGAATCATGACGCCAAGCTAAAGCATATCGAACAAAAAGAGATCGAGTTAAGGCGATCGTGAAATGTGAAAAACGACCGCCTTACCTCGTTCGCGTAAGCGTTCCGGAAGTGAGGTTTGGGTTATGGCACTCGACCGGAACCAGCGCGCGTCAGCGTTCTTGCGAACGCATGAGTTTGAGTCTACGCCGCCGGCGAGCGATGCCGGCGAGAACGCCTAGACCAGTTCCGAAGAGACCAATCGTCGCAGGCTCTGGCACTGGAGCCGGTGCACAACTGCCACAAAGCACGTTTGTGAGAGATGCGTTGAGAGTCCCTCCACTAAGTAGCGCGCTCAATGCGAGCGGGTTGATATTGACATCGAAGGAGCCACAGTCGTTGGCAATGCATGTGAAGCTTACGTGCGCCGGAGCGAATGTAAACGAAGCCAATGCCACATTGTAGGTGCCTACAAACGTCACTGACGGTGGCGTTAATGTAGCGCCCGTACCTGAGAAATTTACTGTTACTGAAAGTGTGCTCGCATTTGTCAGCGTTAGTGGATTGAGGGAAAGGTTGGGTCCCAAAGTTCCGAGCAAAACATCGATCGCTGGACCACCTTGAGTTAGTTGAGTGTTTGCAACGTTCGTCGCGAAGTTGGTAACTGATGGCCCAACGGTTCCCGACAGACTAGATACAGGTGTGGTATTGAGCACAATGCAATCTGCCTTTGCCACTGATCCACTGGCTATCATCAGAGCTAAAAAAGCCACGGTGAATACAAAGTGCTTGAGAGATTGTGCTGCACCTGAGGTGTGCGCTTTTCCAGACTGGGTTTGTCTTGCTAGCTTACCGTTCATGATTCTTGTATCTCCTTCCTGTAGCTGCGGTGGCTGGCTTGCCAGAGTCATATACATCACACGGGGTCACCAGAGACTGCAGCCCTTAAAGGCCCATAGAAGTTTGCGAAAGAACACTTCTTACCAATGGGCGCGTTATCAGTAGAAGATAGTGAACGATACTAATCTTCCCGCTCAGACCTGGATTTGTAAGCCAGCAAAAAACTGATTTTAAGGTAGGAAAAAGCTGTCGAACTTGTAGGAATTTTCTGACGTCTCAGTCAGTGAAGTTATCGTGCTGAGTATACACTGTCTATCTAGGTAACTCACATTGTCAGGCTTTCGCTAATTGCATATCGAATCAATTGAGCATTCGAATCCATTCCCAGCTTGTGCAACAATCGCATCCGATAAGTACTGACCGTTTTAACGCTCAACGCGAGTTCGTCCGCAATCTTTGAAAGTGGTTTTCCGTCCGCCAACATCAGCATGATTTGATATTCGCGGTCGGAAAGGATCTTGTAAGGGATACCATCTACAGAATGATTTGAGTGGAAGACAATGTTTTCCGCGCATGAAGCAGTTAAATATTTTCCGCCGTCAATGACCTTCTTTATTGCCGCCAGAATGCTCTCTGGATCACTTTCCTTATTGATGTAGCCGTCTGCTCCTGAGTTGATGGCTCGTTCCGCAAATTGGTCCTCCGGGTACATACTTAAAACGAGAACAGGCAAGTCTGGCTTTTTGCTTTTCACTTCCTTTAACGCCTCAAGTCCATTTCTTCCAGGCATGCAAATGTCCAGCACTAGTATGTCCCAATCCTCCTTCTCAATCAGACGAAGCGCCTCTGAACAGTTGGCCGCCTCCCCAAAGTAGACAGACTGGATTTCGTCTTGCAAGAGTTGCTTCAGCCCCTCCCGGACTATGGGAAAATCATCTGCTAGCAGTATTCGCGTGGTGGTGTTTTGACAGCGACGCGACTGCCTTGTCAGATGACGTGAATAAATACCTGCTATTGGGGTTTTCTTGATCAATGCTCACTCCTTCTTACATCTGAATGTCTGCCGTTGTTTTGAAGGGGCGATCCAACGGTTGCGCAATAGGTGCAGCTGAATACGGGATATCATCAATCGACTCTTCTCTCCAACACGACGGACGCAGTTCATTTCCGCGTGTCATAAACCGCAGTTCCTCGTGATGCATTGCGGTCTCGAAAAGTTCCCACCTGCCTCGGCCGGAGGTTTTGGCTTGATACATCGCAGTGTCTGCGTCACGAAGAAGCTCTTCAGGCTGGAGGTAGCAACGAGAAGTGCTTAGCGCTATTCCAATGCTCGCTGTGGTCCAGACGCCCTGACCATTGATGTGGATCGGCTGACTCACCACGTGTAACAGTGAGTCTGCAATTTTTAGGACGCGGCCAGAGCTATCGACGCCATCAAGAATCACTGCAAACTCATCGCCACCCAATCGAGCCACCGTATCGCTACTTCTTAGGGCGGCCTGCAACCGACGGGCTGTCGTGACAAGCAATTGATCACCGGCCGCATGACCTAAGCTGTCGTTAACGATTTTGAAACGGTCAAGATCCATAAACAGCACGGCAAACACAGAGCTTGTACTTCTCGCGCTGTGGTCAATCGCCACGTGCAGCCGATCCAGGAGCAACGTCCGATTCGGAAGACCGGTCAACATGTCATGGAGAGCTGCATTGCGGAAATGTTCTCTGCTTGCGTGCAATTCCTTTCTAGTCAACTCAAGCTCTGAAATATAGATCTGTTGTTGTTCCGCAAACTGGCGAGCCTGTTCTGCCTGCGCGGCAGATGTCTCTACGGTCTTCAGGTAGGTTTGATAGGTCAGGTAAAGCATCACGATAACGGGCGCGGTCAAAATCAACGTGGGAAAGCCGAAAACCGCCGTTAGTCGTGCGATTGTTCCCGCCGCAATCGCCCCTATGAAGTAACTGACAGACGTCCAGAGATAGTGAGTCTTCCAGGTTCGAAAAAACGGAGAAGCAGTCTTTAGAGAGTGATCAATAGATACAAAGCCTGAATTGACAGAGTAATGCACGAGCGAAATCACACAGAGTGAGGCGAGTGATGGGGCACGGGGTTCGCGCGCAGCTGTTGTGTTTAGAATTTCCATAGACCACTGGAAGGCGCTTGCAGTAACGAAACTCGAAATGGCCATCAAGCTGAAGTTGAACAGAACCGTAATCGTCTTTTTGCTGATGTAAAGGGCCGAGATAAGACCGGCGAGAGCTCCGACGACAACGGCCGCCGGGCCACCGAACAGCAGCATAGTAAGAAACAGGAGTGTGTCAGAAACTGTTATGCGGCAGTTGATAGTTGGGATCTTGATGACAAAAAACGAGCTTGCAATTGTCATTGTCGCGAGCATCACGAAAGCAAGACCATGGCGCTCGTTGAGCAGGCGATGTGCTGCGAGAGCGAACGTCAACACGCCTATGCAAATCACCAAGACGCGGTATCGTCCTCTCAGTTGAGATGTGTCCTTGTTGGGGTTCGGTTTCATTTTTGAGAGAGACTACGTGCGGTTACAGTCCAGGATCCGAGATTTCGGCCATGCAGGCAGTATCATCGCCTGTGACTTGCGTATCTCCGGCGATCACTCCACGGCTATCACCAGCAATAACGCCATCGCCAATGACTTGACCATCACCAAGCAAGACACCGTCACCGAGCAAGACACCGTAAGCGCAAAAGACCAATCCGTCACCAGCAATGACGCCATTGCTAACCATTAGGTTGTTACCGATGCTAACGCTGGACATAAGCATTCGTGCGTCACCAGTGATGACTCCGTCACCACTAAGGACACCATCACCCAGGAGAACTCCAAGTCGGTAAATCTTTTGAAAGCTATTTATTAAGTCTGTCCCCGATGCATAGGTGTAGTTGAGAACTAAACCTTGAGACCAGGTGAATGTGTAACCTCCGATCGTAGTGCTCGCGATAGGAGTGGAACCAACGAGGAGCGCTGTACCGAGATTTGTGCTGTTGGACAAATCTGTGCGAACAAGTTTGGCAAGTCGGATCGCGCCTTCGATGTTCACCTCACCCATGCCTTGTTCGAAAATATTGAATCCAGGCAATGGCTGTGCGGTGTACATCAGAAGTGCCTTCACAAGATTCGGCGTTAGCTGCGGATTTGCTTGTAGGACTAGTGCTACTGCGCCAGCGACAACTGGTGTAGCCATTGAGGTGCCACTCAGACGCATCATTTTTCGATTGTCCGCGTTGCTAACGCCGGCATCCAGTTCAGGGTGACTAGTCACTAACAGATTTTTTATTGCTTCGGCACTTATTATCTTATTGCCGGACGCAACGAGGTCGGGTTTTATCAGATTGTCGTAATGCTTAACTCCGTTCGCGTCAGTGCGAAACCCTCGTGTCGGACCTCTCGAACTGTAAGTTGTGACAGTGTCGTCTGCACGCGTATCACTACCGAAAGTATTTGAAGCTCCAACGGTGATGGCTGACGGTTCAATACCTGGTGAGTGGATCGCGCCGTAGATTTTGCGGCCTTCTGCATCGCGACCGTTGTTTCCAGCCGCCACTACGACAACAATCCCCAAGTCCGACAGTCGCCGAACAACTTTACAAATCGGATCATTTACAAATGAATCGACCGCCGCGGTTCCCAGACTCAGGTTGAGGACACGGATGTTGTATGAGGAGCGATTGCTGATAACCCAGTCCAAAGCACTTAGGAGGCCTGAAGTTGTCCCCGAACCTTTTGAGTCCAACACCCTCAGGTTAATTAGATTGGCATTAGGTGCGATTCCGAGGTATGCGCCATTTGAAACGCGACCATTTCCTGCGGCGATTGCCGCAACATGCGAACCATGGCCGTATGGATCATCGACTCTTTTCTCTGTCGTGAAGTCTTTATTAAAAACGATTCGACAATTATTGTTCTTGCCAAGAAAGGATCTGTGGCCCGCGTAGAGCCCTGAATCGAGTATCGCAATACCGATTCCTGTTCCGTCTAGTGCAGGGCTTGAGCTGTTCGGAGTATCTGCATTGTCTGCCCCAGTAGTGAACGAAAGGTGCCCCAACATACTGACCGGTCGGTTTAGTGAGACATACGACACGCCGGGGAGGGCAGCCAAAGAAAGCAGTGAAGTCTCTGCAATCTCGACCTCCAGAACATAAAAGTTTGTGTAGGTGGTTTTAATTTGACCACCTAAGAGGAGTATTGCGGAAGTCAGAATGGCGCTCGTCGGGCCTTGAAGCTGGACGATGACACTGAGTCGCTTTCCGCCTATTGGAGTCAGAGCCTGCTCTATGATGTCAGATGACAGCCTCAGCGCCGATGACGACTGGATCTGGGAGCCGACAAGCGCTTGTGCGCTGCAAACAGGCTTAAGCAGGAAACCGAATGTGGATAGAAGGAATGCGAGAGTTAAGAGAGTTGCGACATCGCCGCGCTTGCTTCTTCGCATAGACACACCTCCGAAGAAGGGGAATATTTCTAAATCCGGCGCAGCGGGCGATGTTGCGCGCGACTTCAACAAGCAACGGCAGTGCCAAAACTACAATCGCGGAAAAACGGAGACTTATCGCTGTTTGATGAGGATTAGCGTTGAGTGATGAGCGTTCAAAATGAATGGAGCGTCGTCAGGTTGAATGAGCGTGTTAAATAAAAACGGATCAGACTTTCGCCTGATCCGTTTCGGAGCCGTAGCTGAGGAACTACTGATTCATCGAACTGCCACTACCACTGCCCGATGGGTTACCTTCAAGATCAAGGATAACTATCGGTGCGATGTTCGTAGCCTTCAACGACGCTTCGACCTTACTGCGATCGCCGACGATCACAATTGCTAGATGGCTAAGGTCGATATACTGCTTCGCCACTCGCAACAAGTCCTCTTTGGTAATCGCTGAAACGTTCTTCGCGTAGTTTTGGTAGTAATCCTCCGGTAGTCCCTGAACGAGCAGCGATGTAATCGTCGCGCTGATCGCCGTCACTGACGCAAAGCGTGCCGGCAGTCCCTGAATCAAGTTATCCTTCGCCGTCTTCAACTCTTCATCGGTGATAGGACGATCGCCTTCGACGCCTTTGAGTTCCTTCATAAACTCAATCAGAGCAGCATCAGTCTTATCCGAAAAGATTGCGCCGCCAGCTCGGAATGCGCCGGGTCCCTTGCCAAACCCAAACCCTGAGTTGACACCATAGCTATAACCTTTTTGCTCACGAATATTGGCGTTCAATCTCGATTGAAACTGGCCACCAAGGATCGTGTTTAGCACTTGAAGAGCAAAATAGTCAGGCGTGTTGCGTGGCGGTCCCGGTAAACCAATGTTCACCACTGACTGCGCGGCACCAGGTTTATCGACAAGATAGATTTTTGCCGGTTGGAGTTCGGGCAGTTTGGGGTAGCTGAATGAGGGTTTGTCGCCTGCCTTGGCCCAGGCGGCCAGTCCCTTTTCAATCGCAGCTTTCGCTTTTGCGGCAGTTGTGTCTCCCACCACAGTGATGATGGCGCGACCAGGTTGAAAATATGCTTTCTGGAAGGCCATCACATCGTCGCGAGTGATCGCCTTGACGGATGTCTCAGTCGCCCGTTGGCCATATGGATGGGCCGCGCCGTACAACACTCTGGCAAAAACTTGCGCACCGACGACGTTCGGTTGATCCTTGGCCTGGGTAAGATTAACGAGTGTCCGACCTCTTAATCGTTCCAACGCTTCAGGGGGAAACGTGGAGTTCAACATCATGTCGGCAAGCAGCGCCAGCGTCGGCTCGAAATTCTGGGTGGTCGAGACGAAGTTTACTGAGCCTTCCTCACCACTGATGCCTCCACCAACATTTGTGCCTAACAATTGCAGCGCATCAGAAAGTTGATCTCCGGTCTTGGTGGCAGTTCCTTCGGTCATCATCGAAGCAGTCATTGACGCAACGCCGCGTTTGTTTTCGGGTTCAAATTGATTTGCTCCGCCCACAAAGGTGATGGAAAAAGAGATCAAAGGTAGGCTGTGGCGCTCAGAAACAATCAAGGTGGCGCCGTTGCTCAGCTGCGCCTTTGTCCAGACCGGAACATGCAACGTCGGATTTGGTCCTGGTTCCGGCACCTTAGTCCGATCAAGTGTTTGCTGAGCGAGCGACGCAACATTCGCAACTGAAATCACGATTGTGGCG
>Ga0070698_100009390_pt1 | contig 10489 bp, 5 predicted proteins | sample KBSK1502metaG_FD_65477 | JGI IMG/M metagenome (GOLD analysis project Ga0070698, IMG submission 65477) | Corn, switchgrass and miscanthus rhizosphere microbial communities from Kellogg Biological Station, Michigan, USA - KBS K1-50-2 metaG | ecosystem: Host-associated > Plants > Roots >... | reverse complement strand
AAGCCGGTGTTCTTGATGGAGGTGAGCGGAGACGAGCCGGTACCGCCATTGTGCCCGCTGATGGTTATGACGTCGGCCCCGGCCTTCGCAACTCCCGCGGCAATGATCCCGACGCCCGCTCCCGAAACAAGCTTCACTCCGATGCGCGCCCGCGGATTCACCGCGCGCAAATCGTGAATCAGCTGCGCCAGATCCTCGATGCTGTAAATATCGTGATGCGGCGGAGGCGAAATCAGCGGCGTGCCCGGCACGGCATGGCGAATGCGCGCAATGTAGGGAGTAACCTTACGCGCGGGCAGCTGGCCGCCTTCACCCGGCTTTGAACCCTGCGCCATTTTTATTTCAAGTTCCTGCGCATGCACAAGATAGTCAGAAGTTACGCCGAAACGGCCGGACGCGACTTGCTTGATCTTGTTCGCGGCTTCCGGTTCGTTCACCCAAAGCGCGGGGTCTTCGCCGCCTTCGCCCGTGTTGCTTTTGCCGCCCAGCCGGTTCATGGCCAGGGCCAGCGTCCGGTGAGCTTCCGGGCCGAGCGAACCGAGCGACATCGCTTGCGTGCTGAATCTTTTCAGGATGCTTTCCGCCGCCTCGACTTCGCCGATGGGAACGGGCGTCGAAGCGACGGTTTCGAGCAAGTCGCGGAGAAAAACGACGCCGCCTGCGCCGTCAGCCAGTTCTTCAAAGGCCCGATATTTTTCAGCGTCGGGAGCCTTAACGTGCGCATGAAGCCGGCGGACAACTTCCGGGGAATTCGCGTGCAGCTCGGCACCTTTGCGGAAACGGTACAGGCCGGCATCGGGCATTTCTTCGCTGGTCCTGGCAAACGCGTCCTGGTGCAAGCGAAGATAGTCCGACAGCAGATCATCCAAAGATTTCTGGCCCGCAAAATCAGCGGCGTCTTCAAAAAATTCGCCGCAGAGCTCCTCCGAGAGTCCCACAATTTCGAACAAATAGCTGTTGCGATAGCTGGCAAGCGTCGAAACGCCCATACGCGCCAACACCTTGCGCAATCCGGCGTAGATCGCCTCGCGAACCTTGGTCATGCCGCCCGGCTCTTGTGCTTCCGCAAACTGTTCCATCAAATGCGGAACCACCGCGCTTGCCCCGGCCGCCACAAGCAGCGCGATGTGATGGGTGTCGAAAGCTTGTGCGGTTTCAACGACCAGCGGAACATCCGCAAATCCATCGCGCACTGCGGCCTTCCACAGAGCCGCGGTGGCCAGCAATGCGGGAAGAGCTGCGCGCTCGGGACCGAGTCCACGATCCGAAAGGAGGAAGAGTCCCGGTCGCACGTTGCCACCCAGAGGGGTAGATGAACACTGGGCGATTGCGCCCCGCGCTCCCGGGACTCCCGTTTTGGCAGGAAGGCTAAAATCAATCGTTCGGACAGGGCCGAATTGAGTCGCGAGGTCCGTAAATTCGGCGTGGGTGAGAATCGGACCCGGCAGAACGATGCCTCCCGGCGCTGCCGCGCTTGCTGGCAAGCGCACTTCCAAAGACATCACGTGCGTTTCGCGCAGGGGATCGATCGGAGGGTTGGTCACCTGGGCGAAACGCTGCTTGCAGTAGTCCCAGAGGGTCCGCGGCAGCGCGGACAGAAACGCCGGCGGCGCATCGTCGCCCATACTCCAGTCGGCTTCCTTGCCGTGCACCAGCGCCGAAAACAAAATCTTGAATTGATCTTCCGTCCAACCGCAGGAAGCGGCGACCCTTTTCGGCGATTCCACCGGCGAAACCGCCGCTGCGATCGAAGTGTCCAAGCGCCGGACGGTCGGCGGCGTGAGCTTCGATTGATTGCTGCCGAGCCGTTTCAGAATATCGCGCCAGCGCAGGAACACGTTTGCGTCGGGCTTTGCGACAATCATTTCGCCCGGACCGAGGCGGGAACGTTCCGCGATGCGCGCTTCCTCGAAATCGACGAGTCCTGTTTCCGAGCCGACGACGAGCAAGCCGTCGTGCGTCAGCGTATATCGCATGGGACGCAGGCCGTTGCGATCGAGCTTCGCGCCGACATATTGACCATCGGAAAAGATCAGCGCAGCCGGACCGTCCCAGGGTTCGCTTTGCTGCGAAAGGGCGGCCAGCGCGCCCCGCACATCGCGCGAGAGCAACGGGTCGTTCTCAAACGCGGGAGGTACGAGCGCCAGCATCGCTTCTTCAACAGACAGACCTTCGAGAAGTTTTGCTTCGAGGCCATTGTCAAAGCTGGCCGAATCGCTGACATTTTCTTCGAGTGCCTGGAACCAGGAGCCGACAGCAAGTTTTTCGCGGATCTTGTTTTCTTTGGCGCGGAGCCAGCGGCGATTGGAAACGATGGTATTGATTTCGCCGTTGTGAGCGACATAGCGGAATGGCTGGGCGAGGTTCCAGGAAGGCTGCGTGTTCGTGGAATACCGCTGATGAAAGATGACGAACGCGGTTTCAAACGCCGGGTCGCGCAGATCTTGATAGAACTGGGGAAATTGCCAGGGCGTGAGCAGACCTTTGTACACCACGGTCTGCGAAGAAAGTGAACACACATAACATCGGCCCGGGAGCAGCGATTCAGCTCTCTTGCGCAGCAGCGCCAGGCGCCATTCAAAGCGTCCCGCAGGGCGGGCAGCGTGAAACGGCGCAACGAAGAACTGCCAGGACTCCGGCATGGTTTCAAGAGCACGTCGTCCGAGGCAGTTCGGGTTTACCGGAACCCTTCGCCAGCCGAGGATGCGCAAACGTTCCTGATCGGCGGCGGCTTCGATCGCGGCCTTGGCTGCGGCCACCGTTTCGGAAGGGAAAAATGCGAAACCCAGGCCAAATTGTTCGGGCAGCTCGATTCCCTGCTCGAGCGCTCTCTCCGCAAAAAATGCTTTCGGCAGCGCGGCCAGCAGTCCGGCGCCGTCTCCGCTGGCGCCGTCGGCGTCTACCCCTCCGCGATGAGTCAGCCGTTCGAGCGCGGTGAGCGCGTAATCGATGATGTCGTGGCCTGCGGGACCGCCAAGGCGGGCGATAAAGCCCGTACCACAGGCGTCATGGTCCGGATGGCCCCAGTTGGGACGCACACGGGAACTCGACTGCCACTGGCGCCAGTGGTATGGCAGGTCCATGACTGTTTATAGGGTTTGGCGGACGATTCTGTACAACGCAGAAAATCGATTCGCAACAATTGAATTTCTGATTGCGACAATCCCGTCAAAATTGTGCGAAATCTCAGAACTTTGTGGGTTCGGTGAAGTGGAAGCCGTTGACCTTCATGGCGGGAACGACCATCTCGAAGGCTTCTTCCGCCGTGGCGCGCACTGCCGGGCCCAAGGCTTCGACGTTTTGAAGCAATGCAATCAACGACTGATTGAAGCGGAAATTGCGGACTGCCGAGGTGATGTGTCCGTTTTCGACGAGGAACAAACCGTCGCGCGTCATTCCTGTCATCACCTTCTCATAAGGATCGACTTCGCGGATGTACCAGACGCGGGTGACCAGCAGGCCGCGATCCGTGCCGGAGATCATTTTTTCCACCGACGAATCCCCACCGCCAAACACTAGATTCATCGGCGCTTCGCCGTATTCGTTTGGAAGGGCGAAGCCGTGGCCGGTCGGTTTCTTTCCCGCCTTCTTTGCGCTTGCGCGCGAGTAGACGAGATTGCGAGGAACTCCGCCCTCGACGAGGGTCACCGTTTGTCGCGGCCTGCCTTCGCCGTCGAACGGCGCGCCAAGTTGCAGTGGATGGTAGACGTCGTCGACGATGGAAATGTTTTTCCCAAAGAGCTGCTTTCCCATTCGCTTGACCAGGCAGGAACGCTGGTCTTCGATCGCCGTGGCGGCAAAATCGTAAAAGAGAAAACCGACCAGATCGAGAGCCGCCGCCGGTTCGAGAATGACCGTGTATTTTCCAGGCGCGAGTTCCCGCGCGTCCTTGGCCATTTCTGCTTTCTCGCTGGCGCGCGCGGCGAGCTGTTGAGGATCGAATGTCCTCACGCTGCCGGAATTGGCTTTCGCCCAACTTGCCGCCGGCTCGTTCTGCATGGTGATGGAAAACTCGGCTTGCGTCTGGCGGTAGGCGGCGAAGAGCCCGCGCGAATTTCCGAGAGCGAGTTGCGATTGCCCGACGGAAAAAATCCCCGCCGCAACCTGGCCGTTGCGGATGGCCAGGTCGCACGCTTTCTTCACCGCGCGCGCACGGTCTTCTGGAGTCACTCGAGCGGTTTCCCGCGCGAAGCGGTCGAGTTTGCGGTAGCGCTGTTTGCCCGGTAGAGGAAGCAGACTCGGGCTCTTCGGCTGGCTGTGTGCCAGTTGAAGAGAGGATTCGACTGCCGCGCGGAGCGAATCTTCATCAAGACGATTTGTGGTTGCCCGGGCGGTGCGGCCGTCCACGACGGTTCGGATGGAGACGGTGATCCCGTGTTCCGCCACGTTCTGGTGAATGGCGTTGTTGGCAAAGCGCGTCAGAGCGTCGATGGTTTCCTCGACCTGGACTTCCGTTTCGTCGGCGCCGGCCATCTTGCCCAGGCGCAGAACGCTGTCGATGCGCTTAGCCAAGCCGATCTCGGACGCCAGGTGCGCCCCGCCCTTGGCGGATTCCTCTCGTGTCGTCATTCGGCTCACTGTCCCGAGAACGCGATGCCCATTTTTACGTTGCGAAAGCGCGCGGGCGAAGCGCCGTGCCCCGTCCCCATCGTCTGCATCGGTTGTCCCTTGCCGCAGTTTGGCGTGCCCCAGAGGGTCCAGTGTTCCTTGCCGCAGATCGAATCGCAGCTGTTCCAGAATTCCGTGGTGATACCGCTATAGCTCGGATTCTTCAGCATACGAACTTTCTTGCCGCCCTTGATTTCCCAGCCGAGTTCCGTGGAAAACTGAAATTGATATCGCCGGTCGTCAATCGACCACGAACGATTCGTTTCCATCCAGATTCCGTCGTCGGTGCCAGCGATCAACTCTTCCGGGGACCCTTCGCCGGGCTTCAGGCTGATGTTTGTCATGCGAATCATCGGCAGTCGGTTCCAGCTTTCCGTACGCATAGTCCCCGAAGAGCGCGGTAAGCCGATCAGCTGCGCCATCTCGCGATTCGAAAGATAGCCGCGGAACTGGCCGTCCTTGATAATGTCCGTCGACTGAGCGGGAACGCCTTCATCGTCGTAGGCGAACGTACCCAGCCCCGGCCCGTGCTCCAGCCGCGCATCGGCGACGACGTTCACGATGTCCGAGCCATATCTCAGCTTGTTCAATTGATCGAGCGTTAGAAAGCTTGTGCCTGCGAAATTCGCTTCCAGGCCGAGCACCCGGTCAAGTTCGATGGGATGGCCGACCGATTCGTGAATCTGCAGAGCGAGCTGGCTTCCGTCGAGCAGAAGTGTTCCTGTTTTTTCCGGACACTGCGCAGCAGAGTGCAGCGCGACGGATTCTTCCCCCACGCGCGGGGCATGGCGCAGGAGTTCGAGCGATTCGACCAATTCATATCCTGCCAACGCGTACTGTCCGCCGAAACTGTTCGGATAGGAGCGTTTCTGAATTTCCGCGCCTTTAAATGACGTCGCGGCGATTCCACATCCGGAAATGATCTTGCGCTGATGAATCCGCGAACCGATGCTCGACGCAAACCAGGTGTCAATCTTCCGGAACTGCATGTCCGTTTCGCTCAGCGTGACGCCTTTTACGGCCCGCATGGCGGCGTCGGCCTTCAATAACAGATCGAGCTGCGTCTCGAGCGGAATTTCGAAGGGATCCTTGCGCACCGGCGCCTGCCAACTGTCGGTATAGGAGTCCTCAGGCACCATCAGCACGTCACCGCGCTTGGCCAGCGCGGATGCCCTCGCGATCAAAACGGCCTGCGCGGCACACGCGGACACGCCATCTCGCGTCAGCTTATCGGTGGAGGCAAATCCCCAGGCGCCCTTTGCAAGCACGCGAATGCCGATGCCGATCGACTCCGATTGCGCGAGCGTGCCCACGGCTCCGTTTTTTGTGGTCAGGTCGCGCTGGCGCAAATGCATCAGCCGTGCGTCAGCGTACGTCGCTCCGCGCAGCTTCGCCGTAGCGAGAGCGCCTGCTGTTAGATCCCACATCGCATCACCAGAACTTTTGCCGAAAACCAAAAAAGAACGGGCGTCCCGGTGTGATCGGAACGCCCCTACAAAGATAACATGACCAAGCTGTCAAAAAATTGCCGGCGAACGCTAGGTGCCTTCCTGCCAGGAAGCAAGATAGAGCTCCTGCTCGGGCGTAAGCTTGTCGAGTTTGTGTCCCATGGATTCGAGCTTAAGCTTGGCAATTTCCTTGTCGAGATCCTCGGGCACAACATAAACCTGCGGTTTGAGCCCCTTCGCATTCTTCACAAGATATTCCGCCGAGAGCGCCTGGTTTGCAAAGCTCATGTCCATCACGGAAGCGGGATGGCCTTCGGCTGTTGCAAGGTTCACCAAGCGGCCTTCGCCGATCAGGCAGATGCGGCGGCCGTCCTTTAACTGATATTCGTCGACCAGCGGGCGGACTTCGCGCTTGCCGCTCGACAAACGCTCGAGTGCCGGAATGTCAATCTCCACGTTAAAGTGGCCGCTGTTGCAGACGACGGCGCCGGACTTCATGTGTTCGAAGTGCTCTGCGCGAATGACGTTCTTGTTTCCTGTCACGGTAATGAAAACATCGCCTTCTTTGGCGGCGTCGGCCATGGGGAGAACGCGGAAACCGTCCATCACCGCTTCAATCCCCTTTACCGGGTCGATTTCCGTGATGATCACATCGGCTCCGAGACCCTTGGCGCGCATCGCGACACCGCGTCCGCACCATCCATATCCCGCAATGACGAGTTTCAATCCCGCCAGCAGGAGATTTGTCGCGCGAATCACGCCGTCGATGGTGCTCTGGCCGGTGCCGTAGCGATTGTCGAAAAAATGCTTGGTCTGCGCATCGTTTACAGCGATGACCGGGTACTTCAACGTTCCGTCCTTGGCCATGGCGCGCAGGCGGATTACACCGGTGGTCGTCTCTTCGGTCCCGGCGATTACGTCCTTCACCTGCTCCGGACGCTTTGTCAGGAGCATGGTTACCAGGTCTGCGCCATCGTCCATGGTCATTTGTGGCTTGTGGTCCAGTGCGGCGCGCAGATGCGCGTAGTAGGTTTCGTTGTCTTCGCCTTTGATGGCGTAAGTTGGGATATTAAAGTCACGATTGAGCGAAGCCGCGACTTCGTCCTGCGTCGAGAGCGGGTTCGACGCGCAAAGCACGATCTCCGCGCCGCCGTCTCGAAGAGCGATCATCAGATTTGCCGTTTCGCTGGTCACGTGCAGACAAGCAGAAACGCGCAGTCCACTTAATGGCTGCTCTTTGATGAAACGCTTTCGAATGATTTGCAGGACGGGCATCTGTTGCTGCGCCCATTCGATCTTGCGCTTGCCGGCATCCGCCAGCGAAATGTCCTTTACGTCGCCCTTCTTGAGTTCTGCTGTCGCCACAAACGTGCTCCTTGTTGAGAGATTCTGACTTTCACGCAAAAAACGAGAACCTAAGAGTGAAGCGCGCCGCTCTCGCCGCTCGGCGCGCGGTGAGCCGCCACAAGTCCTCTAGGGGCCTGCTATCTCGAGGGATCGAATCTAACGGCGCACCGCGACTTCCGCGGTTGCTCCCGCAGCCTTGCGCAAGGCATCCGCACGGTCTGTCTTTTCCCAGGTAAAGCCGTCCCCGGTCCGGCCGAAGTGGCCGTACGCCGCAGTCGCCTTGTAGATCGGCCTCCTCAGGTCCAGAGTCTCGATGATGCCCTTCGGGGTCAGCCTGAAGTTTTCGCGAACCAGCTCGGTGATCCTTTCTTCCGGGATCGTCGCAGTGCCAAAGCTGTCCACCATCACCGACACCGGTTCGGCCACGCCGATCGCGTACGCCAGTTGCACTTCGGCCTTGGTAGCCAAACCCGCGGCCACAACGTTCTTGGCAATGTAGCGGGCCATGTAGCACGCCGACCGGTCCACTTTCGACGGATCCTTACCGGAGAACGCGCCGCCGCCATGCCGGCTGTATCCGCCGTAGGTGTCCACGATAATCTTCCGCCCTGTCAGTCCGGCATCGCCCATTGGTCCGCCGATCACGAACCGGCCCGTCGGGTTGATGTAGTACTTGGTGTTTTTGTCCAGCATCGCCGCCGGAACGACGGGCTTGATGACGTGCTCGAGAATCGCGGCGCGTAAATCGTCATTCGAGACCGAATCGCTGTGCTGCGTCGAGATCACCACCGCCTCCACGCGCGACGGCTTGCCATTGCGGTAGTCAATCGTGACCTGCGATTTGCCATCAGGCCGAAGGAAATCAATTTTCTTGGATTTGCGGACTTCGGACAGCTTGTGGGTGAGTTGATGCGCGAGTTGGATGGGCATCGGCATGAGTTCAGGCGTCTCGTCGCACGCAAAGCCGAACATGAGCCCCTGATCGCCGGCACCCCCGGTGTCCACGCCCATGGCAATGTCAGGCGACTGGCGCTTCACGGTGCACATCACCGCGCAGGTCGCCGAGTCATAGCCAAACTTGGCCCGATCGTAACCGACCCCGCGAACCGTCTCGCGAACCAGCTCATCGTAGTCAATGTGGGCGGTTGTCGTAATTTCGCCGGCGACCACCGCAAGTCCGGTCGTCACCAGCGTTTCACATGCGACGCGTCCCTTCGGATCCTGCCGCATGACTTCGTCAAGCACTGCATCGGAAATCTGGTCGGCGATTTTGTCCGGGTGGCCTTCCGTCACGGATTCCGAAGTAAACAGATAGTTCTTTAGTCCTTCGCTCAAAACGAACGCTCCTCTGGGGTTAGCGGTCCTCTTCCAGTCGGCCTTCAAACCACGGTGTAGCCCGAGAAGGTACCATTCCGGAAGTGCCGCTATGCCCGTGCACAGTTCGATTTAACTGCTGATTTCGTCACGCGACGTGCCATGCGGCACTTTGCTCGACTATCCAAAATATCATTCACCGGGCCCTATGTGCAATGCATTGAATCTAAGTGCGTTAGACATGCATTGAATGGCGAATAGGGGCATTAAACGGGGCCCGGGCCTTTTTCGCTCGGCTTCTCTAGGCGGCGTCTTCGTCGGGCTCGACGGTCAACTTCCCTTTCGTCTTTTTGGCCATCAGGTAGGAACGAATAAAAGGATCGAGATCGCCGTCCAGTACGCGGTCCACGTCTCCGACCTCGAACTTCGTGCGATGGTCCTTGATCAATCGGTAGGGCTGCATCACGTAAGAACGGATCTGGCTGCCAAACGAAATATCCATTTTCGTTTCATCGAGCTTGTCGGTTTCCTCCTGCCGCTTCTTGATTTCCAGGTCGTAGAGCTTTGAGCGGAGCATCTTCATCGCCATCTCGCGGTTTTTGCCCTGACTCCGCTCCATCTGGCATGCGACGACGACTCCGGTGGGAAGGTGCGTGATTCGTACCGCCGTCTCCACTTTATTGACGTTTTGCCCGCCCTTGCCGCCAGCGCGGTAGGTATCCACTTTCAAGTCATCGGGTTTAATGTTGATTTCGATTCGATCGTCGACCTCGGGAATCACGAACACCGACGCGAAGGAAGTGTGCCGCCGCGCCGCCTGATCGAAGGGCGAAATGCGCACCAGGCGATGCACGCCGGTTTCGCCGGCAAGCAGTCCATAGGCGTTCTCCCCGGAAAACTGGATGGTCGCGTTTTTGATGCCCGCTTCTTCGCCGGGCGTCTCATCGAGAACCGCGCCGCTAAATCCTTTTCGCTCCGCCCAGCGCAGATACATTCGCAGCAGAATGGAAGCCCAATCCTGGGACTCGGTTCCGCCGGCGCCCGGCTTGATGGTCATGATCGCGTTCAGGGGATCGGTTTCACCCGCAAGCAGCGTACGCGTCTCAAGCTCGGAAACGTAGGAGTCCGCGGTGGTCAACTCGCGATCGAGTTCCTTCACCAAATCCTCGCGCTGCTGAGCGTTCGATTCCTCCTCCGTCAGATTGATGTAGGTATCGATATCGTTCAGGAGCGAGTTGAGCTTTGCTTCGGCGGTAAGCTGGTCGTCGGCGCGCTTGCGTTCGCGGAGCACACTCTGGGCCTTCTCCTGGTCGTTCCAGAAGTCCGGCTGGGCGATTTTTGCTTCGAGGGATTTCAGCTCTTCGCGGAAATGCGGAACGTCAAAGATAACTCCGCACAAGCGAGATGCGCTGCTTTAGACCTTCATAGCGGTACTGCAAATCTTCAAGAATCATGTTCTCTTCCAAAAAGTTTGTATTAAGAGAATAACCGAAATGAGCACGCACATCCAAGCGAACCAGTCTCCGCAACGTGTATAAAGGGTTGTATCGGTACGGAAATCGTATGGGAAATCCACCGCCCCGCGCACATTCCAGGGAATCGTTTCGTATGTTCTGCCGTAGGGATCGATGGCGGCCGTGATACCGCTGTTGGTAGCCCGCACGAGCCATCTACGATTCTCCACAGCGCGGACGCGCGCCATGCGCAAGTGCTGTTCCGCTGCCGCGGATTTTCCAAACCATCCGTCGTTTGAAATGTTGATAAACAGATTT
>Ga0070698_100009389_pt1 | contig 10489 bp, 7 predicted proteins | sample KBSK1502metaG_FD_65477 | JGI IMG/M metagenome (GOLD analysis project Ga0070698, IMG submission 65477) | Corn, switchgrass and miscanthus rhizosphere microbial communities from Kellogg Biological Station, Michigan, USA - KBS K1-50-2 metaG | ecosystem: Host-associated > Plants > Roots >... | reverse complement strand
GTGCGGGAAATTTCGCATTCCAGCATCACCAACCACAGGATTCTGACGCGCCCGGATGAGCCGTTTCCCGACATTGCGTTTCAGCAGACGACACCGGCGCCGCCCGATCTGATTCATCTGAATCCGGCACCAGGCAAAAAAGGCATCCCGCCATCGGCGCTGGTGCTGCTGCAAGCTTACGGCGAACTGGTGGAAAAGCATCCGGAATATCTGACCCGCTACTACACCGTTCTTGATCAACTCGAACGCACTGATCCCGAGGATCCGCTCGTGCAAGGCGCAATCGGGAATCGCGAGCTGCATGCCGGCAAATATCAGAAAGCAGTCGAACCCTTGCAGCGCGCCATCAAGGAAGGGCATGCGAAAACCGTCTTATACACTGATCTCGCTGATGCTCTGGTGAAACTGGACCGTGCAAGCGCAGCAGTTCAGGTTCTGAAGCAAGCAGCGGAACGTGACCCGTTCAATGCAGAACTGCGAAAACGGCTGATCGTTCAACTCATTCAAGTAAAGGACCACGTTAACGCCCGGGCGCAAATGGAAGATTACGTCCAGCGCTTTCCCGCTGACTCATTCATGCGTCAACTCCTTGCCAGAGTGCAATCGATGGGGCAGGCGAAATGACGCCAAGAAAGGTCTCCACGGTTGCGTTGATAGTGGCACTGGCCGCTCTTCCCAAGATTTTGTGGGGCGCTGATACCGGGAGGATTCAATTCGAAAATCGGCAAAAGGGGTCGGGGATTAATTTTGTCCTCGACAACGGCACGCTTCCTGACAAGCCAATGATCGATGGCATACCCGGCGGAGTCGCGCTTCTCGATTACGACAATGACGGCTATCTGGATATCTTCTTCACCAATGGCGCGAGTCTGCCAGGACTTGCGAAGGAAGGCGACAAATTTTCGAACCGCCTGTACCACAACAATCATGATGGCACCTTCACGGACGTGACCGGCCGCGCCGGGTTGCGCGGCGAAGGCTACAGCGTTGGCGCCGCCGCCGCTGATTATGACAATGACGGACGCACGGATCTCTACGTCACCGGTTTTAATGGCAACTTCCTCTACCACAACAATGGGGACGGCACATTCACCGATGTAACTGCCAAAGCAGGTGTTCCCGGCGTTTCCTCGGCGGGGAAAAAACTGTGGGGCATCTCGGCCGCGTGGTTGGATTACGACAACGACGGCAAACTCGATTTGTTTGTGGCCAACTATCTGGACTGGTCGTTTGCAACCTCGCGCGTGTGCGGTTCGCCCGGAAAGCGCCTGTCCTGCTCACCCACCCTCTACCAAGGCGAGCCAAACATCCTCTACCACAACAATGGTAATGGCACGTTTACCGACGTTTCAGAAGACATGGGCATCTCCCGGCACGTCGGTAAAGGAATGGGTGTCGCTATTGCGGACTACGACGATGACGGATGGATGGACATCTTCGTCGCCAACGACAACGACAGAAATTTTCTTTTCAAAAATCGCGGCGGAAAAACCTTCGATGAGTTGGGCGTCGAATCGTTCGTCGCATACACTGAAAGCGGACTGCCCGTCTCCAGCATGGGCGTGGATTTTCGTGATTGGAACAATGATGGCAAACCCAGCCTGATCATCACCGCACTTGGCGGCGAAACGTACCCGCTGTTCCGCAACGAAGGCAACGGCTTTTTCAGCTACGAAAGTTACAAGGCAGGTATCGGATTACGCAGCTTCAAAATGAGCGGCTGGGGCGCGGGAATCCAGGATTTCGACAACGATGGTTACAAGGATCTATTTACCGCGAACTCGCACGTGAATGAGAATGCTGATTTAGATGGTCAGCAGCACTACCGGCAGGCCAATGCCGTGTTTCGCAACCTGCATGATGGAACTTTTCAAGACATGAGCGATGATGCTGGTCCTGGCATGCAGATTCGTGCTGCCCACCGCGGTTGTGCGTTCGGCGATCTTAACAACGACGGAAAGATTGACGTTGTGGTTTCGGCTATTGGCAGTCCGGCAGAACTGCTTTACAACACCTCAACCGGCGGCAATCATTGGATTCTGATCAAGACAGTGGGGGTGAAAAGCAACCGTGACGGCATCGGAACGCGAATCAAAATCACAACCGCATCCCGCCTTGTGCGGTACAACCACGTCACGACAGCCGGAAGTTACGCGAGTTCGAACGATCCGCGCGTTCACTTTGGACTGGGAGCGGATACCCTCATCAAAGAAATTGAATTGAAGTGGCCAAGTGGAATAATACAAGTGCTACACAATGTCAGGGCCGATCAGTTCCTCACGGTGAATGAGGAATGAACTTATGAGAGCTGTTTCTCTATCTCTGCTCTTGGCAGCATTTACCGCATGGCCGGCCTTTGCTGAGCCCTGCAAAGGTGCGGAAGCGCAACTGTCACAGGTCTCGAAGGCTTTGACCGTCAATGCTCTCGATATCGCTGAGAATGCGCTGCGCGCCTTGAGCGTTTCCTACCCCGATTGTCCGGAAATTGTGCTGCACCAGGCCCGACTGGCACAAGCTAAGGGAAGGATCAGTGAGGCCGCCGGGCTTTACTATCGCTACACGGACACGAATCCGGGTGACTCGCGCGGACTTGCTTACTTCGGCCGCTTCTTCCTTGAGCAACGCGATTACATGAAAGCCGATGCCTTGTCGGCAGCAGCAGTGGACAAAAATCCAGACGATCCGGCGGCCTTGGTGTTGCGCGGACAGATATATCTGATGAAAGGGCAATCTTCCGCGGGGCAGAATCTGCTGGAAAAAGCTATAAAGCTTGATCCCGATGATCCCGAGGCACAATTCCAATTGGGCACGATTTACGACAAGGCGAAGGCTGCGGCGCAAGCTGTGGAACATTTCCGAAAAGCCGCAACGCTGAATCCGCACGATGCGCGAGCATGGGATTATTTAGCTCTGAACCTCGAAGTCGTAGGAGACTTGGATGGTACCGAGCAGGCCTACCAAAAAGGATTGCAGGTGAATCAGGCCGGGCGATATCACGACGCTTTTCTCGATTATAACTACGGCCGCTTTCTGGCAAAGCGTAACGACCTGAGTGGCAGCAAACGCCACCTCGATCGCGCTGTCGAATCGGCGCCTCAAGTCCGCGCCGTGTGGTTCGAGCGCGCAAAGCTCGACATGCGGTTGCAAAACTATCAGCAGGCACGCGCGGACGCGGAAAAAGCTCATGCGTGCACGCAACAGGGAGGCGTCATCGATCTGCAAATTTACAGCCTGCTAAGCCAGGTGTACGCCCGCTTGGGCGATACTGCTCTTGCCAAAAAATATACCGACCTAACACGCGAAACGCCTCCTCCTGTTCGCGGAGAACAGCGATAGCTTGATCCCGAAGATTAATCGCCGGTCGTTTCTACTGAATGTGCTTGCTGCGGCTCCCGCCGCCAAATTGTTTAGTACAGCGTCAGGCTCTGCTACTCCGCCACTTTTTGAGGACGTGACTACAGCATCCGGCATTCGCTTCAAGCATCAGGCCAGTCGCACGAGCCGGAAGTATCTTCCAGAGTCCATGGGTGCGGGAGTCGCGATTTTCGACTACGACAACGACGGATGGCTGGATTTGTTTTTCGTGAATGGAGCAAAGCTGCAGGATCCGATGCCACGCGGCAGCTCGCCGGACAAATCCGATCCGCGTAACTGGAACCGCCTATATCACAACAATCGCGACGGCACCTTTACGGACACTACTGAGAAAGCAGGCCTGCAAGGGCGGCTATATGGAATGGGCGTCGCCACAGGCGACTACGACAACGATGGCAATGTCGACCTCCTGGTCACGAACCTCGGTGGAAATATTCTTTATCACAACAACGGCGACGGCACCTTCACCGATGTTACGGCCGAGGCAGGCGTGGGCGGCAGCGGATGGTGCACGGGCGCATGCTTCGTTGACTACGACCGCGACGGGCGGCTGGATTTGATCGTCAGTCGTTACGTGCAGTGGGATTTCTCGGATGTTTACTGTGGTGAACACCGTCCCGGTTATCGCGCCTATTGCCACCCCGAGCAATTCGAACCGATCACGCACCTCATGTTTCACAACAACGGAGACGGGACGTTCACGGATGTTTCCAAGAAGTGTGGCCTCGCGAGTTCCCCGGGGAAAGGGCTTGGGATCGCGATCGACGATTTCGATGGTGATGGCTGGCCCGATATTTTCGTCGCCAACGACTCGGTCGCAGAGCAACTTTTCCGCAACAATCACAATGGCACATTCACGCAAGTGGCACTGATCTCAGGGCTGGGTTACGACCAGAACGGCCGCGCGTTTGCCGGGATGGGGGCTGATTTCGGCGATTACAAGAACACCGGCTGGCCCTCGGTGTTCGTAAATGCTCTCGCCAATCAGAAATACAAGCTTTTCCGCAATGACAAGGGAACTTTCGAGGACGTGACAGATTCGACCGGCCTAGGGGCCTCGACCATGTCGCATTCCGGCTGGGGAGCGAAATGGATTGACTATGACAACGATGGCTGGCTCGACCTTTTCGTCGCTCAAGGCCACGTGATGGATAACATCCAACTTACCGAGCCCACCCTTCGCTATCTGGAGCCTCCGCTGCTCCTGAGAAACGATCAAGGCCGCTTCTCGAATGTCTCGCCGCAGAGCGGTTCCATTTTCACGACGCCTATAGCGGCACGAGGCGCTGCCTTCGGCGACCTCGACAATGACGGACGGGTCGACGTTGCGATCAACTGCAACGACGGACCAGCGATCATCTTGCATAATCGGGGCGGCAACGGAAATCACTGGCTCATACTGAATCTAACCGGAACGGCCAGCAACCGCGATGCAATCGGTTCGAAGATTCGGCTGGTGAGTGACAGTGGGCAACAGCAGACTCGTTATGTCAGTACAGCGGGAAGCTACATCTCCGCCAGCGACAAGCGCGTGCATTTCGGCCTGGGATCTTCGAAGAAAATTCGACTGATCGAGATCACGTGGCCGAGCGGAATTGTGCAACGTCTGGAATCAGTTTCCGCCGATCAGATACTCCAGGTCAAAGAGCCCTCTCGCTAGCTACCACGATTTGTTATCGCCACAGCACTCAGGTTCTGTCTAGCTCACCCCGATTTTGAAGCGTGGTCGGGTTTTTCTCACGTACTCATGGCTCAGCGCCGGCTCACCGTCACACTCGATCGCAATCACTGTGGCGGGCTGGTCGGGGGCAGTCGCCGGAAGGCCGGTGATCTTCAATGACAAATCGTCCTGCGTGAACATCAGCGGTTTGTCGCCAACCAGAAGCCGCACGGACTTCACCTTCGTCCTCCAGCCACCAAATGAGATCACCGAAGGCGGCTGATAGAACGTGAGCCATTGCTCGGCCGGCGTATCCCCGGGCCAGTACGTAACGTGCGCATACGCCATGTTTCCACGCTGTGTGAAGTTGGCATAGACGTGCCACTCGAAATCGTTGCGCTCGGTCCCGTAGATCGCAGCGCCGTTTTGCGAAGTCCATTTCCCAACGGCTTGCAGAATGTCTATCGATTCTTGCGGTATCGAACCGTCCGGCTTGGGACCGATATTCAGCAGATAGTTGCCGCCACCACGAGCGCACGTGATCAGATTGTTGACGATCGTTTTTGGCGTTTTCCAGCTATCGTCGGCTTTGTGGTATCCCCAACTGTCATTGAGGGTCATGCACGTTTCCCATGCACGTCCCTTATCAGCTGCGCGGATCTCCTGCTCGGGAGTCGAAAAGTCTCCTGGCAATCCATTGCGGTTGTTCACAATAATGTCCGGCTGAAGCTGGAACACCATATCGTTCATTTTTTGCGACTCCCACTGCCCGGGCTTCAACGGCCAATCTACGTCATACCAGAGAATGTCGATCTTCCCGTAGTTGGTCATGAGTTCACGAATCAGCCCATGCGTGTAAGCGACAAACCGCTGCCGCGCCGCTTCATCGGTTGCGCACCGCGCTCCATCCGGATGATGCCAGTCCATCAGCGAGTAGTAGAAGCCGACGCGCAATCCTTCTGCCCGCGCGGCGTCGACGAATTCGCGCACCAGATCGCGTCCCGCCGCTTGCTTTGGCGCACAGTAGTCGGTGAGCTTGGTGTCGAAATTACAAAAGCCTTCATGATGCTTCGTCGTCATCACCATGTACTTCTGTCCCGCTTGCTTGGCCAATCTCGCCCAGTCGCGGGCGGCGTTCGGCTTTGGATTGAAGTGCTTCGCCAGGATTTCGTATTGCGGGATGGGTATGCCTTCCACTTCCATCGCCCATTCGTGACGGCCTATCACGCTATAGAGTCCCCAGTGGATGAACATGCCGAATTTTGCTTCCTGCCACCATTGAATTCGACGCTCATGCCCCAGAGGAGGCACCTGTTGTGGAGATTTCTTTGCCGCATCCTCCTGCGCGAAAGCAAGAGGCGCTGCTGTTGCCAATCCTGCGGTCGCCGCCATCATCTTCAAATAATCTCGTCTCGACGTGCCTCTGTTCATGATCGTCGCCTCTCAGGTATGTATTGCGATTTGTGTAATCCGAACCGCACGAAGAGGGATTCTACTCCGGCAAGTCAAGCCTGCCGAAATTTTGCTGTGCAGCGGCGGAGCAGCAAAAAATGGCCTCGTTGCGCCCGCTGCCGCCCACACGCGGAGTCCGCGTTTGCATTTGCGTGGTACATTACGAGACCTATGCACACGGAGCAGAATGCTGTCGCTGCACGCGGCCTGCTCAAAGAGAACGTCGCCCAGCGACTTCGTGAGGAGATCCTCGCTGCAAGAATTTCTCCGGGAGAAAAAATCGTCGAAGGGAAATGGGCGCGCGAATATGGAGTCGCTCAGATTTCAGTCCGCGAAGCGCTGAACATTCTTGCGACACAAGGCTTCGTGACGAAGGGGCACGGCCGCAGCGCGCGCGTTTTGAAACTCGAGCGAGCTGACATCATTCACATTTATCAGGTGCGAGGAGCGCTGGAGGGACTGGCGGCACGGCTAATCACTGAAGACAAGCTCCCTGTGGACGACCTGGAAGCTGGCTTCAATGAAATTCAGCGTTCCGTCGGAACTGGTGATTTGCGCCAGGTTATCGAGAGTGTACAGCGGTTTCACATGCTCATGCTGGAGAAGCCGCGGAACTCCGTCCTGCGGGAGCACGGACGACGCCTCCTGGTGCCGCTTTACGCATTTACGCTGATGAAGGCCCTGGTGAAGAGGCTAGACGTCGGCCCGTGGGAAAGGCAACTTCGACTGCATAGGCTCATCATTGACGTGCTGCAACAGGGCAACCCTCCTCTCGCTGAGCAGATGTTGATTCATGTTACGAATTCATTTCTGCATGCGGCATTGGAAGTCTGGGCGCCGTAGAGCCGTTTTCTTAAGCATCAACCTTGAGGCGCTATGTCATTCGCAATGTGGATAGGACTGGCTGCGGTTGTATTTGCAGGCGTGCTGCAAGGCCTTTTCGCCGTGCCGATGAAATATGCACGGCGCTGGAACTACGAACACATATGGCTGATTTACAGTCTGGCGGGAATGGTCGTCCTGCCTTGGATGCTTACGATTGCGACCGTCCCACATTTGGGTGAAGTGTATGCACTTACTCCAATGCCTGTGCTCGTTCGCATCGCGAGCTTTGGACTGTGCTGGGGAATTGGATCCGCCCTAGCCGGCTTAGGAATGAATCTTCTTGGGATCGGTCTTGGAATGGCGATCATCCTGGGACTGAGCGCGTCGTTGGGGTCGCTGATCCCATTACTCATACTCAGTCCTCAACAGTTGCACACACCTCAAGGCCGCACCTACCTGGTTGGAACTGTGATTATGCTGGCGGGAATCGCAGTCTGTGCGCGCGCGGGAATGCTAAGAGACGCTGCTCGTAGCCGCAGCGAATCTGCGCCGCACCGATCATTTTTACCCGGGTTTTTGGTCTGCTGCCTGTCGGGGCTGTTTTCGTCAGCGTTGAATTTTTCTTACGCATTCGGCGGAGATGCTTTGGACCGCGCACGCTCTCTTGGCGCAAGCCAGCTATGGAGCACTGGTGTAGTGACCGCACTGGCTGTTTCCGGCGGCTTCATCTCAAACCTGGCTTATTGCGGCTATCTTCTGCGCAAGAACGGCACGCTGGGAAAGTTCACCGGCGATGGCGCAGCAACCGGCTGGGTTTGTGGCGCGCTCATGGGTCTTTTCTGGTTCGGAGGCCAATCACTATACGCAATTGGCATAACCTGGATGGGTGAACTGGGAGTCGTGATCGGCTGGCCTTTGCTCATGGGCATGATCATTGTGACGAGCAACGCAGCAGGGGTAATGACTGGTGAGTGGAACGGCGTTTCGGCTTTGACCAAACGGTTTCTCGCCTTCGGTATGCTGATTATCCTGACGGCGCTGGGAGTTCTGGCCATGGCGCAACGAAGTACTTGAAGTGCACTACCGCCGCTATCGGCGATATCCCAGTTCGGCTCCGCCGCTCACGGGAAGAATGCAGCCGGTAATGAAACGTGCCTTATCGGATAAAAGAAATGCAGCGACGTCGGCGATCACGTCGCCGCGAGGGCAGTATCCCAGCAGGTGAATGTCGTCAAGACTCTTGCGAATGCTCTCCGGGTCTTTTTGCTCCCCGCACCATTGTTCGAGCATCGGCGTCCACACCCCTGCAGGACAGATCGCATTCACGCGAATGGAGTAGCGCGCATAATCGGCCGCCATCGCCTTGGTAAGCGAAATCATCGCCCCCTTGGTTGCGACATACGCGGCGTGGTCTTGCTGCCCGATCAATCCGACCATGCTTGCCGTGTTAAGAATCGTTCCTTTGCTGGCGCGAAGAGCTTCAAAAGCGTAACGCGTGGTCCAATACACCGACTTCAAGTTGGTCCCCTGCAAGTTGTCCCACTCTTCTTCACTGGTTTCGTGGAGCGGTTTAGAGGGAGTAGCAATACCGGCGTTGTTGTGCACAGCATCAATTCGGCCGAACTCTTTCAACACGGCTGCGATTGCCAATTTCACTGCGGCGCCGTCAGAGACATTCAACTGCAAAGCCAGGCCCGGCGAGCTAAGCTCAGCCGCGGTCCGCTTTGCGCTCGTAAGATCTTTGTCGAGGATCGCAACCGTCGCATTGTCGCGCGCGTATGCCAGGGCGCACTCGCGTCCGATGCCATTTCCGCCACCAGTGACAATCACTACCTTCCCTTCGAGATTGCCCGACATGGAATTTTCCCTTGATCAAATTTTGAAAAGAGAAGCATATATATAAGGAGCGAACCAAAATATGGTCTTGAATTGACGGCCGCCCCTAAATGAGTGCTCAGATACGCGAGGAGTGATAGTATAGCTTCCGCTTTTGTGGGGTCAATCGAAGTTTAAGCGCTTGAAGTTCACCGAACTCGATGAATGGTTCTTGCAAACTATGCTGTGAGCTCTGAAACGCGACGACATAGGGAGAATAGTGCCCAATTCTCAAAACTCCTCACCGAACCAAGCCGTCTTCCACAGCAACAGGCGAGATTTCATCAAAATCGCAGCCATGGCCGGCTCGCTGCCGCTGCTCACGCCGACTGCGTTCGCGTCAATCTTTTCTGACGAGCGCACCACCTGGTATCGAAACGCGAAGTTCGGCATGTTTATTCATTGGGGACCGTACTCACTCGCCGGCGTCGAAGCCTCGTGGCCCATCATGACTCCAAAGCCGGGAGGCATCACCGAAGCGGAATATGTCGAATTGCCGAAGCGCTTCAATCCGCAAAAGTTCGATGCACGCGCGTTCGTGGATTTAGCCCGCTCCGCGGGTCAGCGGTACATGGTATTCACCACCAAGCATCACGATGGCTTTTGCATGTTTGACAGCTCATACACGAACTACAAAATCACCAACACACCTTACGGAAAAGACATCGTGCAGCAGCTTTCTTCAGCATGCAAAGAGGCGGGCATGCCGCTCGGCTTTTACTACTCGCCACCGGATATGCACCACCCCGCCTTTCGTGACACCTCCAAGCCGGCATCAATGAACTGGAATGGCGAGCCCATGCGACCGGAGTGGCCGCTCTACCTCGATTACATGCAATTGCAGTTGAGGGAGTTGCTCACTAAATACGGGCCAGTTGTGTTGATCTGGTTTGATGGTTTGCACGACCAGCAGAAGTACGACGGCCAGCGCTTCATCGAACTCATACGACACCTACAACCGGCAACGTTGGTGAATGATCGCATCGGCGTTTCTGGAGATTACGTGACCCCGGAGCAATTCATCCCCAAGGGGATTCCTACAAAGGACGTGCGATTCAATGCCGTCGACACAAGCATCAACGAGAAACTCACGTCCGGGGTTCCAAAGCCCGAGGAATTTCAGCTTTGGGAGACCTGTATGACCATCAACAACCAATGGGCGTACAGCGTCAACGATCGCGACTTTAAATCGGCACAGTTTCTGATTCGAGGTCTGGTCGAAGTTGCGAGCCGTGGAGGGAATTTCCTGCTCAACGTCGGACCGCGGCCGGATGGAACTATTCAGCCGGAATTTCAAGAACG
>Ga0070698_100009388_pt1 | contig 10489 bp, 7 predicted proteins | sample KBSK1502metaG_FD_65477 | JGI IMG/M metagenome (GOLD analysis project Ga0070698, IMG submission 65477) | Corn, switchgrass and miscanthus rhizosphere microbial communities from Kellogg Biological Station, Michigan, USA - KBS K1-50-2 metaG | ecosystem: Host-associated > Plants > Roots >... | reverse complement strand
GCGGTGGTCGATCTTGTCGTCGATGTATCCCGCGAACTCCGGGAACGCGCCGGCGAACCCTTCACCGCGCTCGGTGCGGTTCGTGCGGGGGAACTCGCTCACCATGAGCTCGCCGGCCCAGGTCGCGATCGTGTCGGCGTCCTCCGCGGGGAACCCGAGCAGGTGGACGGTGACGCGATTGGGCAGCGGCACCGAGTACGCCGCGACGAGATCGACCCTCCCCGGCACCGTCATCCGGTCGAGCAGCCCCTCGGCGGTGCCGCGAATGAACGGCTCGGCGGCGTGCACGACCTTGGGCGTGAGCGCGGTGACCATCACGCGGCGGACCACGCTGTGCTGCGGCGGATCGAGCTCCCCGAGGATCCGGTCCTCGAACGGGACGTCGACACCTTGTGCCTTCATCCCCGACGCGTTCGAGAACGCCTCCGTGTCGCGCAGCACCTCCCGGCACTCGGCGTGTCGGGTGACGTAGTGCATCCCGCCCGCGATCGGGGCCACCGGCCCCTCACGGCGCAGCTCCCTCAGGAGCGGCCAGGCGCGCTGCGCCTGTCCCGGATCGAACGGATCGAACCCCCCCGGCATCGGTCGGGAGCGTACCGGCGCGAGGCACCCGTAGCATGGGCGCGTGACAACGGGGGCAGGAGAGGCGGGGCGGCCGGCGACGGCCACGGTGTTGTTCACCGATCTGGTCGGCTCCACCGCGTTGCGGCAAGCCGTCGGCGACGACGCCGCCGACGAGCTCCGCCGGTCGCACGACCGCGTGCTGCGCGACGCCGTCGCCGCACATGGCGGTCGCGAGGTCAAGGGCACGGGCGACGGCCTGATGATCGTGTTCGACTCTGCGGTCGAAGCCGTCGCGGCCGCCGAGGCGATGCAGCGTGGCGTCGACCGGCTCAGCCGGCGTGCGACGGCTCCGCTGGCGATCCGGGTCGGGCTCAGTGCCGGCGACGTGATCTGGGAGGGCGACGACTGCTTCGGAACACCGGTGGTCGAAGCTCGGCGCCTCTGTGACGACGCCGACACGGGCCAGATCCTCGTCGGCGACGTCGTGCGGCTTCTCGCCGGGAGTCGCGGGGGCCACAACTTCCGCTCCGTGGGCGCGCTCGAGCTCAAGGGCATCGCCGCGCCCGTGCCGGCGGCAGAGGTTGAGTGGCAGGTGGCCGAGCAGGGCGTGCCGCTCCCGGGCCCGCTCACTCGTACTGAGAGCGTCGGTTTCGTCGGACGGGTCGACGAGATGGACCGGCTCTGGACGGCATGGAAGCACGGCGACAAGCGGCTCGTCCTGGTGTCCGGGGAGCCGGGCGTCGGGAAGACCCGGCTTGCCGCCGAGCTTGCGCGTCGCGCGCACGGCGAGGGTGCGACCGTGCTCTTCGGGCGATGCGACGACGAGCTCTCGGTTCCATACCAGCCGTTCGCCGAGGCGTTGCGGACGTACGCGCACGCGTGCGCGACCGCAGACCTCGAGGCCCAGCTCGGGCCGCTCGGCGGTGATGTGGCCCGACTCGTTCCCGAGCTCGCCGACAGGGTCACGGATCTGTCGGAGCCGCTGCGCGCCGATCCCGAAACCGAGCGCTACCGATTGTTCGAGGCGATCGCGGCGTTTCTCGAGGGCGCCGTGGACAATGCGCCGGTCGTCCTCCTGCTCGACGACCTGCACTGGGCTGCGAAGCCCACGCTGCTGATGCTCCGTCACCTCGTGCGCAACAGCGAGGGCGCGCTCCTCGTCGTTGGTACATACCGCGACACCGACCTCGACCGCCGCCATCCGCTGGCGGAGGCACTCGCCGAATTCCGACGCGATGACACGGTCGAGCGCGTGGCGCTGCACGGGCTCGACGAAGGTGAGGTGACCGAGTTCGTCGAAAGTGCGGCGGACCAGCCCCTCGCGCCGGAGGTCGCCGAGCTCGCGCATGCCGTCTATGCCGAGACCGAGGGCAACCCGTTCTTCGTGGGACAGGTGTTGCGCCACCTGGTGGAGTCGGGCGCAGTGGTGCAGGAGGACGGGTGCTGGGTACGAACAGCCGCGGCTGATCGCATCGGCATCCCGGAGGGCGTCCGCGAGGTGATCAGCCGTCGCCTTGCCACCCTCGACGACGAGTCGAACGACGTCCTCGCGGTGGCGGCCGTCATCGGCCGTGACTTCGACGCCGAGCTGCTCACCGAGGCCGCCCAGGTGGATTCGGAACGCGTCCTCGACGCGCTCGAGACTGCCGAGCAAGGTCGGCTCGTCGAAGCGACTCCGGGTCGGGCACGGTTCACCTTCGTCCACGCACTGGTGCGCTCCACGCTGTACGACGAGATCGCGACGACGCGTCGTCTGCGTCTGCACCGCCGCGTGGCTCAGGTGCTCGAACCACGTGCCGGCGGCGACGAGAACGTTCTCCCGAGTCTCGCTCGTCACTACTGCGAAGCGGCCGCACTGGGTGAGACCGAGAAGGCGATCCGATATGCCACTCAGGCCGCCGAGCGAGCGAACGCGAACCTCGCGTACGAGGAAGCGGCCGACCTGTACGAACGCGCGCTCTCGGTGCTCGAGCCGCGCAGCAACGACGAGCGGGCGCACCGCGGCGACCTGCTCGTCGCGCTGGCGAACGCCCGCTCCGCCGCGGGCGACCGTGACGCCGCCCGCGGGGCGGCCCACGAGGCGGCGCAGCACGGCCGCGAGGTCGACCGTCCCGACCTCCTTGCCGACGCGGTGATCAGCATGGGTGGGATCCGCCCCTGGACCGAAGCCGGCGTCGTCGACGAAGCGTTGGTCGGACTGTGCGAAGAGACCCTGGACGCGTTGCCCCCGGGCGATTCCGGCTCGCGCGCCATGGTCGCGGCGCGCCTTGCGGGCGAGTTGTACTTCCTGCCCTCGGCGAGCGAGCGGCGTCGGGCGCTGACCGACGACGCGGTGTCGATGGCGCGCCGCCTCGACGATCCGGCCACGCTCGCCTACGTGCTCGGCAGCGCGCATTGGGGCATGTGGGCTCCCGGCAGGGCCCGGGAGCGGCTGGCGATCGCCGAGGAAATCCTGCAGCTCGGCCGCACGGCCGGTGACCGCGGGCTCGAGCTCAGCGGGGCGCAGTGGGCCTTCGGAGACCTGATGGAGCTGGGCGATACCGCGCGCGCCGACGAGATGCTCGCGATCGAGTTGACCATCGCGACTGAGCTGCACCGGCCCGACTACCTCTGGCACGCCGGCGTGCACCAATGCACCCGCGTGCTCATGGACGGCCGGTACGAGGACGCCGCGCAGCTGGCCGACGAGGTGCACGCGCATGGACAAGCCGCGCACATCGAAACCGCGTTCCAGATGTACGGGGTCGAGCAGTTCGAGCTCACGCGCGCACGGGGCGGCGCCGAGGCCCTCGAGCCCCTGGCGCTGGCCATGGTCGAGCAGTACCCCTTGCTGCCGGCGTGGCGCTGCGGGCTCGCCTACCTCTACTCCATGCTCGAACGCCCCGACGACGTCGAGGAGCAGCTCGACATCCTCGCCGCCAACGGCTTCGACGACCTCCCCACCGATGCCAACTGGATGGTCGGGGTCGCGATCCTGACCCTGGCGTGCGCCTCAGTCGGTGACGGTGAGCGCGCGGGACGCCTGTACGACATGCTTCTGCCCTACGGGGACTACTTCGTGATGTCGGGAATGCCGGCCCTGTCGACCGGGTCCGCGGAGCTCGTCTTGGCGCTCGCAGCCGGCACGACGAACCGTTGGGAATTGGCCGACGAGCATTTCGCCCGCTCCGAGGAGCGCAACGCCGACTCGGGCAACTTCGCGTGGTTGGTGCACGGGAAGTACGAGTACGCGGTGCTGCTCGCACGCCGAGGAGATCCGGTCGACGCACCGCGCCTCCGCGGCTTGCTCCGCGAGTGCCTCGCCGGCGCCACCGAGATGGGGATGACGCGCGTGGTCGATCGGACTCGATCGCTTGCCGCCACCGCCGGCATCAACCTCGATTAGCCGTCAGGCAGGCGGGCCGGAGGCCAGGGTGACCTGAGCGGTGTGGTGGCCGCCGGAGTTGTCGGTCCAACCAACGTCGACCTTGTCGCGCGGGTGGTGCGGCGCGAGCGCCGACGTGAGGTCGTCGATCGAGCTGATGCTCTTCCCGGCCAGCGAGGTGATGGTGTCGCCCTGCTGGAGGCCGGCGTCGTCCGCCGGTGAGCCGGACTGCACGTCGCCGACGATCGCGCCCGAACGCGTGCTCGGGCTGCCGCCCCGCGGCCCGCTCTGTGCGCCCGTAGTCCTGATCGACACACCGAGGAAGGCGCGCTGGCCCACGTGGGTGTCGCCGCTGCCCTGGCCCGACTTGATCTGGTCGGCGACCGACATCGCCGTCTTGATCGGGACCGCGTAGCCCTCGCCGGAGCCCGAGCCGGTGCGCAGCCGGAAGCCTCCGCCGGTGCTCGCCGCCGTGTTCATGCCGACCACGTCGCCCTGGGCGTCGACGAGGGGGCCGCCGGAGTCGCCCGGCTGGAGCGAGGCGTCGACCCGGATGAGGTTGCGCAGCGTCTGGGAGCCGGAGCTGTCGGCGACCTGGATCGTCTCGCCGACCCCTCGCACGGCGCCCGTCGATGCATCAGGCGTTCCGCCGCGTCCGCCCGCGTTGCCGAGCGCAACGACGGGCTCGCCGACGGAGACGTTGTTGTCGGTGTGGACGGTGTCGAGGCCGGAGACGCCGTCGATCTTCAGGAGGGCGACGTCCTCGGTGACGTTGTAGCCGAGCACGTTCGCCGAGTAGCTCCGCCCGCCGCCGCCGATCTGGACGCGCACGCTGCTCGCGTTCTCGATGACGTGGTTGTTGGTCAGGATCTCGCCCGACGATCCGATGACCATGCCGGTACCGGCGGCTTGCCCCTGCCCGCCGGCCAGCGTCGTGTTGACGGTGGCCACCGCCGGGTCGACGGTCGATTGGATGGAGCCGACGTTCACGCCACCGCCCGAGCTCTGGGCGCCCGCCTCCGTCGTGGCGAAGCCGATCAGACCGGCGCCGACGACGAACGCCGTGAGCGCGGCGACGCGGCGCGACCATCGCGGCGAGCCGGGGCGAGAACGCGGGGACCGGGGGCGCGTCATGCACCCATTGTCGCAAGCGAACCTTTGAACCCGCTGTGGAATCGCTGAGCCGGTGCCGAGACTCGTGATCCGGAACCGCCGTCGGCGTGGAATACTGCCTTGTTGGCTCGATCCAAAAGGCAGGAGGGGCAGGCATGGCCGACGTCCGCACCGCACGTTTCGAGGTCCCCGGCTTCGGCGGCGAGCTCGTCCATCCCGGCGATGCCGGTTACGACGACAGCCGCTCGGTGTTCAACGGGATGATCGACCGCAAGCCCGCGCTGATCGCCCGCTGCACCAGCGCCGACGACGTCGCCGCCGCCGTCAATGTCGCCCGTGAGCAGGACGTCGCCCTGTCGGTCTACGGGGGCGGGCACGGCGTCACCGGCGCGGCCGTCGTCGACGCCGGCATCTGCGTCGACCTGCGCGGCATGAAGGGCATTGCCGTCGATCCGGACGCGCGCACGGCGCGGCTCGAAGGCGGGCTGACGTGGGGCGAGATCGACGCAGCCACCCAGGAGCACGGCCTGGCAGTGACCGGCGGCCGCGTCACGACCACCGGCATCGGCGGCCTCGCGCTCGGCAGCGGGAGCGGATGGCTCGAACGCAAACTCGGCTTCACGTGCGACAACCTCGTCAAGGCCGAGGTGGTCACCGCCGACGGCCGTCAAGTCGTCGCGTCCGAGGACGAAAACCCTGATCTGTTCTGGGGCCTGCGCGGCGGCGGCGGCAACTTCGGGGTCGTGACCGCGTTCCACCTCCGTCTGCACCCGATTGGCCCGATCGTGCTCGGCGGCATGCTCATGTGGCCGGCGCCGATGGCGAACGAGCTCGTGCGCTTCTATCGCGACTTTGTCGCCGACGCGCCGGACGAGGTGGGTACGGGCATGGCGTTCATCACCGCGCCGCCCGAGGAGTTCGTCCCCGAGCCGGTGCGCGGGCAGCCCATTGTCGCGGTCATCTGTTGCTACGCCGGCGACCCGACCGAAGGCGAAGAGGTGATGCGGCCACTGCGCGAGTTCGGGCCACCCGGCATGGAAATGGTCGACCGGATCCCGTACGTGGCGGTGCAACAGCTGATCGACCCGCCGAACCCGAAGGGCAAGCTGAACTACTGGTCGGCCGACTTCTTGGCCGAGCTTCCCGACAAGGCCGTGGACACCCTCGTCGAGCATGCGACGAATCCCGTCTCGCCGATGAGCCAGATGTTGCTCATCCCCGGCGGAGGCGCGATCGCGCGGGTGCCCGACGAAGCCACCGCGTTCGGACAGCGGAACGCTCCGTTCAATACGCACTTCCTTTCGATGTGGGAGGACCCGAGCGACACCGAGAAGAACGTCGCCTACACGAAGGAGATTGCCGGGGCGATGAAGCCGTGGACGACCGGTCGGGCGTATCTCAACTTCATCGGCGACGAAGGCGAGGGTCGGGTGGAAGCGGCGTTCGGACCCGAGAAGTTCGCCAAGCTCCAGGCGCTCAAGGCCAAGTGGGACCCGACGAACTTGTTCTGCCACAACCAGAACATCCCGCCGGCGAAGTGACTAGCGCGCCTCGGTGACCCGAACCGTCATGTCGGCGGGGACGGCGGAGGCGAGCCAGCGGCCGGAGGACGCCGTCCAGATCCGGCCCGCGAAGCCCACCTCGCTGACCCCGTACTGCGGCGCGTGGCCGATCAACCACGCCGCCACCGTCCAGCCGCGGGCCTCGGGCAGGGGTATGTCGAGCGTCTGAGGTCCGAGCTCCTGCGTGAGCGCGTCACGCATCGGCTTGCCCGACGCCTGGGTCGGCCCGACGTCGACGCGGCAGCTCAGGCCGGCCGGGATCTCCCCCGTGGTGGCCTGGGCGATGGCGCGCGCTTCGGCCTCCCAACTGGCATAGGCCGACGGCGCCGCGCTGCGCTGCACGCGTTGCGCGGCCGTGGTGACGGGCAGCGTCTCCCAACCCGGGACCCGCGCCAGGTGACGGTAGAACGCGCCCGCGGCGTAGGTAGGTGTCAAGAGCTGGCTCGCCGATCCCCAGCCTTGCGACGGGCGCTGCTGGAAGAGCCCGACCGAGTCGCGATCGCCGTGCGCGAGGTTCTGCAGCCTCGACTCCTGGAGCGCGGCGGCGAGGGCGATGGACACCGCGTGATCGGGAAGTCCCATGCTCTTGCCGACGGCGGTGATAGTCGTCGCGTGGGCCGCCTGGTCGGGGCTGAGCGTGTAGGTCTGGTTGTTCAGCGAGACGCGACATCCCGGCGGCACATTGGCGCCCTGGTCTCTCGTCGCCGCGAAGACGGCATAGCCACCGGCCACCGCCACGACGAGGACGGCGATCGTCACGACCCAGCCACGGCCCCGGAACATCTCGGTTCGAACGTAACCGCGTCCGACCCGGCCGCCGCGTCAGCCCAGTTGGCACGAGCCGGAGGTTGCGACGGCGACCGGACCGACGGACTAGAACGGGTTTCCATGTCTTTCGTCCTCATCGAGAAGCCCCGGCCTCACGTCGCGCTCGTGACACTGAACCGGCCCGAGCGCATGAACTCCATGGCCTTCGACGTGATGATCCCGCTGCGGGACGCGCTCGAGGAGGTGAGCCTCGACAACGACACGAGGGTCGTCGTCCTCACGGGGGCGGGGCACGGATTCTGCTCCGGCGCTGACCTCGAAGACGCGGGGACGATCCCGAACATCGCCGGCCTGACGCGCTCGTCCATCGCGCAGCGCTCGATGGAGCTCCTCCACGACGTGATCGTGGCGCTGCGGCGGATGCATCAGCCCGTTGTCGCCGCCGTCAACGGCGCCGCCATCGGCGGCGGCTTCTGCCTGGCGGTCGCCGCCGACATCCGGCTGGCGGCGGAAGGCGCGTACTTCCGCGCCGCGGGCATCAACAACGGGCTGACGTCGACTGAGCTCGGGATCAGCTACCTGCTCCCGCGCGCCATCGGCTCGTCGCGCGCGTTCGAGATCATGCTGTCGGGACGCGACGTGGACGCCGCCGAGGCCGAGCGCATCGGCCTCGTCTCGCGCGCCATTCCGGGCGACCAGCTCCTCGAGCAGTGCTACGAGCTGGCCGAGCGCATCATCGGCTTCAGCCGCGTCGGCGTCGAGAGCACGAAGCGCATGCTGTGGTCGAGCCTCGATGCCGGCAGCCTGCACTCCCAGATGGATGCCGAGGCGCACGCCCAGCTGTACGTGCGCCTGACGACCGAGAACTTCGAAGAGGCAGTCCGGGCCCGACGCGAGAAGCGCGCGCCCGTCTTCCGGGACTGACCGCCGCTACTTCTCGGCGGCAGCGACCCGTTGGACGACCGCGTTCACGATGTCGGATCCCTGCGTGATGCGGGCTCCGACACTCGCGAAGACGAAGATCGTGACGGCGCGCCCGACCCGCACGGCGATGTAGTCGATGTACAACGTCGCCTCGCCGCCGTTCTGCGTGTAGGTCGCCGCGATCTCGTAGCCGAGGGCTTCGTCGCCGACGCCCTGGAGATCCGTGATCGGCGAGACCGTGGGTGGTGTGGTGGCAGGCTGATTTCGCTCGATCTCCGTCCCGAGCCGCTCGAAGCAGGCCGTCGCCGCCGATCCCTTGAATACGGACACGAATTGGCCGGCGGCCTTCTTGTTTTGAAAGGCGTACACGACGTTTTCGGCCTGCGACCGCGCCTGCGACACAGGATCGTCGAATTCGCGAGACCGCGCCCGAGGCTCGTCCTTCTTCGCGGCGGCGACGGTGGTGTTGATCTTCTTGCACTCCTTGAGGCCCTTGAGCGCGTCGCTGCTGGCCTTGCTCGGCTTCGACGTCCAATCGGCAGGGACATCCGTCTTCGTGATGACGCCCGCCTTGAGGATCGCCTTGTCACTACCCGCCGCCGCCGCCGGCCCGGCGAGCGCGAGCGAAGCGGCCACGGGGACGGCGAGGATCAGCAATCGCCTGCGTTGGGAAAGCATCGGGGCACCATACCGTCCGGTCCGGCGCCGAATCGTTCGGGATCCGAGGGGGCAACCCGGGAGCCGATTCGCGCCTGAACGACCGGCGGAGTGGGGCGGGCGCGCCGCCGTCGTCGCCGCGAACGGGCCCGAGTGGCGTGACTCACGCATTCCACAAGTCGTTGTGGACGGCGTGACCAGCGCAAACGTTCACCGTCCATTCACCGTTCGCGCGTTGATCGCCGAGCGACATCACGCTTCGCTACACGCGACCGATTTGGGCCCATCCCAGGAGAGCACTTGGCCGAATCGGACCCCAGGGAGCGGGAGTCGCCCCACACGTCTTCCCCCGGGGCGGCTCCCGCTTCCACTCAGGTCGTCACTCTCGGCCCGCCGGCGGTGGCGGCCGTGGCTGTCAGAATCGGCGGCGGTGTCTTCCGACCAGAACCGCGCCGTCCGGACCGAGTTCCGCCGCCAGTCACCCACGTTCGAGGGTGAAGACTCCTTCTTCGCCGATGCCCGGCTCGCGGGATGGATCGCGCGGCACCTGGAGCCCCTCGACGAGTCGTTGTTCGTCCTCGAAGTCGCGTGTGGCGCCGCGCACCAAGGCGAGTCGATCGCATCTCACGTCGGCCGTGTCGTCGGCGCCGACCTGACGCCCGAGATGCTGGACGTCGCCCGCCGCCGCCTCCGCGACCGCTCCGTCGACCGAGTGTCGCTGGCACGCGCCGACGCCGCCCGGTTGCCGTTCCCCGACGACTCGTTCGACCTCACGTTCTGCCGCTTCGCCGTACATCATTTCGCCGATCCCCACGAGCAGCTCGACGAGATGGCCCGCGTGTCCCGCCCGGGTGGGCGGGTCGCAGTCGTCGACCTGATCTCCGCCGACCCGGAGCTCGCCGACGCCTACAACGACGTCGAACGCCGCCGCGACCCCTCGCACACACGCGCTCTCACCGCCGGCGAGCTCGAGCGCGCCGTCGAGGCCACGGGAACGAGGCTGGAGCACACCACCCGAGTCGACGTGCGGGCGCCGGTCGAGCGCTGGCTCGCCCAGGCCTCGACCCCGCCCGAAGTCGCAGAGGCGATCCGCGCCGAGCTCCGGACCGAGCTGACAGGCGGGCCCCCGACGGGCATGCGGCCAGTCGAGGACGGCGGTCTCCACTACACCCAGACGTGGCAGATCACGGTCGCCCGGGTCGACGGCGAGTAGGCGCGGCTACTCAGCAGCCGGCGTTGCGCAGGGTGGGGTAGGGATCAATGCGTTGCCCGTTGACGCCGCCGAGCCGGATCTCGAAATGCAGATGCGGGCCCGTGGCATTGCCGGTCTCGCCGACCCGCCCGATCGGCTCGCCTTGCCCGACGCCGCGGTCGCCGTCGCCGATGATCTCCGACATGTGCGCGTAGTAGTAGACGTTCCCGTCGTCGGCGTAGAGGTACGCGACGAGGCCGCCCGCGCTCTCCAGGGTGTAGTGCACGCTTCCGGACTTGACGGCCCAGATCGGAGTGCCCGTGGGCGCGTGCATGTCGATCCCGT
>Ga0070698_100009386_pt1 | contig 10490 bp, 14 predicted proteins | sample KBSK1502metaG_FD_65477 | JGI IMG/M metagenome (GOLD analysis project Ga0070698, IMG submission 65477) | Corn, switchgrass and miscanthus rhizosphere microbial communities from Kellogg Biological Station, Michigan, USA - KBS K1-50-2 metaG | ecosystem: Host-associated > Plants > Roots >... | reverse complement strand
GGAAGGCGCTGACGAGGATCACGACTACCGAAAGCGCCATCGCCACGACGTAGCGCCCGGTGTCGGCCAGGAACTCAGGATGTACGCGGGCGTCCTGCAGCCGGACCTCGTACCAGAGCCAGGTCATCACGACCAGGAATGCCGTGTAGGCGATCGCGAAGCCCGCGCCTCCGCCAACTGCGTCGGCCGCGTACACCGCGAGGATGGCGAGAATGCCGATCTGAAGGAAGAAATAGGTGCGCGTCCTCCCGTCAGGTTGGCCATGCAACTCCAGATACAGCGAGCCGTTGGCCCAGGCGATCCAGGTCAGCGAGAAGACGACCGTGAATTCAAAGAGGCCGTTCGCCGAGAGGCTCGCAGCCAGATGATTTCCCGCCTGCGCAATGACGGTGGCGTAGACAAGGTCGTAGAGAAGCTCGAGAGGACTGACGCGGCGATCGACGATCGTTTCGCCGTGCGGACGCGGCGGGCTCCAGAACCAGTCCTTGAAAAGTTGAAGCGCCCGACCGGTCGCCGGACCGGAAGCAGCTGCAGGCCCATCGGAAGGCTCGGCTGGCACGAGATATGTTTACAGATCGGACGAGCTGATGGCAGCCAACTTGTGGAGCGCCGCTGGACGGGATGTCGCGACCAAACGCCTCATGGGTGATTACGCCCGGCTCAGGACCCTCGCGACGGCCGTGGCCAGTGCTGTCACGGAGCGCGCAGTGGAGAAGCACATCAACTCGATCTTCTCCAAGCTCGAGCTCACTGAAGAGGAGGACGTCAACCGACGCGTGAGAGCAGCCCTGGTGTTTTTGTCCGATGTGTGAACACCACGGCGCGCGAATATTTCACACGGTCGAGTCGGCAAGTCTAGTTCCGCTGCATGGCGCCAGTGCGACCGAGCTTGGAATTCTGGACAGGGTGCCTCACGGTCCTCGCCCGTGCGTCGGTGACTCAGACCAAAAGATGGCTTCGGCGGAGTTTCGGCTTAGGACGTCCCGAACGCCGGAGCAGCGCCTAGATGCAAGCTCGATCCGTGCCTGTGGGGATACAGAAGAAAATGGGTACTGGTACTGCTTGGGTACTGAAATCGGCTACCGAGCTGTTCAGGCACTACATGCTATGGCTGCTCTCCGGATTAGTACCGTATTTTGTGGTCGTGGGTCGAGGCGAACTGTAAGCCGGGTTCTGTCCAGATGAGATCGACCTACTCCGTCTGAATACGAAACGACACCTAACGGCATCCCATGATTGACGGCGGCTGCGTGCTAGATGCGTACTGGTACGCAAAACCTTCTGTAATCCAGTGTTCGCCAGCCGACCGACGCTGCGAGGACGAAGGGAACGGCGACGGCACTCGGGCTGACGCGCGCGATTCGGGAGAACGCATCCTCACTAGGGAAAGCCCAGTCTGCACCGCGACTGGTCGCCGACCAACGACGCGATCGAGAAATCAGTCCGGGTATTCGTCCTTCCGCCAGTTGCGGGGTTCGGCGGGTTGGGGTTTCGGCGTTCGCTCGAGCAGGAAGTCGAAGTACGGCGCGACGAACGGGTCGGGCGCCGACACGGTGTAGGTGTGGTACACGGTCCCGTTCTCGCGCGCGAAGGCGATCCAGCTCGGGTTCTCTCGCACACCGTCTTTCAGCTCAGCCCCGACCTGGCGCGACCACTCCACGAGCCAGTCAGGCGGGTTGTCGATCGACTCCTTGACCTCGGGAATCTGCTGCGCCTGCTCCTCGGTCAGCGCAAGGTCGAAGTCGAACGCGAAGTCGCTGTTGTAGGTGGAGACGTAGGGGAACTGCCAGCCCATCCGCTGTTTGTAGGCCGTCAGCCGCTCTACCGGCGCCCGAGAAAAACAGAGCAGCGTCACGTCGCGGTGGCCAAGGTGGACGAGCGAGCCGTCGAGCCCGTCGGCCAAGCCGGTACAGCCAGGGCAGGCGCCAATCGTGTAGTCGGGGCCGAACATGATGTTGTAGGCGAGCAGCTGTGAGCGCCCGGCGAAGAGGTCGGCCAAGGTCTTCTTGCCGTCCTCGGTGTCGAACTCGTACTCCTTCTCGACCCGGACCCAGGGCAGATCGCGACGAGCTCTCGTGATCTCTTCGTTTCGCTTCGCCTGCTCGGCCTCGAGCTTCGCGAGCTCGTCCCGGGCCACCTGCCATTCCTCGCGCGTTCCGATCCTGTGTTCGCTCATGTCATCTCCCTCCAGTCGACTCCAGCGCTCCCGAACGAGCCAAATCCATAATCGCATCGGACGCTAACGGGTTCACGTAATGAGACCCCTACGACCCGCAAACTCATCGCAACTGTCGCCGGAGCACAGTTGCGGCGATGAGTTTCCCCCCGCGAAATCTCCGTATCGGCTGGTTGCATCCGTTCTGCATCAACATCCGGCCGGGTCGGCGATCTCTCAGCCGTCGCGTCTTGTCATGGGGCAGGAGCCGACGACGCGGCCATTCTCTGGATTGCGTCAAAGATGCTTGGAAACGCCGGCTCGAGCGCGTCTCTGGCTTCGCGACTAGGGAAGCCCCTCTGCACGATCGTCATCCTGGTCCGGCCCTCACCGGCGCTTTCAAAATTTGCATCCACGTCCCTTTCGAGCGCCGAATCGTCGGGCAACACCAATGTCGAGTGGAACGCGATGTGGCGTGGCCGAACGATCTCCGTGAACCGGTTGGTCTCCCGAAAGGGCTTGCTGTTCGCGGGACCACCGACGATCGACCAGATACCACCGACGCGAAGGTCGCATTCCGACACGGATCCCAACGCACGCCACAACGTTGGATTCACATACGCGTCGAATGCTGCCTCTTGAGAAGCATTCAGCAGCCGCTCAGCCCGAAGGTCATACGTAGGCTCGCCCAAATCGATCAGTTCCCCCTTTGCTCCAGCCTTCCTGTGACTCGAATATGCGGAATCAGAAAGGCTATTTGCTTGTAAATCCTTGCTCGGATCTACCGACTACCTGAGCACGCGATAAGTCAGATGCGTGACTCCCGGCGCATCGACGACCCGGAGGATGGACAGTTGGACGCTCCCCTCCTCCAGGTCATCGAACAACCGAACGCCGCGCCCAAGCAACACCGGGACGAGGTGGATCGTGATCTCATCGAGAAGACCCAGCCGAAGACACTGCTGGACGACCTTCGATCCCATCAGCGAGACTTCCTTGCCATCAGCCGCGCTGAGCGCCTGTTCCACGCCACTCTTGATCCCATCGGTCACGAAGGTATATGGCGGATTGCCTTCGGGCGCCTCTTTCGGGACTTGATGCGTGACCACGAAGAGCGGGATGCCCGGCTGAGGTCCGCCGCCACCCCAAGCATCAGAAACGTCGTAGGTGCGCCGGCCGGTCAGTACCGCGCCAACCCTGTCGGCAAACTCGTCGAACAGCCTCGCGTTCTCCGCCGCCATCTTGAAGTCCGGGTACCACCGGCTCGGGGTGTCGCCGTCGCTGAACCATTCGAACAGGCGGTCACCGCCGGCCCCAAGTGGCTGCTCGCGGCTGTCGTCTGCGCCCGCGATGAAACCGTCGAGCGACATGGAAACGTCGATCACGACTTTGCCTCTTCTTGTCCGCGCCATCACAGCCTCCTCGGCCAATTCTTCATACGCGTTTGCCAGAGGACCTGGCCATTTGCGCTGCCATGACTGCCGCGGCCAGGCAGATCACCGCGCTGATCAGGCTCGTCAACTGCAGACCACGAGTGAATGCTTCGCGAGCAGTGCCCGTCAGAATCGCGGCGTTGACGGGCGGAAGCTCATCCGACGCCGCGAGCGCCGCACCGAGAGTGCTGCGGGCGGCCTCAGCCGCCTGGCCCGAGAGGAGACTTCGGAGGTCGACCTGGCTTCGGTAGACCGCGAGGCCGACCGCGCCCAGGATGGCAATACCTAGCGCTCCGCCCAACTCGGTGCTTGTCTCAGACATGCCGGAGGCCATTCCCGCGTGCTCTGGGGGAACCGACCCGACGATGAGGTCAGTGGCGAGCGCCACCGCGGGGCTGATCCCCAAAGCGAAAATCGTCGAGCCGACTACCACCACGAGCAGCCCACCAGTGCCGCGCGCCTGAGTGACCATGCCGAAACCCACAGCCGAGATCGCCATGGCGGCGGCCGTCACGGCCCAAGGAGAGGCGCGACGGATGGCAAGAGGCGCCAGCATCGAACCCGCGACCATGCCGGCTGCCGACGGAATCGTCCACAGACCTGCGATCAAGGGGGAAAGTCCGACCACCAGCTGCAGGTACTGAGCGATGAAAAGGAATGCGCCGCTGACGGCGAGGATGCTGAACAGATTGATGGCGAGTGCTGCGCTGAATTCCGGCTTGCGAAAGAGCCGGAGGTCAACGAGCGGTTGCTCGAGCCGCCGTTGTCGATCCACGAATGCGATTGCCGTCACGATTCCAGCCAGCGCGGCTAAACCAGCAAGCCACGTCAGGCCATCCTGGGCGAATTGCTTGATTCCATAAACCAGCAGCAGGACGGCGGCGAGAGAAAGGACGGCGCTGACCAGATCCACTCGCCGAGCGCTTGGATCCCGTAACTCGGGCAACACCAGCGGACCGAGGATGAGCAGAAGAACCATGACCGGAACCGCCAACAGAAACACCGAGCCCCACCAAAATCTTTGCAGCAAAAGCCCACCAAGGAGGGGACCGACCGCTGCGCCAGCTGAAAAGCTCGTCACCCATATGGAAACCGCCATCGTGCGCTGGCGCGGGTCCAGGAACATGTTGCGAATCAACGAAAGCGTCGACGGCGCAAGGGTGGCAGCGGCGATGCCCAGAAGCGCACGTGCAGCGATTAGCATCGCCGAGGTGGTAGCGAAAGCGGCGAAGACCGAACCGATTCCAAACGCCAGCGCGCCAGAGAGCAGCAGACGGCGCCGGCCGATCCGGTCGCCGAGACTGCCCATAGGAATCAGGAATCCAGCGAGGAGGAAACCGTAGATGTCGACCATCCAAAGCAGCTCCGGACCGCTTGGTTTCAACGCGGCGCTGATGCGGGGAACCGCGAGGTTGAGCACTGTGAGGTCCATCGAGTAGAGCAGGCAGGGGAGGGCGAGCACGCCCAACCCGAACCACTCCTTACGAGTCGCTCGCTGACTCGCGCCGGGAGTGATTGCCTGCGGTTCGGTCGCCATTTCTGTGAACGCCGACTACGGCTCTGGCTTCACGGTCCCGAAAGTCCAGAGGTTACCCTCAAGGTCACGTGCTGTAGCGTCGCATTCCGCCATGTGCAGCTGCGCCGTGCGGCTCACTCAGCATTCGCGCGCCAGCTGCCTTTGCCCCTCATCTAGCCACTCCTCCTGGGTTGCGGCCCTCAAATCGCGATTGGTAACGGATGGATACACATCCATGACGGCTCACAGACCTCCCTTTCGAGATTGACGCCTCGGTTCCAGCTTCGTGTAAGTGAGGTCGAAGTCGTGCTCCCAATGTGAACCGTCCTGTGAGCTCTCCCAGGCCCCGGTGATTGTCTTGCCATCCCCGCTGAACTTGCCACTGAAACGTTGCCAGAAATCCAGGGGCGTGAAGTCCTGCGAATCCCTGAGTAGCGTCCAGACACCACCAGCGACCGTCATCCGGTATGTGCGAACTACGCCTCGCGAATCGAAGTAGTGCTGCGTGTAGGACTTTCCGCCGGGATCTGCTGAAACGACGGTGATGCTGGACGGAGCGCCCGGAATTGCAGAACGCTCGACCAGAAACTGCCGGTCCAGAATCCACTCAAACGCTGCCCGGCCCGGTCTGGCGCCTGAAAACGTAGCCTTCATGGTCCACTCTCCGATGAAGGGTTCGAGGCGCCTCAGGGCGATTGTTCGGTTGGCCTGGGTCAATCCAATAACAATCGAGCCTGGGGAAACGAGTTTGCTTGTAAATAGTTGTCCATCGACGAGTTGACTTAAGCGGCGTCCTCTAGCCAGAGATCGGCTACGCGTTACATCGCTGCGTGGATGTTCCAGAAGCGCGTGCGGGGGCACCATTGACGATCGGCAGGTTCCGGTCAGTTGCTGGCGCGCAGGATACTGCGGATGCGGGCTGGGGTCAAACCAACCTGAGCTCGGACTACCCGAGTCATGTGGGCCTGATCGGTGAAGCCGAGTTGCGTAGCAAGTCCCGCCAGATCTCTCTCTCCCTCTTCGATGCGCTGCAGCGCGACGGTGGTACGAACTGAGTTCCGATAACGGGACAGGCTGGTGCCGGTGTGACTGCGGAAGATGCGGCTCACGTGAAAAATGGAATGACCGGCCAGGCTGGCGACTTGCGTAAGGCTCGAATTGACCAGATCCGCGGCCACCGCCTCGCGGACGATGTTAACGATCCGTCGGTGCCTCGATTCGGTTGAAGGTCGTTGACTGGTCATGCGCCCAGGAGCAGCCGCTTCGATCAGAACGCCTACGAGGCGTGCGACCTTCTCTTCGGCCTCGAAGGAGTCGATCCCGCGACGTAGGTCTGCGATGAGTCGACGATGCGCGAAGTCGATCCAGCCTTCAGTGAGCAGAGCATGAGGCGGAAACTGGGCATCACCTGTCAGGCGTAGGGCGGCTTCTTCAGAGAACTTGACCATCGTCGTTGTGTCGCCGTCATCGTTGGGATGCTGGATTTGATACTCCGCGCCCAAGCCCTCGAAAAAAGCCATCGAAGGACCGATGAACTCCTCGTGGCCCTCTAGGCGGAGCCTGAAACCACCTCGTCGCACCAGAACGAGACCATGGAACTCCAGGAGCTGCGCCGGGGACCAGTCTCCGCGAGGCTTCGTGCATTCGTGGACAAGGATCGTGACGCCGGGCGTGGGCTCGAACTCGATCTCGCTAGATGAACGCGTGAAGTTCAGCTGCGCCTCGCTAGATACCCTGCTCCTGATTCGCACGAGGGCTAGGAACCGTCCAAGACCCGGTTGCGACCCGCGGCCCGCAGATTTCTTGTCAACCACATCTCAGAGCAGGTTGCGGAGCAGCGCATGCAGGTACTTTCGCTCCGCTGGGCTCAGCGGCTTCAGGAGCTCCTGCTCTGCCCGCGCTCCCACTTCCCCGAGCCGGCTCACCTCTAACCGGTCATGAAGACTGGCCAACCCACCTCCGTCCGAAGGTCGGCGATTCTTTTGGTTTCGAAGGGTGTGACTTTGTAGTACTCGCGGATTGGGCCATCAACTCCGATGGCGCGTTGCGCGACGTAGGCTCCTAGGGCGGCGTAAGCCTGGTCTAGGTCCTCGAATGCCCCCTCATGCAGTGCTATCGCAAGCTCTGCTCCCGGAATCTCGAGAAGCTCGACCCGCGCACTCGCCTTCGCATTCCCCCGAACCGGAATGAAGGCTACTACCTCGCCTACCTCTTCTTCATAGAACTCGCCGGAGTAGAGCGCTGCGTCGGGGCCGGCGCGCTCTGCCCCGCTTGACTTGAGGCTGGCACGGAGCTCGCGGAAAGCCCTCGCCCACCACGCTATAAACTCTGCAACCGACACCTGTTCCCGGATCGCAAGGGCATGTACTGACGGTACCCGCCGAAACTCGACCGATATCCGTGCACGGTCGGGGCGCTCGAGAAGAGCGCGAAGCGATGCGACCGTCGATTGCGTCTCGGCCAGCCGGCGTTCCATCCGTCGAAGGTGCGCTGCAATCATCCTGTTGCGGTCTTCCGGATTCTTCGAACCTAGAACCTCACGCAACTCGTCCAGGGGCATGTCCAGGTCTCTTAAGCGCCGGATGACCTGGGCTGTCTCTACCTGGCTGACGTCATAGCGCCGATAGCCTGTCGAGCGGTCGATGTCCTTCGGCACCAGCACACCGACCTCGTGGTAATGCCGCAATGCCTTAACGCTGAGGTGGGTCATCCTGGAGAAGTCGCCAATCGTTAGCTCTAGCGCCACCCTTCAAATCGCCTCCGACAATTCGCGAAGCGCTCCTGTCTCTCGGCCGAACTCCGCGATCAGAGCGTCGAGGAGGGCATGGCCAGCCGCATAGTAGCGAGCTCCAGCACGGACGGTACGGCATGGGACAAGCTCGACGTGGGTCACACCGCGCATCGACCACCAGGCTAGAAGGCGCAACCTCATGTCTAATTTCGGCAGGAACGCGCCGCGATGGAGCTGGACCGCGAGCTCGCAGCCAACCTGGATCTGTCCGGGGCCAACCCACCGGAGTTTGCTGCGCTCGACCTGTACGCCCGCTGGACTGCCCTCGCGCAGCCCCAATCTTTCGAGACCATCGATGCAAACTGCGAGCGGGATGTCGACCAGGCGAACGAAAATGGTGTCTTGCGCTAGCGCGCTCATGAGGTTGCCCGGCGTGGCGGCAAAAGCCGGCTTAGGAGTGCGACCAGAACCATAAGGAGGGCAAGTTCGACCAGGACTGCCTGGAACGCACGTGGGTAACCCCAACTGAGGCTCCCGAAGAAGATCCCGCCGCTGATTGCGACGCCGAAAGCGTTGCCGACCTGCTGGGTCGTAGAGAGGGCGCCGGAGACCGCACCGGCTCGTTGTGGATCGGCGCTACTCAGCACCGTGGTCGCGAGGGGCGTTATGCAAAGGCCCATGCCTACTCCCACCATCAGCAGCCCTGGCACTAGGAGAGTCAGCGACCCGCCGCTGCCCTCCACTGCAACGGCAGCAAGCAGCAGCGCATGCCCTGAGGCCAAAGTCAGAGCGCCTGCGGCGATTAGGCCCCGGCCGAAGCGCATCGCAAGACGGGGCGCTCGGAGCGACGCCACCAAATAGGCGCCTGCGAGGACAGTGAACACCAAACCCGCCGGCAGCGGGTGGAGCAAGCGCCCGCCCTGCAGATAGAGCGCCAGGACCAGGAAGAAAGAGGCCATTCCGGCCCAAAGGGCGACCTGGCTCAATAAGCCGATGCTGAAACTTCGTTCACGGAAGAGCGATGGCTCCAGCAGTGGCGCCCGATCATGCCGGCCAAGCCATATCTGCAGTCGCACGAACGCCCCAAGAGTCACGATCGCAGCCAGCAGGCTCAGCCAACACCACGCCGGCCAGCCAAGCGCTTGGCCTTCAACCAGAGGCAGCATCAAGGCCCCGAGGCCCGCCGTGAAGAGCGCGAGGCCGAGTAGATCAAGTGGCCGGGCGCCTTCGGCACGGGATTCCGGAACCCAGGATCTCGCGAAAGCTAGGGCGATCAGAGCCACGGGAACGTTAATGAGGAAAACCGTCCGCCAACCCAGTCCGAAGATGTCGGCCTGTATCAGCGCGCCGCCAATTAGCTGTCCTCCGGCCGCTGCCAGTCCCATCACCATCGCGTAGACGCCGACGGCGCGGGCCCGGTCACGACCCGAATAGATGACCCCAACCAGGGCCAGCACGCTTGGGCTGATCAATGCGGCCGACGCACCCTGGACAAGCCGGGCGACGACCAGAATCGTGGCGGTGGGAGCAAGTCCGCACAGCGCTGACGCCAGAGTGAAGAGGCAGAAGCCGATTATCAGGGTGCGCCGGCGACCCAGCCGATCTCCGAGCCGACCGGCGGCGATCAGGAATGTCGCGAAGGTCAGCGCGTAACCAGCCACAACCCACTCGAGCGCGATGCTGCTCGCTCCGAGCTGCCGCTGGACAGAAGGCAAAGCCACATTGACGGCAAAAAAGTCGACGACTATCAAAAACGTGCCGGTCATGAGTACCGGTAATGGAGTCCATTGCCCAAGGAGTTCTATGCGCCTAAACGGCGGCGCCGCGGTGGCGGCGGTAAGGTCGGTTGAAGACTGTTGCACGCGACAAGGTATGGACCCTCCAGCTAGGGGAGAGTCAAGAGCTTGCCGGAATTTCCTTCAGGTTTCGAGCGGGCGGGGTCAAGTGGTGGCCGTAACCGGAGTGCTGGCAATCCTCGCCCCACGACCGCGACGCAAAGAAGACGGTCGAGCTTGGCTATATCTCATGGTCGCGACCACGCTGCTTAGTGTCCTTGGACCTGTGATCGGCCTCGGCGTCCTTCGCGACGCACCCGACGTGCTCGCGCCGCTTGCGACTGCTCTTCTTGCACTGCTTCCAGTTGTGGCGTTGGGGTACAGCTTTCGGCGACCGAGCCAGACATGAAGTCGCCCCGCTGACCCAAATGCAGGTAATCAGCGGCAGTAGTTCACGGTCCTGGCCCGTGGGTCGTCAAGCACCGCGTAGGCGCACAGAAGATTGGCCAGCGACTTACTGTCGCCGCGGCACGTTGTATCGAGTCGTCAAACGTTGCGCCGCTGCTAGATCTGAAGCGGAGACCACACAATCTGCCGCCCGCAACTTGCGGTTTTAGGGATACAGAAGGTGGGCCGAGGGCGGCGCGTAAGCCGGGTTCTGTATCCCTTGCGGGACGGTGACCATCTGTCTACGACGCCGGTTGCCCGGCGCCTCTAGCGACCGATACCCGAGGGCTCGGCGAGCAACCGTGAGCGCCTCCTATTTGGTCTTGCTCCGGGCGGGGTTTGCCTGGCCGGCCGGTCACCCGGCCGCCGGTGGGCTCTTACCCCACCGTTTCACCCTTACCCGACAGCCAGTCTCCGGAGACACTCGCTGCCA
>Ga0070698_100009385_pt1 | contig 10491 bp, 9 predicted proteins | sample KBSK1502metaG_FD_65477 | JGI IMG/M metagenome (GOLD analysis project Ga0070698, IMG submission 65477) | Corn, switchgrass and miscanthus rhizosphere microbial communities from Kellogg Biological Station, Michigan, USA - KBS K1-50-2 metaG | ecosystem: Host-associated > Plants > Roots >... | reverse complement strand
TTCAACAAGGTCGAGATGGTCAAGTTCGTCGAGCCCGAACGGTCGAACGAGGAGCTCGAGCTGCTCGTAAAGGATGCCGAAGACGTCCTGCGGCGGCTCGAGATCCCGTACCGCGTGATCCTGCTGTGTACCGGCGACATGGGCTTCGGCCAGTCGAAGACCTATGACCTCGAGGCCTGGTCGCCGGGTGAGAAGCGGTTCCTTGAAGTCTCGTCCTGCTCCAACTACAACGACTTCCAGGCCCGGCGCGCGAATATCCGCTATCGGCGCAAAGACGGAAAAGTCGATTTTGTCCACACGCTGAATGGGTCCGGTCTCGCGCTCCCGCGCACGATGGTCGCCATCATTGAGAATTACCAGCAGGAGGACGGCACCATCCGGGTACCCACGGCGCTGCGCACCTACATGGGCGGCCTCGACGTCATCCGGTGAGCGGTCCCGCGCCGGAGACGGAGCGCGAGCGCCAACTCCGGCAGCTTGCCGGCCGCCTGCTGACCTGGCCGGATCCCGAAGGTCCCGCGACAGCCGATCTGACGCTCGGCTATCCCGAGGAATTACCACCTGAACTCGTCGATCGGACGGAGCTGAGGTTCTTCGGCAGCGTCGTTCGTCGTCGCGCGGGCGAGTTGGTCGGAGCCGAGATGATCTTCGAGGGTCAGGGAGACCCCGAAGCCGTCGCCGCCGACTACGCGACCATCCTGGTCGGACTCGGTTGGGAGCGTATCGAACAACCGCGCCCGCCCGGCGGTGGTTTCCAGCACCGCGCCATGATGGGATCGACGCTGCTTGTCGATAAACGCGAGTCGGCGATGGTCTTCCTTCACGCCGCGGACCGAGAGGACGGCGGTGCTGAACTTCGGGTTAGGTACGACCCCGTACACGGGCAGGACTATATGGCGACCATTCGCAGCGGCATGACACACGAAGTGTCGATGCTTCCGCAGCTAAAGCCGCCGCCGGGCGTCAAGTTCTTGCCGGAGGGCACTGGTGGCGGAGGAGGCAGGTGGAAATCGGACGCTCGGGCGCAGACGGAGATGGCTCCGATGGAACTCGAGGCCTATTTCGCAAGGCAGCTCGAGGCAGCTGGTTGGGGCCGTGTGAGCGGATCGGCGGATGATTTCTTCGCCTGGAGCAGTTGGTTGGTTCCGGCCGTGCCACCCGCGAAAGAGTGGCGAGGGGTCCTACTGGTGCTGGCCGCTTTCCCAGGCTGGCGGCAGCTGTCGCTGCAAGCGGAACTGCAGCCGCTGGGGTCAAATCGAGGCGGGGGCGGCTACGCGATAAGCAGCCGTCTCGGCTAGCCCTGAAACCGCGGAAGGAAACTGCCCAGCGCTGGTTTGCACATGGCAGATGGCTTTGCTCGACCCGCTTCTACGCCTTGATCCGCCCGGCCGCCCCGATTGGCGAAGCGAGCTCACAACCGCGCAGTTTGGGCCGATGGCTGAGGACCTCCTTGCTGTCAGCCTCGAGGCCGCTAGCAGCGGCTCCGGGACGATCGCGCGTCCGTTTGGTGATCGCGGTGTGGACCTCTATTTGCGTCGGCTTCGTTCGCTGCGTACCGTTCTGATTCAGGTCAAAGCCTTCCAGCATCTAAGTCCGGATGGCAACGGCAATCTCGACCTTCCGATAACTGACGTCGGCGACGATCCAAACGGCTATCTCGCGATGGTGCACCTGCCGGCGCCTTACGATCAGCTCTACCGACGGTTCTTCCTCATACCCGTCCGCCAATTCCGCGAGCGATGCCCTCGAGCCCTCCTGCACGGCCGCGACTGCTTTTCTTTCACCGGCAACTTCTCCGGCGTCGCCGATCTATGGAGGGACTTCCTCCTAGACATCGACCGGCTACCCGAATGGTTAGGAACGGTGGCTGGCTGGACAACGCCGGTTCCGCCGGCACCACTTCCGAACAGACCCCATCCGGCCAATATGGGAGACGCCCTGACGATGTGGAGGGGAGACATCGGCCGCCTCTGGACTGCGACCGAGCTCGAGCGCGCAGGCGGCGGGTCGATCGTCATCGCCGAAGACCGGGTCCGGCTGGATACGGTCACGCTCTTGATTCATGAACTCTCTAGCGGGCGCATTGCTGGACTGCACATCAGGACTGGCAAGGTCACGGCTGACCGGACGATCCATTTCGAGGTCCCGCGCGCGCCATTTTTCATCGATGACCGGCTTTACGTTTTGCTTGTCCTGCTCCAGCCCGATGACCGCGTCCACGCCTTCTGCCTCCTGATTCCGTCAAATGCGCTGCCAAACCTCGGATACTCCGAGACGATCACCCTCGACCCGCTGACGAAGCGATTCGCGCAGTATCGTGTGCCCAGCGATCAGGTTGGACAGGTCTTCCTGAAAGCCGCATTCGGTTCCTAACCGTACGTATCATTGATGATCGCCGGAGGGATGGCCGAGTGGTCGATGGCGGTGGTCTTGAAAACCACTAAGGTGCAAGCCTTCGGGGGTTCGAATCCCTCTCCCTCCGCCAGAGCGCTTTTTCGAAGGCGCCTCTCGCGATAGGCTGAATACGAAAACCGGCTGAAGGGCCGGTTTTCGGCGTTTTCCGGGCGCTGATAAGTAGGCGCCAGGCAGCCGAAAAGGAGAGGTGAAGGTGTCGGGAAAAAGTCCAAAACCACTGGGTTTTTCGCAAACCACTGGGGCGCCGAAATACGCCAGACCACTCGATGGACCACTTGGGTTTTTGCCCGTGGGCGGGCCCAAGGGGTTGCCAGGGCGGCCTCGTGCCGTGCAGGAGAAACTGCTCCGCCCCATCGTCATCGCCGAGGCCGCTGACGAGGAGACCGCGGCACCCGGGCCGCCAACTGTCGCGAACGGCCACGGAGAGACGAGGCTTGAGCCGTTGGTTCGTGAGTGGCTGCTCGACCTGCAGGTGCTCGGCCGCAGCCCGAAGACGATCGACTGGTACCGGAAGCACATCCACGGCTACTTCCGCGAGCGGACCGCCAGAACCCTCGATCGGCTAACCGCAGCGGAATTAAAGCAGTACTTGGCCGCGATCCAGGCGCGCGGCCTCGCCGAGAACACCGTGCACGGCGCGTTCCAGACGATCAAGGCGTTCGCCAACTGGGCGGTCCGCGAAGGCTACCGAGTCGACCCGGCACTGCTCCGAGTTCGCGCACCGAGAGTCGCCGTCAAGGAAATGGAGACCTACTCAAACGCCCAGCTCGAGACTCTTCTCCAAGCCGTGCCTGCCGGGTGGTCAGCCCTGGCCGCCCAGATCCTACTTGGCACCGGGATGCGCCTCGGCGAGCTCTGCGCCCTCGAGGTAGAGGACGCGGAGGACGATGGCGAGACCATGTTCCTCAAGATCAGAAGAGGGAAGGGCGCCAAATTCCGTCGTGTGCCGGTGAGCCACCGGCTGCGCCGGGAGCTCCTGCGCTACGTGAACCGAATGCGACCCGACAGCGCCTGTCGGAACCTCCTGTTGCTCCGTGACGGCCGGCCGGTCGACGTCGAGTGCGTTTCCGACCTCTTTCAGCGCACTCGCCGCCGGGTAGGCTTCCGCGTTCACGCCCACAAGTTCCGCCATACCTTTGCCACCGAGTACCTGCGTAACGGCGGCGAGATCGAGCGGCTCCGGCGCATCCTCGGGCACACGACCTACGTTATGGTGATGCGCTACGTCCACCTGGACAAAGGCGACCTTTATCGCGATTTCGACCTGCGCTCGCCCTTCTGACCAACGAACACCCCCGCTAATCGCGACGAAACTTGCCCACACGGGCGTTGGCGATTGACCGGGCGTGCGCGACCGCCTTGACTTAAGTCTTCGTCGCGACCTTCTTCTCGACAAAGGCGGCCGCAGCAGCTTTCGCTGCGCGCATTCGTAGGGGCTCAGAAGACGCGTGGCCACCCTGCCACGGCGACTCGGCCCCGCAGGATGCCGTCAACTGAATAAACAAGATCGTCGCTAAGATCGAGCTCCTGGCCGAATATCGGCAGGAGCCTGAGTCGGCCCCGTAGGCTTCAGACGCAGAGGCGACCCGATGGTCAGGCGATGGTGGAGTACGCCATGATTCTGGTGTTGATCGCGGTGGTCGTTATCGCTGCCCTGCTGCTCTTGGGTGGTCAAATCAAAGGCAATCTTCACCAATATCACGGAGCGCTAGCAGGCTACTAGCCAAGCCAATCGCATCGGCTCGTAGACTGTGCGCGGATGAGCTCTCTTGTCGAACGCGCACTAATCGCGATGCATGCCGGAGAGATCGCTCGGCGGCGATGACAAGACCACTGCGCCGTGATCCAGAAGACATCGGGGCGATTGCTCGGTTTGACGGCTATTCGAATAGGGGGCCGAGGCCAATTGATGGTCGCCTAGCAGATGCAATGGGTTCGATCGCACAGAGCATTAGGTCAGCGCCGCCTCCTGGAGTTGAATGGGTTGTTGGTTGGCCGCCTCGGCCATGGAACCAGGCGAGCCGCGAGATCCTTCTTTACGTGCTGACATCCGCTGATTCCCGCTATTCAGTCATTAAGCAACTCGCCCGTGACTTATCGGGAGGTTTTGCCTCAATCCTGATCCTTCCAACGATCATTCCGCTCAGCCGTGCGGAGTGGATACAGGAAGTTGAGTCGGGTCTAATTCGCTACAGGCAAATACGCGACCGCGGTTTGCTGCTCTACGACGCCTCCAAGGGTCTTTAAGGGTGATGCCCCAGGCGGCCGCTTACCTCAGGGTAGCCGAGCGTAGTCTTCAGTCTGCGAATGCGATTCTGCCTGTGGCGATTCAAGAAATCGCCGGCTTTCTCGCCTACCATGCGTTCGAGTCCTTGGGAGGTGCCCTCTGCGTGCATCATGGCAAGAAACCTCCGAAAGTCCCACACTTAGCGAAGATCCAAATGTTTCAAGGCTTTGCGAATGGCCATCCATTTGGCCCGGATGTTGCCAGAGTAGCCATCCTGGTCCAATCTATTCGAAACGATCTACTCTACCCATCCCGAGTGACAAGCGGAGGCTTGGCCGAGGCGCCTGATGAGATATACACGTTGGCCGATGCCACCGATCTGATCAATGAGGTCACCAACGTACTGGGGCAGATTCGGCCGATCATTTAGGAATGCGCGGAAGCGGCTCCCGCCCGGACGGCCACAGGGTACGCTGAAGCCTCAAATACCGCGCAAAGACGCGTGCATTCTCTTATCAGGGGGCGAGTTCATCTGTCCAACCCTTCGATGAACTGTCGAGCTTCCTCATCCTCGCGACGGCCTTGTATTCGGTAGCCCTCGCTGACGGACCGTAACAAGGCTCCTGTGCGAGGCCATTCGTTCATGAGCTTACTAGCGAAGTTTTCAAACGTGTCAGCCAGTTCGTACTCCTGTCGGCCCCCGTCGGTGAGCCCTCGTGTTGTGACTCCACGCTTGTTGTAGATCCCGTTGATGAAGCCAGCGTCCACATCGTCGCTGGCGAGCGACTCAATCGCATTTCGTACGGGGAGGGTTGGCCAGGTGCCGTCGGACTCGTCGCTAGAGTAAGCGAACACCTTGCCAATCTCATGCAAGCCGATGTCTTCGCGGTTTGCTTCCCTAAGCAATCTCCGAACTTCGGATAGCCACTCTCGAAGACGGCCCTCATCGATTGGCCCGCCGCGCTTGCTGCTTCCGGGCACCACTCGCCACTCCTGCAGGAGATGGAAAGCGTTCTGGGCGATTTCCGGCCGCACAACTTCTTTCTTGGTCCCATCGGCGCGTTTGTATACCAGCGATAGGATCTGGACGAAGAAGGCCGGATCACGACCAAGACGCTGTTCAAGTACGGGGCTCTGAGCGCCATAACCAAGCGCCGGGAAGGCACGCGACTCCAAGATACCCAGCCTATCTTCGTCATACGAGGAAGATCGAAGGTAGTCCAGGAGAAGCCGAATTCCGTAGTTGGCAAGCCGTGCGAGCTCCGGGGATCCGGCGTCGATCGCACCTTCAAGCGCACTAGCGACTAGCTCGGGATCAATAGGCGGATCTGCTCTGCCCACATAGAGATGAAGGAGGTCTGCGGCTGTGCCGGGCCGGCCGTGTGCGATTAGGCGGCGTGCAATCTCAGCGACCAAGCCAGCGGCGTCCCCCAACCCGTACGGCACGAACTCCGCCCAATAGGCCTGCTCAACGGTCTTGTCGAGCTTCTCCAACCGCTGCCAGGCCCCCTCGAAGGAAGGAAATGCCCGTATTAACCGTGCTTGAGCAACAGGGCGGCCCGCGAGACCTGGAACCATACGATCGATCCACGCCGCGCCTTCCCTTTCGGCGCGTCTGAATGCGAAACCCATCGAGGCTCCAGCCCGCTTGATGTCCTTTGAATCGAGTTCTGACAGAATCGCGTCCTCGGGCGCCTCTGCCCATGCGTCCGCAACAGACCTCCCGACAATGAGTGATTCGGATGCTTTATCGATGAGGCGGTAAACGCCCTCAAGACCGAGCCCTGCAACAATCTCCCGCAGAGCGCTCGACCGAAGCTGTTCCAGCTCGGCTTCGTACGCTGGAAAATCGAGATCCCTTTTGCTCGGACCTATGTCCGGACGCTGGCTATCGAATAGCCACGAATGTTGCAGTACAAGGTCCTTTGGTTGTAGCCGTTCGGCCACTCTCTCGATCTGCAGAAGATCGGCCTCCGGCAGGGCCCAGCGAGCATCTGCAAAGGTGCGATGCTGGCGAACCATTTCCTCGAGCGAGCTCCATATTTGAAGTTTGATACTCGAATCAATTTGCTGATCATCAGCCAAGGCTAGAAGCCGGTTATAGATGTCGGTACGACGCGTCGCGGGTAGGTCGGGGATCTTTTCGGTGAGGTCGACCCAGCGTTCGGGATGATCACCCAGCAGATTGACCAACAGGACCACAACACCATCAACCAACTCCCAGTAATCCTTCGCAGGGACACTCTGCGGAGGCTGACCCCACTGACGAAATCGTGGCAAATAGTTGTGTGTGGCCACACCCATTCGCTCAGGTAGCAGCGCGATCAGGAGAGGAAGGGTATGGTCGGGATGGCGAGATGCCAGGGCTCGCAAGACGGCCAGCCGAGTATTCACCGGTGCACTGGTTTGGGGGAACCAGGGCCTGAAGATGTCCACTAGACTTTTCGCTGGTCTGTTTGAGAGGCGACCACCCGGATCAATTTCATCGAGCTTCATCAACGCTTCAGCGGCTCTCGGCATGTACTCGGGCGCCCACGCAAGCGCTTCGAGGCCCCAGAGCAATCCAGTGTGATAGGTGCGCGTCGTAAGGGTATCGCCCTTATCGGTAAAGAGTTTGGCAAGGCGCGCTGTCATTCGGATGCTCCCGTCATAACTGCGCTGACGAATTCATCTGGTCCCGCCTCGGCCAGGAGAGGCAGCACATCGTTGAGCGAAGCCCAGAGTTCGCCGGAATCATCAATATTGGCTCGCTGGAGCAATCGCCGAACATTCAATTGCGCCCAATTACGCGCGCTCGCCCCACCCCCTATGTCGACCGCTTCTCCGTACGCTCCGAGTAGAGCCACGGTAGTCGCCAGACCATTACGCAGACTTGTTGAATGAATCCTCGATTTCCCATAGATGGCGGAAGCCCATCTCTGATCCATTGGGAGGTCAAGGGCTGGATCAATGGCGCCCAACACGATCTCGATAGCCCGCCCGACTGCGTCAAGGTCGGCTCGTTCGATCAGTGGGGCCGCGAACTCCCAAGCAGCTTCCGGCGAGGCAACACCCCAGACCACCCCCACCCGCGTGAATAGCGGGTCGATTCCTCGCGCAGCATCTCCGAGCTCGGCGGCGAACTCTTCGTAGCGCCGCCCAACCAGACCGGAGAGAACGTCCAGGTCGCCGCTCCGATCTTCATTCCAGCCGCCCGTTAGCCATGCCAAGCGAAGCGCCCGCGATCGGAAGGAGGCTGTCCATTCGGGACGCAGTGGGATGCCTGTAGCGGCTTGGCGCTGGAACGCCACGAGGCTCCTACTTGCGGCGCCCGCCAACATGCTGGCCCGCTGAGCCTGAACACCTGCCGCTTCAAGCAACTGCGCGAAGCGTTGCTGGTCTATTCGGCCCAGGCGAATATCCGCCGGCGACTCGAGCGGAGCCAGCAGCACCAGGTGATGTGAGCGTAAGAGCTGCGCTTCTCGATGCAGCGATTCGTCAAATGGCAGCAAAATGAGCAGTTTTGCCGTGTGCTCGAGAAACCTCAGAGCGTGAGGCTCGTAGACGATAAGCGTACGTCCGAGTAGACCCATGCGGCGATCCTCGTCCGCCTCGGAGAGAAGCACTGCCGCAACGAAGGCCAAAACCTCGTCAGGACCGGATGACGAGATCGTGGTCTGACGGACTTCCTGTTCAAGGAGGCTTGTTAGCTTGGCGGCGTCATTCTCCCTGCCGACGAGGACCATCTCTGCTGTCAATGGCGGATTGCTCGCTCGACAAAAGCCCTCCCACCATTTTTCAATGCCCTTGACACCAAGGGCAGGCTTGTTGATCCGATCGGAAAAGATCAGGTGTGCGCCCGGAGCTTGTTCCAGGGCCTCCTCGATGTTGTCGACGTCGAATACCTTGATGTCCGGCCATGGGCTTCCTCGTCGTCTCCGATCAATCCAGGCTTGCTTGTCCTCAAATCGACGAGGCGTGACGAACACGATGGTTGTGTTCGCCTGATCGATACCCAACGGTCTCTTCGTACGTTCCCGGTAATCATCGCTCGCCTTCTCACGCGGATCGCCACCCGTTCCCAGTTCCCACACGCTGCGACCTTTGGGTACGAAAGCGGTGCCCTTCGTCGCTTCGACAATCCCGTCGTACCCAGGCGCCTCTGCGCCCTCACCAGCTCGCATTTCCAGCGTTACGACTTGATCGTTGGTTTGCTCGATTAGCGACCTGACTAAGCGGGCCAAATCAGCGCGCGACGTTATTCGCTGAGCCCATTGGATGATGTCCTCCGCATCTGCGAGATGGGGGAGACGAGGGCCGGCGAGGCCCATCAACCTCCTCCTGGAGACGCAACTTCCGGGGCTGCGTCACGAGCAGACGTCGGCGGTAGACAGCCTGACGCGCGGCGCCTCCAGTTATCCGCCTGACTTGCCATTAACGTGCCGTTCTTATCCGATGAGTAATGGCCGGCCCAAGCGGGATTCCAAGGCATCTACCCAGCCTGCCGGGTCCACGCCTACCCTTTTGCAGCGAGCGCGGTAATGATCGATGGCAGCCCCCAGTATCTCCCTGCGACTCGAGGAGATTCCTTCCCTCAGAAGCCGCACCGTAAGAATGCGTCGGTTTTGATCCCAGACGGAGTGATCAACGATGGCATCAACAAAAATGTCGGTCACGGGCAACGTGTCGCCGGCCCAGACACCGTCACGAGCAAAGTCTCGCATCGTGAAGTCGTACAGCACGGCCACGCCCTCTTCAAGGGGAGCCTCACCGAACCAATACTGATTCGGCGCTCGCCCCGCCGCGCGCAGAAGTTCCTGCTGTGTCCGTACCCAAATCTCGCCGCTAGGAAGCTCACCTTCCGCGCACAGCATCGCGTCCTCGATGATCGGACCGGCGCCCGACACGACCAGTTCCCTGACGTCATAGCCATCGCGACGCAGGAGAGCCACGAGTTCCGACGAAAGCCAGATGTCGAAATGACGCAACTCTCCATTGACGAGACCCTCGAATCGCCACGCGAAGGCGTCGCGTAGAGATGGGTTGGGAGTCGCACCCCGCTCTTGGGTTGGCGGTCCCGCCAGCCGTAAATTGCCGCCTGGGCTGCCTACTCCCCGCCTCGCAAGGAGGTAGTTCTCCATCTCCCTACGACTGATCCGCCATGCCCTTCCAACTCGTTCCGCTCGCAGGACACCCCGCTCGCACAGCCGCCGCAGCGTGGCATCGCTCATGCCAAAGGCTTGGCCAGCCTCGGCGAGCGACAAGCGGGTCTCGGCGTCACCGTGCATATTTGCTAGTAATATACACGCCCGCAGTCTCGGGTACAAAACTGAGGGCGGGGTCAGCCCGGCCGAACCGCCCGATGTTATGCCGATGCATACTGGGAAACGATGAGGATCCGGACGTTCGCCCAATTGACTGAGCCTGACGAGCGGATCTAGCGCACCGTGTTGCGGCTCAGCCCGAACTCCCGAGCCAGGGCGCTGATGGACCACCCGTGTTAACGAAGTGCCTTTGGTTCCATCCAAATCTCTCCAGACTTCAAGCTGGTCCTCCCTGCTACGTCGTTGGGTGCGACCCCAGCAGCGTGGCAGGGTTCCCTGCTCCTTTTTCATCTCGACGTCGATCTGTCCCGGCCTTCCCGGGTGGTCAAGATTCGTGGCAAGAACTGATCAACTTTCGTTGCCACCCGCAATCGTAGATATACGCGAAGCGATCTATAGGCTGAAGCCTTAGCGAGCGTCGAAACCGAAAATCGCCCCAACCCCGGTTTTTCGGGGGCGGTCCGACCCGAAAAAGCGCCAACGGACGGTCAACGGACGGTCGACGGACGCTCGACGGACGGTCGGGTCCCCGACTTGTATTCAACC
>Ga0070698_100009384_pt1 | contig 10491 bp, 8 predicted proteins | sample KBSK1502metaG_FD_65477 | JGI IMG/M metagenome (GOLD analysis project Ga0070698, IMG submission 65477) | Corn, switchgrass and miscanthus rhizosphere microbial communities from Kellogg Biological Station, Michigan, USA - KBS K1-50-2 metaG | ecosystem: Host-associated > Plants > Roots >... | reverse complement strand
ACCGTCCAGCCCTGAGGGTTCTCCCACCCCACCAGCGCGCGAACGCCGGTAAGGTAGGACTCCCCGCCATTGGGATGAGTAAGCTTCGGGCGGATGACACGCACCAAGGTTGTTCCAGTGAAGCAGGATGCGCCGATCGTTCCCTTGATCGTTATTGGCACCTGGTTCCCCTCACCGAGCGTCGCTTCTACGTCATCGCGAGGGAACTTAAGCGCGAGATCAGGCACGTGGTTGTGATTCCAGTCCGTGATTTCGAAGAAGTTCGGGGCAGCGGCAACGGTCCCATTCAGTCGCACGCTGTCGAGCTGGACCTCTGCTGGATCGTATCCGGTGGGGAACTCCAGATGCGCAGCAATGTAATTCCCTCCTGCTGCGGTGTTGATCGTGTTGGGATCGAGATCCATTGCTGCGACGTCCACACATGGGGGCCCAAAACCCGCCACTGAATACTTGGCAATCTTGTGAAGGCCCCATTCGGTAATGTAAAGGTCCCCGTTGATGTCGAAGGCGATATCGCTGGGGATCGCTCGAGGATTCGTGGAAAGCTGGAGCGTACCGAGCAGCGTTCCTGACGGATCGTACTTCAAGACGCGATCGTGTCCCGTGTCGCAGACCCAAAAATTACCATCGCTGTCGAGGAGAGAGCCTTCCGGGCAAAAGAACCCCGAGTTGGCAAAGGGTTCTACGCCGAATGGAGACAGCGTGTATTTGTCAACGCGGTTCCCGGCACAGAGGGAAACGTAAAGGGTATTGCCGTCCGCCGTCACGCCGTAGGGGGTGCCGCCGGTCGTGATCACCTGAAGAACCGTTCCGATCGAGGAGAATCTGTAAACATTTCCTCCGGCCGCGGCTACCCACAGGTTTCCCGATGTTTCACAGTCGAGTCCAACGGGATGGAACATCCCCGAGGCGGTAAAGGTCCGCACGAAAACCCCGGCAACAGTGAATGCCTCAATGCGGTGATCTTGATGGTCGGAGACGTAAACGAGACCGTCCGCTCCTATGTCGATCCCAGTCGGATTGAAAAGCTGACCTGGCTCTGAGCCGAACGACCCCCATTGGCCCAGGAAGACGCCAGTCGAGTCGAATGTCTGAATGCGGTTGTTGGCCTCGTCGGTGACGTAAACGATCTGGTTCTCGTCAATGACGATCCCGTAAGGGTTTTGAAACTGGCCGGGGCCGGTGCCTGGAGTACCCCATTCCCGGATGAGCCCAGCGCTCGAGGCGATCTTGGGGCAAAGCGTCAGCAAAACCCAGAACAGAACGCCCTTCCACAAACTGGAAGAACGTAATGCTTCAAGGCCGGTGGTAAACGGGGGAGTCAGTCCGAGGCTATTGCGTTGAGAAGAAGAAGTCAGCATGTTGCACCTCCTCCGGATGGGTGGTCGATGGCGCGGACAACCGCCTGTTCAAAGAATACGGACCTGCCGGAGGTTTTTCCAAAGAAACTCGGAGGCCGGTTGTCCCGTTGGTTTGGCGGGCACTCTCGGCTCCTCTTTCCCCTTTGTTGACAGGGGGATAGCTCATTTCTATACTCGCGCCGCCCTCCCTCGAAATGTCTCGTCCTCCACGCCCGTTGCGATCGGAGAACGTTCATATGCGCTCGGTTTCGGCTTGGCTACGCTGGGGGGTCCTCGCCCTCCTCCTCGTTTCCCTTTCCGCGTGCGGTAAGAAGAAGGACATCGCGGCCCGCGGCAAGGACACCGTGTCGCGCCCCGATGGCGCGATGGTCGTCCAAGGGGTCCACGGCAAAAAGGGTGGCCGCTACGTCGCCTCGCTCCGCGCCGATCCCAAGACGTGGAATCCTCCCGTCGCCAACGAGGTGACCACGACCGACATCACGAACGGGCTCTTGTTTGAAACGCTCGTCTTCTTCAACCACGAAACCCAGGAGAACGAGCCGGCGCTGGCCGAGTCGTGGGCCGCGACTCCGGACGGCCGCGAGTGGACGTTTCATTTGCGCCCCGGGCTCAAGTGGTCCGACGGCACGCCTCTCACCACGGATGACGTTCTCTTCACGTCGCAGATTCTGTACGACGAGAAGATTCATCCCACGGTGTCTGATCTGTGCCGCGTGGGAGGCCAACCGTTTCTGTTCACGAAGATCGATGACCGATCGTTCAAGGTGACGCTGCCCACCGCGTACGGTCCTTTCCTGACCGCGATCGGTTCGGTCTACATTCTGCCCAAGCACAAGCTCGAAGCCGCGTATCAGGGCGGGACGTTCGAGTCGGCCTATGGCGTGGCGACCCCGCCGGCCGAGCTCGTCACCGGGGGGGCGTGGACGGTGGCCGAATACGTGCCGCAGACCAAGGTCGTGCTGCACCCCAACCCCTATTACTACAAGTACGACGCGGAGGGTCAGCGGCTGCCCTACCTGGACGAGGTCGTGTATGTGATCGTTCCCGATCAAAACGCGGAGCTCTTGAAGTTTCAGTCGGGCGAGGCCGACGAGCTGTATTTCCGCGCCGAAGATTACGCGCGGATGAAGGACGGCGAAGCGGCCGGCAACTACACCGTGCACGACCTCGGCACGGAAATGGGAACGAATTTCCTGTGGTTCAACCAGAACCCCGGGAAGAATCCCAAATCCGGCAAGCCGTATGTGGATCCGGCTAAGCTCGCCATCTTTCAGGATCTCAATTTCCGCAAGGCGGTCGCGCATGCGATCGATCGAGAGGCGATCTCGCGCACGGTGTACTTCGGCATGGGGGCGCCGTTGTATGGGCCCATCCCATCAGTGAACAAGAAGTGGTACGACCCCAATATTCCCAAGTATGAGTTCGATCTCAATGCGGCCAAGCAAATTCTCGATGAAGCGGGATATCGCGATCGCAACGGCGACGGTGTGCGCGAGAACGCGCACGGTACGCCGCTCGCCTTCGTCCTCATCACCCCCGCGGACAACAAGGAGCGCACCGCGACGGCCACGTTGATTGCCGATGACTTGAGCAAGATCGGCATTCGTTGCACGCCCACGCCCTTGGAGTTCAACGCGGTGACCACGCGGCTCGGGAAGACCTATGACTACGAGGCGGCTCTGCTTGGATTGTCGGGCGGCGTGCCTCCGGATCCGGTCATGTCGCGGAACGTGTTCAAGTCTTCGGGGCGGACGCACTTCTGGAATCCCGAGCAGAAAACGCCGGCCACTCCCTGGGAAGCACGGGTCGACAGCTTGATGGACGCGCAGATCGCCACCAACGATGAAGCGGCTCGGAAGGCGGCCTTCGACGAGGTGCAGAAGATCGTGGGGGAGAATCTGCCCATGATCTTCACCGTGAGCCGCCCCGGATTCCTGGCCGTTCGCAATCGATTCCAGGGTATTCATCCGTCGATTCTTAGACCGTGGGTATTGTGGCGGGGCGAGGAAGTGAGCGTAACCGGGGACGGCAGCCATGCCGCGGTAACAGAGAAGCAATTGAGCGGCCGGGGCTGATCGTTTGGGTCGATTCGTCCTACAGCGACTTTTGCACTTGATCCCGGTCCTGCTTGGGATCTCCTTCTTGACGTTCTTATTGATACACCTGGCCCCGGGCGATTTTTTGAGCCAGGTTGAAATCAACCCGCAAGTGAGCCCCGAAACGATCGCGTCCATGCGGGAGCGCTTCGGGCTGGATAAGCCGTGGCCCGTGCAATACCTGCTCTGGATCAAGAATATTTTTTTGAAGCTGGACTTCGGTGAATCGTTCAGCCGCCATCAGCCGGTATTCCAGGTGTTGGCGCCGGCGGCGATGAACTCGTTGGGCTTAGCCTTGGCCGCCGCATTGGTGACGTGGGTTCTGGCTTTGCCGCTTGGTATTCTCGCCGCGGTGAAACAGCACAGCTGGGTGGATCGTGTCGCTTCGTTGGTGGCCGTGCTCGGGATTTCCGTGCCCGAGGTCTTTCTTGCGTTGCTCGTTCTGTTCATGGCCGCTAAGACGGGATGGTTTCCGCTCGGCGGCATGGTGAGCCTCGATCACGACTCGCTCTCGTGGGGTGGCAAGGTGCTGGATCGGCTGCATCATTTGATTTTGCCTGCGCTCGTTTTGGCCACGGTGCCATTGGCCTCGCGCACGCGGCAAATGCGGGCCAGCTTGTTGGAAGTCTTGCGAGCCGAATACGTGACGACGGCCCGCGCGAAGGGCCTTCCCGAATCACGCGTGGTGGTGAAGCATGCGGTGCGGAATGCGTTGAATCCCTTGGTGACGTTGTTCGGTTACACGCTGGGAGGATTGTTGTCGGGAGCATTCTTGGTCGAGGTGATTCTCTCCTGGCCGGGCCTGGGGCGAGTGACCATCGATGCGTTATTGACCCGCGATCTCTACTTGATCATGGGATCGGTGTTGATGGCGTCGAGCGTGCTCGTGTTGGGGAACCTGGTCGCCGATCTGTTGCTCTTGGTCGTGGATCCACGGCTTCGGACGGAGGGCGCATGAGCGAGGGCTCTCGTCCTTCGACCTTGGATATGAGTACGGTGGAGCCCGTCATTGCGCCGCGGCTAAGATTTCGCCTTTCCCTTCCCGCGAAGGTCGCCGCCGGTTTACTGGTGCTCCTTTATGCCGCGGCCATGTTTGCGCCATTTCTGGCCCCCTACTCGCCACAACTCCAGGATCGCGACCATCCCTTTCATCCGCCCACGAAGCTGCACTGGTCGGGAGGCCCGTTCGTGCGAGGGTCGGTCGTGGCGGATCCCTTGCGCCGCCAGTACCGGGAGGACGAGGCGGTTTATCGCGTGCACGTTTTCCGGAACGGGCATTTGTTCGAGGCCGACGCGCCAGGAAGGCTTTATATCTTGGGCACAGACGAGTTTGGTCGCGATGTGTTTTCGCGACTGTTGTATGGAGCGCGCATTTCGCTCTCGGTCGGGCTGGCCGGGATCTTGATCACCTATGTCTTGGGGTTGTTGTTCGGCGGGCTGGCTGGATATTTCCGAGGATCGGTCGATACCGTCCTCATGCGCTCGTCCGAAGTGCTCATGTCTGTGCCGAGTCTCTACTTAATTCTTGCCTTGCGCGCATTGTTCCCGGTGGATCTGCCGTCCGGTGTGCTATATGTCGCGGTGGTGATGATCCTCTCCCTGGTGCTTTGGGCGTCTTTGGCGCGTATCATTCGCGGCATGGTACTGAGCATTCGGGAGCTCGATTACGTGCACGCGGCCGAGGCGCTCGGTGCGTCGCCCATGCGCGTGATCTTGCGTCACATTCTTCCCAACACTGCTTCGTTCGTGATTGTCGCCGCGACCTTGAGCGTACCCGCCTACATTCTCGGCGAGGTGGCGCTTTCCTTTTTGGGTGCGGGCGTTCAAGAACCGACGCCGTCGTGGGGGAACATGCTCCGGGAAGCGCAGAACGTGCCCGTTCTCGCCACATTTCCTTGGATTCTCGCCCCTGGGGTGGTGATATTTCTCACCGTGCTGGCCTTTAACTTTCTGGGCGATGGGTTGCGGGATGCGTTGGACCCACGAAGCGCGGGGACTCGGGCATGAGCGAGCCGTTACTTCGGATCGAGGACCTGCGCACGGTGTTTCACACCGACGATGGCGACGCCACCGCAGTGAACGGAGTCACGTTCGAAGTTCGCGCGGGAGAGACCCTCGGTTTGGTCGGGGAGTCGGGGAGCGGGAAATCGATCACCGCGTTGTCGGTGCTGCGCCTCGTGCCCTCGCCCCCGGGTGAGATCGTTTCGGGAAGGATCTTCTTTCGCGGCGAGGATCTATTGCGGGTTAGCGAATCGCGCATGCGTCACATTCGCGGCAACGAGATATCGATGGTATTCCAGGAACCGATGACGGCGCTCAATCCCGTGTACTCGGTGGGGAACCAGATCGAAGAAGCGATTCGGCTCCATCAGAAAGTAGATGGCAAGGAAGCCCGACGGCGCACCATCGCCATGCTCGAGCACGTCGGCATTCCGTCTCCCGAGGAGCGTGTGGATGCGTACCCACACCAACTTTCCGGGGGAATGCGGCAGCGCGTGATGATCACGATGGCGCTGTCGTGCCGCCCCGCGTTGTTGATTGCCGACGAGCCTACGACGGCTTTGGATGTGACGATTCAAGCGCAGATCTTGGATTTGTTGCGGCGGCTGCAGGCCGAGATGGGGATGGCGATTTTGCTGATCACCCACGATCTGGGCGTGGTGGCGGAGATGGCCGAGCGTGTGGTCGTGATGTATGCCGGTCGGGTGATGGAAGAAGCGCCGGTGCGCGAGCTCTATCGCTCGCCGCGACATCCCTATACGCGCGCGCTTTTGGCTTCGATCCCGGGCGGCCAAAGTCGCGGGAAGGCGCGATTGGCGGTCATTCCCGGTTCGGTCCCGCCGCCCTTTGCCACGCCCCCCGGGTGCCCATTCCATCCCCGGTGTTCCTACGCGGTGGATGTGTGTCGGACTGTGGTGCCGGAGCTCGAGACCGTAGAAGGCGAACATCACGTTCGATGCCATCGTTGGCGTGAGATTGCGGCGATCGACGCGGAGCGGGCGTCGTGAGCGGGTTCCTGTGGGCTCACGTAGTTTCGATATTGCTGGCGCTGGGGTTCTGGCGCCGGGTGCGACGAGACGCGTTAGCGGAGGACGTGGGTTTCGCGTGGTCCGGCGCGTGGGTTGTGTTGTTTGGGATCGCGGGCGTGTACGGGTTCTCGGTGCAGCGCGAGGCGCTGGTGCGCGACATGAAGGGTGCGCGTGCGTGGGCGGTGGCCGGGCTTTTCGTCGTGTTGGTTGCGTTCGTGTTGCCGTTCGTTGTCGGTTCGTGGCTGATTGGGGTCGGCCTCGGTTTGGTGCTTTGGCTCGTGTTTCATCTCGTGTTCTCGATGAGCCGCCCGGCGTTGACGGTGAGTCGCGTCATGGACCGCGCCCGCCGGCGGGGACGACTGTCCGAAGGTTCCGAATTGTTGCAAGTGCGCGGGTTGGTCAAGCACTTCCCGGTACGGCGTGGTTTGCGCCAAAAAACGGTGGGGGCGGTGCGCGCGGTGGATGGGGTCGATTTGTTCGTGCGGGAAGGGGAGACGTTGAGCCTGGTCGGGGAGTCGGGATCAGGCAAGACGACCACGGGACGGTTGGTGCTGCGTTTGATCGAGCCGACCGCCGGATCGATCGTATACCGCGGGGTGGACCTGGCGAAGTTGACCGCGTCCGAGATGCGCGCGTTGCGGAAGGAAATGCAGATTATTTTTCAGGATCCCTATTCGAGCCTCAACCCCCGCATGACTGTAGAAGGAATGTTGAAGGAAGCGCTGGGCATTCATGGGTTGGCGCGAGGAAAGGCCGCCGAAAAGCGGGTGGCGGAGTTGCTGGAGATGGTGGGGTTGTCGGCCTATCACGCGCGCCGCTATCCGCACGAGTTTTCGGGAGGCCAGCGGCAGCGGCTGGGCATTGCGCGGGCATTGGCCGTGGAGCCTTCGCTCATCGTGTGCGACGAGCCGGTGAGCGCGTTGGATGTTTCCGTGCAGGCGCAGATCGTGAATCTATTGAAGGATCTCCAGGAACGGCTGAATCTCGCCTACTTGTTCATCGCGCACGATTTGAACGTGGTGGCGCACTTGAGCGATCGCGTGGCGGTGATGTATCTGGGCAGGATCGTGGAGCTGGCCGATCGCGACGCTATTTATTCTTCTCCCCGGCATCCGTACACGCGATCGTTGTTGGCTGCCGTCCCGGTGGCGGATCCGGACCTCGCCCGCGAGCGCGTGGTGTTGCATGGGGATATGCCCTCGCCCATGCGACCGCCCTCGGGGTGCCCGTTTCATCCGCGATGTCCCGAGGCCCGCGCGGAGTGTTCGTCGTTGGTGGAGAGTTTGGTCGAGATCGAGCCGGGACATTGGGTGGCCTGCCATCGAGCCGGCGAGTTGGAAGCCTGGAGCCCGGCCGCTTTTGCGGAACGCGAGGGGATCTCGCGGTAGTCGTCCCGTCAGCGCTTCGGGAGAATATTCCTGGTCCCGGGGTAGCAACTCTCGCTGGAGAGAGTTCAACCGTTGGATGCATGCGCGGGCGCAGGATGAGTAACTATGAAAGGCTCAATTAGAACGAGCTTGATTGCCTTCTTCGTGCTGCTTGCGCTGGCCGCGACGGCGGACGCGCAGGAGCAAAGTGTGCCCTGGCGAGTGTGGGGTGGATTTGGGGGTGGATTTTCTGGAGAAGGTGCGGCGGTGACGGGGCAGTTGGTGTTCCAGAAGGCTCCGCATCAACTGATGGCGCGGGCGGTGTTGATTGCTGACCCGTACGATGCCGCGTCGAATCCGATCGGAGAGATCGGGCTGCTCTATGGCCGGACCGCGATGGGGAAGGCTGGGCATGTATCGCTTTCCACTGGCTTCGCTATTGTGGATACGGACATGGATAGTGAAATGGGGATGACGGTCGGTGTGCCGATCGTGGCCGAGGCCGCGGTGCGTATTTTTCCGGTCATGGGGCTGGGGGCTCAGGTCTTCGGAAACTTGAACTCAATCGATAGTTATGGCGGGGGGGTGCTTTTCATCCAGCTCGGGTGGATGCCCGCCAACATTGGCCACTGAGCCGCGGGGCCCGCGAACAATTATTGACCCTCCTCGAGGCCGGGTGTAGCCTGGATTTGATGCATCGGGCTTCCTCCCTCCCAGAGGCCGCATCGATCACCGGAACGGTCGCGTGGTTCAGTGAGCCGCGCGGGTACGGTTTCATCGCGCTCTCCTCCGGTCCCCCCGTTTACGTCCATCACTCCGTCATTGAAATGGATGGTTTTCGGACCCTTAGGCCCGGGATGCACGTGCATCTCGAGCTGGATGAGGAATCCGCGGGGACCCGGGCGCGTCGCGTCGTTCTGGATCGGTAGCCTCGAACTATTGATATTTGGGCCCTCGGCCGATAACGGCAGGGCGGTCGGATTATTACGCCGGATCCGCATAACCCGTCCCATCAAGTTTCCCCCCCAAGTGCCGAAAAATGAGCGAGATATCTCCCGTCGAGGAGGAGCATGACCACTCCGGCACCAGCCAGCCCGTGGAAGACCCTGGCCCTCTCCATCGCGATTGCGCTGATGTTCTGGATCGCCGATCCAGGGCCCTACGTGCTTTGGCTCTCCATCATGTCCTGGCTGGCCATATGCGTGGCCTCGGAAGGGTTCTGGCACCGCGCGACCGACGACATGAACGCGATCTCGATGGCACCCGCAGCCCAGATCGGCGCGCTCCTCGCTCTGCCCCACCTTTGGGGATTTGTCGTGGTGGTGGCGTCGCGCTTGCTCGGATTGTGGGTATGGCGGCAAGAACGGCCATCGCGAATGGTGGTCGAGGCCGTCGTGGCTCTTACCGCCACATCGGCGGCGATCCTTACCTTCCACGCCCTCGAAACAAGCCTTTCGCCTTCGAACCTGGCCGGCGACCCGAAAGGCTTCGTCACCGTCGCTTTGGCCGGCGCGCTGTTCATCGCCGTCGAGCAAGTGCTTCTTTCCTACTGGACCGCGCGTAAGAACCAAACGACCTTTGGCAAGGCCTGGCGCGAAGCGTTTGGAAAAGCGACCGGCCTCATGACCTCGGGCGCGCTCCTCATCGTGGCCGCCTTGACCGTCTTTTGCGGGCAAATGCTGGGCGCGCGGGGCATTCTCCTCGCCGCCATGCCGGCTCTCTTCGTGCGCGACGGGTCGCGCCGCAACATCGATCTCGCGCGCGCCCAAAGCCAGCTCATCAATAACGAGCGGCTCGCTGCCAAGGGCGAGATGGCCGCCGAAATCGGACATGAGCTCAACAACTATCTGGCCGCGATCTCGGGCCGTGCCCAGCTCCTTCTGCGGAAGATCGAGGAAGAAACCGGACCCACGAGCGCGGAAGCGGAGCGCGTGCGGCAGCTCGCCAATCAAATGGCCGAACTCGCTCGCGGGCTCATGGAATTTTCGCATCGCGATGTGAAGCGGACCCAGGTTGGGCTCAACGAACTCGTCGAAAAAACCTTGGATTTCGTGAAGCCACAAATGAAGTTCCGCAACTTCGAATTCAAGGTCGAATCGGATCCCACGCTCTCCCGGGTGGAGATCGATCCCGGACAGATTCAGCAAGTACTGCTCGTGCTCCTGTCCAAAGCCGCCGAGAGCTGCACAGCCGACAGCCCGAGCGTGCTCGAGGTGCGGACCTTCAACACCTCCGATCGCTCGGTGGCGATCGACATCTGCCCGTCCTGTATCCCGGTGACACAAACGTTCGAGCCGGAAGAGGAAGCCGCGCTGGAAACGGTGCGGAGGATCCTGGATCGTCATCACGGGCGCCTCCAGGGGCCCGATGACGAGGACACGGACGGCTACCGGATCTTGCTCCCGGCCGCTTAACCGCGGCGGACGGGCGAGCGGCCACCCCTGCCGATCGCCAAAAACGTCTCCGCCCGTATACTTCCCGGCATGATCCCCGCGAATACCATCCCTCCGGAGCTGCGTTCCATAACGGCAAGGAACGCAATGGCCCCGCTCCTTCCTCTCATCCAAACCCTGAAGCAGGCGGGACACGAAGCGTATGTGGTCGGCGGTGGGATTCGCGACCTACTCCTCGAGCGCCC
>Ga0070698_100009383_pt1 | contig 10494 bp, 5 predicted proteins | sample KBSK1502metaG_FD_65477 | JGI IMG/M metagenome (GOLD analysis project Ga0070698, IMG submission 65477) | Corn, switchgrass and miscanthus rhizosphere microbial communities from Kellogg Biological Station, Michigan, USA - KBS K1-50-2 metaG | ecosystem: Host-associated > Plants > Roots >... | reverse complement strand
GACCCCGAGCCCGTACTTGTCGTGGGTCACCTGATCGTCAACGGCGAACGTCTCGGCCGCGGGCGCCGGAGCCGGGGCGCCGAACGGGCTGCCGGGCAGGTAGCGCCGGGCCGCGGCGCGGGGTGCCTTCATAACTACCATCATGCGCCATCTCTGGCCAGGCCGGGGCCGGCAGCGGGCCGCCACTGCCGCACGGATCACGGCCTCGGGCCGCGCGACGTCGAGGTCAGCGTGGGTAGACGAAGCCGACCACATGGCCGACCCTGGCTTACGCGAAGTGCCTCGACGGCGGCGAGACGGTCGCAAACAACTGGATCGCGGCCTCGCTCAACTATGCGTGATACCTATTTTGGATGCACCCGACGCTGCCAGATCAGCATTGCCCGGCGCCTGGACCTGGGCGCGATCCACCTCACGCCATCCCGCAGCGTAAGGCGATAGTCGCTATCGGGCTCTTCTGACACGAGGAACAACGATCACCTAAGGACTTAGGTCCTGGAGCAGGGCATCGAGGGTGAGTTCCTCCTCGATGCGGAGGTTGCGGTGCCGCATGACGGCGGCGAGTTCCGGTTCCCACGGCGTCGCGGCCGGCTCGCCGACGAGCTCAGCGACCGGCGCGAGCGGATGCGCCGCCGACACCGCGGCTTCGTAGGCCACATGGTCGTACCGCCACGGCTGCCAGTTCACCCGGTGACGCACCGCACCGGCGATCCGGATGCCGCCCCAGTCGAAGTCGCCGTGGTAACTGAACTCCGCGCCGCCGCCCGCGAGCAGTTCCAGCAGCCGCCACCCCGCGGCGGAGGGCTGGCCACCGACGCAAACCAGCGGCTGACACTGCACGCCCAGTTCGTCGGCGGCGGCCGCGACCACCACCGGGTTCTCGCATATCCGCACTCGGGCGGCGCGCAGCGACCCGTCATGGCAGCGAAGCTGACGGAGCGTGAGCACTGTCGGCTGCCCTACCTCACGGCACGACGCCAGCGTCCTCCCGAGGGCCGTGCGCGTGTCGCCGGGCAGGCCGACACAGAGCGCCAGCGACGACAGCTCGTCGAGGTGAACTCCGACGGCGGCCCATGCGGCGCGACGGGAGTCAGCGGTTCCTTCCGCCGCAAACGGCAGGCCTGCCAGCGCACGCACCGCCGACAGCACGAGTGTGCCGACCGGGCGTCCGTCGTCCAGGGCGTGAGCGTTTCCACAGCATTCGGCGGCGAGCCGGCCGATGGGGATGCCGCGCGAGGGTAGCTGCCGAAGCACAGCCGCGACCTGGGCGAGGAGCAGCCGCGCGTGATCAGGGTCGGGGGTGAGACGGCGCACCACGCCGGTCGCGTCGAGCCACCCCCGCCACCGCGCCAACTCTTCACGGCCGTCCACGGCGGCCTCCAGTGACGCGAACGCGGCACCCCAGGAAGCGGCCAGGTCTGCCCGTTCACGGTTGCGATCCCGGAGCGGACCGGTCAGGCGCGTCACCGCCTCGGCCAGCCCGCCCGGCGCGGTGCCGCTGTCTCGCAGAATGCGGTCGACCTCGGTCAGTGACACCGACAGCGACGCCCCGGAACGGGCTGCTCTCCCGGTCAGCCGTTCGACCGCACGCCGCTGCTCCTGGGTGGCGGCGGGCAAGGTAACCGTACCTGTCAGCGGACGTCCGGCTTCCAGCCGGTCCCGTGCCCGCAAGACTAGCCACGCGACTGGCTCGCCGAGCAGGCGATGCAGCCTGGCGTCGGTCTCGGTCACAGAGCCGCCCCTTCGGCCAGGCGGCGTTCCCGCCCGTCCCACCGCCACGGCGTGACCAGGACCGCGTCGATGCCGTCGTGCCGCGCCAGCTGGCAGATTCCGAGCCCGGGGACCTGCGGGTAGCATCCCCACTCCCGCTCGCTGGTCATGACCACGTCCATGTCGAATGTGGCCAGTAGCCCAAGGCACTTCGCGCGGGAGTCGTCATCGACTCCGGCGAAGGCTTCGTCCAGCGCGATGAGCCTCGGCGCGCTCGGGTTGCTGGCGGACCTGTAGTGCGCCGACGCGGCGGCGAACAGCGGAACAGAGGCGGCCAGGGCCCGTTCACCACCAGAGGCCGGGCCGGTCGCCGGGCGCCATTGCCCGTCCTGGTACCGCTGGATGACGAACTCATGCCACCTGCGGTAGTCCAATGCGACGGTCAGTGCCTCGGCCCACCCAGCCGCGGGATTGCTCGCGTGCTCGGTGGCGATGCGCTGCTGAAGGAACGACCCGACGGTGGCACGGTCATCGGCGGACCAGGCGTCGATCGTCTGCCGGAGCTTGTGCCGGACCCGGTCGAGCCCGTCCGGGGCGTCCCGCGCCTGCTGCCAGATAAGCCGCAACTTCATGCCAGTCGACGTCGGCCGGGACTCAAGCTCGTCGTTCATCCCGCGCACCTCGGTCTCGGCCGACGTGATCAGCTCGTGCAGCGTGCCTGCCACCTCGTTGAGCAGGTGGTTCTCCAGGATCTCCCGTTCCCTGGCGGACAGCAGCCGCGCTCGTTGCTCGGCTTCCTCGCGGAGTGCCTCGGCGAGCCCGGGGATGTCATGGCTGCGGCCCTGGAAGACCACGTCCACCACGATGATCCCGTCGGGCAGCGTCAGGCCCGCCGAATGCCCGTGCCGGGCCATCGCGTCGGCGAGCAGCTTGTGTTCCTCGGTGATCCTGTGCTGCACCCGATCCCAGGGAGCATCCGCGTCGTTGATATCCTCCAGCGCCCCGTTGACCGCCCGGGCCAGAATCACGGTGGGAGTCGGCGGCCACGGCTCGGCCGGATCGGGGACTTCCAGATCCGGCAGCGCGATCCCCAGCACCCCGGTCGCGGCGAACGACTGGAACTCCGCGACTGCCACGTCGCGCACCCGGGTCGCCTCTTCAATCTCAGTGCGCAGCGTTTCCCGTGCGCCCTCGGCCTTGCCGCGGTCGCTGATCGCGTGTTGCTCAAGCTCGCGGGCTGTCTTCTCGTCGGCGTTGCGGCGTTCGGTATCCCTGCGGAGCTCGTCCAGTTTCCGATTCAGCTCCCCGACTGCGGCGCCGACGGTCTCGAGCAGCGCCTCGTACAGCGCCTGGGCGGCGGTGGCCGCCTCCCGGGCCGCCGCTGCCCGCTCGACGGCCTCGGTCAGCCGTTGCCGTGCCTCGGCGAGCTCCTCGGTGGCCTCGGCCGCATGCCAGCGCGCGGTCTCGAACGCTTCCGCGGCTGGCCACAGTGAGGCCAGCGCCACCCGGTAGTCCCCCAGTCCGATCCTGACGGCGGCCAGCTCCTCCGGGTCTGGGGGCAACCTGGTATCGGCGGCGAACTCGTTCGCCGCGATCCGGGCGGCCTCCAGCGCCTTCTGGCGTGCGGCGCGAACCCGTTCCGCCTCGGCGTAGGAGTCCCGGAGTTCCTGGCGGCGCCTGCGCTGCTCGGCGACCCTGGTGTGCGCCTCGCGTACTGCCGCATCCGGGGGCACCGTGCGATGCTCGGCGGTCAGCTTGTCCTTGCGGCGGTCAAGCTCGTCGAGGGCATCGTCGAGCGCGGCGATCTCGTCGTTCACCTCGGCTAGCTCGACGGTCAGCCGGGCGATCCGATCCCGGCGTGCCGTCTCCCGCGCGCCCTCCCCGATATAACCTGCGGCGTCCTTGTGCCAGGTTCCGGCCAGCACCCCGTTCGCCCAGCGCCCGTCAGTGGTCACCCAAGTGGTCCCGGTGCCCTCGCCCAGGCCGATCGCGGACAGCGCGGCGCGGACGGCGGCCTCCGGCAGGGCGGCCGCCTGCGGGTCGCCAGTATTGACCGCCGGGACCAGCACGGTGTCGCAGGACGGCCCGGTGACCGGGCGGTGTCCGCTGACCAGGACGACGTCGCCCGCAATGAGGTCACCGTCGGGAGTTAGCCACGCGTCGAGGATCCCTGCCGACTCCAGCGCGGCCTCCAGGCGCGCTCGGCTTTCTTTGGGCACGCCGGGCGCGAAGTCGGTCACCTTCCACAGCGGCGCTCCCGGTCGCGTGTCGCGGACCTGCGGATCCCTGGTATGCGGCGCCGGCGGGGCGTCGTGGCCGCCGGCCTCCAGACGTCCGATCTCCGCCGTGAGCTCGGCCGCGGTCGTTCTGAAGGCGTCGCGGCGGGCGGACAGCTTCGCGTCCTGGCGGCCCAGCGCGTCGACCGAGGACCGGGCCGCGTCGTCGATCACCTGCCGGGCCGGGTTCTCCCCGTCGCCGGTCGCCGCCCAGTCCGTGACCAGCTCGATCAGCTCGTCCGGGTCGTCAACCTGCAGCTCGGTGAGCCCGGCCTGATAGGCGCGGTAGGCGGCGGTCAGTTCCGTGGCCCGCGCGTCCGCGGCCTGCTCCATCGCAGCGACCCGGTCGGTGGCCGCCTGGATTTCCGCGGTGAGCCGGTCTACCTCAGCCCGGGCCTTATCAAGCGCCGAGCTGCGAGCGGCGACCTCGGCGAGCAGGCGCTCCAGTTGCCCGATCGCCCCGGCCTGCCGATCGGCGACCTCTTGCGCCGCGCGCCGGGCCCGCGGCAGGTCCTCACGCCAGCCCTCGATCGCCTCCCGATGACCCGGCGCGCACCGCGCCACCGCGGCCGCGATGGCCGCGGTCTCCTGTGCGGCGTGCAGTTCGTTCTCCGCGACCGACGCGTGCTGTGCGGCCTCGCTGGCCTTCTCCGAGCGACGGGACACTTCCGCGGTCAGCCGGTCCCGGGTCTGCTCCCTTTCCTGGGCCGTCTCGCCTTCCTGTCTAGCACTCTCGCGGCGGCGACCCAGCTCCCCGGCGTCGCGCATCGCAGGGTCCTGCCGCAATGCCTCGCGGCGCGCCTCCAGCCTGGTCCGCTCTCGGTCGAGTTCTTCCAGCTCGCTTTGCGCCGCTTGCAGCTCCGCGTCCGCCGTCGCGTACGCCTCCTCCGCCGCGGTCAGATCCCGGCCGAGCTGTTCGTACCTGCTCTGCGCCTGGCGTGGCCCGGTCGCCTTGCGCTTGGCGGCGACCTGCGCGTACCTGCGGTAGTGGCGGAGGAATTCGGTCGCGGCGCCGCGGGCCTCCTCCAGGGCGCGCAGAGCGTCGCGTTCCTCATCCAGCCCGCGGAACGCCTCGGCCACCGTTGTCACCAAGCCCGGACTCAGCGGCGGCAGCGCTTCGGTAAGCGCCCGGGAGAGCAGCTTCTCGTCAGGCTTCTTGGAAAGCTGCGGCTGCCGGAGCTGGATCAGCAGGTTGATCAGCGCCTCGTAGCGGCGCTCACCCAGTCCGAACAGGGCTTCGTCCACCGCCCGCCGGTAATCGGCGGCCCGGTCGTACACCAGCCCGTGCTCGTCAATCTCCTCCCGAAGCTTCTCCCTGGTGAGCGGAACCCGGCTTGCCGGCAGCAGATGCAGATCCTCGCCAACGCGCTGTGTCGTGACGAAGAACCAGTGGCGCGCGATGCCGCGGCCGACGACGGCTTTCAGCCCGCAGCCGATGGTGCGGAACTCGGTGGTCCCGTCAGTGGCGCGGCGGCCGAACTCGAGCCACGTATAGCCGAGGCGTTCCGGATTGGGGTGCTTGCCGCCGAGCAGCAGGTTCCACTCCATCTTCTTCTGCCGGTCGCCGTCCGGCTCCACGCGGTGCGGTGCGAGTTCCCCGTCCAGCAGGAACGGCAGCGTCAGCGCGAGGACCTTGGACTTGCCGGTTCCGTTGTTGCCGCGCAGCAGCAGCCGGCCGTCGTGGAACCAGAACTCCTCGGCGTCGTAGTAATACATGTCCACAAGCCCGGCACGCAGCGGCTTCCATCGCTCAGAAGAGGGCACTGGCAGCATTGGCTGTCGCCTTTCTCGTCTCGCGGATGGTTGGCTCATCCAGGGCGAACCGCGCGATCGCCGGGCGGCTGCGGGCCACGGATCCGTCCACCTGGACCAGGCGCAGCGCCGACAGCTTCTCCAGTGCGGTGGCGAGTAGCTCCGTTTCCGCGCCCGGCTCGGTCACGCCCTTGCGCCAGTAAGTGGCATGCTCGGCAGCCGCCTGTCGGACGAAAGCGTGCAGTTCGTCGAGCGTGGCCTGTTCCCGGCGGGCGAGGTGCTCGGCGACAAGCAGCGTGACGTGCCCGTCGGTACGCTGCTCGGGCATCCGCACGTCGGTCAGCTCGTCGTCCGGGTCGACCATCGCGATCCCCTCAGCGCGCATTTCGGGGACCAGCCCGGTGGCCTCCTCTATCCGCCGGGTGATCGCATGCCGCTGGGACAGCAGGTACGCACGTTCGTTCTCGCCGAGTTCGTCGTAGTAGACGACCGGGTCCTCCAGCAACCGTCGGGTGAGCCGCCTGCGCAGCGCCTGGTTGCGCAGTTCGTCGGTCTCGGCGACCGGCTCGGCGATCAACTCCGCGAGCCGGTCTTCGAACGGTGCCGCGGTCACGGTGGACGGCCCGCGGTTGCCGGACAGCAGCATGCTCAGCACCGGCCTGCGCACGTCGTATAGCACGTCTGTCCCGGCCGACAGGTAGGCTTCCTCGTCCCCTGCGACCCGGCTCAACACTCCCCAGCCGAGTAGCAGCCGAACCACTGCAACCAGGTCGGACCGGTCAGCCCGGCTGTCCAGGGTCAACGTGAACCCGGCCGCAGCCAGCTCCGGTTCGGCTGCAGCCGTCAGCACGTCGTCGGCGAGGCTGCCAAGCGTTGTCTGCGCGTCGGCGCGGGCGAGTGCCGACAGGGCAAGGCACAGGGTGACGTACCGGCACCGGCCGAACGGCTCCTTGTTGTGCCCGCGCGCGGGGTGAGAGGCGTCGGACAACACCGGGGTGGTCTTGAACAGCCGGGCCGTCTCCGAGTCCGCGACGAGACGCCAACCGGTCTCGCGGCTGAGCCACTCACGCAGCTCATTCAGGTGCCGCCGGACCAGGACCAGCGTCTCGCTGTCGGTGTCAGCGACCAGCAGCGGCTTGGCGAGCAGGGACCGGAGCGCGGCCCTGCGCTGCGCCTGTTCCTCGGCCCGGATCATGGCGCCGTCAGGTCCGTGATCTCGATGACGTGCTCCGGGCCTGTGAGCAGGCCGTCGGCGGTGCGGATCGTGGCGGCTCCGCCGTCCGGGACCAGCGAGAGCCGGACCTCAAGCGTGCCGTCGCTCGTCACGGTCTTTACTTCGGTGTCACCGGGCATGCGGGCGGCCAGCGCGTCGCCGAGCAGTGCCAGGAACAGCCGGAACGCCCTGGTGTCCAGCACGTCGAGCGCGGACAGCAGCGTCGGCCCCGCGGAGCAGAGGCGCCGCCGCGCTGCGGCGGTCTCGGCTGCCTCGCGTTCTGCCTGCCTGCGCAGGAGCTCGCGGTCCGCCGACCTGTCCCGCACCTGGCTAGGCTTGCCGCGCCGCTCATACGTCCCGGTCTTCCTGAGCTGCGGGGAGATTCGGATGGACGGTGCATCTCGCCACGCCGTTCCGTATGGAACGTCGTGCCAGGCGTCGGCGGTCTCGGTGGTAACTGACAGGTGCCGTGCCGAACATAGACCGAACGCCGCCCGCCACAGGCGGTGGGCTGCCTCGTCGTCCGGCGCCTCGGCGAACCACTGGGCGAGCACGCGGAAATCCGCCGAGCGATCCGACCGCCCCGAGCGCCGCTCGTTGAGCAGGCCCACCGCATCGATGAGCTGCTTGATCGCGGTCACGGCAGCCTGCCGCAGCAACCGCGCCTGAGAGGGGTGCCCTGCGTCGCGGGATGCGAACCAGTCGTGCAGCCCCCGCCACCGGTTCCGCCACGCCTCAAGCGCCACTTTCTCCGCCCGCTCGCGGGAGGCGGCGGCGTCCGCGCCGTCAGGGATTGCGTCGGCTGCTTCCCGGCACGCCGCGAGCTCAAGGAGCTGTTCGTGGCCGGCAGCTTCAAGCTCACCCAGAAGCAGGGCGATCTGCCCGCCGGAGTTCGCCAGGTCGGCGATGAACTTGTTGATGTAGTCGATCAGGCGTTCCTTGTAGGCGAGGAAGCCGTCGACGTCCCCATCGGAGAAGTCGATCGCGCGCCGCAACGCTGACATGAACGCCTGCGCGTTGTCCGCCAGTGACGAAACCCGTTCGGCCAGGGACAGCAGCAGCAGATGCGTCTTGGCCAGGTCAGGATCCGGCTGCGAAGCCATTACCTTGAGCGAACGAAGCCGCTCGACGATATCGGCTAGGGCCACCGACTGGAGCTGGCCGCGCCGACCGATGGCTTCCTCGTAGAAGGCGATCGCCTGCTCGGCGGCTTGCCCGGCGGCGGTGAGCTGATACAGGCAACGCTTCCGGTGGAAGTCCTCCACCGTGTTGACGCGGCTGGTGTCGACGTCCGCGCGCAGGTTCCCCCACACCACGAGCTGCTCGATGGCCAGGGTCAGCTGCTCGTCGGCGTCGATCCGGAGCTCGGCCGCTATGTCCTCGGGTCGCAGATGCACAATGAAGCGCTCCTTCGCCCGCGCGAAGGTAAGCAGCAGGCTCCGGTAAAGGTCGGCGTTCGGGACGCTCAGGTGCGTAAATGGTTGTGGCTCGTCCCGGTCACGCGCCGACTGGAGGGCTCCGCTAGCCACCGCTACATCCTGCTGTACGCGGTCGGCAGAATGTACGCGATCCGCCGCTCATCGCCGACCTATCCACGGCCCGAATCAGGACCTGGCATGGGCCATCAGTTCTCCTTAGCCAGTGAGAGTCAGATCAAAGTTTGACGTGCAGGTCTGACACTCTGTGGCGCACGGCGGAATCGGCCCTGGGGGCAGGTGCCGACCTGCGATGCGCTCTGTCCGAGCTTGGTGAGGTTCCGGCTGACGCAACGATGGATCTGCCAGCACCCACAGCCATGAGTTTCCGAACCTGCGACATCGAACCTGGTCGGTGAGCGAGCACGCAGCAGCTGCCAATCCGGCGCGCTGCTTCAACATGATCGAAGCACGCCGCGGCGGTATAACCGCCGCGACACGCCGGCGCGGTTATACCGTCCACCACGCATGCGTGATCGGATGCGCTCCATGAGCAGTCCGCCCGCGCCAGAACGCCACGCCGCCGGACGCGATGCCAAGGCTCGCGTTCAGGCACCGTCGCGTCCGCGCTCGGAGTCCCGTCAGCGCACGGCCCTGGTAGCCGTCCGCCTCCTGCCGCAGGAACGCGACGTCCTCGCCGAGACGGCACGGTCACGTGGTATCACGCTGTCGGAACTCGTCCGGGCCAGTGCGATGCGGGCGGCCAGTGCGCCCACCGCCGAAGCCGAGGCCCGGTTACCGTACGTAAATGCGCCGACACCCGGGTACCGTTGTTGCCGAAATTGTCCTCCGTCTTCTCGATTATTGCGAGGTCACGACCTCTGCGTACGCGACGTGACCAGCAACTTCGAGGCCCATGGCCTGGTTGGGGCCAGTCCGGTCGGCAATGGCGCCAACGGCGGGCATTCCTTTCATGCCCCGGCTGGTGGGAGCAGGAACTGACAACGTGGTCCCGGTGAGGCTAGTTCGTCGCGCGTCTGATCTGGAACGTCCCGCACCGTGATGGAGGTACTCACAGCATCATTATGCTGCTAATGCTGCTGAAGTGCAAAAGCAGGGATTGCGGCCAGGCTGGCGACTCCGGCTCAACCGGATTGAATCCAACCACTGCTCAACCAGACGCCAGCCACTGCGGCGATCCGCCTTCATGCAATCCTGCCGCCCGCAAGACGCTGACCTGCCCATACCTGGACGAGTACGGGCGCGTCAGGCATGGCCGACGGTCATACAGGCCGCTCTCACAAGACACGAGACCCAGCCCACTGGACCGGGTCTGACCTGCGATTTTATGGTGGCAGGTGTTGGGTTCGAACCAACGTAGGCTGAGCCGACGGTTTTACAGACCGTTCCCTTTGGCCACTCGGGCAACCTGCCTCGTGCCGCCACGCTGGACGGCACAGTGAAGGATAGCGAACCTTGCGCCGCCACGTCGCCGGGGGAAGGGCGGCTGTCCCGCCGCCCGGTCCCTGCTGGCCCAGTAGCCTCGTGACGTCGCCAGCTACGGCGCACGGAAAGACGCGGAGGAGGAGCCACCCGTGGCCGAGTCATTCTTCGACATCGTCAGCAGGATCGATCGCCAGGAAGTGGACAACGCGCTGAATCAGACCGCCAAGGAGGTCAGCACCCGCTTCGACTTCCGCGGCGTGGGTGCCTCTATCTCCTGGTCCGGTGACAGCGTCGAGATCCGGGCCAACAGCGAGGAACGCGCCAAGGCCGTACTCGACGTCTTCAAGGAGAAACTGGTCCGGCGCGGGGTGTCGCTCAAGGTCCTGGACCCAGCCGACCCAAAGCCGTCGGGCAAGGAGTTCCGCCTCGGCGTCCGCCTCAAGGAAGGCATCTCACAGGACGACGCGAGGAAGATCTCCAAGCTCATCAGGGATGAGGGGCCGAAGGGCGTCCGGGCCCAGGTGCAGGGCGAGGAACTGCGAGTGTCATCGAAGAAGAAGGACGACCTGCAGGCCGTCATCGCGCTGGTGAAAGGCAACGACTTCGGCGTGGCCCTGCAGTTTGTCAACTTCCGTTAGAGATCAAACACGTGCTTTACGCAGCAAGCCGTGGCCACCACGCC
>Ga0070698_100009379_pt1 | contig 10497 bp, 11 predicted proteins | sample KBSK1502metaG_FD_65477 | JGI IMG/M metagenome (GOLD analysis project Ga0070698, IMG submission 65477) | Corn, switchgrass and miscanthus rhizosphere microbial communities from Kellogg Biological Station, Michigan, USA - KBS K1-50-2 metaG | ecosystem: Host-associated > Plants > Roots >... | reverse complement strand
CGCGGGGTTTGCGCGAGCACAGGGTTCGATAGGGCACCAGAGACGGCTCTGGTTAGTCAACGACGTTGGCGATTGGCCAGATTATCTCTGCGCCCGGGTGTGACGGTGCCCTTTGGTCCGCAAAGTGGAGGGGCGGTTGGGGGAGCTCGTGGAAGCGCAACCGGGCCTTACGTCAAATCCGCCCGTAGCGGGGGTCGCGAGATAGGCGTGGATCTGCGCAACGGCCGCCGCGCCTTCACCGACGCCGGCTGCCACGCGCTTGGTCGATCCTGACCGAACATCGCCGATGGCGAAAACACCGGGACTGCTTGTTTCCAACGCGCGATGCGACGACTGGCCGGTCAAAACGAAACCCTTGTCGTCGAGCGCGACACGATCGTCGAGCCATTGCGCGTTTGGATCGGCGCCGATGAACAGAAACATATACTGCGCGTCGATCTGCCATTTCTCCCCGCCCTCCGCGGGTGAGAGCAGAACATGCTCCAGATTGCCCTCCGGCGTGCCGAGCAAACCCGTCACCGCGGTAAGCGTGTGCAGTTCGACATTGGGCGTCGCCGCGATGCGGTCGATCAGGTAGCGCGACATTGAGGCTTCGAGGCCCGCCGAGCGGATCACGAGATAGATCTTTCGCGCAAAGGCGGAGAGGTAGCCAGCCGCCTGTCCGGCCGAGTTTCCTCCGCCGACCAGGACGATGTCTCGCCCTTCGCACAGATTGGCCTCGATCGGCGTCGCCCAATAGGAGATGCTCGTTCCTTCGAAGCGATCGAGATTCTCGATGTCCGGCCGCCGATAGCGCGCACCCGATGCGATCACCACCGTCCGTCCGTAGACGGTGACGCCATTGTCGAGCACGATCCGGTGCAGCGGTGGATTCGAGCAGTCGAGCTCGACGACTGAGACGGGGACAGCGAACTTGGCTCCGAACTTCTGCGCCTGGATGAAGGCGCGCGCGGTGAGAGCCTGGCCCGATATGCCGGTCGGGAAGCCGAGATAATTCTCGATGCGCGCGGAAGCTCCCGCCTGACCGCCGAATGACCGCGAGTCCAGCACGAGCACCGTAAGGCCCTCCGAAGCCGCATACACGGCCGCCGCCAACCCCGCCGGCCCCGCGCCAACGACGATCACGTCGAAGGTCGCACCCGGTTCGATCTGGGGCGTGATCCCCAATCCGACGCCGGCTTCTGCATCGCTGGGGCGCCGCAACACCGTTCCGTTCGGGCAGATGAGGATGGGAAGATCGTCCGGCTGCACGCCCAGGCGTTCGACAAGCTCTTTGCCCTCCGGATCGTCCACGTCGATGAGCGACAGGGGGTAGCTGTTGCGCGTCAGCAGGCCGCGAAGGCGCACCGTGTGGGGAGATCCAGCTGCGCCAACGAGGACGGAGCCGACATTCTCACCCTCCAGCAGCGCGGCGCGTCGCAGGATGAAGGCGCGCATCATCAGCTCGCCGATATCCGCGCTTCCGAGAAGAAGAGCGCGGAGATGGGGGAGATCGAACGGATAGGCAAGGCATCCCTCCGGGCCCGCGCGTACGACTGCGAGCGAGGCCTGCCCGCTCAGGTCGCTGACCTCTCCACTGAACTGGCCCGGCCCACCGGTCGCGAAGATGCTCTCCCGACCAAGTCCATCCCGGCGGCTGGCGACGATGCTCCCCTCGACAACCAGCCAGACGATCGTGTCCCGATCGCCGACATCGAGAAGCGTCTCTTCAGGCGCGAAGCTGCGCGCTGGACCGCTTGCGAAACGAAGAGCGAACTGGATCTGAGCCGGGTTCAGCGTCGGGACGATTTGAGCTTTGCGTTCTTCGAGCAGCATAGGGGGCGATCTCTCTGGCGTTGGCGTGCAGGGTCGGCAACGGGCAAGACGTCACTGGTGCAGGTGGGCCTCCCAGTCGGGAGGAACCCGGCCCTCTGGTCCCGGCGACGGCTGATCCTCGGGCCGCCATCGCGGTGCGACCAATCTCGGACCGCGGAATGCTTCCTCCGTGCGATGATTCCAGAACCACAGCTCGCTCGGCTCGAAGCTCGTCATGATGGCGTGCCCGGTCTCGTGGAAATGAGCGGACGCGTGCTGATTGGGCGAAGTGTCGCAGCAACCGATATGGCCACATTGCGCGCAGCGCCGTAGGTGCAGCCACCACCGCTCCGCAGCGAGGCATTCGACGCAGCCGGTTCCGCTCGGGACTGCGCTCGGGTCGATGTCTTCCATGGTGCCGGTCATGCTCTTCCTCAATTATTCGATCTCGTTGGAAGGCGCGGGTATTCCAAGGGGCTCACGACCAAAACTTCCGCAGCTGGTCGTTAAAAGACCGCCACCTCTCCTCGGGAAAAAAGATGCGGGCGCCTTGCAGCACGACTCGGGGCTTCGCCTCAGGAAGAGTGTTCTCCAGCCATTCGGACCACTTGACGTTGAAGTAAACGTCGTCGTCGCCCCAAACGATTAGTGCCGGCGCCTTGAGCGCACGCAGTCGCGCTTCTATGGAGACGGTGTGGGAATTATCGAACGCCAGTACGAACCGCTCCAAATCGCGCGTTCGCTGCTTAGTTCGAACGTGCGGCTGGAGATAGGTCTCGATGGTCACGTCTGTGACCTCGTTCGGCCGTTCGTAGGCCAACCCGAGAGCCTGAGGCGAGCGGTAAACATTTTTGTCCCGTAGCATCGCCGCGAGCGTCTCGGCCAATCCGCCTTTTCCGACCATTTCGATGAATGGCTGGAACGCCTCCGGCGGCCAATTGTCGTGTGTATCGCAATTCGTCAGCGTGATACTACGCACCCGCTGCGGATACAGCGCTGCGAAGATCTGGCAGATTCCACCGCCACTGTCGTTGCCGATCAGATCTACCTGGTCGATGTCCACCGCATCGACGAATTCTTTGAGCATGCGCGCATTTGCGGTGACCGACACGTCTTGATTCGCCTCGATCTCGGTACGACCATGAGCGAGCAGATCGGGCGCGATGCAGCGCCGCAAGTCGGAGAGGCCGTTCACCTGATGGCGCCATACCCAACTATTCAACAACACGCCGTGGACGAAAAGCGCGACAGGCCCACTGCCGCGCTCCACGTAACCGATACGACCAGACGCCGTTTCGGTTGCTCGAACACCCTTGAAAAACTCGGCGGGGCTTCGGACGAGACTATGACTCGGGGAGGATGTCACACTAGCTCCTATGGGGTGGGTCTGCGCACACGCGGCTAATCGCGTTTTGCACCGTTGCGCCGCGAGTGACAGATCTTGTTGACGAAACGGGCAGAGGGAGCAGGCAATGCCTGCGCCACCAGCGCAGCAACGCGACTCAACCGTCGACGAATTTCATGGTTCCGAGATAATCCATCTTCCCGACATCTACGCCGTTGTGTCGAAGAATCGCGTATGCGGTCGTGATGTGGAAAAACACGTTAGGTATCGTGACTTGGAGCAAATAGTCGATACCTTCGATGACTTTGCCGGGCGCCCAGGAAAGCCTCACCTTTTTCTTGCTCGCCTGCGCGTATTGCTCTCTTCTGATGCTCTCGACGAAGGCAAGCGTCTTTCGAATACGCTCGCGCAGCTCGTCGATAGTCTTCTCGTTGTCCTCGTGCTTTGGCGGCGTCTGGCCGGACAGCCATCCGGCTGCACCCTTTACGTAGTCGCACGCGCTTTGAACCTGATAGATAAAGTGGTGCTGGTCGGGTGCGAGGCGGCTCATTAGCAGAACGTCAACGTCGAACTCTTTCGCTGCTGCATACTGCTCCGCCTTGTTAAGGCATACTTGCAGGTTTCCCAACGACTGCGCGCATTGTTCGACTATTTCATAAACCATTATCATCCCTCAGAATCATTGGAGCGACGCGCGAGTGTGTCCGCTCGATCTTGGAGCTCGGCCTTCAACGAAGGGCCTTTAACGCGTCCTCTCTTAGAGCGTCCATTGCGCTGATGTAAGGAATCGGGCCGTAGCTGATGCGCGCAACGCCTAGTGCGATCAGGCGCTCCACCGGCGGTACGCCGTTCATCACCATTACGTTGACAGGCAACTGTGCGGCTTCGCAGATGCGGCCGATGTGCGCTTCGGCTTCCAAGCCGGGGATGAAAAAACCCGATGCTCCTGCGTCGGCGTACGCCTTCGCTCTGTCCAGAGCCTCACTGATCGCCTGCGCTGGATCGGGTGCGTGACCCAGAAAAAGGTCGGTCCGGGTATTGATGAAGAAGGCGATGCCTCTTCTCTCTGCGGCGGCTCGAATCGTGGCGATGCGACGCGCCTGATGGTCGATCGCGTACAGTCCCTCACCCTTGACGACTCGGTCCTCGAAGTTGATTCCAACGGCGCCCAGGTCGAAAAGCCGAGAGATATTCGTAGCGAGACCGCCCTCGTCTTCCGCGTAACCACCTTCGAAGTCGATCGACACGGGAGCGTCTATTGTCGACACGATCCGTGCGACGATCTTCTCAGTTAGGTCTCTTGGGATATTCTCGCCATCCCGATACCCTTGCGCTTCGGCGACAGCCCAGCTGCTGGTTGCGATCGCCTTTGCGCCGGCGTCTAGGATTGACTGGGCGCTACCAGCATCCCATGCGTTGTAGAGCATCAAGGGCGATCCCTTGATGTGGAGCTGTGCGAAGCGTGCAGCCTTTTCGGCGTAGTTCATTTCTATGTCCCCTTCTGGTCACGCGCCTAGTTCACGTTTTGCTTTGCGCGAGCGCGATAGTCGTTAAGACTCGTCTGGTCTCCTCGAGCGCTGTGCGATGTGTGCGATGTCGGCATTTTTCGCATGACGGCGTGACGAACAAACGACATCGTTGTTGACAGAAGGCAGAAGGGAAGAATCTGCCTGGTGCTGGATCTCATCATCGGGACTCGGATAGCTCGAATGTGAGAGAGTCTGGACTTAGCGCTGTCAAGATGTCGATGCCATCGAAGATCTCGCCAGGCGCATGTGCTCCCGTATGGCTGAAACTTCCATCAAGCAGGCGTGCGACTACCTCGCACGCTAGAGGCGCCGTGATGGCGTACGCGTCCACTCCCCTCGCAGTGGCGCGCCGCGACTCGAGCCCACGTGTTACCAATGCCTCGACCACAAAGCGTTGCGCTGAGCGACCTGCCTTATCGACCGCTTTCGGAGTGGGTGTCAACGGATCGCTGACATGGCCAAGAGCGATTTCGCTTAGATAGGTTCGGAGATCAGATGTTCGTACATGTCGAAGAATCAGGAGCCTCTCGGTAAACGAGAATTCGACCACAGGCTGCTGCCCGAGGGGCTTTCCGAAATCCCAAACCTTCGCGCGACGAGGCTGGGATGGGGCACCCGACGCATCTGTCTCCTGCAGATCGGAAAGCCTTGCGATCGTCTTTCGCGTTCCGAGCGTTGGGTGCCAGCTATCGAGGCCAATCGCGAGCTCGACCGTCTCTGCGGACTCCCAATCATCGAGCGCAGCAGTAGTTAGGAGATCCCCGAGAGCGCCGTAGAAGCCCACGGAAGGCACTACGGCAACCCCCCTCTGGCGGGCAGCCGTATCGAAGTTCTTGAGCGTCCACCGGGCGCTCGGTTCTTCCGCGGTGACGTCCACGTAGTGGATTCCCGCGCGCAGCGCCGCTGCGGCTACATCGTGTGCGGAATCGATGAACGGCCCAGCGCAGTTGATGAGCGCGTTAGCGCCTTCCAATGCGGAATCGAGCGACTCCGGATCGTTCAACTTGGCGCGCCGACGAACAACTTCGCCAGAAAAACTTGCCTTCGCGAGAGCCTCCGAATCTCGGGCGACCGCGATGGGCTTCATTTTGCGGCGCAGTAGCTCCTCGACGACGAAGCGAGCGGTGTGCCCTGTCGCACCGACGACTGCCACGACGGGCATGGATTCGGGCATCGCGTGTCCCCTCGTGCTCTATAGCGCTACAGACCTGTACGCTACAGACCGGTATGTTTCCACAGGGACCCCTGTCGTGTCAAGAGCGCTGCTGCTAAAAAGGATCGACGCGATGACTCCCGCGAGGGTTGACCCGCCCGCCACACCCGCGGGCATGGACGTGCGAGACAAGATTCTCGAGACGGCGTCGGACTTGTTCTATAAGCACGGCGTCCGAGCGGTCGGCGTCGACCTCGTCGTCGAGAAGGCTGGCGTAGCGAAGACGAGCCTCTATCGTCACTTCGGTACAAAGGACGACCTGGTCGCAGCTTTTCTGGAGCGGGCGGACGACGAGTTCTGGGATCAGTGGAACCACGTCTCCTCACAGCACCAAGACGACGCCCAGGCGGAGCTCGATGCTCATCTTGGATGGATTGGCGAACGAGTTGGCGAACTCGGCTATCGCGGCTGCCCGCAGATCAATGTGGCCGCGGAGTTTCCTGAACTAGACCATCCGGCACGGAAGGTCGCCGCCGCTCACAAGCGCGAGATGCGAAGACGCTTGACGACCATCGCGCAAGGGCTGAATGCTACCTCACCCGATGAACTTGGCGGTCAGCTCACAGTGCTCATCAACGGCGCGTTCGTTAGCACACACATCTTCGAGCCCGGAGAGTCCACACGGCTGCTGCGGCGTGCAGCGAGCGCTTTAGTCTCAGCGAGCCGTCACAGCACGCCTAGCCGCTTATCGGAGACTTCTGGCAAACGGAGCCGCAAAAACCGTGGAAAGAGACCGCGGCGAAGGCCGTAGGTCGTTGCGCACTCGATTCGAGCCCGAGACGCAGAGCCGCCGACGGAAATTGGACGCTGCTTTTCGGACGCGGCAAGAACATGGCTGACGAGCAGTCCAGGGAGGTTGCCCACCGGCAAGTCCAAGACCGGCGTGCCCCCGGCAAGCGGGAGACAGAGGCCGGCACGACTTCCTTCCCAGGTGATTGCTCCTTGGGAGCACTAACGCGAGGGGGAGCGGATCGCAGACCGCTGGCTCCGTTTGGACGCCATCAATTCCGCCGCCTCACGCATGGCGGCGTCCCTCGCGTGGGCGTAGTGGCGCAGGGTCGTGGTGCCGTCCTTGTGCCCGTGGTGCTGCTGCACGACGTGGACCGGGACGCCGCTCTCGAGCATGTCTGTCACCGACGAGTGCCGAAGGCCGTGAACGCCGATGCGGGAGTCGATTCCGGCTGTCTGTTCTCTTTATCCGTCCGAGCTGATTCTCTTCAGCTTTCGCTTATCCGCGTAGGGTAGACCCAAAGCGCATTTCGATTCAGTCTTACTTCGCGGCCGGCACAGGAACAGAATCGAGTCGCGATGTGGACCGCCGCGGCTCTCGCGCTCTCGATCCTCCGGAGCGTCCTGGCTCTGTTCCGGAGCCGCCGGAATCAGGCGCTCGTCGAGCTCGCGCTCCGCCAGCAGCTCGAGATCTACGCACGACGTCATCACCGGCCTCGGCTCTCGCCCCTGGATCGCGCCTTCTGGGTCGCACTCGTCCGGTTCTGGCCAAGGTGGAAGAAGGCACTGGTCATCGTAAAGCCCGACACCGTCGTCCGCTGGCATCGCGAAGGCTTCCGACTCTATTGGCGGTCGATCTCGGTACCGGGACCTGGACGACCGCGACTGTCGCAGGAAACGAGAGACTTGATCCTGCGACTGGCCACCGAGAACGGCTGGCGCGTACGGAAGATCCAGGGTGAGCTGTCCAAAATTGGGATGGACGTGAGCCTCTCGACGATCTCGCGGTATCTGCCGAAGGTCAAACCGGATCCCGAGTCGCAACAGCGCTGGATGACGTTCCTTCGAAATCACCGAGACGTGATCGCGGGAATGGACTTCTTCGTCGTGCCCACGGTCCGATTTCGGCTTCTCTACGTCTGGTTCGCGCTCGATCACGGGAGACGACAGGTTCTGGCCTTCAATGTCACCTCGAATCCAACGGCCCAATGGGTGAGCCAACGGCTGCGAGAAGCCTTCTCCGGCGAATCGCTCCATCGATTCCTGATTTACGACAACGATGCAATCTTCTGCTCAGCGATCACCCAATCTATAGAGAGCCTCGGTCTCCATCCCCAGCGGACGGCACTCCAGAGTCCCTGGCAGAACGGGACAGCGGAGCGGTTCGTCGGCACGGTTCGTCGAGAGCTTCTCGATCATGTGGTGGTGCTCAGTGAGGATCATCTGCGGCGCCTGCTGCGGGAGTACGTCGAGTACTACAACGCGGAGCGTGTCCACAGCTCGATCGCCGACGCCCCGCAAGGCCGGGCTTGCGAAGCGAAGCCTTCGGCTTCTTCGCACGTCAAGCGGCTACCGAGGGTGGGCGGTCTTCACGGTCGATATGCCTGGCGCGAAGCTGCTTGACGGATGAATAATGAGAACGGACAGCGGTTCTAGGGGAAATTCTCGATGGCGTGGCCTCTTTGGCGCCCTTCGGAAAGTTCGGGCCCGGGCGCGCTCATTTCGTGTCGTAATGGACGGAATCGATCCTGAGCGTCTCTACGCCGCGCGGCGTGCGTAGTTGGACGACCTCGCCGACCGAACGCCCCAGCAACGCGCGCGCCAGCGGCGACACGAAAGCGATCTTCCCGCGCGCGGCATCCGCCTCGTCGACTCCGACGATCGAATACTTCCGCAGGCCCACTTCGCTCCGGACCGCAACCGTGGCTCCGAAGCGAATCTCGTCGAAGGACCCCTCGCCGGCGGAACGACGAGCTCGGCGGTCACGATCCGGCGCTCGAGCTCCCCTCTTCGTGCGGTGAGCCCCGCCAATGCCTGGGTACGAGCCATGTCCTCGAGATCCCGCCCCGCCCACTCTTGCTCTGCGCCGAGCTTCGCGAGCTCCTCGCGCAGTTGAGCCAGCCCATTCGCGGTGACGTAATTGGGAACGCCTTCGGGCAGCGGGGCTCGAGGCGGAACGATCACCGGAAGCCCCGCTTCCTCCTCGCGCGTGAAGGCTTTGCTCACGACGACAGGATGACACGAAGTCACGGCCGGATGGATGGGCCTATCCCACGGGCTCGATCTTTCTTCCCGCTTGTACCGTAGCCTCTTGACCGTCCGTCGCCGGGAAGGAGCCATCGTTGGCTGACGTTAGCAGCTGGACGCGCACGCTCAAGCCGGAATGGCATCGCGTCTTCGCCTGGATCGAGCGGACGCTAGGCGGTAGGATCGTCCGCTACGAGCGGCGCGCCCGCTGGCGTCCGGCGTTCGACCTCGACGTCGAGCGCAGAGGTTCGGTGCTGGCCGTCCATTTTCGCGGCGAGCGCAATCCGGGGCAGAAGGTCTACGGCCTGCGGCCGGAGTACGAGATCCTTCGCGTGCTCGAGCAGCAAGGGATCCCCGTCCCGCCGATCCACGGCTTCTGCGAAGCGCCCGCCGGCATCCTCATGTCGCGAATGCCGGGCCGTCCCAACCTCGCGACGGTGGAGGCTCCGACCGAGCGGGAGCGGATCTTCGACGAGTTCATCGACGAGCTGGTGCGCCTCCACGCGCTCGACCCGGACTTGTTCCGCGCGGTGGGGATCGACGTGCCGACAGGCGGCTACTCCCTCGCGTGGGACGACTTCGCCTACTGGCTGGAGGTCTACCGCGCGCTGAAGACACAGCCCGAGCCGGCGATCGAGCTCGTCATGGCGTGGATGCATCGAAACGCCCCGGAGCCGAGCGGAGAGACCGTGTTCCTGCAGGGCGACGCGGGGCAGTTCATCTTCGATGGAGGCCATCTCACCTCGCTGCTCGACTTCGAGGTGGGACATCTGGGCGATCCCGCCCATGACCTCGCCGCGCTCTACATCCGCGACACCTCCGAGCCGCTCGGTGGCGTCGACCGCGCCGTGAAGCGCTACTGCGCGCGCTCCGGCCGGCTCTTCAGCCAGGAGCTGCTCTCCTTCCTGATGCTCCAGTTCTGCATGACAACGCCGATGCCCGTCGGGCCGATGCTGCGAAGAACGTGGCCGCTGCAGGAGCCGATGCAGTACCTCAGCTGGCATCAGTGCTACATGCGTCTGTCGCTGGAGATCGTGGCGCACCAGAGCGGAATCGAGCTGGTCCGCGCGGACCTGCCCGAGCCCGCCGAAACCCTCGCGAGCGGCGGCCATCGCGCCCTGCACGCGCTGCTCACCCAGGGACTGGGCGTGGCGGAGAACGCGCAGACCTATCCATTTCAGGTCGCGCTCCGCCTCGCTCGTTATTTGGAGCGAGCGAGCGAGTACGGCCCTGCGTTGGAGGCGGACGACCTCCGGGACTGCGAGCAGCTGTTGGGAAGGGAGTTCCCGAGGTGGAGGCAGGCGGAGGCCGCGCTGGAAACGCGCGCGCTCGAGAGCGGCGGAACCGACGCGGAGCTGCTGGTGCTCCTCCATCGACACCACTGTCGGCAGGAGTTCATCGCAGCGCCGCTCATGAACGAGCTGCGCGACGCGACGCTGCAGTTCCCAAATCCATAGTCCGTGGCGCGTACTGGATGGGATGGTTTCTCACGAAACAAAAAGAAGGCCCGGGTTGCCTTCCCGCAACCCGGGCCCGTGCGTATCGCCTGAACGCACTCGTCAGTTAGTGGCGATCCCAGTCGTAGCCGCGTCCGTCGTGCCAGCCGCCGTCGCGCCCACCGCGCCCGTGGCGATCGTCAC
>Ga0070698_100009376_pt1 | contig 10498 bp, 9 predicted proteins | sample KBSK1502metaG_FD_65477 | JGI IMG/M metagenome (GOLD analysis project Ga0070698, IMG submission 65477) | Corn, switchgrass and miscanthus rhizosphere microbial communities from Kellogg Biological Station, Michigan, USA - KBS K1-50-2 metaG | ecosystem: Host-associated > Plants > Roots >... | reverse complement strand
GTGGTCGACGACATCGTCGACGTGGACCAGGTGGAGAACCTGGGCGGCGGCCTGGTCACGCCCGGGCTGATCGACGCCCACACCCACCCGGTGTACGCGGGCAACCGCTGGGCGGAGCTCGCCATGCGGTCCAACGGCTCCTCGCCCGCCGAGATCGCCGCCGCGGGCGGCGGCGTCGCGTCCACCGTCACCGTGACCCGCGGCACCGACCCCTGGACGCTGTGCAACGGCGTGCGCGCCCGGCTGGGCCGCTGGCTGCGGTCCGGCACGACGACCCTCGAGGCCAAGACCGGATACCACTTGACCAGGGACGGCGAGCTGGCCGACGTGCGGATGCTGCGCGGGCTCGAGGGCGAGCAGGGCATGCCGCGGGTACACGTTACGTTCATGGCGGCCCACGCGGTGCCGCCGGAGTTCTTCGGCCGCCGCCACGACTACATCGACGCGGTCAGCTCCTGGTGCGCGGACGCGGCCGCTATCGGCGCGGACAGCGTCGACGTGTACTGCGAGGAGGGCCGGTTCTCCGAGGACGAGGCGCGCTGGATCCTCAACGCGGGCCGGCGCTCGGGCCTGCTGCCGCGGCTGCACGCCTGCGGGGACTCCCGCACCGGCGCGGCCCGGCTGGCCGCCGAGCTCGGCTGCGCGTCGGCCGACATACTGCACGAGGCCACCGAGGAGGACGTCGCGGCGCTGGCCCAGGTCGGCGTGGCCGCCGTGGTCTGCCCCAGCCCGGCCCTGCAGACCAGTGCCCGGCCGCCAGTACGCGACCTGCTGGACAAGGGCGTCGCGGTCGCGCTCGGCACCGACCACGCCCCGGGCGTCACCGGCATCACCTCGATGTCACTGGTCATCTCGCTGGCCGTGGCCTACTTCGGGATGAGCGTCGAGGAAGCCCTGCGGGCCGCCACCATCGGCGGCGCGCACGCGCTGCGCGCTCCCGACCGCGGCGCGATGGTCCGCGGCAGGCTCGCCGATATGGTCCTGTGGGACGCCGACCACGAGGGCGCCTTCGTCTGGTCCTACGGCCTGACCCCGCGCCGCGTCTGGCTCGGCGGCGAGCCGATCTCGGCCAGCTAATCCCCGCCAGCCAGCAAATCCGGCGCCGGTTCGGCAGTCGGGCCTCATGCGTGGCATGCTGCGGTCATGGCTGCGCGCACCGCGGTTAACCCGCCCGCCACGGAGGTCGTCCCCGTCACGCTCGTCGTCGGCGAGGAGGAGTTCCTCGTCGACCGCGCCGTCCGTGAGCTGATCGCCGCCGCCCGCGACGTCGCCCCCGGCGGCGACGTCCACGACCTCGACGCGTCCGAACTCGCCCCGGGGGAGCTTGATTCGCTCACCTCGCCCTCGCTGTTCGGCGGCGGCTGCGTGCTGGCGGTCCGTTCGGCCCAGAACGCGGGCAAGGAGGTCGCGGCCGAGCTGGCGAGGTACGCGCGGAACCCGGCGCCCGACGTCGTCCTCGTCCTGGCCCATGCGGGCGGGGCCAAGGGCAGGGAGCTAGTGGCCGCCGCCAAGGCGGCCGGGGCCCGGATGATCGAATGCCCGAAGGTCACCAGGTTCGCCGAGCGGCTCGACTTCATCAGGACGGAGTTCCGCCGCGCGGGCCGGCGGGCGGACGACAGCGCGGCGCGGGCGCTGCTCGACGCGGTGGGTTCGGACCTGCGCGAGCTCGCGGCCGCCTGCGACCAGCTCGCCGCCGACACCGACGGCCCCATCGACGAGGCGGTCGTGGCCAGGTACTACCGGGGCCGGGCCGAGGCGACGGGGTTCACCGTCGCCGACCGCGCGGTCGAGGGGCACCTCGCGCAGGCGCTCGAGCAGCTGCGCTGGGCGCTGGCCACGGGCGTGTCACCGGTGCTGATCTGCAGCGCGCTCGCCCAGGGCGTCCGGCTGCTCGGCCGGGTAGGGGCGGCGTCGCGGGGTGCCGGCAGCGCCGCGCTCGCCGCCGAGGTCGGCGCCCCGCCGTGGAAGATCGACCGGGTCCGGCAGCAGTTGCGCGGCTGGCACCCGAACGGCGTCGCCCGCGCGCTGCACGCGGTCGCCGAGGCGGACGCGCAGGTCAAGGGCGAAGCGGCCAGCGCGGCCTACGCGCTGGAACGGGCGGTGCGCCGGATCGTTGCCAGCCGGGCCGGTGACGACCTTAACTAGCCGGCGACGGCCTGACTGAGCCTGCGACGACTTGGCTGAGCCAAGATCGTTCGTCAGTTCTGTCGCTATGACAACCAAAACTGACGAACGATCTTCAGGCGAGAACGACCTAGCTGGCCTGGAGTTCGGCGTAGCGCTTGGCGATCGCGGACTTGCGGTTCGCCGCCTGGTTCTTGTGGATGACGCCCTTGCCGGCCGCCTTGTCCAATTGCCGGCAGGCAGCGCGCAGCGCGGTGCCGGCTTCGTCGAGGTTCCCCGCGTCCGCGGCTTCGCGGAACTTGCGCACGGAGGTGCGCAGCGACGACTTCGCGGCTTTGTTCCGCTGGTGCGCTTTTTCGTTCTGTTTATTGCGCTTGATCTGAGACTTTATATTCGCCACGCGTGGGAGTCCTTCAAGGTTGTCTGTGGGGTGACGCGACGAAGAAGCTTATCCGAGCCGGACCCCCCACTTCAAACCAGCAGGGCTCGAACCAGCAGAGCTCGAGCCAGCAGGGCTCGAACCAGCCGGCTCAAACCAGCGACTGCGGCAAGGGCACTGGGCCGGACATGGGATCATGGATCACTCAGGCCGCTAGCCGGCGAGTAACCCGAACGGATGCGCGTGTCATCACCTAGCCCCACCAGCCAGCCGGTCCAGAAGAACCGGCCGAGCCAGGACGCCCGCCCGGCGCCTGCACACACCGATCAGGCCGTGATCAGGAACTTCTGCGTCATCGCTCACATCGATCACGGCAAGTCGACGCTGGCCGACCGGATGCTGCAGCTCACCGGCGTGGTAGAAGGCCGCCAGATGCGGGCGCAGTACCTGGACCGGATGGACATCGAGCGTGAGCGCGGCATCACGATCAAGAGCCAGGCGGTCCGGCTCCCGTGGCAGGGCGAGGACTCCAGGCAGTACGTGCTCAACCTCATCGACACCCCGGGCCACGTCGACTTCAGCTACGAGGTCTCCCGCAGCCTGGCCGCCTGCGAGGGCGCCGTGCTGCTCGTCGACGCTGCTCAGGGCATCGAGGCGCAGACGCTGGCCAACCTGTACCTGGCGCTCGACGCCGACCTCAAGATCATTCCGGTGCTGAACAAGATCGACCTGCCGGCCGCCCAGCCCGACCGCTACGCCGCCGAACTCGCCGGGATCATCGGCTGCGACCCCAGCGAGGTCCTCCGGGTAAGCGCCAAGACCGGGGAGGGTGTCGAGCACCTGCTGCATGAGATCGTCCGGCTCATCCCGGCCCCCGGCGGAAACCCGGACGCGCCGGCGCGGGCGCTCATCTTCGACTCGATCTACGACACCTACCGCGGCGTGGTTACCTACGTCCGGGTGATGGACGGCAGGCTCTCCAAACGCGAGCGCAGCCTGATGATGTCTACCGGAGCGGCGCACGAGACGCTCGAGGTGGGAGTGATCTCGCCGGAACCCATCCCGAGCGAGGGCCTGGCCGCGGGCGAGGTCGGATACATGATCACCGGGGTCAAGGACGTCCGGCAGGCCCGGGTCGGCGACACCGTGACCAGTTCCGCCCACCCGGCCAAGGAGGCACTGGCGGGCTACTCGACCCCCAAGCCGATGGTCTTCTCCGGCCTGTACCCGGTGGACGGCGACGACTACCCGGACCTGCGTGACGCGCTGGACAAGCTGCGGCTGAACGACGCCGCGCTGCTGTACGAGCCGGAGACGAGCGATGCGCTCGGGTTCGGCTTCCGCTGCGGTTTCCTCGGCCTGCTGCACATGGAGATCGTCCGCGAGCGCCTGGAGCGCGAATTCGACCTGTCCCTGATCTCCACCTCGCCGAACGCCGTCTACCGCGTCGTCATGGACACCGGCCAGGAGCTCCGGGTGACCAACCCGAGCGACTTCCCTGGCGGCTCGGAGCCGGGGAAGGGCAAGGTGGATCGCGTCTACGAGCCGGTGGTGCGCGCCACGGTGATCTCCCCGGCCGAGTACATCGGCACGATCATGGAGCTGTGCCAGAGCCGGCGCGGTTCCCTGATCGGCATGGACTACCTGTCCTCTGACCGGGTGGAGATCCGGTACACGCTCCCGCTCGCCGAGATCATCTTCGACTTTTTCGACCAGCTCAAGTCGCGCACCAGGGGCTACGCGTCGCTGGACTACGAGCCCGACGGCGAGCAGCAGGCCGACCTGGTCAAGGTCGACATCCTGCTGCAGGGCCAGCCGGTGGACGCGTTCAGCCAGATCGTGCACGCGGACAACGCCCGCGAGTACGGCCTGGCCATGACCGCGAAGCTCAAGGAGCTGATCCCGCGGCAGCAGTTCGAGGTGCCGATCCAGGCGGCCGTCGGCGCGCGCATCATCGCCCGCGAGAACATCCGCGCGCTGCGCAAGGACGTGCTGGCCAAGTGCTACGGCGGCGACATCACGCGCAAGCGCAAGCTGCTGGAGCGGCAGAAGGAAGGCAAGAAGCGGATGAAGACCATCGGCCGCGTGGACGTGCCGCAGGAGGCGTTCGTGGCGGCCCTGTCCACCCAGCCGGGCGACAGGAAGACCCGTTAGACGATCATTATCAGGGCCGAACGGGCCGAGGCGCGTGCCCCTACGCCCGGCCCGCGCTCGTGATGAACGGTGCCAGTTGCGCGTGCTGGAAGGGCTGGAGCGGCCCCTGCGGGGGCGGCCCCTGCTGGAACGAACCTTGCTGGAACGAGCCTTGCTGGAACGGCAGCGGCTGGGCATGCGCGGTGGCGATGGCGGTGACCAGCGCGGCCAGCGTGAATATCACCAGTGCGGTGATGACCAGCGCCGCGGCGGAATGCCAGCTGGTGTCCGGCTCGGCGCTGGGCGGCACGGCGAGACCCGCCTGTGGGTAAGGCAGGCCGCCCGGGTAGGGGAGCGGCCCGGCCGGCAGGTCGGCGATCAGCGCCCAGAGGTCGCCGTACGTACGGGCCGCGTAGGCCCGCGTCATCCGGTCGTCGAGTTCGTCCTGGGTGAGCCGTCCCTCGGTGAACGCCGCCCGGAGTACCCCGACGGCACGCTCACGGTCAGCGTTGCCCGCCAGCCAGGCCGGGTTAACCCCGGTGAACCCGCTGCCTGCGGGCACAGCGGGGAGAGGCGGAAATGCCTGACCTGGACCGTATGCCACTTGAGCCTCCCGCGGACGCCTCTTAAGAGTGTAGACGTGCGAGGGTCGCCAGGAGTGCCAATGGCGCGTTCGGCGTTCCTCGCGGTCACGAACTGAGCGCGGTGCCGAGGTTGTTGTAGGCCTGGTTGATCTGGTCGACCGACTGCTGCAGGCCGGACGCCTGTGCTTCGCTGACGTACTGGCTGGCCGAGGTCGCGGTGCCCAGCCTGGCGAAAATCGCTGCGGTGTTCGACACCGAGGTGGCCAGCGCGGCGTTGGCCGCGGCCGCCCGCGACGGCATCGCGATCCCGTGCAGCTGCCCGGCGAACGTGTTGAGCGTGCCGGCCACCTTGCGGTCGAGGGCCTCCACGCAGTTCAGCTTGCCCTTGCACGCCTGCACGTTGGTCGAGTAGTTGTCGAGCGCGTTGCGCACCGGGGCGATGTCCGTCACAACCTGCTCCGCCGCGGCTAGGGCGCTGACGCTGTTGCTGACGAAAGCTGCCTGGACCGCGCCGTTGACGGCGCCGAGCACCACGCCCAGCACGATGAACAGAACCACGAGCTTGCGCGCCGCCGCGGACAGCACGAGCCGCCAGGAGAGCCCGTCCGCCGGTTCCGCGGCCGGTGCACCGTAGCCGGCCTGGGCGTATCCCGGCTGGGCGCCGTATCCCGGCTGGGCGGCATACTCCGGCTGGGCCTGGTACCCCTGGTCCGCGCCGTAGCCAGGCTGAGCTCCGTAGCCAGGCTGAGCGCCGTAGCCCTGCGGGTCACCGTAAGCCTGCGGATCGCCGTAGCCAGGCTGGGGTCCGTACCCGGGCTGCGCCGCGTAGCCCGGGGCGGACGGAGCCGCCGGGGACCAGGTCCCGAGCGCCGGCGGATCGCCGAACAGCCCTCCGGGGTACGCGCTGGTCAGCATCACCGCGAAGCCGAGCGTCCTGACCTGGTAGCGCAGCACGGCCGCCAGGGCCTGGTAGATGGCGTCCGGCATCTGCCCGGTGACCAGCACGATCAGCCAGGTCACGATCATGAAGATGGTGAGCGCGCCGTAGGTGACGACGCCCTGGACGATCCAGCAGGGGATCAGCAGGAAAAACCGGAACAGGACGGCCAGCCGGTTCAGCCGGCCTGGTGTCACCGCCAGCCGGACCGGATAGTCCGCGTCGTCCAGCGTGAACGGCGGGTACACGTCGGTGAGCAGGTAGTTGTAGGCGTACACCCGGCTCAGCCAGCGCAGGTAACCGGTGAGGAAGTCGGCCGCGAAGGCGGGCAGCCGCCCGGTGAACAGGGAGCCGAACCAGCCGATGATCGTGATCACGATGGCCGCGATCCCGAGCAGCCACAGGACGATCAGCTGCGGGATGGCCATGAAGATGCGGAACGCCACGGTCAGCCGGGCCTGCGGGGCCGGACCCGCGAACGCGACGAGTACCGGCGCGGGCGTCGACTGCTCGGTGGCCGGCCTAGTGGCGCCAGCGGCGTAGTACGCGGACATTATCCCTTTTCCCCTGTTCCTCGCGGTCCCCCTGCGGGCGCGACCGATCATATCGGCCCGATGGCGACCGCCCGGGGCTAAACGCGTTAGCGGTCGCGCGTATGCGAAGACGTTACCGGACCGGCCAGGAACTAGCCGCGTGGTTATAACCGCAGTTCAGAACGCAATCCTGGGCGATCTAGCCGCCGGGGCCTGGGCCGCCCGTAGCCGAGATCACGGCACCCACGATGGACAAGACGATGAGGATGCCCCAGAAGATAACCGCCATGTAACCAAGCACCAGGCCGCTTGTCGCCAGACCGTCGCCGCGCTGCCCGGTCTGCCGCATCTCCCGCTTGGCCATGTGGCCGCAGATGATCGCCGGGATGGCGGTCAGGCCCATGGTGAAGAACTCGGCCACGCCCAGCACCAGCGATGCCCGGGCCAGCGAGTTGGTGGTGACCGGCGGCTGGTACACCTGCACCGGGAAAACCGTGGGAATGGCCCCCGCGGGCAGGTCGGCGGTGAGCGCGGTCAGCTCACCGTAAGTCCGTGCGGCGTAGGCCCGGTTCATCCGGTCGTTGTACTCGTCCTGGCTGAGACGGCCTTCAGCGAAGCCGGCCTTCAGCACGTCGACCGCGCGTTCCCGGTCCGCCGAGGCCGCACGCATGGCCGGGCCCATCCGGGCCTGCATCTGGTAACCGCCCGCCGCGACAGGGTAACCGCCCGGCGGAACAGGGTAACCGCCCGGCGGAACAGGGTAACCGCCCGGCGGAACAGGGTAACCGCCCGGCGGAACAGGGTAACCGCCCGGCGGTACCTGGTAACCCCCAGGCGGCACCGGGTAGCCCGGCGGGAAATATGGCGTGGCTGACGGGACGTACGGCGTCGCGGGCGGCACGTACGGCGCGCCGGGCGGACCGTACGGCGTGGCAGGCGGGACGTATGGCGTCGTCGGCGGAACCTGGGCGGCGGTCGGCGGGCCGTCGTCGGCAGGAGCCGACTCGGCGGGGGTGGCCTGCCAGTTGTCCCTGGGGTACTGGGCCGGCCATTCCGACTCGTTATCTGCCAACGGTGCCTCCCGTAGACGGGACCCTAGTGCCACGTCCCTGCCGGAAACGCGGCTCTTTCAGTCTAAGCGCGCGAATCGCCAATCTGCTTCCCGTGCCCCCCTCCGGTCCTTACCGGGTACCGTGACGGCATGCCTGGCGCCCTCCCCGACGGCGAGCCGGTCCCCGCCGCGGGGACGCTGCCCGATAGCGCGCTGGCCGGGCTGGGAGGGCGGCCGTTCGGCCTCTACGTCCACGTGCCGTTCTGCGCCACCCGGTGCGGCTACTGCGATTTCAACACCTACACCGCCGCCGAACTCGGTGCCGGGCCCGCCGCGACCTCACCCGGCAGCTACCCTGACCTGGCCATCGCCGAGATCAGGTTCGCCCGCCGGGTCCTGGCCGGTGATGGGCCCGGTGATGGGCCCGGTGATGGGCAGGGCGCGGACCTCCCGGTCAGCACGGTGTTCTTCGGCGGCGGGACGCCCACGCTGCTGCCGCCGTCCGCGCTGGGTGCCATCTTGCGGGCCATCGACGCCGAGTTCGGCCTGGCACCCGGGGCCGAGGTGACCACCGAGGCGAACCCGGAGAGCGTCGACGAAGCCAGCCTGAGCGAGCTGCGCGAGCAGGGGCTGACCCGGGTTTCGTTCGGGATGCAGAGCGCGGTGCCCGCGGTGCTCGCCGTGCTCGACCGGGTGCACCGGCCCGGGCGCCCGGCGCAGTGTGCCGCGTGGGCCCGCGCGGCCGGGTTCGAGCATGTCAGCCTGGACCTGATCTACGGCACGCCGGGAGAGTCTGACGCGGACTGGCGGCGCTCGCTGGACGCGGCCGTGGCCGCCGGGCCCGACCACGTGTCCGCGTACGCGCTCACCGTGGAGACCGGCACGCGGCTGGCGGCGCTGGTCCGCCGCGGCGAGCTCACAGCCCCGGACGACGACGTGCTCGCCGACCGCTACCTGGCCGCGGACGAGATCCTCAGCGCGGCAGGCTACGGCTGGTACGAGATCTCCAACTGGGCGGCTTCCCAGTCCTCAGGCACGGGGCCGTCGCGGTGCGCGCACAACATGCTGTACTGGACCGGCGGTGACTGGTGGGGGATCGGGCCCGGGGCGCACAGCCACGTCGGCGGGACGCGGTGGTGGAACGTGCGGCACCCGGCCGCCTACGGCGCGCGGATGGCGGCCGGGACCAGCCCCGGCCAGGCCAGGGAGGTCCTGTCCGCGGCCGAACGGCAGCTGGAGCGCGTGATGCTGCTCATCCGCCTCGCCGACGGCTGCCCGGTCGCGGTGCTCGGCCCGGCCGGCCAGGCGAACGCGGCGCAGGTGGTCGCCGACGGCCTAGCCGACGCCGGGGCCCTGGCCCGCGGCCGGATCGTGCTCACCCGCCGCGGCCGCCTGCTGGCCGATGCCGTGACGCAGAAGCTGACGGAACCCTGACGGCGTCAGCTCACGATGTGCGCGCAGATCCAGTCGGGCGCCTCGGACCGCTCGCCACGGTTCGCCGCGATGGCGCCCCTGATGAGGTACCGCAGCGTCGACACCCAGATCACCAGGCCGACCGGGAGCGCCACGATGAGGGCGACGGTGACGCTGTCCAGCAGGAGCAGCCCCCCGAGGATGAGGCAGCACAGGCCGTACAGCGTGGCGGTCAGCGACAGGTTCACCGCGGCGACCGCGTGATACCGCAGGAACGGCGAGCGCCGCGACCTGATCGCGTAGACGGCCAGCGGGATGACCGGGCCGAGGAAGATCGCCCCCAGGTAGCCGAACGTGGCCGACGTCACGTCGCCGTCCCGGACCTGCGCGAGATCCGGCTGGGACGCGGGCTTGCTCGTCATCGGTCCTCGCGTGTCATCCGGTACTGTCGTCACGCTATGCGCTTCCCGGCATGGTGACGAAATCGATCAGCTCCTCGACCCGCCCCAGCAGCTCCGGCTCGAGGTCGGCGTAGCTGCTTACCGAGCGCAGGATGCGTTGCCATGCCGCGGGCACCTCCGGCGGCCAGCCGATGGCGCGCAGCACGCCTTCCTTCCACGGCTGCCCGTGCGGGACGTCCGGCCAGGCCGCGATGCCGACGGCGGACGGCCGCACCGCGGCCCAGATGTCGATGAACGGATGCCCCACCACCAGCACGTCAGGGGATCGCACGCTGGCCGTGATCCTGGTCTCCTTGGACCCCGCGACCAGGTGGTCCACCAGCACGCCGAGGCGGCGGCCTGGCGCGGGGGAGAAGCTCCTGACGATGGCGGGCAGGTCGTCGATGCCTTCCAGGTACTCGACCACGACGCCAACGTCGCGCAGGTCATCGCCCCAGATCTTCTCGACCAGCTCGGCGTCGTGCTTGCCCTCGACGTAGATCCGGCTGGCCCGGGCCACCTTGGCCCTGGCCCGTTCCGCCGCGGGCGCGGCTACCGAGCCCGAGGCCGTCCGGGTGACCGCGGCCGGGGCGGCCGGGGCGGGTGGGACTAGCGTGACCGGCTGCCCCTCGAGCAGGAACGCGGCCGGGGTCAACGGGAAGACCCGGCGCTTACCGTGCCGGTCCTCCAGCGTCACGGCGCCCTTCTCGTAGCCGACCACCGCGCCGCAGAACCGGCCCTCGGAGTCCTCGACCACCAGGCCGCGTTCGGCCGCTACCTTCGGCACCTCGCGCTGGCCGGGACCCGGGAACCGCCGGCGGCTCAGCTCATGTCCGGCGGCCAGCACGTCAGCACCGTATTGCCTGCTCCGCACGGGTATCTCCTCCGCTCGTATCCCTTAGCC
>Ga0070698_100009375_pt1 | contig 10498 bp, 8 predicted proteins | sample KBSK1502metaG_FD_65477 | JGI IMG/M metagenome (GOLD analysis project Ga0070698, IMG submission 65477) | Corn, switchgrass and miscanthus rhizosphere microbial communities from Kellogg Biological Station, Michigan, USA - KBS K1-50-2 metaG | ecosystem: Host-associated > Plants > Roots >... | reverse complement strand
CCAAATGAAGTACTGCATCAATACTCGGTCCTGTAAGATGTTCCAAATATCCACAAAAAACCCTTCTTCAGATTCCAAGTTGGTAATAACTAATGCAATGATATCGTAGCACAAAACAAAGCCCAGTTCAAGCCAATAGGAGCGCCGAGTATAATTCCCCTGATCTCACTATGAAACGCTATCTCCTCTTCACAGTCTTCATCTCCGGTATGACTACACTTGCTGCTGAACTCGCGGCCTCGCGCCTGATCGGAAATGTATTCGGCACGAGCAATATCGTCTGGGCCAGCATCATCGGGCTCATCCTTATCTATCTCACCGTCGGTTATTTTCTGGGCGGCAGATGGGCAGACGCAAATCCGTCACTGGCGGCCATGTACCGGATCCTTGCCTGGGGCGCATTCACCCTGGGACTCGTCCCCTATATCGCGGGGCCGGTCCTCAGGTCCGCGGCGACCGCTTTTGAGTTTCTGCAGGTCGGCATTTTAGGCGCGTCGTTCATTGCGGTGCTGGTCCTGTTCAGCGTTCCCATTACACTTCTGGGAACGATCTCACCTTTTGCGATCCGTCTGAGCGTTGACGATCCGTCGCATGCCGGACAGATCTCCGGGCAAATCTATGCCATTTCCACGCTTGGATCGTTTATCGGTACGTTTCTGCCAACGCTGGTTACGATCCCGGCCATTGGGACAAAAAATACATTTCTCATATTTAGCCTGATTTTGCTGTTTGTCGCATTAGCCGGGCTTGGAAAGTTTGCGACCCGCCGTGAAATGCTCACCCATCTCTGGATGCCGGTCGTCATCGCGATTATCGCGGCACTCTCAAGAGGGCAAGCCTTGAAGAGTAACACCGGACAGGTTTACGAAACCGAATCGGCTTATAACTATATTCAGGTCGCAGAACAGAACGGTTTCACGGTCTTGAAGTTAAACGAAGGACAGGGAGTTCATTCGATCTACAACCCACATACTTTACAATACAATGGTCCCTGGGATCAGTTTCTCGTCAGCCCCTATTTCTACGCCAATCGCAAGCCATCGGATATCAAGCGGATCGCGATCGTAGGCCTCGCGGCCGGTACGACTGCCCGTCAAATGACCGCCGTCTATGGAAATATTCCGATTGACGGCTACGAGCTTGACCCTAAAATCGTCGAAGTGGGGAAAAAGTACTTCGATATGAACATGCCAAATCTAAATATTCATATCGGTGATGGGAGATTAAACCTCGAAGAAAGCCAATACAAATACGATATTATCGCCGTGGACGCTTATCGGCCGCCCTATATCCCCGCCCACATGACAACCCAGGAATTCTTCGAAATCTGCGCCGCGCATCTGACCGATCAGGGAGTCCTAACGCTCAACAGCGCCAGCGTTCCCGGAGATCGCCGGCTCATCGACGGGTTAGCGACGACGATGGGAACTATTTTTCCATCCATTTATACAGTAGACATTCCTGGTTCACTAAATACGATGATCTTCGCAACGAAACAGGAAACCAGGCCTGAAAATTTGGCGGCGAATCTGGTTGCACTTTCACAAGATACCAGCGTCAATCCACTATTGGTCGCCTCTATGCAAGTCGCTTTTGCAAATCTAAAAACAGGTTATGAAACAACGACCGTCTTCACCGACGACCGCGCGCCGATCGAATGGATCGTAAACGACATGGTCATTCGGTTTATCCTTGGGGGTGGAACCCAATATCTCCAATGACTATGAAATTTTCTATACTTTCCTTAATGATTACGCTTATTGTCCCGATTGCTCTCATCGGGCTGGGATTGCGTGTGTTGCTCTCCCCTCTCTTCCTTCAAGTGGAATACAACATGCCTTATTTTCCTCCGGATGAATTTGGCTTTACCAAAGCTGACCGGTTGAAGTGGGCGCCCTACGCGCTAAATTATCTAACCAACAGCGCGGACATCTCCTATCTTGGCAATTTGAAGTTTGGGGATGGCAAGCCGCTCTACAATGAGCGTGAACTTAGTCACATGAACGATGTTAAACGTGTGACGCAAGGAGCGCTCCGGGTTTGGTATCTCTCGCTTGTGGCATTGGCGCTGCTCGGGATTTGGGCCCGGATTGGCGGGTGGGGAGATACTTATCGGCTGGGTCTCATGCGCGGCGGCTGGTTGATGGTGATTTTGGCCATCGCGGTTGGACTGATTGCCCTGATCGGCATTGCCATTAGTCCTAACCTTTTCTTCCAATTTTTTGCCGGTTTCCACAGCTTATTCTTCGAAGGTGATTCCTGGTTGTTCTTTTTTTCTGATACCCTCATCCGGCTTTTTCCAATTCGCTTCTGGCAGGATGCCTTCCTTTGGGCGGCCATCATTGCGCTGGGAGGCGGGATCGCTCTGGGACTGGGACTTCGGAGTCCACGCGTTTGAATGATGTATAATCCCGCACGAGGAGAACAGAACATGCCAGAGACATTATCGCTTGAAAACCGGGTCGCCCTCGTCACCGGTGGATCACGTGGCATAGGGCGTGCGGTCGCTTTGGAGTTGGCAGCCCGTGGCGCAGCGGTTGTCGTCAATTACCATAAATCGTCCGAGGCCGCCGATGAGGTTGTTAAGAAGATCCAGGAAGCTGGCGGAAAAGCGGCTGCCTTTCAGGCGGATGTGTCTGATTTCAAACAGGCCGAAGCCCTGGTCAAATTTGCGATCGAAACATTCGGCGACTTGGGCATTCTCGTTAATAATGCAGGCATTACGAAGGATACATTGATCATGATGATGTCGGAGACGGATTGGGACTCGGTCATCACGACCAATCTCAAGTCCACGTTCAACTGCTCGAAGGCCGCGGTCAAGCATATGATGCGTAAGCGCTATGGACGCATCATCAACATGTCGTCGGTCGCCGGGCAAATGGGCAATCCCGGGCAGACGAATTACTCCGCCTCCAAAGGCGGTCAAATCGCCTTTACGAAATCGCTGGCGCGGGAAATTGCGTCACGCAATGTCACTGTCAATGCGATAGCGCCGGGTTTTGTCGATACGGAAATCCTCGACGCCATGTCGCCGGAAGTCCTGACAGCCATGCTCAAGCTTGTTCCACTGGCGCGCAAGGGAAAACCGGAAGAGATCGCGTATGCTGTTGCCTTCCTCGCCTCTGACCAGGCAGCATTCATCACCGGTCAGGTGCTCGGCGTGGATGGCGGCATGGCAATGATGTAATTACACTTACCCTACTCTCTACCCTATGGGCACGATGTCCCAGGAGGAGAGAGGAAAGCAGAGCAGGAATGGCAGATTCTTATCCAACAAGTAAAACGACAGTATCCCCCGACGTGCTGATCACGATCACCCGACTATCGGCGTTAAGCGTACCAGGAGTCAGCCGCCTGGCACAGGTTCCGGGCGGGGTGAACCGCCTTTTCAAGCGCGGCATCGGGGACGGAGTCCGCATCGAAGTGAAAGATAATATGGTGAGGGCAGACCTCTATCTGATCCTCAAGCAGGATGTGAATATCCGCGAAGTGAGCCGTAACGTGCAAAATCAGGTGGCGCGCGCCCTCCAGGAAATGGTCGGAATGGAAATTGGCGGGATTGAGATCCACATTGAAGATATTGATATCGAAAAGGATATAGAGGCCAGGCCTGCATGAAACCCCGCACCAGGGCACGTTCTCTGGCCCTGCAAGTCCTCTTCGAAGCAGATATTGCAAAACATCCGCCTGCCGATATATACAGGTTACGATTGGAGGAAACTCCCCTGTCTGATGACTTGTCTGAATTTGCCCGTCAGATTATCTTCGGTGTATTCCCGCTTACTGCCACCCTTGACCAATTTATTGCCATCTACGCGCCGGAATGGCCTCTCGACCAGATCGCGGCCATTGACCGCAACATCCTCCGCATCGCACTCTGGGAATTTGCCGTGTCTCACGAGACCCCGGTCAAAGTCGCCATCAATGAAGCTGTGGAACTGGCGAAGCACTACGGGTCTGATTCGGCGCCGCGTTTTATCAATGGTGTTCTGGGAGCGTTGGCCGACCATCAACATGAAATTCAGCAGGCTATGCAAAAGCCGTAACACAGGATAGGTCTCCACAGGATTCGTATCCACAGGATCAATATGGAAATTTTTGGCATTGGTACTTCCGAACTCATTTTTATCATTCTGATTGCAATCATTGTTCTTGGTCCAAAAGATATGCAAAAGGCGGGCCGGACCATTGGCCGTTTCCTAAATCAGTTGATCAAATCCGATAGCTGGAAGATTTTTCAACAGACTTCGAATGAACTTCGGAATCTGCCACGCAATTTAATGAGGGAAGCCAATATGGAGATGATGGAAGCAGAGAAGGATTTACGCCGTGCGATTGATCCGCGTACCCCTCCAGGTGCACCTAACCCTTCACCCAGCCCCAACCCGACTCCGTCCAACGAAACGGAGAGTGCGTTGCCAGACTCATCAGTCCAACCGACCGAAGACAACCCGGACAAAAATGCGTAAATTCTTCAGAACCATCTGGCGGGTGATCACATTTCCATTTGTCCTGCTCTTCAAAATCATCGCTTTTCCATTTAGAGGGCTACGGCGTATCGGTTCCTTCCTCAACGAAGAGCCGCCGGAAGACCGTCCCTTAATTGATACCTTTTCAAGTCTCGCCACCGAAGCCGAGATGCGCGCCAGTCTCTGGGAACATGTCGATGCATTGCGCATACACCTCCTGCGGATGATTATCGGGCTGGCACTCGGGGTAGGTGTTTCTTTTTACTTCACCATTCCACTGATGACATATCTGGCAAAGCCAGTCGGAGGGCTGGAGAAATTACAGGCCATTCAAGTCACCGAAGGCATTGGCGTTTATATGCGTGTGGCTCTATTAAGTGGGATTGCTATCATGTTGCCTTATCTTGCTTTCGAATTATGGCTTTTCGCTGCGCCTGGATTAAAACCACGTGACCGCAAAATGGGTCTTTTGGGCATTCCGCTTGCCGCCCTGCTTTTTTTAATGGGACTGGCCTGCACAAACTATTTGCTTCTGCCGCCTGCCCTGAACTGGTTGGCTAATTTCACAGACATCCCACAAGTCTGGACTGCAAACAACTATTTCGGCTTTGTAACCAGCCTGATGTTATGGGTCGGCGTGTTCTTTGAATTTCCGCTGGTGATCTATGTACTTACGTCCATGGGATTGATCAAACCGCAAATCCTCCTCCAACAATGGAGGCTGGCGATTGTCATCATCGCCATCCTGGCAGCTATAATCACACCCACCATCGACCCCGTGAATATGGGATTGATGATGCTGCCAATGTCCTTGTTATACTTTATCAGCATCGCGCTAAGTTATGTCGCCTACGCCGGGCGAAATAGAAATATGCAAGAGATGGAAACATCTGTTTGACAGGATCGGGCTTGTCCTGAGCCAGTCGAAGGGCTCAGGCAGAAGCTGAGCCACCATTGTTGTGAGAAACACTGAGGAGAGACCATGAAATCACATTCTATTTTTTCGCGCCGCATTCTTTTATTTATTCTTGTTCTTGCTCTGGGGACTCAGGCCTGTGCGATTTCACTGATCAAATGGCCCACGTTTCCAACCACGACTCCTTCCAACACCAGCGTTCCGGGCGGACCCACCCCCACCGACCTGCCGCGTGCCCAGGTCACGTTCACCGTGCGATTGCCAGATCCCCTGGCAGCCAATGAAGTGTTGGCCCTCAGCATCCTCGACGAAGTCACCGGGCTGGCATTAAATGCCGTCGATTATCCGATGACGGCGGTCGACACGGTTACCTATACGGCCACGCTTGCCATTCCCGACCAGGCTTTGCTCAGATATCGTTATGTACGGCGTGGCGCCTCTCGCATCAATGAAGATACCAACCTGGATGCGGGCATTCGCTACCGCCTGTTGCATGTGAGCGGACCGACTCAAATCGTGGATACGGTGAGCAGTTGGACAGATAAAGCCGTGAGCACACTCTCCGGGAACATTATCGGAACCGTGGTGAACTCTGATAACGGCGTTCCCATTCCAGATATTATGGTGACTGCCGGTGGCGTTCAAGCCCAGACTGATTCTGCCGGCCGTTTTCAATTGCTTGGTCTGCGCGGCGGAGTTCACAACTTTGTGGCTTACGCACTCGACGGCGCCTATCAGACATTTCAACAGGGTGCAACCGTCGCTGAAAACCAAAGCACGCCGGTCAATGTTGGACTGAAACCTGCCCAACTCGTCAATATTATTTTTTCAGTTTCAGCGCCTGCCGGGACACAACCCGGCGTACCCTTACGGATCGCGGGCAATCTACTTCAGCTTGGTAACACATTCTCTGACTTACGCGGCGGCTTGAGCACGGTCGCCGATCGAATGCCAGTTCTGACTCCCCAGGCCGATGGACGGTATTCCGTCTCGTTGTTTCTCCCGGCAGGCGCGGATGTCCAATACAAATACACGCTGGGAGATGGTTTCTGGAACTCCGAGTTCACCGCTTCCGGGCAATATGTGACGCGACACTTGATCGTCCCAGCCCAAAATATGACGGTAAGCGACACTGTAGAGTCCTGGCGGGCCGGACCCAATGGACCGATCTTGTTTCAGGTGAGCGTTCCACCCAACACTCCCACCGGAGATATGATTTATATCCAGTTCAATCCATACGGTTGGACGCCACCGATCCCTATGTGGCCGGTTGGGACAAATCAATGGGCCTACAAACTCTATGGTCCTCTGAATATCGTCGGTTCATTCGGCTACCGGTATTGCCGCAACGCGCAGTGTGACTCGGCCGACGACTCGCAGACGGTAGGACCCACTTCGCGTGGACATATTGTCACGCCCAGCCTGGCTCCGCAGGAAATTCTCGACACGGTCAATCAATGGGTCTGGCCGCAAAATGCGGGCAGCCCTGCGCTTGTCGCCACAACGATTCCTTCACGCGGGACAGGGTTTATGGCTGGTGTTGAGTTCCAGTCCTATTATGAACCGAATACGCCAACGTTCATTCCAAATGCTCTGAAAAATATCCAGGCGATTGGTTCGAATTGGGTATTCTTCACCCCTTCGTGGACTTTTGTGCGCAACAATCCGTTGATCTTTTCCGAACAGCCTGGTGAAGACGCGTTCTGGTCAGATACGGTCTCGTCGATCTCACAGGCCCGCGCCCTCAACTTGAACGTGGCTTTATTCCCTCAACCCCGTTTCGAAACCAACGCCAATGATTTCTGGAACAACGCCCCGCGCGATGCAGGCTGGTGGAATAACTGGTTCGATCACTACCGCGCTTTTGTTATCCAATACGCGGATATGGCGAATCTTTCGGGGTCTCAGGCGTTGATCATCGGTGGAGATTGGATCGCTCCGGCTCTTCCCGCCGGGACTCTTTCAAACGGGAATCCGAGCGGGGTCCCAGCCGATACCGAAACGCGCTGGTTGAACCTCATCGCAGAAATTCGTCAGCATTTCCGCGGCAGTGTCATTTTTGCGCTGCCCTACGATAACAGTATCATCATCGCGCCGATCACCATCCTGCAAAATACGGATGCTGTCTATTGGCTATGGTTTGTGAAACTTAGCGATCAGCCCTCGCCGAACAAGACGGATATGCTCGCCGAGGCCGGACGTCTGCTCGATACCAATATGCAGCCCACCCAGGCCCAGGTGAACAAACCGTTCCTGATCGGGCTTTCTTATCCCTCTTCAACGTCCTCAGCCACTGGTTGTATTCCAAATGGAAGTGGAACCTGCCTGTATTGGACCGCGCTGGACCGACCGAACCCCGATGTGAGCACAGTAAATCTGGATTTGCAGCAGCAAGTGGATCTTTATGACGTCATGTTCAATGCGATCAATGCCCGGACCTGGATCAATGGATTGATCAGCCGCGGCTATTTTGCGCCGGTGGCTTTGCAGGATAAGTCTGCTTCCATCCATGGCAAACCTGCCGCAGACTTGTTGTGGTATTGGTTCCCACGTCTGCTTGGAAATATCAAATAAAGATAAACGCAATCAACTAATCGGTTTCCAGGAAAGAGACGCTCACCTATGAACGTCTCTTTCCTTATAGATGCGTGTTCTACGTAAGTGTATCTGACTCGTTCGCCGGAGGAACAATGAACAGAATCGGTAACTTTCTGTTGCGTGGGTTGAGCGTGATCGTCATTCTGGCTCTACTCTTAATCGCGGGGGGTGCTTATTATTTCAAGAGCTATCTCCCCAAGACAGTCGCGCCGAAATCATTCCCCAAAATTGACGGGGAGCTTCAACTTGACGGTTTGAACGCGCCCGTGGATATTTACCGCGACAAAATGGGCATCCCACATATTTACGCGACCACCACCCACGATCTGTTCTTTGCCCAGGGCTATGTCCATGCCCAGGAACGTTTCTGGCAAATGGACTTCTACCGACATGTCGGAGAAGGCAGAACGGCAGAAATGTTCGGTAAGAGTTCAGTCGATACTGACAAATTCCTCACCACCCTGGGCTGGCGCAAGCGGTCTGCACAGGAATATCAAGTGTTCACGGACGAATCGAAAGCGATCCTGACCTCGTATGCGGAGGGAGTCAATGCATATCTCAAGGATCATGATGGTGAGGCGGTCAGCCTTGAATATTCCATTCTCAAACTATTGAGCCCTGATTACAAAATCGAACAATGGACTCCGCTCAACACGCTTGCCTGGGCAAAAGCACTGGCCTGGGATTTGCGCGCCAACATGGATGACGATATCCAACGCGCCGTCCTGCTCAAAACGCTCACCCCTGAACAAGTGGCGGAACTCTATCCTCCCTATCCGGAGGATCATCCCACGATCGTCAATCAAATCGGTGTGGGGAATTCCACTCAGGGACCGAGTCAACCCGTAGCGTTTGATATCCCAAACGAAACCCTGGCTGCCCTCCAGCATAATGCCTCTTTGCTGGACAATGTGCTGGGGCCTCTCAGCGATGGTGTTGGGTCCAACTCCTGGGCAGTTTCCGGCAAACTCTCGGCGACCGGCATGCCCCTGCTGGCGAACGATCCGCATCTGGGCATTGCCATGCCTTCCATCTGGTATCAGGTCGATATGCACTGCATGCCCAAAAACAATCAGTGTCCGTTTGAATTTGCGGGTTTCTCTCTGGCAGGCGCGCCGGGAATCATACTGGGACATAACGACCGGATTGCCTGGGGTTTTACTGTTTCTTACGAAGATGTGATGGATCTATTCATCGAAAAGGTGAATCCGGATAATCCGAACCAGTATGAAGTGAACGGTCAATGGGTGGATTTTGAAACCTCCAAAGAGACAATCAAGGTGGTAGGTGGTGACTCGGTTGAACTCACCGTTCAATCGACGCGGCATGGACCGGTGATTTCGCAGGTCTTTGGCCCTCTCAAGGATCAAAGCGACCCACGGGATAAAGAATTTGTCCCCTTCAAAGAGCGCGCCGGGATTGATCTTCCGGAAACCTATGTAATTGCTTTAAGCTGGGCCGCTCTTCAAACAGGCAATCCATTTGAGGCAGTTTGGGGCTTCAACAAAGCTCAAAACTGGGATGAATTCCGTAAAGCGGCCAGCGTCTTTCATAGTCCGGGTCAAAACTTGTTATATGCAGACGTGGATGGAAATATTGCTTATCAAACCTCGGGCGATGTCCCGATCCGCAAGAAGGGCGACGGCACCTTGCCAGTGCCTGGCTGGACCAGTGAATACGATTGGACAGGTTACATTCCATTCGAAGAGCTGCCTTATACCCTCAACCCTGCTGAAGGCTACATTGTCTCTGCCAACGAAAAAATCCCGCCGAGTGATTATCCACATTTTCTATCTTATGATTGGGACTACGGTTTTCGCGCCAACAGGATTCTTACTATGATTCAAAATGCGCCTGGAAAAATCGACATTGCCTATTTCCAGACCATGCAGGGTGATGATTACGATGCGAGCGCAGAGACTTATGTTCCGCTGCTATTGCAAATGAACCCCAAATTCGCAAAACCAAACGAAGCCATGGCTTTAGGCCTTTTGAAGGACTGGGATTACCAGGCAAAGGCAGATTCTTCCGCGGCGGCTGTTTATGAAGCGTTCTGGCGACACCTTTTGAAAAATTGTATGAACGACGATTTGCCCGAACGCTACTGGCCCGGAGGAGGGGATCGCTGGTTCGAGGTGATGCGTCATGTCAGCCCAGAGGCTGCATGGTGGGATGACAAATCCACTACAGGGGTGGTTGAGACGCGCGACGATATCTTTAGGAAGTCGTTCAGTGACGGTGTGACAGAGTTGGAAAAGCTGCTGGGAAAAGATCCCTCCCGCTGGAAATGGGGCGACCTGCATACGGCCAATTTCCACAACGGTTCATTGGGCGAGTCTGGAGTTGGGCTCATCGAGGATCTATTTAATCGGAACGGTTTTCCGGTCGGCGGTGGATCCTCCATTGTCAATGCGACCGCCTGGGACGCGACCGAAGGGTACCAGGTTACGGACCTTCCTTCCATGCGAGCCGTTTATGATCTATCCAATTTAAGTAATTCGCTCACTGTCCA
>Ga0070698_100009374_pt1 | contig 10499 bp, 4 predicted proteins | sample KBSK1502metaG_FD_65477 | JGI IMG/M metagenome (GOLD analysis project Ga0070698, IMG submission 65477) | Corn, switchgrass and miscanthus rhizosphere microbial communities from Kellogg Biological Station, Michigan, USA - KBS K1-50-2 metaG | ecosystem: Host-associated > Plants > Roots >... | reverse complement strand
CAAAAACTGTTTCGAAGAAATAGCCAGGTTCTGATGGAGTAGAAGGAGTGTAAGAGGATCCTATGTTAGTGTATGGATTTTTGTTTCCGTATTTAATCCGCTTTAAATATTTATTTGATAATGGTATAGTTTTATTCAGTCGGTTTTTTTCATTTACTTCTTGTGGGACATTCTCCAGGTTTTCTGCTACATATTCAAACTCTATACAGTTGCCTTTGTTATCATAACTTAAGTCTGGTAACCATTTAAAAACTTTTGAAGAATCGTCAGGATCTGAAATTCTGCTTTCAGCCGTTCTTCCAAAAAAAGTAACTGTGTTGTCACGGGTTGTTACTTTCCAATAAAACGTCTTATCATTCTTTATTTTTTCAATTTTTGCAAACAATCCTTCAATCCGGGGGCAGTAGCGTTTTACATCTTCATCAGCCCTATCATCTTCTGGGTAAGGGACAAGGTCCTCAGCCCCTGAAAAAAGAAAAATATCACTCTCTTCTTCGTCTTTATATTCAGGCAATTTTTTATCGGTTTTTCTTTGAATGCATAAAGGCTCACAGCTCCATCCTAATCCAAAAACACTGTTGCCACTTCCGGAATTGTAACTTAGACTAAGTGCAGGTCCAAATGCACTTCTTGACTTTGAAAAAGGAAGCGGGATACTAAAAGCAGCCGTTCCATTGGCAGCATTTACCTGGAATTTCTCATCAATACCTTTTAACGCTCCGCCACCCTTGGGTAATGTTATTGACGGTATCTCAATAGCATTTGATGTACTCCCGGAGACATTTGCCTTTAAATTATTTGCAGAAGAATTACTGGTTGGCTGCGAAGCTAATTTACTATGATCATCATTATACATTTGATGCCGCAATAGTTATTAGTAACCAGGGTGCGGACAAATAAAATAATCATAGTTTACTTAAAACCAGCTGGCTCCACGCCTAATTCAAAAGTCGACAGCATGCTACTAAATTTCAGAGGGGAAAAAATTTTCTTACGAAGGCACAGGCGGGGAAACTTAATATTAAATTATGAAATAATCGTCAAACCGGAATTTTTTTTCGTCATTGATATCATGATTCATAAGCACCAAATGCTTCAAACAATTGGTATTCAAAACCCGATGTGATGAAGTTTTTGATTATGATGAAACACAGTTGTACACTTTGGAACGATGTGTTTGGGATCGGCTTGATACTTACGAAAAAAACAATGAGGATATTAATTTAAACCCTAAAATCAAAAAAGAAATTTCCAGCGCCTTCCCGACGGCCAATCAAAAACATTTTTATTGTTGATTACAGCAGGCCGTCGGGACAGCGCCTCCATGCATTTTTAAAAGCACGAAGCAACCACTTCATTCTTTCGCTTCAATATTAAATACAATTTCAAAGTATCGTACTCTTCATGTGCGTTGGCCCGGCAAAAGCAGCGGAGCATTTGCTTTTGCCTTGATCTTTTTGTTTCTTTTGGAACTTGTCCTGAGCTTGTCGAAGGATCAAGGGAAAAAGAAAGGAAAGCTATTGTAGAATCTTTTTTATTCGGGTGCTCATCGATATATCTCAATTTCTCTCTAACCGTGTAGCCATTTTAGGACTATACATGCATAAATACTCTTTTGGGAATATACTTAGTTCGCCCTAATGTTTTCTGGGCGCAAACCTACCAGCGGCGTCTGCACTGATCATTAGTTATAGCCAAATTTTGAAAGAAAAATATCCTTACGCCTGGAGGATACCGGTACAGTTGTACCATCTGAAAGTTCTACATATCCACCACGGCCCTCTTTAAAAAATTTTCGTATGAAATTCACATTTACAATATAGGAATGATGAATACGAAAAAAAGAATTTTCAGGAAGCAGGTCCTCATACTCTTTTATAGTTCTATCGCATATATATTTTTTCCCTGATTGTGTATGAACTAATGTACAATAGTTTTTTGATTGGCAACTAATGATCTCATTGATACCAATAAAATCAAAGCCTTCTTTAACTGGCATTGCGATCCTGGTAATGGATGACGCAGGCTTATTGAGATTTAATAATAAATTTGATAGCTGGCCATTAATGGTTTTCAATGCAATTTTCTTTTCGGCTCTTTCTACTGCTACCTGTAAATCGTCAATGTCAACCGGTTTAAGCAAATAATCAAGTGCGCTGTACCTGAATGCTTTTAATGAGTATTCATCAAAAGCTGTAATAAAAATGATCTCAAATTCCACCGGCCCCAGTTTATCCAGTAAGTCAAATGCATTACCAAAAGGCATTTCAATGTCCAAAAAAACCAGGTTAGGATTTAACATGGGTATTAATTTACTTGCTTCTTCTACATTACCAGCCTCCCCGGCTACTTCGATATTCAAAGGAAGTTCCTGCAATAAAGTTTTCAGGATCGTAATGTTTTTTGGATCGTCATCAACAAGTACTGCTTTGATCATAAAATTTATTTATTAGCATTTGGATAAATAATAACTACTCTTGTTCCCGTAATTGTTCCGTTATCTTTTACATCGGATATAGTCATTTCAATTTTTTCTTTTCTATTCCTGTTCATCAGCTTGATCCGCTCTTCAGTTAATGAGATACCCTTTGACTGGTATTCGATCGGGCTTTTGCTTTTATACGATTCTGCAACTGAGCGACCAACCCCATTATCTTCAATTAAGAATTTCAATCCTTTTTCATACTGAGTTATTTCTACTTTAATATGTCCATTTGAATCGTTGCGATATCGCATGCCATGGCGAATACTGTTTTCTACAAAAGGTTGTAACACCATAGGGGAAATGCTATGATCATTATGAAGAATTTTTTCAGCCACATTTATTGAGTAATTGAACTTATTACCCGTTCGCATTTTTTCCAGCTCAAGATATTGCGACAGGTATTTTATTTCTTCATCAATTGATATTTCAGGTTTTGATGAATTATCTAATGTTAACCGTATCAATCTTGAGAAGCCTGCAATATATTTATTAGCACCTACTATATCTTTATCCAGCACATAATGCTGGATCGAATTAAGACTGTTAAAAATAAAATGAGGATTCATCTGTGCTTTTAACGCCATTTGTTCCAATGTTGACACTTGTTCCCGCAATAAATTTTTTTCTTTTTCTCTTAGCCTCACTTGTTTGATCCGCCGGTTCATTACAAATCCAACAACAATTAGGAAAAGAATAATAGCTAATACCCGAACCCAGATCTTTTCCCACCAAAATTTTTCAATTGAAAAAGGAATACTGATTATTTCACTTTTTATTCCGAATTTGTTAATGGCTTGCAGTTCCAATCTATAACCTCCCGGCAATAATGTGGGATAGGCTAAAAAATTTACTTTGGTCATACGCCAGCCATTATCTAATCCTGACAACCGGTAACGATAAAATATCTCGCCGCCGGATCGGTAAGAAATCCCGGCATACTCAAAACGAATATTGTTATTACGTCTTGACAATGTAAAGGAACTGGTATCAGTGGCAATCGAATTGCCCGATACAGTTATATCAGTTAGTCGCAAAAGACAAGGTGCCTGCTGAGATATTTTTTTATCATCAAAATAGCTTACTCCTTCTGGTGTGCCTACATATACCAGTGAATCATCTACACAAATTGCATTTATGAAGTTTGAAAGCAAGCCATCCGCAACTGAATATTTGGTGATAATATATTTATTTTCATCAATTGTAATTTTATTTAACCCGTTATCAGTACCTACCCAAAGGTCATTGCCATGCAAAAATAAATTGCGGCAAATATTACTGCTGAGACCATGTTCCTTTGAAATATTTAAAATTACTTTTCTGTTTTTATATGCAACGATGCCACGATCGTATGTAGCGATCCATAGTATGCCATCTTTTGTTTCCCTGATAGCGGCTATCCTGCTTTTCAGCAATGGATCATCATCACCTGCAAAAATTTTCATTTTATTTTGTCTGCTCACTCTGTATAAGCCATCAAGAGTACCTATATAAAATGTATCCTTACTATAGTGTGCAGTGGTTGCTCTTGATGACCAGATCGCATCAGTAAGCTGTATTACCTTAAGACCAATAATGGTCCCGTCAATTAACCAAACACCGGAAGATGTGCTCAGCAAAATATTATTATCATAGGCAGGTGTAAGGTCTTTAACAGATCCATGCGGACCGATCCGGCCCCGTGGTGATATTGATATTATACTATTCTGCAAAGCGATCAGCAATTCTTTTTTGGAGGTTTCTAACAATACCCTTGTTTGATTAGTGCTCGACGTGTACGTTTCCATTTTAATTCTATTGGTACCAGGCATAATATTGAACAATGACGCTTCCTCTGTACCCACCCATAAGCTGTTTTTATATTTGATAAGGGAATGAACTCCCAGGGTTTTGCCGTTAGTGCTATTAAAGATCATGTTTGACACAAAAGGGGAATTCAACTTATAGACACCTTCACGTTGAGTACAAAACCATAAATTGTTCTCATTGTCTTTAAAGACTTTTTGGATCGATCTACCCGGCAGATGAGGTTCTTTAAAAGAAAGATCCTTGCTATTGTAAATAAAGGAGCCATCATGGGTGTTATCAGAAAAAAAATCATTTGGTAAAATGGAAAAGTTAAGATGAAAAGGAGAAGAGCCTAACGGATAAGTTTCTCCGGTTTTATAAAAAGTAAGGTTGATTTTTTTATTCTTTTCATTAATAAAGAAGGATTTTCCCATGAATATTTGCCCAATACCATAACGCCCTGTGCTTTTATACAAAGGTATTAGACTGTCTTCGGAAACATAACAAAGACCCTTGCTGGAGAATACCGTAATAGCTCCTGATTCGTTGGTACTTACTGCCGAAGCAAATTCAAGCGTCGGCAGACGGATCGTTTTTGCACTTGTATCCTTAATTACATGTACAGCGTGGGATTCAATCAGGACAATATCTCCTTGCTTGCCTTCCGCCATTCCAAAAATATTATCTGTGATTTTCAAACGCCTGAGCAGGAGATCATTTTTTTGAGTATATAATTTACTCTTGAAATAATAGCATATTGTTTGTCGGAATGGCATCATCCATAACCGGCCTTTTGAATCGCAAAAGAAATTCAGGATCTCATTATCAGGTAATCCGTCCTCAATAGTGAAGTTTTTAAAATGAACCCCATCAAAGCGACTAAGACCCGTTTCTGTTGCAAACCACATAAACCCTTCCTTATCCTGTATAGCAGCATATACATTGCTTCCGGCAAGGCCTTCTTTAGTACCATAGTTGGTATAACTGAAATTTTGTGCCCTGAGATTCAGGCAAACAAGTAATAATAAGGACAGCAAGTTAGTCTTCATCATGTGTAGCGGTAAAGAGTGGAAAGATACGCAGGAAACCATTTCAGCCAATACCCCATAAGTAGTATCGGTTACAACCCTTAAGCTGAATCTGCACACTTATACTTCATTTTTGCGCAGATAACGGAAAGTTTATTTAATCTGTTGGTTGAAATAGTAGGTTTATTACATAAAAATTCTTCCAGAAAAAGTTTTGAGCGTCGGAAGAAGAGCCTCTGATAGTAGCACTGCATTTATTTTTTTACGATTTATTAATATACCATTAACCAAACCTCCTATGATGTACCGTTGTTTCATCACGGTCTCCTTCTACTTTTTTAGCTTCCCGGCTTTCTGCCATCAGAGTTTATCGCAGGGAAGAGGAAACGATGAAGGTGTATTCAAATCCAATACTACAAAAACTAAACCTTGTCTTCATCGATTTGAAATTGGAACAAATTTTCAAAATCAAAAGTCTGCCCGTCTGATTAATTCACAGAAAAATTTTGATCAAAATAAAATGTATCTATATGCATAAAAGCCTTTTAATATTCATTGTTTTGATTATATCAGCAAATGCAATTAGAGGACAATCACCATCAGGGAACAATACGTTGCCTAATTCAGGTGTTACTTCGATAGCTTCGACAACGAGTACCTCCTATAAATTGTCAATTAATGGTGCCATTAAACAATATGGAACCAATACCGGCACTAGTTTAACGGTAACTAGTCCAACACTTTTTTTGCAAAATACTACAGCAACTAATGGACGTCATTTTGCAATCAATTCTGATAACTCCGGGTTATTTCAAATAGTAGATGTTACGGCTTCCAATGCTCCAAGATTTGTGATCAATAATTTGGGATATATAGGTATCGGTAATACCAATCCAACTTCAAGACTACATATTACAGGTACAGGTGGTAGTTTCAGATTAGAAGACGGTACCCAAGGTGCCGGCAAAGTATTAACTTCTGATGCTAATGGTCTTGCAAGTTGGCAACCTTCAGGGGGCGGTGGTGTAACTCTTAACTCAACTCAGATAGCATTTGGTAATGGAAGCAATCAATTATCGTCTTCATCTGATTTCACCTGGAATGGAACGAAATTGATGCTTGGTAATTTTACTGCAGCAGGTTTAACAAGTCCGGTCTCAATAAATACCGGGGCAACATACGGAAGCAATACTCCCGGAACTTCGGGGAATTTAAAATTGAAGCTATTCGATGATAACATAGGCAACGTTTATGGATTGGGAGTCTCGTCTACTGTAATGGAATACCAGGTTCCCCCAGGATCAGATCACAGATTCTATACAGGGGGTACTGAGAATATGAGATTAGCAAGTACAGGTAACCTTGGTATCAACACATCAACTCCCGCATACAAACTACATGTAAAAGAACCTGCGGCGAATACCCTTGCAGCTGTTTTTGAAGGAGGAGGTGGTGCTGGGGTGTTACGTGTACGCCCCATATCTGGTTCCGGCGCTGTAGATATAGGTTTTACAGGAACAGGTCAGGATATGTATATCGTAGGGAGTAATGTCACGTCAGGTTTCAGGATCGTAGGTGCTTCTAGTCCACTTCACTTTGAAACAGATGGTAACCTGCCAATAAGATTTAAAACGAGCAATACAGAAAGAATGATTATTGATGGGAGCGGAAATGTTGGAATAGGTACGAGTAGCCCGACAAGTAAATTTCAAGTTCATGGCAACTCATATTTTTCTTCTTATCAATCTACAATGCAATTAAATGCAACAAAACTACAATGGAGAGGCTCAGATGCATTATTGAATGGGGTACTCGGCGATGACGGCACACTCGAAATTCAAGGAGTAAATGAATTGAAACAAACTGTCGTTAATGGTTCAATGCTATTACGAGCTCAAAATTTCTCTAACATAAAATTTCAAACTACCGATAATAATACCGATCGCTTAGTAATTCAGAATGATGGCAAAATTGGTATTGGAACAAGTAGCCCATCTACACAATTGCACACAACCGGTGGAGTTCGTTTCCAGGGAATAACACAGGACGATGCGCTGACTAAAATATTGGCGGCAGATGTCGATGGCAATTTATCATGGAGAAATGCTTCAACATTAGGCGGCGGTGGTTCTTCACAATGGACAACAAACGGTTCAAGTATTTATTACAATACAGGAAATGTAGGTATTGGCATTCCCAGCCCTGCATATCCTTTGCATGTAGCTCCCGTTCAATACTCCTCGGGTACGGCATCACAATCCGGTACTGCCATTACTGGCAGCAGTGTCGTCTGGACAGATGCAATGCTGGGCAGTTATCTTGTGTTTGCAGATGGAACAAGAAGAACGGTAACAGCTTTCATTGATGCAACTCATTTGACGGTTGCAGAAAGTGGAACAGTGGGCAGTCAGGCATATAAGATACATTATCCGGGGTTGGGTGTAGCCTCGAATGGACAGACAACAATAGCTAATTCAGACTGGGTGGAAGATCTCCTTACTGTAAAAAGCGGAATTGGGACCTGGGGATCAGGAGTTGCTAAATTTGTCTCCGTATCACCATATGCGTCCGGTACTTATAATACTGTTGTATGTGCCTTTGCGCCAAATGTCCCTTTAGGTACTAATATCAATGCCTATCAATTTGGCAAAGACCGCTTGGAGACTAATAATAGTGCCACATGGCTTTTTAGATACAACGGAAATTTGTCTGCTTCAAATTATGTTGCACTTGCTTTTTGGGGGTCACCGGAAATTGTGAGATTTAAACCAACTGGAGTAACAGAGTTCGATGGCAATGTTGGCATTGGCACGACAAATCCGACAAACAAACTTCATGTAAATGGTTCTGTGAAACTTGAGGGATTAAGCACTCAAAATGGATATGCCAAGATATTGGCTGGGGATGGTACCGGTAATTTGGCCTGGAGAGATGCTTCAACATTAGGCGGTAGCGGTTCATCACAATGGTTAAATGCAGGATCTAATATTTTTTATGATGGCGGTAATGTGAGCATTGGACTTCAAACAATTCCCACGGGATATAAACTGGCAGTCGCTGGAAGTATCATTACGGAAAAAATAAAAGTAAAACTCCAATCCAACGGCTGGCCGGATTATGTTTTTCATCCGAATTATGAACTTCTTCCTTTAAAATCTTTGGAATCTTTTATACAAAAAAATAAACACCTGCCTGAAGTTCCTTCTGCAGCTGATGTTGAAGCAAACGGGCTTGACCTTGGAGATAACCAATCACTAATGTTGAAAAAAATAGAAGAGTTGACTCTTTATCTTATTGAGCTAAATAAAAAAGTTGACAAGCTTGCTGAAGAAAATGCCATACTGAAAAAGAAATTAGAAACTAACAAGAAATAATAAGACTGTAATGAGGCAGGTTGCTATAAAATATATTTTCTTTTTGATGTTGTTAAGTGGATTCATTCAATATGGATTTGCTCAGCAACCACCACAATTATCTTCACTGAAGAACGAAACAAAAAATGCACTGATTCAACCTGGAAAAAAAATATTTGATTCATTACTCCAATCAGGAAAAAATATCACTCAATCGATCGCGAGCAAACTGAATTTCTTCAAGCCACAGGCATTTAAAATAAATAATATAAATGCCAGCATTGATTATAATTATTTAAAAGATACATCAGGACTGTCAACCGGGTTGTTGTATGATATTCATTCAACGGTTGGATATGACCTGGGAATTGAGCTGTCATTAGCTAATATGCCATTCGAGGCAAGACTTGCGGGCAATGATGGTATTTATAATTTCTACAATACTTCTCTTAACAACTTTCCCCAATTTAATTTTGATCATAAGAAATATCTTGAGCTGTTACAAAAGCAGGTGCTTGATAAAGTAAATCCTGAAACCGTATTGGCTTCCGTATTATCGAGGATCAATTCCATTAAATCACAATATGAATCTTCACTCAAAAACGAGATAAGAAAAATTCAGCGTGATTTTGAATCACAGTTCGGAAACAAGATCGATCTGCCGGCAGAAATTTCAAATTTGTCAGTAAGCGATCTCGGTAGCCTTAAAAGTCTTGTCATTCCGCAAAATATATTAGAAGAATACAAAGAAGGTAATGAGTTATACCGGGAGCTTAGTTCAGGAAACAGAATTCAATCAGCCAATATAGATTCATTAAAAACATCAGCACTGGCAAGGATTAAAAAACTTGAGGCGCTGGAAAAAGTTTATTCGAGAATTACAGAATGGAAAGAAAAGTTTGATAATAATTCTCTCGTTAAGGAATTGAGATCACACCTTCCTTTCACTCCAGGAAATTTTAAATCATATATAAAAAAACCCGGCAATCTTGTTGACGTAATAAAGTCACATGCAAATCTGAATGGTATTCAGCGGCTATTTATGAATATCACAAAACTTGATCTTGGTTCCAATCCTTTGACCGGTGGTGAATTGAACCTGAAAAATATTATGAATGATGGTATCAATACTGAATTCACGAATAAGCGTACTTCGGTCGGGTTGATCCATGGTTCAGGAAAAGCAAATATTAATCCCTGGCTTCAGGCAGGGTTGAATAGTTTTGGCTCTAATGAATACTCGCGACTTACAGGAATTAAATTAGGATCTGGTTGGAATAGCAATGTTAAACAATCTATTTCGCTGAATTTTTTTGATTTCAATTCTTTGCAGGATCTCAATCGTTTTGATCCTTCTCTTTTACAAACCGGATATCTTTCTACGCCGGCACGTCGCGATGCAGTGATCACCTGGCAATCTTCTTTTAATGTAGCAGTCAATCACAAAGTCTCTATAGATCTTTCCAAATCATTTGGATCATACAGAAACAGTCTTGCTTCCGATAGCAGTATTGCGAAGAATAATGCTTTCGGCGATGTCTTCAATAATGGAGGAAGATCGAACTATGCAGCATCAATTGATTACAAGGGCAATCTTTTTAAAACAGATGTTCAGTTGTCTTTTAAAAATGCAGGACTGGGCTATAGCAACCCGGGAAATGCATTTATAAGAAAAGGAGAAACAAGGATCGGGCTTGGGATCAATAAAAGATTTTTAAAACAAAAAGTCACTTTGCGTTATAAAACTGATTTCAGAAGCCAGCATTTTGACCCTGAAAAAAATTATACATACAATAACTTCTCCAATAACCTGCAATTCGGCTATCGGCTTAACAGGAATAATCGTTT
>Ga0070698_100009373_pt1 | contig 10500 bp, 10 predicted proteins | sample KBSK1502metaG_FD_65477 | JGI IMG/M metagenome (GOLD analysis project Ga0070698, IMG submission 65477) | Corn, switchgrass and miscanthus rhizosphere microbial communities from Kellogg Biological Station, Michigan, USA - KBS K1-50-2 metaG | ecosystem: Host-associated > Plants > Roots >... | reverse complement strand
TCTACCGCGCGAACCGGATCATCAACTGGTGCCCGTATCACCAGACCTCGCTCTCCGACCTCGAGCTCGTGCACGAGGAGGTCGACGACGCGCTCACCTACATCCGCTACCCGTTCGCGGACGACCCTGACGACGGCGTCACGATCGCGACGGCCCGGCCGGCGACGATCCTGGCCGACGTGGCTGTGGCGGTCAGCCCGGGCGACGAGCGGTGGAGGGCCGCGGTCGGCCGGGAGGTGGTGGTGCCCTTCGTCGAGCGCGTGGTGCCGGTGATCGAGGACGAGCGGGTCGACCCGGAGTTCGGGACCGGCGCGCTCAAGGTCACGCCCGGCCACGACCCGATGGACTTCGAGATCGGCGGCGACCACGACCTTCCCGAGCTGACCGTGATCGGGCCGGATGGGCGCATGAACGGCGATGCCGGCGAGCTGGCGGGCCTCACGCAGGACGAGGCCGGCGAGCGGATCCTCGCCTGGATCAAGGAGCGCGGGCTGCTGGTCAAGCGCGAGGCGTACCGGCACTCGGTCGCGTTGTGCGAGCGGTGCAAGAGCCGTATCGAGCCGCTGATCTCGCTCCAGTGGTGGTGCCGGATGGACGAGCTCAAGCAGCCCGCGCTCGCCGCGCTGCGCGAGGGCCGCGTGCGCTACCACCCCGAGTCGCAGCACCGGTTCGCGATCGATTCGCTCGAGAACGCGCCCGACTGGAACATCTCGCGCCAGATTTGGTGGGGGCACCAGCTGCCGGTCTGGGAGTGCCCGGACGGCCACCTCACGGTGCAGGAGGAAGAGCCCGACGCGTGCGCGGAGTGCGGCTCGAAGGCGCTGACCCGCAGCGACGACGTGCTCGACACGTGGTTCTCGGCGGCCCTCTGGCCGTTCGCGATCCTCGGTTGGCCGGAGCAGACCCCGGAGCTCGAGGCCTGGTACCCCGGGACGCTGAACACGACCGCTCGCGAGATCATCCGCCTCTGGGAGAACCGGATGATCTTCTCCGGGCTGGAGATGATGGGCGAGATCCCGTTCCGGGCGGTGATCATCCACACGACGGTGCTGGCCCCGGACGGGCGGCGAATGTCGAAGAGCCTCGGCACCGGGATCGACCCGCTCGACCTGATCGACCGGTTCGGTGCAGACGCGACGCGCTACGGGCTGCTGAAGCTGTCCTCGTCGCAGGACGTCCGCTTCTCGGAGGGCGCGCTCGACGAGGGGCGCAAGCTCGCCAACAAGCTCTGGAACGTCGCGCGGCTGATCCTCATGAATGCTGAAGGGGCGTTGCCCAATCTGCAGCCCGACTACCTAGAGGAGCGATGGATCGTCGCCCGTATGGACGGCGCTCAATCGCAGGTGAATGATGCGTTCGCGACCTTTGAGTTCTCGCGTGCCTGCGACGTTCTCTATCACCTCATCTTCGATGACTTCTGCGACTGGTACGCCGAAGCAATCAAGCCGCGCCTGTATGAAAGGCATGAAAAGACGCTCGGTACTGCAGTGGCGGTCCTGGAGCGCATCCTGAAGTTGCTTCACCCGGTGATGCCGCACGTCACTGAGGAGATCTGGTCAAACATGGCTGGTCGAGAGACCAGACTCATCGTTGCGCCCTGGCCCGAGTGGGATGGGACATACGCCGAGACCCAAATTGAGTTTCGGCCAATCCAGACGGCGGCGGAAGTCTTTCGTCGTGCGGGTGTGCGGGCGGCGCTGAACGATGATCAGCAGCGGATCTTCGACGCCGTGGTCAAGCCGGAGCGCGTCAAGGTTGACGGCGGCAACGTCCAGGCGGAGGTCGAGCGGCTCCGCGGCGAGATTGCCCGCGCCGAGGGGATGCTCGCCAACCACCGCTTCGTCGAGAACGCGCCCGAGAACGTCGTCGAGGCGGAGCGGGAGAAGCTCGAGCGCTACCGCCGCGAGCTCGATGCGCTCTCATCTTGAGTGGCTCGAATCGCTCTCGCCCTGGCCCGAGGAGTTCGGGCTCGGGCGGATGCGCGCGCTCCTGGGCGAGCTCGGCGAGCCGCAGCGCGCGTACCCGGCGATCCACGTCGTGGGGACGAACGGCAAGTCGACCGCCACGCGGCGGGCGGCCGCGTTCCTCCAGCGCGAGGGCCTGAGCACCGGGGCGTACACCTCGCCGCACGTCTCCGGTTGGAGCGAGCGGATCCAGGTCGACGGGGAGGAGGGGGATCTCGACCGGGCGCTCGAGCGCGTGCGCGAGCCGGCGGAGCGACTGGGCGCGACGCAGTTCGAGGTGCTGACCGCCGCGGCGCTGGCCGAGTTCGCGGCCGCGGAGGTCGACGTCGCGGTCGTCGAAGCGGGGCTCGGCGGGCGGCTCGACGCGACCAACGTCCTCGACGCGCGCATCGTCGCGCTGACCAACGTCGCGCTCGACCACACCGACCTCCTCGGCGAGACGCGAGAGCAGATCGCGGCCGAGAAGCTCGCCGTCGTCTCGCCGGGCGCGACCGTCATCGTCGGCGAGCCAGAGTGGGATGGGGTGTACGCAGAGGACGTGGGGCGGGCTGCGGCGGAGGCCTTCCTCGGGCGCGAGCTTGACGGCGACGTCGAGATCTCGCTCCCGGGCCGCTTCGACGTCGTCGGCGAAGACGTCTTCGCTGGCGCACACAACCCAGCCGGGGTCGAGTGGCTCCTGGAGCGGCTGCCGCGCCGGGACTACGTCGTCGTCGCGTCGATCCTGGCGGACAAGGACGCCGAGGCGATGCTGCGGCTCCTCGCACGAGCCGGCCGCAAGCTCGTCGCCACGTCGTCGCGCAGCGCGCGGGCTCTGCCCGCCGAAGAGCTCGCTCGGGCGGCGGCGCCGTTCTTCGATTCCGTCCAAGTCGAGCCGGACCCCGAACGCGCCCTCGACCGAGCCGGCCACCCGGTGCTCGTCACCGGTTCCCTCTACCTGATTTCGGACCTCAACGTCCGACTCCAGCGAATACCATGAGAAAACTCGGCGAGAAGCTGAGCGTCTTCGCGGTCGCCGCGATTGTCGTCCTGATGATCGTCGGCATCGCGTTTGCCGCCGGCTACCTCGTGGGGAAAGTCCTCCTCTGACGGAGGGTTGCGACGCTAGCCGACAACGGACTCTTCGATTTCTTCAGCTCCGGCACCTGGGCGGTGATCCGGAATCTGTCGCTGTTCTTCGCGGGCGTGTTCTGGCTGTCCGTCGCGTTCTGGGTCTACAAGGACGCGCGCCGGCGCATCGAGGACCCGTGGCTCGTCGGGATGGCGGCGCTGCTGGGGCTGATCCCGCCGTTCGTCGGCGCGATCATCTACATGCTCTTCCGGCCTCCCGAGTACCTCGAGGATGTGCGCGAGCGCCAGCTCGAGATCAAGGCGATGGAGGAGCGGCTCTCGCGTCGCGACCTGCACTGCCCGGTCTGCCGAGCGGACGTCGACGCGTCGTTCCTGGTCTGTCCGGTCTGCACCACACGGCTACGCCAGTCGTGCCGCAACTGCAAGGCGCCGCTCGAGGCGCTCTGGCAGGTCTGCCCGTACTGCGAGACGCCGGTCGAGCCTGTGGCCGTCGAGCTCGGCGAGACGCAGGCGCTGGCGCCGCCGCGGCGCGAGCGGCGCGCAAGCTCCTAGACTCCGCGCTCGTGGCAGTCGAGCGGACGCTGGTCCTGATCAAGCCTGACGCGATGCAGCGGGCGCTGGCAGGCGAGATCCTCACGCGCTTCGAGCGGCGCGGCCTGGCCGTCCGCGAGGCGAAGCTCGTCACCGTCGACCGTGAGCTCGCCGAGAAGCACTACGCCGAGCACAGTGAGAAGCCCTTCTTCGGGGAGCTCGTCGAGTTCATCACCTCCGGGCCGACACTCGCGCTCGTGCTGGAGGGCGAGGGCGCGATCCCGACGGTGCGCAGGACGATGGGCGCGACCAACCCGGCCGACTCCGAGCCAGGCTCGATCCGGGGTGACCTGGCCCTCTCGATGCCCGACAACCTCGTCCACGGCTCCGACTCGCCGGAATCCGCCGAGCGCGAGATCGGCCTCTGGTTTGGCTGACCCCGACTACGTCGCCGTCAACCGCGAGGGCTGGACGCAGGCGAACGCGGAGTACACCGACGCACAGGGCGAGCGCGCCTGGGCGCAGGAGGGGATCACCTGGGGCAAGTGGTCGATTCCTGAGCGGGAGGTTCAGGTTCTGCCGGACCTCGAGGGCAAGGACGTCGTCGAGCTCGGCTGCGGCACGGGCTACTTCGGCTCCTGGCTGAAGCGGGCCGGCGCCCGCCGCGTCGTCGGGGTCGACGTCACGCCGGCACAGCTCGAGACAGCGCGGCGCCTGAATGAGCAGCACGGGCTCGGCCTCGAGTTCGTCGAGGCGAACGCGGAGGAGACCGGGCTGCCCGCGGAATCCTTCGACCTCGTCTTCTCCGAGTACGGCGCGTCGATCTGGTGCGACCCGGCGAAGTGGATCCCCGAGGCCGCGCGGCTGCTGCGGCCGGAGGGCGAGCTCGTCTTCATGCGCGGGTCGACGCTGCAGATGCTTTGTATGCCGGAAACGGGGACGGTCGTGGAGCAGCTCGTTCGGCCGCAGAAGGGCCTGTACAAGCTCGAGTGGTACGACGAAGACCCGGGGGTCGAGTTCCATCCCGGCACGAGCGAAATGTTTCGGATCTTGCGCTCGAACGGGTTCGAGCTGCTCGACTTTCGCGAGCTTTTCGCGCCTGAGGACGCGGTCGACCACGAGTACTACAACACGGTTCCCGCCGGGTGGGCCAAGCGCTGGCCCGACGAGGAGATTTGGCGGCTCCGCCTGCGCCCCCGCTGATCCTCGCCTCGACGTCGCCGCGGCGGCGCGAGATCCTGGAGCAGCTGCGGATTCCATTCGACGTCGTGGTGCCGCAGTACGAGGAGACCAGCGGCGATCCAGTGGAGCACGCTTTGGGAAAGGCGCGGTCTGTCGGGCCGTTCGACGAGCGGCCGGTGCTCGCCTGCGACACCGAGGTGATCTGCGACGGCCGCGTCTTCGGCAAGCCGGAGAACGAGTCGGACGCGGAGGCGATGCTCGAGAGCCTGGGCGGAAAGACGCATGAGGTCGTCTCGGGGCTCGCACTGATCACGTCGGCCTGGGAGGAGGTGCACCGGGACGTAACGCGGGTTACATTCCGGCCGTTGGACGCACGCGACCTGGCGCACTACCTTGCGAGCGGCGAGTGGGAGGGCCGGGCCGGCGCCTACGCGATCCAGGGGCTCGGCGCGTCGCTCGTCGAGCGGATCGAAGGCGACTACCTGAACGTGGTCGGCCTGCCGGGCGCGCTACTGGTCCGGCTCCTGGCGGCGCGGTTCCCGGGGACGTACGGCTTTGGCTGACGTCGTCCGCGGTCCAGATGGAAAGCGGCGCTGCCGCTGGGGCGATTCGGATGACCTCAACCGCGCCTACCACGACACGGAGTGGGGGCGGCCGGTGCTCGACGAGGAGGGCCTCTATGAGCTGCTCTGCCTCGAGCTGCTGCAGAGCGGCCTCTCGTGGTCGCTGATCCTTCGGAAGCGCGAAGGCCTGCGAGAGGCGTTCGCGGGGTTCGATCCGGACGCCGTGGCCGGCTTTGGCGCGCGTGACGTGAAGCGGCTCCTCGGCGACGCGCGCGTGATCCGGAACCGGCAGAAGATCGACGCGATCGTCCAGAACGCGAAGGCGACGGTGGCGATGCGCGAGGACACGACCCTTCCGGAGCTGGTCTGGAGCTTCCGGAGGCGCAACCTCCGCGCGCCGAGAAGCTACGCGGACCTGGTCTCGCTCACGCCCGAGTCGAAAGAGCTGGCGAAGGAGCTGAAGCGCCGAGGCTTCGCGTTCGTCGGCCCGACCACGGTCTACTCGACGATGCAATCCGTCGGAGTTGTGAACGACCACCTGGCCGGCTGCTTTGTCCGTGCACAGGTTGAAGAGGCGCGGCGAGGCTTGTAGACAGTGGATATCCCTGGCACGAACAAACCGTCGATCGCGACACGGCAGCTTCGACGGCAAGCCAATGGCTTCAAGGTCAGGCTCATCGTCGGTCGCTGAGGAAACCGCATTTCCAAGCTAGACTCGACCGGAGGGATGGGTCTATTGGGCTACTTCAACGGCTTCGGCGGCCGCGACATGGCTGTCGACCTCGGAACTGCGAACACGCTGGTCTACGTGCGCGGGCGCGGCATCGTCCTCAGCGAGCCGTCAGTCGTCGCGATCGACCAGCGCACCGGCGAGGTGCACGCCGTCGGGGTCGAAGCGAAGCGCATGCTGGGCCGCACCCCGGGGACGATCTCCGCGATCCGGCCGCTGAAGGACGGCGTCATCGCCGACTTCGACGTCACCGAGCAGATGCTGCGGCATTTCATCCAGAAGGTGCACCAGCACCGCTTCGCGCACCCGCGCGTGGTCGTCTGCGTCCCGTCCGGGGTCACCGGGGTCGAGAAGCGCGCCGTGGAGGAGGCCACGCTCTCTGCGGGGGCGAGACAGGCCTACCTGATCGAGGAGCCGATGGCCGCCGCGATCGGGGCCGGCCTGCCCGTCGCCGAGCCGACCGGGAACATGATCGTCGACGTCGGCGGCGGTACGACCGAGGTCGCGGTGATCTCGCTCGGCGGCATCGTCGTCTCTCAGAGCCTCCGCGTGGGCGGCGACGAGATGGACGAAGCGATCATCAGCCACATCAAGAGCGAGTACAAGCTCCTGATCGGCCAACAGACGGCCGAGGAGATCAAGCTCGAGGTCGGCTCCGCGTTCGACCTCAAGGACGAGGTCCAGGCCGAGGTCAGGGGCCGCGACATGCTCACCGGCCTGCCGAAGACGGTGATTCTGAGCTCCGAGGAGATCCGCCGCGCGCTCGACGGCCCGGTGACGCAGATCATCGACGCGATCAAGTCGACCCTCGACAAGACGCCGCCGGAGCTCGCCGCGGACATCATGGACCGCGGGATCGTCCTCGCCGGCGGGGGCGCACTCCTGAACGGCCTCGACGAGCGCCTCCGCCACGAGACCCAGATGCCGGTGCATCTCGCCGAGAGCCCGCTGACCTGCGTGGCCGTCGGCTCGGGCCGCAGCCTCGAGGAGTTCGAGGCGATCCACCGTAGCCAGGCGCAGAAGCGCAGAAGCAACCACCGACCCTAAACCGAACGTATTCGCGGCCCGCCGCCTTCCTGAGGCGCCGACTTGGCGGCGCCGACCAAAGAGGTCGCTCAGGCTTTGCCTGGGCGACCGTCTGACGCACCGTGTGGGCGGCAAGAGGTCTGGACCCACCTGACGGATCGCCTTTGTACACTAGGTCGTCTCGTGCCAAGGAACCGCGACGCACGACTTGCGGTCCTGGGGTCCCCCGTTCCTCGCTCCAGGCCTGCCGGGTACTCCTCGCGCAGTGCCACCGCCCTCCGGCGGCGGCTCGTCGCAGGGGTGCTCGTCTTCGTCTCGATCGTGCTGATCACGATCTACTTCCGCGAGCCCCCGGGCGGCAGCTTGCACGGCATCCAGAGCGGCGGTGCGGCGGTGCTGCGGCCTTTCGAGGTCGGCGCCGAGCGCGTCGCCAGGCCGTTCCGGGACGCCTACGGTTGGTTCGCGGGGCTCGTCCACGCGAAGTCCGAGAACGCGCGTCTACGTACGCAGGTTGACCGCCTCAGCCAGCAGGTGATCCAGAACTACACCGCCGCGCAGGAAAACGCAGACCTCAAGCGCCAGCTCCACTACGTCGGCCTGACGAGCTTCCCGACCGGGTACGACTACGTTGCGAGCGCGATCATCGGGCGGCCGCCGAGCGAGTTCCAGCAGCAGGTCGACATCGCGGCCGGGTACGTCAACGGCATCCGCACGAACGATCCGGTGGTCAGCGCCGACGGCCTCGTCGGCCTCGTCACCGAGGTGGCTCACGATCAGGCACAGGTGACGCTGCTCACCGATCCCGAGCTGAAGGTCTCAGCCCTCGATCTCACGACGAAGGCGACGGGAATGGTGGGTCACGGTCAAGGGCGCGCGACACTGATCCTCGACCGGGTTCAGAAGTCGCAGACGATCAACCAGGGCGATTGGATCGTGACCTCGGGCTGGCACTCCCAGGGTTTGACTTCGCTCTACCCGAAGGGCATTCCCATCGGCGTGGTCAGTGGATCGTCGCTGAGCGACCTCGATCTCTACTGGCAGGTGCAGCTGCGGCCGCGCGTCGACTTCGGCTCGCTCCAGTCCGTGCTCGTGCTCGTCCCGAAGAACCGCCCGCGCTGAATGCGCTTCCTCATTGAGCCGGCCAAGGTCGCGATGCTTGTCTTCGTGGCCGCGATCCTCCAGGTGACGATCTTCTCGTCGGTCGAGATCCTCCGCGGCACTCCAGACGTCGTGCTGTTGACGCTGATGAGCGTCGCACTCCTCCGCGGGTCGATCTACGGAGCGGGCGCGGGCTTCGCGGCCGGGCTGCTGGTCGACACGGCGAACCTCGCGACCCTCGGAGTGACCTCGCTGCTGCTGACGATCGCCGGCTACTGGATCGGGCGCTACGGCGAGACGACCGGCCGCGACCGTGCGCACGCGCCCTTCGTCTCCGTCGCGGTGGCGACGATCCTCGTCCAGTTCGGAGCGCTATTCCTGCACTACATGCTGGGCGATCCGGTCTCGGCACGCGTCGCGCTGCTCGACGCCCTCCCGCCGAAGTTGGCGCTCAACCTCCTCCTGACGCTCCCGGTCTACGCGCTTGTCCGAAGGGTGCTCGCTTTGGCCACCGAGCCGAAGGGCGCCACGGAGGTGCAGCTCCTTGGCTAGCTCCGGCGCCCGCGCGCGCCGGCCGGGCTCAAACCGGTTCCTTCCTCCGGACCCGCGCGTCTCGGAGCCGTATCGCTTCACGCCGCAATTGGCGCTTCGCCTCGGGATCCTCGGCGCCGTCGCACTCGTCGCGTTCGGGATCCTCTTTTTCCGCCTCTGGGCGCTGCAGGTGCTCTCCGGGCCGCAGTACCTCCAGGCCGCGCTGGACAACCAGCTCCGCTCGGTCCGTCTTCCGGCCCCGCGGGGGGAGATCCTCGACCGCAACGGCAACCCGCTGGTGGCAACCGTGCCGGGAACGGCGGTGCAGATCTGGCCCGCCGACCTGCCGAAGGGTGACTGGGCGGCTGAGCTGAAGGAGGTCCGGCGTCTCGCGCAGATCCTCCACGTCCCGGCGACGCAGATCTTCCGTCAGATCAGGCGCCGTGCCGGCGACCCGGTGACCCCGGTGGTCGTGCGTCAGTCGGTAATGCGTGACGCGCCGATCAATTACCTCTACGAGCACGCGGAGGAGTTCCCGGGCGTCCACATCGTCCGGACCTATCTGCGCAGCTATCCCCAGGGCACACTCGCCGCACAGCTGGTCGGCTACGTGTCGGAGATCTCGCCCGAACAGCTCAAGCAGCTTCACCGCCGGGGCTACCTGCCTGGGGACGTAATCGGTCAGGCGGGCCTCGAGTCAACGTACGACTCGTACCTCCGCGGCCGCGCAGGGCTTGCGCAGCTCCGGGTCGACTCATTCGGCCATCCGCGAAGCGATCTCGTGACCAAACGGCCGCCTGGCAACGGCGAGTCGATTCGCCTGACGCTCGACGTCCCCCTCCAACGAGCAGCCCAGCAGGCGCTCAGCTACGGAATCGAGCTAGCGCGGAACAACCATCACTGGGCCGCCAACGGTGGCGCGATCGTCGCCCTTGACCCGAACGACGGCTCGATCCTCGCCATGGCCTCGAACCCGTCCTACAACCCTGCGGTCTACACTGGACGCGTTACCAACAACCGGCTCGCCGCGAACGGCCTGACGGCCGGCACCGCTGAGGAACACAACTACCCATCGCTCAACCGCGCGATCAGCGGCCTCTATCCGGCGGGCTCGACGTTCAAGCCCGTGACTGCGCTCGCCGCGCTCCAGACGCACACGATCTCGCCCTCGACGCCGCTCGACTGCACCGGTTCGTTCACGGTCTACAAGCCCGACGGGTCGGTCGCGCAGGTCTTCCACAACGTCGACCCGTACATCAGCGAGTCGATGACGCTGCCGACGGCACTCGAGGTGTCGTGCGACACCTGGTTCTACCAACTCGGGTACGACTTCTACAACGCGCCGCCGAGCGCCGGGCACCCGATGCAGGCCTGGGCGGCGCGGTTCGGGTACGGCCGCAAGACCGGCGTCGACGTCGGGCCGGAATCCTCGGGCCTGCTCCCGACTCCCGAGTGGCGCCACCAGCGGTTCACCGCGAAGACCGACCCGCACAACTGGCAGATCGACCGCCTCTGGAAGCCGGGCGACTCGATCCAGCTCGCAATCGGCCAGAAAGACCTGCTCGTGACGCCGCTACAGATGGCGCGCTTCTACGCCCTGCTCGCGAACGGCGGGAAGCTCGTCAAGCCGCACCTCGTCCAGGACGTCCAGGAGGGCGGCGGGGGCAAGTCCCCGCCGCGTGTCGTCCACAGCTTCACCGCGCCCGCACCGCAGTCCGTCGGGCTCGACCCGACCTACCTCAACGTCGTCCAGGAGGGGCTCTACCAAGCGACGCACGGGACGAACGGGACCTCGACGCAGGTGTTC
>Ga0070698_100009368_pt1 | contig 10502 bp, 5 predicted proteins | sample KBSK1502metaG_FD_65477 | JGI IMG/M metagenome (GOLD analysis project Ga0070698, IMG submission 65477) | Corn, switchgrass and miscanthus rhizosphere microbial communities from Kellogg Biological Station, Michigan, USA - KBS K1-50-2 metaG | ecosystem: Host-associated > Plants > Roots >... | reverse complement strand
CGAGCGCGCCGCGCGCAGGGATCAATGGCGGCAGCGCCATCAGGAAGTAGTCGCCCAGTTGAGCGAGGTAGGGTTCGTACAGCGCATGTAACTTGTCCACCTCGCGCTTGATCTCACGCTTGGCCTCTTCGCCGCCGGTTGTCATACCTACCCGGAGCAGCGTCTCATACAGGCGCTGGTGTTCGCTCGCGGGCAGGCGCGACGGCAGAGGGCTACGCGCCGCCGTGGCGCCGGTGGCCGGGCGGAAGACCTGTACCAGATCCGCTGCGGCGTGACGCGCCATCGCAAACGTATAGGCCGCCTGTTCGACCAGCGTAGCGTCGAGTTGCGCGTTGCGATTGCAGGCGAGGATGAGCGCGCAGGTATCCAGTATCATCGTGAGCGCGGCGACCCAGGACTGCTCCTCATGCTGCGAGCGATAATACGCCAGCATTGGATAGGAGAGATGGCTTTCGAGCAGGTCAGCCGCCCAGTTCTCCCACTCCGCCAGGGTCGCCGTCAGCGAGGCCGCCCGCCGGTTGGGAGGATGCCGCTGCAGGAGCGCCCCCGCCGTCGGTGGCGAGCCAGCGTGCGCGTCGAGCAGTGAGATGCGCGACTCACGCCGCGAGAACGTCTGATAGAGCACGGGCAGATATCCGACGACGAGCGCCAGGACGCCGAAGCCCGCGCCCACCTCCACTACCGTCACGGCGCGCGCCAACGGCGTCAGCGGATAGACATCGCCCAGACCGAGGGTCAGGAACGTGGTCCCGCTGAAGTAGAGATCCATTCCAAAACCTGGCGCCACGCCATCTGGCTGGCGCATCTGTGAGCCGAGGCCCCACTGGAGCAGCGCGAATGCGAAGATCAGCAGCACGGCCCAGAGCATCAGCAGGAGCAGGAGCGCCAGCGGGCCATACACCGCCAGGACACCCTCGCGCCGTCCGAGGGAGCGACTGCGCCTGGCGAGCGTCGACCAGACGGTCCAGGTGCCGACAAAATAGAGACGTGTCAGCCGAAAGCGCCGCGGAACCCGGCGTGGGAGAACGACGGTCTCGAACCCGTCCCACAGCACCACGGCGATCATGACGAGAGCGATGACGACGGCAAATATCTGCAGGATCGGCATGCGCCGCCACCTCCCTTCAGGTCCTTCTTCAGTCTATCTCAGATGCCCCAGCGCGCCGCCGCCTCTGGATTCCCTGGGCCGCCACGTGGATACGACGATCCTCGTCGCCATGAGGCGCGGAGGGCGTCAGTTTGGTCTGCCATACGCGCCAAATGCCACGCGCGCCATATATAGTGTACAGCGCGTGAGCGTAGTCCGAAATCACTCCCCAGGCGCTGACGTCGCCAACGTCACCGGCGTGGTCTGGCAAAAAGGAGGCGCGCAGCTATTGTCATCATCGCTATCATTACCTGGAGCGAGCGGAGCGCACAGCAGACAGCGAGTTGACCTCACGATCCTGGCGCGTAGCGGCGTTTCACCACGTTTCACCACGTTTCACCACGAGGGAGTTTCCGACATGGGCGTCAATCCCCCTGACGATGGACCAGCGACCACGCCACCTATGGCGGTCGCTCCCCCGCCTGGCGACGCAGTGGGGCGTCGCCTCACTATCTCCATCTCGCAGCGCACCCTCTGGCTCGCGGCAGGTGTCGCGCTGGTAGCGCTGCTGACAATCCTCATACTGACCCACGCGCTCGGCGCCGTCCTCCTCCTCTTCCTCGCCATCACCCTTGCCGAGGCGGTTCGCCCGCTCGTGGCGCAGTTGGAGCGCATACGCGTGCCGCGTCCCGTCGGGGCGCTGCTCATCTATCTTGTGATCGCCGCGCTCCTGGTCGGGATCGGCTGGCTCCTGTTCACGCCGCTAGTTACGCAGGCCAACGCACTCATCAGCAACTTGCCCACCTATCTCGCGCAGGCGCAGCAGTGGGCGAAGGACGCGCAGCAGGCGTTGCTCGCCAATGACCCCCTGAGCGCGCTGATCAACGCGCTCGCCGGGCAACTCGCGGCCTCGCTCCAGACCGCGATCCCCACCCTGCTCCAGTTCCCGTTGACCCTGCTCTCCGGCGTGTTTGGCAGCCTGCTCAGTATCGTCCTCATCGTCACGATGAGCGTTTTCTGGCTGATGAGCGCCGACAAGCTGCGCGACTTCGCGCTCGGCCTGGCGCCGGAGGAGGCGCGCGCGGGCGGCGCGCTACTCTTCTCCGACCTGGGACGCACACTGGGCGGATGGGTGCGCGGGACACTTGTAGCGATGCTGCTGATCGGTCTCCTGACTGCGCTAGGGTTGGCGCTGCTCGGTGTGCCCTACGCGCTGCTGCTGGGCATCCTCGCCGGGCTGCTGGAGATCATTCCCTACCTTGGCCCCTGGATCAGCGGCGCGGTCGCCGTGCTCGTGGCCTTGCTCGCCGTCGACCCGCTCAAAGCGCTCGAGGTCGTCGTGCTCTTCATCATCGTGCAGGAGATCGAGGGCAATCTGGTGCAGCCGCTCGTCATGAGCTGGGCGGTGCGCGTCGATCCGCTGTTGGTGCTCGTCGCCATCACCTTTGGCGTCCAAGTGTTGGGGCTGGTCGGCGCGGTGATCGCCGTGCCGGTGGTGGCCATGGGGCAGGTGATCACGCTGCGGGTCATCGCTCCGGCGATTCGTCGCTCGACAGCGGAGCGCGAGACGACGGCCTCTCCCAGCGCGCCCAGTGACACGAGCGCGCCCATACCATCCAGCCCTGCATCTACAGACGCCCAGTCGCCGACGGATTGAACGCGACCAGCTTGCCGGATCACTCGCAGGCTCGCCATCCTCCAGGAATGCTATACTCACGCCGAAGATTCAGCGTTGGAAGCGCCGCTCGATCGGCGCGCGCGCTCTCAGGACATGAACGGCATGGGCGCTCGGCAGGGCGGCGCGACCACAGAGTGGACAGCCAACGAGGAGGCGTGATGAGCGCGGATGACGATCTGCTCCAGGAGCTGCTCCGGCAAGAGGAGGAGCTCCAATTCACCAGTTTCACTAATGAGACGGCGCTGGAGCTTGGTCTGGCGTTGTTGAGCGAAGCGCGTACCAGAAGCCAGCCGGTGACGATTGATATCAGCCGTCACGGTCAGCAGCTCTTTCACTTCGCGATGACCGGTACCTCGGCGGATAACGACCATTGGATCCGGCGCAAGAACAACGTCGTCGCCCGGTTCGGGCACAGTTCCTACTACATGGGCAGGCAGTTGCAGAGCATGGGCCAATCCATGGAGGAGAAATACCTGCTCTCCTCACAGGAGTATGCCGCGCATGGCGGCGCGTTCCCCTTGATTGCGCGTGGCGTGGGCGTCATCGGCGCGATCACGATCTCCGGCCTGCCACAGGCCGAAGATCACGAGGTCGTCGTAACCACACTCCGCCGGTTCCTGGGGGCGAGGTAAATCGGCGAGTAGGGCCGGTCTGACGCTGGAGACGGGTTTCAGGCCCGCCAATAATATCGCCATCCCATGCGCCCTCTGCCGCTATGGTGAGCGTTTGCCTCATCCTCAGAGCGCCACGCCGTTCATGCGAGCGGCGACGTATGCTGCGAAGGCGATATAATAGCCGTCAGCGCAGCCATGTGAACGGCGCCCGGTTTCTCGCCTGGCGCCGGCCCATGTATATCGGCCAGAAGAATGCCCTCTTGCGCCCTTGTTCTCCAGTAATCGGTGAGACACCATGCCACCAACATTGCGCGTGCGGTTGCTCGGCGCTTTCAGCGTCGTTGCGGGCGGCGAACCAGTGAGCGGTCTGGATTCCGCGCGTCTCCAATCGTTATTCGCCTATCTGGCCCTCCATCGCGACGCTCCTCACCTTCGCCAGCATCTCGCCTTCCTGTTCTGGCCCGACTCAAGCGAGGCGCAGGCCCGCAACAACCTGCGTCAGCTCCTGCATGTGTTGCGCCAGGCGACGCCAACACTTGACGACGTCCTCCTGACCGACAATCGCACCCTGCGCTGGCGTCCAGATGCGCCCATTGAACTCGACGTCGGCGAGTTTGAGCGCGCGCTCGCGCTGGCCGAAACAGCCAGGAGCCAGAACGAGCCTGGCGTCGCGCTCGCCGCGCTGGAGCGAGCCGTCGACCTGTATACAGCCGATCTCCTGCCGAGTTGCTACGACACCTGGATCATCCCCGAACGGGAGACATTGCGCCAGCGCTATCTCAGCGCGCTGCGGCGCCTGGTCCACTTTCTGGAAGCCCAGCGCCGCTACGCTCAGGCCATCGGCTACGCGCGACGCTTTGTCGCGCACGATCCACTCGATGAAGCCGCGTATCGTGATCTGATGCGGCTCCTCACCGTTGTTGGAGACCGCGCTGGCGCGGCGCTGGCGTACCGCGAGTGCGTGGCGGCGTTGCAGCGCGAGCTGGGTATCGCGCCCAGCCAGGAAACCCAGCAAGCGTACGCTGCGCTGATGGCACAGGGCGCGCCTGCGGACGAACGACCTTCCGATCTGAGCAGCCCTCCCACCCTCATCGGGCGTCAGCGGGAATGGGAGCAGATGCGGCAGATCTGGCGCAAGGCCAGCGCCTCCGAACCCGCTTTCTTGCTGGTGACGGGTGAGGCTGGGATCGGGAAATCCCGGCTGACCCAGGAGTTCCTGCTCGCCGCGCAGCGGCAGGAAGTCACCACCGCCAGGACGCGCTGTTACGCCGCCGAAGGGACGCTCTCGCTCGCTCCCGTCGCCGACTGGCTGCGCAACGCGAGTCTACGGCCCTCTCTGGGCGACCTTGATGTGGTCTGGCGCGCGGAGGTGGCGCGTATCCTGCCAGAGTTGCTCAGCGACTACCCCGATCTGCCCCCCGTCGAGCCAATCAGTGGCTACGGGCAGCGCCAACGCTTCTTTCAGGCGTTGGCGCGCGCGGTCCTTGTCGCGCCACAGCCGATCCTGCTCCTGATCGACGACGTGCAGTGGTCCGACCGGGAAACGCTGGAATTTCTCCACTTCCTGCTGCGTTTCGACTCAGCCGCGCGCCTCTTGATCGTCGGCGCCGCGCGGATAGAAGAGGCGTCCGCTCAGCACGCCCTGCGCCCGCTGATCCAGGATCTGCGCGCGACGATTGGTGTGACGGAGATCGCTCTATCGCCACTCGACGCCGCTGAGACCGCCACACTGGCTTCCCGCCTGATCGATGGCGACCTCGGGGTCGAGACGGCGCTGCGCATCTTCCATGAGACCGAGGGCAATCCGCTCTTCATCGTCGAGACGATGCGAGCCGGCCTTGAGCGCGCAGGAGACGCAGAACGAGCGCAGAGCAAGGCCGACACCCCTGTGGCTGACGCGCTTCCAGGGATTCCACCGAAGGCGCATGCGGTGATTGCCAGCCGGCTTGCGCAGTTATCGCCGCCCGCGCGTGAGGTTGTCGCGCTCGCGGCGACAATTGGCCGCGCATTCGCGCTCGACTTGCTTACGCACGCCAGCGGCGAAGACGACGAGACCACCACCAGCGCCCTCGACGAACTCTGGCAGCGGCGCATCATTCGCGAGCAGGACATGGCCTCGTACGACTTTACCCACGATAAGCTGCGTGAAGTCGCCTATGCCGAGATCAGCGCGCCGCACCGGCGCTTGCTGCACAGAAGAATCGCGCAGAGCCTGGAAGCCATGCGCCCTGATGATCTCGACGCCGTCAGCGCCCAGATCGCATCGCACTACGATCGCGCGGGCCAGGCCGCGCGCGCTATTCCCCACTACGAACGCGCGGCGACGGTCTCCCAGCGTGTCTACGCGAACGAGGACGCCATTGACCTGCTGCTGCGCGCGCTGACGCTGCTCGATCACCTCCCCGGCGGCATGAAACGCGACCGGTGGGAGTTGACGCTCCTGCTCAATCTGGGGGCGATCTACCGTGTCACCAGAGGATGGACGGCTCCAGAACTCGAGCGCCTGGTCGAGCGCACGCTGGTATTGTGCGACAGGGTTGGCGACGATATACAGCGCATGAACGCCCTCTACGGACAGGAGTCGCTGCTGATCGTGCAGGCCAGGCTCGAGCGCGTACAGGCCGTCGCGGACGAATTGCAGGCGCTCTATCAGCGCGCGCAGGAGCCGGCGCCGCCGATTTCCAGGATGATGCTCGCCGGCGCGCGCATGCACCTGGGGCGCTTGCGGGAGTCCGAAGAGGCGTTCGCGCAGATTATTCAGAATCCCTCTCCCAACCCAGGCCAGCCATTAGAAGTGGTGCAGGGTTGGAACTTTGAGGTTCATACTCGCGCCTGGCAGGCGCACGCGCTCTGGCTCCTGGGGTATCCCGATCACGCCCTCAGTCGCGGGCGTGAGGCGATCCAGCTCGCCAGCGACCTGGCGCAACCGTTCAATCAGGCGCTCGCGTCAACCTACTTCGCCATGCTGCAACATTTCTGCGCCGAACCAGCGATCGCCAGGGCGCAGGCCGAGGCCGCGCTCGCTCTCAGCCTCGAGTACAAGGCTCCCTACTATGTCCTCTGGTCGGAACTGCTGGTGAGATATGCGGTGGCGCATGAACAGCCCACCACAGCGACGATCAGTCAGTTACGCGCCAGCATCAGCGGGTTTCAGGCGTCTGGCGCCCGCTTGCGCTTGCCCTACTACCTCTGGCTGCTCGCGCAGGTCTACGCTCAGGCGGGATCGGTGGATGAGGCGCTGGCGGCGATTGACGAGGGGATGGCAGAGTCGCGCGCCAACAACGAGCGCTGGTGGGACGCCGAACTGCACGGGCTGCGCGGCGAACTGCTGCTGGCGCGCGGCGGCGACGACGATGAGGTCAACGTCGCGCTGCTGCGGGCGAAGGAGATCGCCGAGGCGCAAGAGGCCAAATCGCTGGAGTTACGCGCAGCGCTGAGCCTGGCGCGACACCGGCTTAAGCAAGATCGCGCCAGGGACGCCCGACGGCTCCTGAGCGCGGTCTACTCCTGGTTCACCGAAGGGTTCGAAACGCCTGACCTGCAAGCGGCGCAGGCGCTGCTCGCCCAACTGACATAACGCCTGGATAACGATCTTCGCCGCGATCCTCACAAGGTCGCGCCCAACTTCACCAAAATTGCCCGCCATTCGCTCGCCGCCAAACGCTTTGCTAACGCCTCGCCTGCTATCCTCTGTTCATCGGCGCGCAATCGCGCCGGTGTTCACAGACGTTTCCTGCTCGCCCGTCGCGGCGGCGGGAAGCAGGAGGAGGAAGCGATGGCTCAGCAAGTGACGAGCGCCGTGGACGCTGCGGCGATGCAAGACCTGCGCGCACAGGTACGTGGAGACCTGATCCGACCGGGCGACCCGCAGTACGAAGAGGCTCGCCGCGTGTACAACGGCATGATCGACAAACACCCGGCGTTCATCGTCCGTTGCGTGGATGTCGCGGATGTCATCAGCGCGGTCAATTTCGCCCGCGAGCAGGGGCTGACGCTGGCGGTGCGTGGGGGCGGTCACAATGGGCCTGGCCTGGGGACTGCCGATGATGCCGTCGTCGTCGACCTCTCGCGGATGAAAGGCGTCTATGTTGATGCGGCCAATCGAACGGCTCGCGTCGAGGGGGGATGCGTGTGGGGAGACGTTGACCATGCGACGCACCCCTTCGGGCTGGCGACTCCCAGCGGCTTCGTCTCGTCCACCGGAGTGGGTGGCCTGACGCTGGGCGGCGGCATTGGCTATCTGTCACGTACCTATGGGCTGACGCTCGACAACCTGCTCGGCGTCGAAATGGTGCTGGCCGATGGCAGTGTAGTCACGGCGAACGCGAACGACCACGAAGACCTCTTCTGGGCGGTGCGCGGCGGCGGCGGGAACTTTGGCGTCGTCACCTCATTCCTGTTCCAATTGCACCCGATCAGCACCGTCTATGGCGGACCGACATTCTACTCCCTGGATCAGCTCCCCACGATGCTGCCTTGGTGGCGCGACTACATCCTGAACGCGCCCGAGGACATCAATGGCTGGTTTGGCGTCGTCACCGTGCCGCCCGCGCCGCCATTTCCTGAGCAGTTCCACATGCAGAAGATGTGTGTGATCGTGTGGTGCTACACCGGCGCGCTCGATCAGGCCGAGGAACGCTTCGCGCCCATCCGCGCGTTCAGCCCACCGGCGATTGACGTCGCCGGACCGATCCCCTGGCCCACGCTGCAGAGCCTGTTCGACGCGCTGTTCCCTCCCGGCCTGCAGTGGTACTGGAAGGCGGACTTCTTCAATGAGCTCGATGACCGCACGATCGAGTTGCATGCGAAGTATGCCGAGCGCCTGCCCACCATGCAGTCGACCATGCACCTCTACCCGATCAACGGCGCCGCGCATCGTCCCGGCAAGGACGACACGGCATTCAGCTTCCGCGACGCAAATTTCTCGGAGGTGATCGTTGCGGTCGATCCCGACCCGGCCAACAACGAGCGGATGATCCAGTGGGCCAAAGACTACTGGATGGCGCTGCATCCGTATTCGGCGGGCGGCGCGTACCTGAATATGTCGATGGACGAGGGAGCGGACCTGGTCAAGGCGTCCTACCGCGACAACTATGCGCGACTGGCGCAGATCAAGGCGACGTACGACCCCGCGAATCTGTTCCATGTGAATCAGAACATCGCGCCTGAGGCATGAGACGTGTCGGCGCGCGGGAATCGTCCTGCGCGCCACCCTCAGCGCTCCAGGAAGTGAAAACACACCAACGCCGGCGATCACGCTCGTTCGCCGGCGTTATCTTGCTGAACGTCAGCCCATCGAGCAGTGTATCCGCTTCGGCGGCGCGCGTTCCTAGCACAGTAAGAGTAGCCGCAGAGAGTTATGCTGTCCATCAAATCATCTCCTGATCACCCAAGATCAGGTGATACAACCTATGGCGCGATGGAATCGCCCCGGCGTGAGGTCCACCGCCGGCTGAAAGCCTCCTATGGCCCCACCTACCTGACGATCCTCAGCGTCATCCAGGCTGTCGCCATGGGCGATCTCGCCCAAGTCGTCGCCGGGGGATACCAGCGCTTTACGACCGTGCAGTGGGTCCTCACGCTGAACACCTTTGGGGCGCTGATCATCATCTGGAACGCCTATAGCGTGCAGAGCACGCTGTGGGGCTGGATTCCTGATGTGCGCGACCGCGCGGCGCCCTTCGTGGTAGGCGCGCTGGAACTCTACCTCAATCACACCATCATCCACACCATCATCGTGTCGTTGAGCGCCTGGCTGGTCGCGGGGGCGCTGGTCGCGGGGGCGCTGGTCGGCGTCGCGGGGGCGGCTGGGACGCTGCACATCGACTGGCGCGCCAGTCGTGAGCCGGAGCAGCTCGAACTCCTGCGCCAGGTCGAGTTCTACATCCGTCTGTATGTCGCCTATCTGCTCGTTGGCGGAGCGGCGCTGCTCGCCCTGGCGTGGCTGTGCGCGGACGATCGCCTGACTCTGCTCGTGCGTCGTGACGAGTTCGCTGGCGGGGTGGGGCTGGGCGTCGCGCTGTTCAGTGCCCTGGCGCTGAGCGGGGGGGGACGTGCTGCACCGGCTCTGGCGTGAGGCGATCAGGTACGCGCGGGCCGATCAGCACGACGGTCGAAGGACACCTGCTACCGGCCTCCGCGCGCTACACCTACGCCAGGGACGCCACCCGCAGTCTGCGACGCGCTCCATGGTGAGCGCGGGAGAGAAGGTCAGAAGCAACGAGAATTACGAGATTTAGTTGGAGGATGTTATGCCCACTATGACCCACGCGAAGGCCATGCGCGCGGCGTTCGTCGTCATCGGCATTGTCTCGTTGATCGCAGCCGCCGGATTCGCGCTGCACATACCCCCTTTTGCCACGTTGTGGCCGCTGGACGATGCTGGCGCCGTCGCGCGCTTTCTGGGCGCGTATCTAGCCGGCATCGGCGCCTCACTCCTGTGGATCGGCGTCGCCGGGGAGCTGGGGGCCGCCGTCGCCGGCGCGCTCAGCCTGACCGTGGTATATACCAGCCTGGCGATCGCGTGGTTGACGCTCTCCTTCGGCGTGGCGGCGCCCGATCTGCGCCTCCCGGCGCTGCTCTGCCTGCCCGTCGCTCTTGTCTCCGCTGGACTCGCGCGCTGGTTCCGCCGTCTCCCCATCCAGGACACACCGCCGCTGCCACGGACGGTCTATGGCTCATTCGTGGTGTTCGTCGTGTCGCTGGCCTGCGTTGGCGGCGCATTGGCGCTGCGGACGCCAAACGTCTTTCCCCTGCCGCTCGGCCCCGCCGTCTCAGCGTTGATTGGGAGCGCGTTCCTCGGCTCGGCCGCCTACTTCCTGTATGGCCTCAGGTTTCCCCTCTGGGGCAATGCCCGCGCCCCGCTCTGGGGCTTCCTGGCCTACGACCTCGTCCTCATCGCGCCCCTTGTGGCGCGACTGGGCGTGGTGGACGCCGCGCACCGGCCGGCGCTCGTGCTGAATATCGCGGTGCTCGTCTTCAGCGGCGTGGTCGCTGTCTACTACCTGCTGATCGCACGCGCGACGCGGGTCTGGTCGCCACGCCCAGCGCAAGCTGAACGCCAGGTGGCTCCGTTGAAGACCGTCGTAACCGCCACGCGCAAAACCGCGTCGTTGGTGAGGGC
>Ga0070698_100009365_pt1 | contig 10505 bp, 14 predicted proteins | sample KBSK1502metaG_FD_65477 | JGI IMG/M metagenome (GOLD analysis project Ga0070698, IMG submission 65477) | Corn, switchgrass and miscanthus rhizosphere microbial communities from Kellogg Biological Station, Michigan, USA - KBS K1-50-2 metaG | ecosystem: Host-associated > Plants > Roots >... | reverse complement strand
TTGGCAACCTCGATGCCAGCATCTCGAGAGGAAAACTTCAGCTTAATCTCATATACGGCAAAAGGGCGCGCAGTTTGCAGTGCAAGATGCTTAGGGGCTCGATCAGATGGGGTTAACTACTGAGATGAACGAAGCAGCAATACTTGAGGCAGATGCGGCAGACGGAGTCGAGGCAGCGCTCGGTGAGGGCAGTGGCGACAACTCTCCATTTTCAATTGGTCTCCTACTTGAGGCCGCACAAAAGGAGCGTGAAAGTTTGGAGGCGATCGAAGAAAGCATGGAAACGTTGCGTCTGTCGCTGGCGAAACGCCGCAGAGCGATCGATCAACAAGAAGAGATTCTCAGAGATCTCTCCAAGTTTCTAAGTCATGAAAGGACCTGAAGAAATGCCACAGGGAGACAAGTCGAAATACACAAGCAAGCAAAAGAGGAAGGCTGAACACATAGCCGAGGGTTACGAAGATCGAGGAGTGTCAAAGAAAGAGGCAAAGAGCCGAGCGTGGGCGACCGTCAATAAGGAGTCGGGTGGCGGTAAAAAGAGCGGCAGCGGTCGCGGTAAAAAAGAGAGTCACAGCTCATCGCGCAAAGGTGGGAAGAAAGGTGGTAGGAAGTAAGCCTTAGCTATGCCTGGGACGCGACAGTCATCAGAACAAGCAGGTCGTCCAAATCCTGTCAGAATCGGTTCTAACTTTGTGAGGTAGCGAAACAACTGCAGTTAGGTTTCGACTCAATTCGAATACAGGGAGGAAAACAAAATGGGTGACAGTAGTAGTGCAAGCAGCACGGGCATTGTGGCAATTCTGGTAATCTTTGTGATTCTTGTGATCGGTGCCTTGTTTGTTTTTGGAGGTCGATTATTTAGTGGAAACAAGAGAATCGATGTAAACATTCAGACACCTTCGAAGTGACGTTAAAGGGAAAGATCTTCTTTGTTTTACAAGCGCCGTATTTACGCTTTGAGCGGTTTTTGCAGATAGAGTCCAAAGGCCATCCCGGGAAGCAGGTGGATAGTTCAAATCGTCTGTACTTCTTTGAATGAAGCACAGACGCTCACTATCTCCCACCCCCTGGTGGAATTTGGGCTCTTCGTGCGAATATTCAAAAAATAACTCATCGACCTCTACCCAATGTACGGAAACGTACATTTTTGATATAGTCTGCGCCCAGTTAAGCGAGCAGTCTGGTACTAACCGTTAATACCGGTTCACTTAGCACTTTGACCGGGACCCCTCCCATCGAGATTCGTCCTTTCCAATTGATGGCTACGAGCAGTTAGGTAATTGAGAAAAAACCTTGAAGATCCTTCTCTATAATCCGGATAACGGTGTTACTCGGAATTTCATGCCGCACCTTTGGATGTTCCTTCTTCAATCTCTCACACCGCCAGGTCACGAGGTTCTGCTAATCGATGGAAACGCGCGAGCGATGACTGACAGCCAGCTGGTCGACTTCATTAAGCAGGAGCGAATCGGACTCGTGGGAATTGGAGCTATGACGAGAATGATCGCCAAGGCCTATCGAGTCGCGGATGCGATTCGGCAAATTGGAGTACCAGTAGTGCTCGGAGGTCCGCACGTAACAGAGGTACCTGACGAAGCTCTCGGTCGCGATGGTGGCCCGCGCCATGCCGATGCGATTGCACTTGGAGAAGCCGATGAGACATGGCCACTTATAGTCGATGATGCAAGCCGTGGCGAACTCAAAGAAGTCTATCAACCCAAACGCGACTCAAAAGGCCTGGATCAAAAACCCACCTTGCAGCCGTATCCGCTCATCCCATGGGAGACACTAGATCTTGATCAGTTCAGTTTGATTCCCAGACTGTTGCGTCCTTTGATGTCGAAACTGGGAAGCGGCTGGGGCACGTTTCATGTCGTTCCAATTGAAACTGGACGAGGCTGTCCATACGGATGTGAATTTTGCACGGTAACAGGTTTCTTCGGCGATTCAATTCGTTTTCGTACCAACGAGAGCGTGATTGAAGAGTTGTTGCGTCTCAAGGCTCGCGCGCATCATGAACGTGGCAAGATGGCGGTGTTCTTCATTGACGACAACCTCGCGATCAATATCAAACGCACAAAGTCACTATTGAGAGAGATCATCGCCGCGGGAGCGCAGATACCCTGGGTCGCGCAAATTAGCGCGAACCTCTTACGAGACGAAGAGTTGCTTGATCTAATTGCCGAATCGGGCGGCAGATGGATCTTCATTGGTATGGAGTCAATCGATCCAGCGAATATGGCTGATGTAAACAAGAATTTTAGTAAGCCCGGTGAATATGGTGCTGTGTTGGAAAGGCTTGCACAGCGCAACATCTACGCAATTACGTCTTTCATATTCGGAATGGATAACGATTCAACGGGAGTAGCAAAGCGTACTCTGCAGGAGATCCAATCCTGGCCACCGGGCCTTCCAGTCTTTGGTCAACTGACGCCATTTCCGGCAACTCCCCTGTATAGTCGACTCCAAAAGGCTGGTCGTCTGACAAGACCAAAACATTGGTTGGATTTTGCACCGTTTTGGATGGCACACGATCCACTAAAAATGACCATCTCAGAAGCACGGGCAGAGACCGACTACGCGTGGGCTTCGTCTTATAGTCCTCACCGCAACGCCGAGGCAATTGAATTAATTGGTGACAAACCGTTGCAGTACCGGATCAGTCACCTTGTTGCTCGACTGTTCTTTCGCGGTATCTATTTCCCACAGATGGGCTGTCGGGCGTGGTTCAGGGTAATCGCCCAGAATCGGCGTCCAATATTTCACTTGGGAGTTAAGTCGGCGCTTGCTCTTATGAAAACTCGCGAACAAGCTCGCCGCCAGAATCGAACCAGACAGAACCGCGTTGAAGTAACCAGCAAACACCGAGAGGTCGGTTCGTTTATGACTGAGAGAGCCTTACCCGAGATCGAAGATGTCCCCACGCCCCCAGCGCTGTGAACAGTGACTCAGCGATGCAAGAAGCCGTAGGCGCCTTTATGACGTCTGCGGCTTTTTTGATTGTAGCTTTTTGGACTGTTCGCACTCGAACAGTCTTGAAACTCGAAGATGGTGAGTTGTTTCGCGATTGAAACTTAGACAGCTCTTCGACCAGTCAGGAGATTGATCACTAGAACTACGGCAGCAACCACGAGCAGCAGATGGATCAATCCGCCGCCGACGTGTCCTATTACACCCAGCAACCAAAGCACCAGCAGAATCACTAGAATTGTCCACAACATAATTAACTCTCCTTGTTGAGTTGGTTCACCAGTTTTGGCTACCCAGAAGATGTGCAACGTCTATGCCAACCGCATCGGCGGGAACCTCTTTCTCTGCGTCGTAAGAACGCTTAACAAATGCCCCACCAAGTCGTCTAACGCTACCTAAGAAGTTTCGCAATCCTGCATCACATCCGTTCGGTTTTCTTGTCGCAGTTGGAGTTCTGTTTCGAATTCGTGCAAGCCACCCTATTTTGCAAAAAAGGCATTTCTTTCAGTGCGGTCTTTCCGAAACCCTTGTCGAGAACCAAACAACTGACTATCATTCCTTGCGTAATTTAATCCCATCTCTTAAGTGGGCCGCGACATATCCCCCAAGCCTCGGGCCCACAGCGGAACAAAACACATGAGTCGAGAAACGGAACAAACTCCTGCTGAGGCTCTCCCTGACGGCAAGTACGTCTATTGCATCATTGAGACTGCCGAACCTCGTTCCTTTGGACCGATGGGTATTGGAGGAAGGGGTGACGACGTCTATACGATTAACCACAAAGGGTTAGCGGCAGTCGTTTCAAACACGCCATTAGTGGTTTACGACCCAACACGCGAAAATGTGTTTGCTCACGAACAAGTCAACGAAACAGTCATGCGCGAGTTCACCGTGTTGCCGATGGCGTTCGGCGCGCTATTCCGAACTGATGACGACATCATCGAACTGATTCGCGGAACTTATGACGCTCTTCGTGATGTGCTCTCGAAGATGGAGGGTAAGGTCGAGTTTGGTTTGAAAGTGAACTGGGATCGCGACAAGGTCACTGCAGAGCTTGAGGATAAGGATGAGGAGATCCGCAACTTAAAGGAACAGATTACTTCCAAGACGACTGGCTCAACCTACTTTGCGCGCATGCAACTGGGTCGGTTGATCGAGACAGCGTTGACGGATCAAGCTGACGCATACATTCGAGAAGTTTATTCGCTCTTGCGCGACACGGCTGTGGCGTCAAGAGCAAACAAACCGATAGGTGATCGAATGATCATGAACGCCGCGTTCTTGATAGAACGTGACCGAGAAACAGAATTCGATCAAAAAGTTAAAGAGATTGCTTCCAAATACGAAGGCAAACTCTCGTTCAAGTACACTGGGCCCTGGCCGCCATATAACTTTGTCCATATCCGACTAAAGCTGGAACGCGGAGAAAGCACGACCGAGGCTGTGGCCAGCTAACTTAAAGTCCAAAGTCCAAACGTCCATGTTCCTAATCGACGATATCCTTCTCGCTCCCGTAAGCGGTTTCAAGTTCATTCTTGGCCAGATTCAAAAGATGGCCGATCAAGAATTAAACGACGATACTGTCATCAAGGAACAGCTGCTCGAACTGCAAATGCGTTTGGAGTTAGATGAGATTTCTGATGCGGAGTATCAGGAACGTGAAGCAGAATTGTTTGCGCGCCTTCGCGCGTTGAAGACCAGACAATTGGAACTATTGCATCAAGTTCACAGCGCTGAATCATCGAGTTTTGTTATTGAAGTTGGTGGCGACGAGCAGGGTGGCTTTTGGGAACCGGGCGAAAGGGAATAGAGCGTGACTGCAAAGAGACGTAAGTCTCCTCGCCACTCGCTCAACACCTCACGCGCATCAGTCAAGAACAACCTTCCAGCAGATCTTTCCTCTTCACGTTATTTTTTCTTTGGCGGCAAAGGCGGCGTTGGAAAAACTACGGCGGCTTCGGCTACCGCTCTCTACTTGCTGAAGCATGCACGGCGCAACGAAACGATCCTTTTGTTTTCGACAGATCCGGCACACTCGCTCTCCGATAGCCTGACAAAACGAATTGGCAACCGGTTAGTTGAGGTTTCCCGAAATCGTGGCGCCAAGCTGATTGCCTTCGAGATGGATTCGAAAAGTGCGCTCGATGACTTTCGTAGGAAGCACGGCAAAGTTTTAGCCGAGATCGCCGAGCGTGGAACTTTGCTGGACAAATCGGACATCAATGAACTCCTGAACCTCTCCTTGCCTGGACTCGACGAAGTCATGGCGCTTTTTGAACTCAGCGAATTGGATCTGTCGGCTGCTTATTCACACATCGTCGTAGATACGGCGCCCTCCGGTCACACAGCTCGCCTCTTGCGTTTGCCTGAAGTCTTCACACGGATGGTTGTTGCACTTGATCGAATGGGTGACAAGCATCGTTACATGGTTGCGCACTTTGCGCGACGACGTTTAGTCCTTGATGAGGTCGATCTGTTTTTGCGTGATCTTAATGAACGAATCCAACGTGTACAGAAGCTTCTGGCACAGGCAAGTTTCGCCTTAGTCTCCATTCCGGAAGCGATGAGCGTAAGGGAAACTGAACGATACGCGACCGTACTCCGAGGTGAAGGCGTACATATTACCGATGTCATCATTAACCGTGTCGAAGAGGAGCACAAAGATTGTAACTTCTGCCGCGCTCGTATTACTGCACAACGACCGTGGCTGAAAGAACTGGGGAGGCTGTTTGAAGGTGTGCGACAGCATCGAGTCCCTCTACTTGCAAATGAAGTCTGCGGAATTGACTCGCTAGAGTTGGTTGGTCGACAGATGTGGAGGCCAACTCGTTCCATTAGGAATTCAAAGACAAAACGGGCGGTTGGGCTCTCGAGACCAACAGCCAAAAGCCAACACCAAAGCGATTTCACTTTCGCGAAACGACGCCTTTGGGTCTTCGGTGGTAAAGGCGGAGTTGGAAAGACAACCGCGGCGGCAGCGTATTCCCTTGCGCTGGCCGAAAAGTATCCAAGACAAAAAGTCCTGTTGTTCTCGAGCGATCCAGCGCACTCGTTGTCGGATAGCTTTGCTGAGCCAATTGGGCCGTTGAAGAAGCGGGTTGCAGGAGTGCGTAATCTCGACGCCATGGAGATCGATCCTGGTCAGTGGTTCGACGACCTGAAGCAACGTTATCGTTCGTGGACTGACGAGTTGTTTGCCTCATTGGCAGCCGGATCCAGATTGGAAATCAAGTTTGACCGAGAGGCAATGCGCGAGCTCGTGGAACTTACGCCTCCAGGAATTGATGAGATCGCGGCACTTGGTGTGATTAGCGATTTATTGGATCAGAATCGCTACAACTCGATCGTGCTCGATACCGCGCCGACGGGCCACCTCATTAGGTTTTTGGAGTTACCGCAAGTTGCGTTGGATTGGGTTAGAACTTTCATCAAGCTCCTGCTTAAATATCAGAACGTTGTGCATGCAAGTCGTGTTGGTGAAGAGTTGGTTACGCTATCGAAGAGCATCAAGCGTGTGCTGGCGTTGTTGACAGATTCTGAACTTTGCGAGTTTGTAGGCGTGGCGATTCCTGAGCGAATGAGTTTGCAGGAGACAATCGACCTCGCAACATCGCTGGCCGAGTTAGCCGTACCGATGCAACGACTATTAATAAATGGAGTGATACCTGAGGAAGTGACCGCACATTGCAGTTTCTGCAAATCGAGACGAATAAGCCAGGATTCCATCGTGAAAGCTTTTCGGAAGCACTTTGGAAATTCGGTCGAGTTGTTTATTGCTCCGCAACGAAACCAGGACATCAGAGGCGCTGATTCATTGCGGGCACATTTCGATGGCTGGCAGTTTCTGGCTTCAGAGCGTGGCAATACACGTCGGAATTTGCAAAGGACGCCCATTGCAGTAAAGAATGTGCCCAAGCCAAATCAAAAGAATGAGCGAAAGCGTACCAATAACGTCGGAGCAAAATAAGTATCCTTCGGGAGACGGCTACTACGTTTACTGCATTGCGGAAACGATATCTGCAGAAGAGATTGTCGTCGACTCCATCCCTGCAGCTATTGAGGAGGGTGCCGATCTTGAACTCATTACCCGCGACAAACTAACGGCAATAGCGAGTCGGGTTCCAATGTCGATATTTGGTGAGGAGGCGTTAGCAGAGCGACTTTCCAATGCCGCCTGGACTGCGATTCGAGCCATGCGACATGAACAGGTTGTCGAGCATTTCGCAAAGCAGACCAGCGTCGTACCTCTGCGCTTTGGGACAATCTATCTCGATCGCTCAGGTGTTGAACAAATGCTCAGCGATCAGAAAGAGCAGCTCACTGCAATAATCGTGAAACTTCAAGGCAGAGAGGAATGGGGCGTTAACGTTTACTGTGATCGAGACGCTTTACTGGAAAACATCACCAGCGTGAGCGCAAGATTACGTGAAATGGCTGCAGCGGCGAAGCAGGCGTCGCCCGGTGAGTCTTATTTGCGGCAGAAGAAGATCGACGCGCTTCGTGCTGACGAAGCTAAGGTTGAGATTGAACGGGCCATCGGGGAAATTGAACGCAAACTGACGGCTCGAAGTGACGGTGTTACTAAGCTTCGGATATTGACAGTGGAGACTACGGAACACGGTGACCTTAAAGCGAAGTTTGCATTCCTGGTCCTAAAAGTCGAGTTTGAACATTTTCGTTTTGCAGCCGAAGAACTAGCCCGGCAGATGGAAACTGCAGGGATAAGGATCGAGCTGACCGGTCCCTGGCCAGCCTACAATTTTGCAGCGCCGTAATCGCGTACTCGATTCAGTATGGATTCGTCTTTTGAGCAAGTAATAGTTGGCAGCGACGAGTTTCCGGGCGACGCCGAACTCTCTTTGCTTGAGACGCTTGACCATGTGCTTAACCGTGGACTAGTGATTGCCGGAGAAATCACTATTTCCGTAGCCGACGTCGATCTCATCTTTGTTGGCTTGAATGTACTGGTAAGTTCGGTTGAGACTGCTCATGAAGTCCTGCGGGAGCGACAGCAGCAGAGTCTACCAACGTCAGAGCTGGCTGAACGGCCAGGCGATTAGTCATGAAGTTCTATGTTTACTGCGTTGCCGAAAGTCGGCCAAGCCTGGAAGGTATTGCGGTTGGGATCGCGGAGAGTGACTTGGAACTGCTCGAGTTTGAAGGGTTGGTAGCAGTAGCCAGCAAATTTGATGACGAATCAGTTCAGATTAATAGAGCGAACGTGTTACGACACGAAGCGATTGTTCGTAGCGTGTTGACTGAAACGACATTGCTTCCATTTCGATTCGGGACGGTTGTTGGGGAGGCTAATTTGCGGAGTTTTCTAATAGCTCGCCGGACCGCTTTGCTGAGCCGATTGGCGCTGGTCCGAAACTGCATAGAAATGAGCATCAAGATTATTTGGCAAATCCCGTCGGAACCGACCGTCACTCAAAAGCATGAACGAGATGCTGAAGTAGGAGCGGGCGCAGCGTTTTTATTGTCAAAGCGTCAAGAAATACTTGGTGATGAGACGCTCTCCGTAAAGGCCAATGAGATTGCCGCTTGGTTAGGCAGCCGGCTTGACGGGTTCGTTCGCCAAGCGCAGATTGCCGTGGAACCCAAGCAAAAGCTGGTCTTGGCCGGATCTTACCTGATCGAGCAGTCTCTGGAGTCAAAGTACCGCGAACAGGTGGCGAAATTGAAAGAGGAGCGGCCACACCTGCACTTTCTTACCAGTGGTCCTTGGCCGCCTTATACTTTTGCAAACATTGATCTTGAGTTTGCAACACACTTCGGAGTAAGCTGATGAAGCAGTCCCCCGAAAACCCCCGTTCGGCTGAACCTGAAATAGAAACTTCTCATGCTGAGGAGTTTGTGGAGCAGCTTCGCTGCGTCACTGACACTCTTCCCTCTCGCATTAACGTTGACTCCCATAGCGTAGAGCAAGGGCTGGCAAAGCTTGTGCTTACCTTAATCGAGTTCATTCGTCGTTTGCTGGAAAAGCAGGCTATTAGACGGATGGAAGGAGGAGACCTCTCACCGGAACAGATTGAAGATTTGGGCCTGGCATTGATGAAGTTAGAAGCCAAACTTCTTGAGTTAAAGGGACAGTTTGGCCTCGAGGATGAGGACCTCAATATTGACCTCGGTCCTGTTGGTCGTTTGATTTAGTGTTCGAAGTCTTGCTTGATACACCAATACCACGGTGCCGCTGCTCAGATCTTTCCGAATCCAAGCCGCACCGTAAGAGTGGAGGGCGAAAGTGTCTAGTGAGCGGTCTACCCTAATAACGGCCCGTCCCCCGGGTCTCGTCGATGTTCTCGATCGAATTCTCGACAAAGGTCTAGTAATAGCAGGCGACATCAAGGTGTCACTGGCCAACGTCGAACTTTTAACCCTTCAAATTCGCCTGCTCGTTTGCTCGATCGATAAGGCCGAGCAGATTGGTTTGAACTGGTGGCGTTACGACACAAACCTGACGACACGTGCGGAACGCGCGGAAACGGAGAACGTTGAATTGCGTGAGCGGCTCGGCGAACTCGAACGTGAAATCAAAAAGCTCAGCGCAGCTGCTTTAGTATCACAAGGAAGGGAATTGCCCAATAGTCGCGCTAAAGTGAAGAAGAAGACCCGCAGAGCATAGATTGGGTAGCGTGCCATTGCGGTTTTTGTGTTAACGATTGCGCACCGCAGCAGCCTCGTTCTCGTTCAGTATGATGCTTATTGATCTCTAACGAAAAGGAAAAGAAGCAAATGGCTGTCGAAAGAGCACCAGGCGGTACTAGTCTAATCGACGTTCTTGATCGCGTACTCGACAAAGGCATTGTCATTGACGCCTGGGTACGAATTTCCCTGGTGGGAATCGACCTAATAACGATTGAAGCACGTGTCGTCGTCGCGTCGATCGATACGTATCTGAAGTATGCCGAAGCGGTAGGTCTTACTCCGGCAGTTTCCCGACCAGCACTGACCCCTGGCGCCGAACCCGTCGAAGAAGGAACGAGACGCCGCGTGACGGTTGAAGTAGAAAAGAAATGAATATCTAACAGAGGCTAGTCAGGAACGGACCGAGTCTTATTGTCTTTTATATGGGAGAACGCCCGATAGAATTGGCCTTTCAAACGCGTCCATCCATCCAGGAACCCGAGGGGTTTAACTCGTATCTGCGCCAATACGATGTCTTTATGGAGACTACGACGCAGATGCTTGCGACGCCAAAGCTTCACGAGCGCCTACTGCTTGCTCTCGAAGCAATCGCAAACGTCTTCGGTCACCAACAATCCGCTATCGCTACCATTAATGAAAGAGACGCTGCCCTTCGCGTTCGAGCAGCGCTTGGATTTAAAACTGATCCAATCGCAGCGCGCGTCGAGATGCCGCTCGACTCCAGTGCAGCCTGTGTTCGGGTTATTCATGATGCTCATCCAACGTGGATCTCGTTGAAAGAAGATGATTCATCTCGCGCGCTCTTCGACAAGATGCAGTGGCATCAAGACATTCTGGCGTTGCCACTGTTTGGTATTCCGGAGGTTTCACCTAAGACGGGACGCGAC
>Ga0070698_100009363_pt1 | contig 10505 bp, 18 predicted proteins | sample KBSK1502metaG_FD_65477 | JGI IMG/M metagenome (GOLD analysis project Ga0070698, IMG submission 65477) | Corn, switchgrass and miscanthus rhizosphere microbial communities from Kellogg Biological Station, Michigan, USA - KBS K1-50-2 metaG | ecosystem: Host-associated > Plants > Roots >... | reverse complement strand
CTCGTCGTCGGCGATTCCTTCCTGGTGGTCGACGCAGCCGTCCAGGGTGACGTTGATACTGAAGGTCAAGAGTCCCATGGTGTCCTCCGTTCGAGATACGCGACGAGCCGCTCGCCGTCCGGCTCCAAGGGCACGAGCCCAATTCGCGAGGTGCTCCCCCCTGTGTCGCCTAACGCTCTCGTTTTGCGACACCGCGCGGAGCGCGAAGCGTCGCAGTGTAGGTGTCCGGCAACAACGCGCTGTTAGCCGACTGTGGCGGTTCCCAGTTGCTGAGAAGTCTCATCGTGACCAGAAAAAGTGCTTGGCGAGGAGGACTAGTGCTATCGCAAAAAGTATTAGCGGAATCCACGGCCCTAACCGCCGGCTGATCGCTTCGTCCCTCTCCAATCTCGCTGTGAAAGCTCTCATCTTCTGCGCAACCGCCGCCACTCTTGAGTGCGCGTCCTCGAGCTCTCGGAAGGTCTTTTCGAGGCGAGCGCGTGACTTAGGGTCGGGATTGCTCCGGATCTCCGCCATGGCTCGAGCAACAAACTCTTCATGTTCCGGGTCCCCATGGGGCATCCGAATTGGCGACATGAACATACGAGCAGTCGCTTCCAGAAGCGCAATGCATTGAAGAACGAGCCCGACAACCATAAGCACTGGAGTTGCAGGTCCATACTGGACGAGCGCCATGTAGCCAAGCAGCGGACCAGCGAAGACGACAACCATAAATAACGCGACCACCAACGCGGGAGGTATCCGCCGGAGCACAACGACCCCGATCAGCACGGCACTCCAAATGAAGGGGATCGCCGCGCCTGCGAGCACAAACGGGTAGATTGACTCCGGCTCGCCCCAGCCTCCAGCTTGATGGAACACGATCCGCGGCAATAGGATGGCCTCGATCACGGCCGCTGCGGCTAGCATTGTTGCCGAGACAGCGATCCGCTCCCTCGCGAGCTCATTGGCACGAGTGGCCGCACGAAAAAGGATGTGATGCGCCGCTTCCAACATCTGGCGGCTAACGTCGACGCCCACCGGCGCGCGCTCGGCGGAACGTCCAAATGGCGGCGTTCGCGCGCGCGTCCGCGTGGGTTGCGCGGTTAGGGTGCATTTGCAAGTTTGTACGAAGCGTATGCGATTCCTACCACGATCGCGATGCCCATCAATATGGCTAGCTGAAGCGCGTTCCGCTCGCTTTGATCGTCACGTTTCTGAATTTCTGCCTCAATACGAGAGAGCTCGTTTTCTTCCTTCTCAGAATACGCTATGGCCTCAAGTGCCTGCTCCAATTCGGGGCCTTTGAATACCCTGCGCGCCTCTTCTCGTCTTGCTGCGGCGTCATAGGATGGATATCGCGCGCTTGGCTTTCTTTTGGCTGTTTTTGTACGGAACTCTCCCTCATGGCTTCGCCAGGTCGATACCAGCACGCCAAGTAGGATCACCAGAAACCCAACGATCAACAGCCAGACTACTCGCTCACCGGACATTAGTTCCTATGCACCCTAACGTTCGCAGCCACCGGCGCGCGCCTGGCGGGACGTCAAAATGGCCGCGCTCGCGCGCGCGTCCGCGTGGGCTGTGCGGTTAGAGCGCATTGCTCGAATCCCTTGGCGCTTTCCTGCTTCGAAGATCGCGCCATAGTGCCCATGCGTTGAACGCCAGCAGCAAGCACGACATGAGCGCGAGAATCGCCAGAGCCTGATTATTTGCGGTGTGTAAGGCTGCGTAGTATTCCGCATGGGCCTTACGACGTCTTGCGTCAACCTCGATCCAGTAAAGGAGGTCCTTCCGGAGTACCTCGATGTTGGTTTCGCGCTGAGCCTTTCGAATAGCCGCTTGGTCGGCACCAGTGTCAGAGGAGACGCCGTCATGAGAGCCAATAAACGTAAAGACAGCGAAACATAAGAGCAGGATCGCTGCCGTCGCACTAGCGCGCATCGCGCTTCTCAGCATTTCGTCTCCCTTCAGTGCCTATGCGCTCTAACGTCTACGATGACGTGCGCGGGCCAGGGTGGAGCGCAGGCGCGCTTGGCAAAGCGTCACGGTCCATCGTGTTGTTAGGCCCCTTCAGCGCACCAGCGTAACCCTCGCTCGAGAAACGGATACACCAGTTGCTCCATGTCTTGTTCACTTTCAAGGATCACGCCTCGCAGGATGACTGAGTAGACCATTCTTCCCTTTTGAAAGGACAGGACGCATCCAACGACGGTTTCATTGGGTTCGGCCAATGTAAACGCGTAATATGCGTTATCGCACCATTTCTGAAGATTACCCTTAAACACAAACCGTGCGCCTACCTGGGTTGCGCCAGTGGCGTAGGAATCGATACCCTCCTGAAACACTGCGGCAGCTTCTTGGCTGCTCCTCTCACGCTCAATGCGTGTGATCAGAATGAGACGGAGGTAGCCTGGTGGAGCTTCGTTTGCCTCGTACGAGTATTTCACCGAAATCGCGCCGTCGGCAGCGGTCCGAGCAATCCACGCCTCGCATGAACCATCAAAGGGAACTCGATATCCGGCGTCAATGAGATCAGAAACCGTCAGCAACAACTCACGTTCCTTCGGAGTCGGGAGTCGGGACGTGACCCCGCCTCTCGCGTAGAGAACCGCAACCCGGACTTCTTCAAATGCGTTCCTGATTCTTTGGCGAAAGCGCGCCAGCTTGTGCAGCATTCCCGTGGGGCCTAACGTCCCGGTTGTGGCGCGCTGAAGGAAGCGCGAGACAGCGCTGACATGTAAGCGTCGCTCACGAACCGGCGGTTAGGTTGCATTCTTGTAGTCCACGATGAAACGCGACTCCAGTTCCGACGTAGGCACGATGCATACATCGTGGCGCCCGAACCAACGATACCGGTTTCGCGCGACAATGTCGTATACGTAGTCTCGGATCGGTCGCGGGACTACCTTTACGATTCCGAGCAGCTTCCACCCGCCACGTAGGAAGCGTGAGACGCGAATTGCGGCGTCCGACCTTACGTAGGCCCGCCCATCCGCTATGACCACGAAAGTCTTCATCTGCCCGGGATTAATGCCGAACTCCTGCATGAGATGCTTTCCCGCGGGCGATTGCAGAGGCGCGAATCGAAGCTCTTGGGATGCCTCGTGACGCAAAATGAAGGCGAGGGAATTCGTACAGAGCTTACATACGCCGTTGAAGGTCACGACGTCCTTCAATGTATGCAACCTAACGTTGGAGCTCACCCGCGGGTGGCAGCCATTAGGCTGGCGCACGTCGGTTGCAACGAGGGGTTAGGCTGCACGGCCACTCGCCTAGCCGACAACGTATCGCGAGTGCGAACCCAGGAGCTGGCAAGCCTGCGCGGTCATGTTCTCAACGATCCGCGCAGCGGGCGGCGAGTCCCGAATGATTCCGGCGACCTCTCCCGTAAGTACGCCGGTGTTGTCGGCGTCACCCGCCTTGAATGCAGTCCAGAATGGTTCATGCTCGGCGTCGATCGCCGCCTCCAGCTCACGCTCGCGCCCGTGCCACTTGGCCACAAAGGGATTCTTCAGCACGCGAATGACAAACTCCGGATTGGGCCAGTACCGCTTGCGGACCACATCGACCGATTTTGACTTCACCGTGGAGTCACCGTCCGCCCGGATGATCGCCTGGCGAATTCCTGCGGGAGCTTCCGATTCCTCGCTCGCGGCAAAACGCGTTCCGACCAAAACGCCGTCTGCGCCAAGCATCAACGCCGCAGCGAGTCCGCGACCGTCTCCCACTCCGCCCGCCGCGACCAGGACGGTATCGGGCGACCGTTTCGCGAGATAGTCGGCGGCCTCGGGTACGAGCGTGAACAGGCCTCTGTAGCCACTGTGACCGCCGGCCTCGCAACCCTCGGTGACCACGATGTCCGCGCCCGCATCAACGGCTTCGCGAAGGTACTTCATACCTTGCACCTGACAAATCAGTGGCACGCCTCGCCCCTTGACGCGCCACGCATGCGGTTGGACCTCCCCGAAAGAGAGCATTACAGCTGCTGGCTGCTTTGCCAGAACCTGATCGAGCAACCTAGGATCTCTTGCCATCGACCAGGTGATGAAGCCGCAACCGACTCGTGTATTTCCCGCTGCTGCGAACTGACGTTCGAGCCAGTCGGCGTCACCATAACCGCCGCCGATGATGCCGAGCCCTCCAGCATCGGTTACTGCGGCAGCGAGCTTTCCTCCTGCAATGACGTTCATGGGCGCCAGCAGAATGGGATGCTCGATCTCGAGCTTCTGGGTGAGCCTTGTCTTCAATCGCATTGCATCCCTTTCATGTGCGGCCTAACGTTCGCAGCCACCGGCGCACGCCCGGCGGTGTGTCTGAACGGCGGCGCTCATGCGCGCGTCCGCGTGGGCTGGGCGGTTAGCTGGCGGCATAGCTTGGGCCATTCTCTCCGACCAGAAGCTCAGTGTGGACTATCGACTGATCCCGCAGGCCCGAGAACTGGGAGAGATGCTCGTCCTTTCGATAAGCGGCAAACGCCTGCTCGCTTGGAAACGTTATGACGTGAATCTCCTTCAACACGTCTGGCGACCCCTCCGGAAGCACTACGACGGTTCTTTCGATCCGCCAGCCGTGCTTCTTCATTACTTCGGCTGCATGAGTCTCAAACGCCCGAAACTTTTCGATTGCGTCCCTGCGTACCGTAAGAATCGCTACGAGCGTCATCGAGATGATCTACCCGCCAGCTAACGTTCACAATGAGGGGCGCGCCGCTCTCGCGCGCGTCCCGCTCCATTGTGCGGTTAGGTTGCTCCCTTTCACCCTTCGGGGAAAAAGACAAATAGCACGCAGCCCCCCTCTGATTGAGGCACATGCGCCGAACCTGCGGGATTGTGTATAAAGGAGCCGGCGGGGTAGTTATGGACGCCGTCATTGAAAACCCCAGAGACGACGTACACTTCCTCCGGTCCGGGAGCGTGTACGTCCAACCGAGTAAATTTCGCACCTGCGTCTATTTCAAGAATCTGCGCCCTGGCGCCATTTGCGCCCCGCCAAAGGACACGCCGTCGAATGCCGGGAAAGATCTCCTTGGCAGGAACGTCCTGCCACTTGGTGGCGACGACACCTTCAAGATTGATCATGTAAGCACCTCGTACGTTGGAGCAACCTAACGTTCCGGTTTTGCCGCGCGGTGCGCGCGGCGTAGCTGCGAGAGAAACGCGTCGGGCAACAACCGGCGGTTAGATCCACACTTCACGTTGCGCGACTCTTAAAGTTTCGTACACAGATCTTACGTTCGCGATTTGATCGAAGCGTGGGCCCGTGTAGGCGTCGGTACCGGGCCACGCGGACCCAGTGAACATAGATGAAAACGGGCCTCCACCAAATGAGATCGTCCCTACGCCGTTCGAGCCTTCCGACACAGAGAGCTCGGGAAGGTTGCGCAAACTTAGGGACTTCACGTTGCGCTTGAACAGCCCTGAAACAATGAGCACGCGCTCGTTGGTGACGCCGTAGTACGTTTTCGAGCGCTGCCATATCTCAAGGAGAAATCGACCAAAGATGAGATGGAAGCCGATCAGCAGAAATGGGATACCCCACAAAGCGAAGAAAGGGGGCGCGTTCGGGGCCGTCAGTGCATGCCATTCCCAAAAGATGGCGAATCCGCCCCACATCAGAGCAAACGGGGTCATGAAGAACTCCGAAGCCCGGAAGACAATACGTCGGCGCGGTTGGCCTGACCAAAGCAGACGCTCACCTCGGCCCAATTCGCCCTTGAGCATCCCGCTGGCGTCCGTCATCGCGTGGATCTAACGTTCGCGTTTTGCCGCGCGGTGCGCGCGGCGTAGCTGCGAGCCTAACGCGTCGGGCAACAACGCGCTGTTAGGTGCGCTGCACTCCTGGATCTCAGTTTCAAAATGAACGGCGCCTAAGGTCATCAAAGGACGGTGGTTTTGCAACATGTTCGAGAAGTGACGCTTCCCTCGTATATGGATCAACCAGCATTACGTAATAGTCCGGGGCGCCGGACGAGTGCGTTTTCGGCAATCGCCTAGTGTTTCCGGGGATCGTTGAGTCTTCCCGATAGAAGTGACTGAGCACTACCAGATACCGGAGGGCGCCCGCCCTGGTGCGCGTGATAACTGTACGGCTCTCGCCGACATGGTTGGTCTCGCACTTGTCTGCCAAACCCACCACGAGTGATGCGCAAGCGACGCGCCAAGCATCCAAGGGATGAACGACACGTGAGTCGATCTTTGCGTCGATCTGTCGTGCGTAACGTTGCCCGTCGCAATCCAACAAATCACCAGCGAAGGGTGGTATGAGTTCGTACCTTACGCAATACTGGTTTTCGCGCCTCTCTAGAACACGGCTATAGATCGCACCGTCGGTGGCACCCACACGATTGTTGTAACCACGGAATAATGCAAAGCTGATGGCGGTGCTTGGAGAAATGTTCCGCCATTGTGGAAACTCTCCGAGTGAAGCAATTTCGGCGGGACCAAGCTGCAGAAAATAGTTGAAAACCCGGACGCAATGGTCGCCGTGACAGCGGCTACCAACATCGACCCTAGCTAGTGACCGAGTCGTGGGTTTGCTGTCGTCGCGGTACAAGACAGTATCGACTTGGCAGCCCTTTCGCTGCTCTTCTGAGATTGGAAGATTGTGATCCAGGCATAACGGGGCCGCGTTCACGACGTTAGCAAATACCGCCAACAGGAAAGCCACTAGCGCCCTTCGTGTCGTCGCTAACGTCACCGCGCACCTAACGTCCGCGTTTTGCCGCGCCGCATGCGCAGCGTAGCAAGCTGAAGGCGTCGGACAACAACGCGCTGTTAGGCGACAGACTGCGCATAGGCCATCACCGCAGCTGAATAGTCTTCGAGCGAGTCGTAGGCGCGCCACAGGCCAAGACGCTTTAGCTCATCCATGTCGCCTTCAATCATGTACTCACTCCTGTCTCGGGACAGGCGAAATTGCTTACCGCGAAAGCTGCAGTCGACGTAGAAGTTGCCAAAGGATTCGCGCGAGTAGGTATCGCCACCGAATTGGACTCCGAGGCCTTCGAGTTGGGTGAGCAAGGGGCCGATGGACTCAGATATCTTGGCGTGCATGAACTGTCGCCTAACGTCCCGGTTTTGCCGCGCGGTGCGCGCGGCGTAGCTGCAAGCGTAACGCGTCGAGCAAGAACCGGCGGTTAGGCAGCAAGTCCCCGAAACTGGGCCTACTTGGTTGCATCGTATTTTTTCGATTCACTCGGGGTGGGCTTGCTGATTCGGACGTAGTCTCCAATTTTCGCTCGGTCAAAGAATAAGTTCTCCAAGAAAGAGTTCTTCCTTTCCGCGCACTCTGCCACTTTGTTCAGCGGAACGTCTCGGAGGTACTGCTTCTGTCCAGGGTTGGCGGCCTGCTGCTCTTTTGTGGCATCGACAAAGCAACGCGTAGCGTTCGCCCAAATTCCACGTTTGGCGTATGTGCCAAGTCCCAATAGGACGAGGGCTATGCACAGCGCGATCAAGAGGGCCTTCCCCATGGGCGTTCTTGCTGCCTAACGTCCCGCATTACCGGCGCGCGCCCGGCGGACTGTCCGAATGGCGGCGCTCGCGCGCGCGTCCGCGTAGATGCGGCGGTTAGCCGTCATTCCGGTCATTCAGACTCCAATGCATTTGCCATCTCCTTGAGCATGATATCGATGACTTCGTTTGTCACCTGCTTAAGACTCGATTGAGTCGCGCGTGAATTCTGTGGCAGTTTCAGTTCGGCAAACCCGATGAACGGATGCAGGTGGCCATCCACAATCACAAGAAGCTCTGCAATCAACGTCGGTTGATACGGGCCATCATTTGGCACGCTCTTCCCTGATGCGTCCCGGACAAACGAATTTCGAAGGGTTGCTTCCATGACATAGAACTTGTAAAGCCATATCTGCTTACCAGCGAGCCTTTCACCGAAACGCTCGGCAAGTCGTGTCTCTAGCAGATGGACCCTATCTAACCCGAGGGACGTATCACCGTGCATCGTGTGTTTGAACGAACTCTTGGGATAAGGGAATCCTTCTCGCTCAGCGGCCGGCCTCTTATCTTCCATTACGAAGAGTGGTCGTTCGGGGGCTAACCTACAAGCGCTTGCAATCAGCGCAACGACTACAGCGAGAAGCAAAGGCGCTGATTTGGAGGGCGCAGACATGACGGCTAACGTTCACAGCCACCGGCGCGCGCCCGGCGGAGTGTCCAAATGGCGGCGCTCACGCGCGCGTCCGCGTGGGCTGTGCGGTTAGAAGGCCTATGAGTTGTCCGCACTTGCAGACCTAACTGGTGGTGGAGTCGATCTCCAAAGCAGATATCCAACCGTGTCGAGCAACAGATGACCCACGATGACCGTACCCAGACCATGCGGCAGTATCAACAAAGCGATGAGGTAGATGAACACTGCTTTCACCACACAAAGCCTCAGCGGGAACTCTGGATAGTGCATTGCTGCGTACAGCGGCGCCACCACGCCAGCGGTGAGCCAGTTTGAACCAACGAGGAGTAGCGGCACAAAGAACAATCCGTCCTCGCCAGGCAGCAGGAGAGCCTCCAGCCAACGGTTGCGCCGGGCTTGTTGCAATCTGTGTCCCGCAATAGCTTCGAAGTCAAGCTTCTGGCTTGGGAGCAAACGGTCGATGATGGGGTTGAGAAACAACCTAAACGCAAAGCCTACAGAGATCCCTAACCCGAAATAGGCTGCCACCCAAGCCCACTCGATAGTTGGCGGGTAGTGCCACAGATGCGCGACTAGAATTACGAGGCCGAGGCCCTTCGCCCATAGCTTCCAAGTCGCTTCAAACGGAGGCACGGAAAGGCCTTCTAACGTCCCCGGTGACCGGCGCGCGCCTGGCGGCGCGTCCGAATGGCTGCGCTCAAGCGCGCGTCCGCGTTGACCGGGCGGTTAGCGGGCATTCTCTCGCTCCTTCGAGATTCGGGCGACTAGCCCATCGTCGCCGTACATACGGTCCCACAAATTGGAACCAGCTGCCCAAAGCTGAATCCATTGGTCAAATGTTTCGCACTCTGGAAAGAAAGCATCGCCCCAATTACCATCCTCCGCATGAGCGTTGGGATCAAAGATCACCATAGGAAAGGATGCTTTGCTGCAGTCTATGCAGGAATAGATTGCACAGCCCCAATTACATATCGGCAACATTCCTGCGGGCCAGCGCCACGAGGGATCATCGGGATCCTGTCCTCGGTAGAGTGCGTAGGCTTCAAGTGCAGTGCGCTTCTGATCGTCCGGCACACCGCTAGTTAGGCCGATCAGTCCGTATCCCGGACCAAAGCCCCCGTTTCCGATCTCGGCGTACAGCCTCTTTAGAAGGTTTGGCAATGCGTAGCCAAATGCCTGCTCATCTTGCGCAAGGGAGTCCGCGGTCGCGCGCCTCCCTGGTTTGCTGCGCTGGACGTCATCTTGGTCGGTTATGCGAGTACGCAACCGCTCGCGAACTGTGAGTACAACGTCCGTCATCGCCGAATGCCCCGCTAACGTCCGCGTTTTGCCGCGCAGTGCGCGCGGCGTAGCTGCGAGCGTAACGCGTCGGGCAACAACGCGTTGTTAGGTGCTTTCATCGCTCAAATACTTCCCGGGTTTCTTTGTTCGCAGATAAGTCCGAAGAGCCTCCAACTCAACTATTGACGGGATGCCGGACTTTTCTATCGACGTCACGGGACCTGCGGCTCCGTGCAGAATAAAGGCGGGACGCGTTTCCTCGATACTTGAAATGGCAGACCATGGATGAGTGATTTTCGAGTCCTTCAGCACTCTCTCGATGGCGTCTGGCCAAAGGAGAATTTTCTGAGGGTCGCCCTGTGCACGCTGACTCTTCAACATGAAGCGTGCCAACCAAGCACCAAAAGCGAGCCCGAAAAGACCACCCCATGCCAGCGCCGCAACGACGGAAATGGCAATGAGTTGAGCACCGGAAAGACGTAGGCCCATGCCGACATTGATCAGCCAACCGAACAGGAGCGCGGGAAGCACAAACAAGAGAAAGACGCTGCGGACTACACGCCCAGGCGTTCCCCAGAACCCAAGCCGCAAACTCGCGTGCGCGTCGGCCAATGTTGGACTCCACGTGACGATCAGCTCAGGCGAAGCGGCCATGAAAGCACCTAACGTTCCGGTTTTGCCGCGCGGTGCGCGCGGCGTAGCAGCAAGCGTAACGCGTCGAGCAAGAACCGGCGGTTAGGTGGCTTAGCGTTGCCGCACAGCATGCCAACTCTCATCGGTCCAGCCCGGAAAGTTTCGGTCGGAGAACAGTAGGCCTCCTTGGGCGCCCACGAGAGCCCGTGCTTCCTCTGTGAAGTCGGACCCCACTGCCACGAACCTAGCCTTGGATTCACCCCTCTTGGCTAGAGCCTTTTGAACATCCCTCGATGTGACGACATGACGTTCGCCAGAGAATACGACCAGATCAACTGGATCGGTGCCGAGTACGCTAACGTCCACGCATGACCGGAGGCGCGGTGGCAGGAGCCTTAGCAGGGACTCCGTTTCAACTGCGCGATGCGTTGTCGCTCGCTTCCTCATGAATAAGCCACCTAACGTTC
>Ga0070698_100009362_pt1 | contig 10505 bp, 10 predicted proteins | sample KBSK1502metaG_FD_65477 | JGI IMG/M metagenome (GOLD analysis project Ga0070698, IMG submission 65477) | Corn, switchgrass and miscanthus rhizosphere microbial communities from Kellogg Biological Station, Michigan, USA - KBS K1-50-2 metaG | ecosystem: Host-associated > Plants > Roots >... | reverse complement strand
CCGGGCGTAGTCGTCCGGGACGGGCTCCTGGTGGCCCGTGCTGGCCAGGGCCGCGCCCCGCAGCAGGTACAGCGCCGCCTCGATGTCGGTGTCCTCGCGCAGCTCGCCGGTGGCGACGCCCCGGCGCAGCACCGAGCGGACTACCTCACGCCGGGGCTCGACGACCGTCTCGATGAACCGGGCCATCAGCCGCGGGTACTTCGCGCCCTCACCCTGAAGCAGCGCGAACTGCCTGGCCAGCCGCGGGTCGGCCGCGTCGCGGCACATCGCGTCGACGACCGCCACCAGGTCCTCGCGGACGGACCGGCCGCGCGGCTCCGGCAGCGGCGTCTTGAGGGCCGCCAGCGCGTCCAGGAGCAGGTCCTCCTTGCCCGGCCAGCGGCGGTAGATCGTGGCCTTCCCCACGCCGGCCCGGGCCGCGACCTGCTCCATGCACAGGCCGTCGGGGCCGGACTCCGCGAACAGGCTGAGCGCGGCGTCGATGATCGCCCGCTCGGCCTGCTCGCTGCGCGGGCGGCCGGGGCGGCGGTGCACGGCCGCCCCGGCTGCGTCCTGGGCCGGAGACAGTGCCTCCGAGGAGCGCATCATTGCTGCTTACCCTTCTGTGCTTACTGCTAGTTCCTGCTCCGCGCTGACCTCGGCCGCGGGCGCCGCCTCCTGGGCGGAGACCGCGCGGCGGCCTGGCATCCAGGCGAGCACCACCAGCGCCCCGGCCAGGGTGATCACGGCGGAGATCACCGTGGTGACGTGCATCGCGTGCACGAACGCGGTGTTGGCGAAGCCATCCAGGCGCGCTCCCTCGGGTCCGAGCCTGGACGCGACGGCCTGGGTGGCGGTGATCGACCCGGTGGCAACGCCTCGCGCGGCGGCGGGCAGTGCCGCCAGGTGCGGGCTGAGCTGATCGCGGTAGACCTGAGCGACGATCGAGCCCAGCACGGCGACCCCGAGCGCGCCGCCGAGCTGGCGCGCGGTGTTGGTCAGGGCGGAGCCCGAGCCGGCCAGCTCCCGCGGCACGACCGACATGACCGCCTCGGTGGCCGACGGCATCACGCCGCCCATCCCCGCGCCCTGGATGAAGAAGATCACGCCCAGCACCCAGATCGGCGTCGACGTGCCGAGCAGCTGGTACCCGGCCAGCGAAACGGTGACCGTGAGCAGCCCGGCCGTCCCCACCGCCTTGGCGCCGAACCGCCGGGTCAGCGTGGCGCTCCGCGGCGACACCAGCATCTGCCCGGCCGCGAACGGCAGGGTCAGCAGCCCGGCCTGCAGCGGGGTGTAGCCGCGCACGCTCTGCAGGTAGAAGCTGAGGAAGAAGAACGCCCCCAGCATGCCGAAGAACACCAGCGCTATGGCGGCGACCGCCGACGAGAGCCGCGGGTCACGGAACAGCCGCACGTCCAGCGAGGGGTGGCTGAGCCTGGTCTCGTACCAGGCGAAGAGGGCCAGCACCGCCAGCCCGGCCAGCGCGGTGCCCAGCACGTCCCAGTGGATCCAGGATCCCTTGTCGCCGCCCTGGATGATGCCGTACACCAGCAGCACAAGTCCGATGATCGACAGCAGCACGCCCAGGTAGTCGATCCGACCCGGGTCCGGGTTTCTGGACTCGGGAACCAGCATCGTGATGGCCGCGACGCCGATCGCGGTGACCGGCACGTTGATCAGGAAGACGGATCCCCACCAGAAGTGGGCCAGCAGCAGGCCGCCGACGATCGGGCCGATGGCCACGCCGATGCCCACCGCGAGCGCCCAGATCCCGATGGCGCGCGCCCGCTCCCGGGGCTCGAACACGTTCGAGATGATCGACAGCGTCTGGGGCATCACCGCGGCCGCGCCCAGGCCCATGGCCGCCCTGGCGAGGATCAGCTGGTCCGGGTTCCGTGAGTAGGCGGTGAGCAGCGAGAACAGGCCGAACAGCGCCATGCCGATGATCAGCATGCGCCTGCGGCCGATCCGGTCGCCCAGCACGCCGAAGGTAAACAGGAGCCCGGCGAACACCAGCGTGTAGGAGTTGATCCCCCACTCCAGCTGGCTCTGGCTGGCGCCGAGGCCGCCCTTCGGCTGGGCGATGGTCTTGAGGGCCACGTTGAGGACGGTGTTGTCCAGCACGATGGCGATGAGGCTGATGACGAGGACGCCGAGAATGACCCACCGGCGTCGCTGAATGGTCTGCGAATCCACTGCTGCCCCTCCATGGATCTTGCCGCTGCGCCCGTGCTATCGAGACCGTGCTATCGATACGGAACGGCACCGTATCGATAAATATTCCGCCGCCGGCCCCTGCCGACCTGGACCCGGGTCGTGGGATGATCGGGGTGTCCGGGGACGCCGCAGGGGCGCCTCGAGACGGGAGGCCCAGATGACTGCGCACGCAGGTGATTCAGGCCTGGCCGCGACCAGCCCGCGGACCGGGACGCCAGAACCGCTTTACGGGGGCCGTCAGCCCCGGCGCATCACCGTCCGCGACATCGCGGCGGCGAAGGCCCGCGGCGAGCGGTGGCCGATGCTCACCGCCTATGACGCGCTGACCGCGCGGGTCTTCGACGACGCCGGCATCCCGGTGCTGCTGGTCGGGGACTCGGCCGGGATGGTCGTCTACGGCCATGACACCACGATCCCGGTCACGGTCGACGAGCTGATCCCGCTCACCGCCGCGGTCGTGCGCGGCACCACCCGGGCCATGGTGGTCGCCGACCTGCCGTTCGGCTCCTATCAGGGCTCGCCGGAGATGGCGCTGGCCGCCGCCACCCGGTTCCTGAAGGAGGCCGGGGCGCACGGGGTCAAGCTGGAGGGCGGCCACCGGGTGCTCAGGCAGGTCGAGGATCTCGTGGCGGCCGGCATCCCGGTCATGGCTCACCTCGGCCTGACGCCGCAGTCGGTCAACGCCTTCGGCGGGTACCGGGTCCAGGGACGCGGCGAGGACGGCGAGCGGCTGCTGCACGACGCCAAGGCGATGCAGGCCGCGGGCGCGTTCTCGGTCGTGCTCGAGGCGGTCCCCGCGGACCTGGCCTCCCGGGTGACCGCGAGCCTGTCGATCCCGACGATCGGCATCGGCGCCGGGCCGGACTGCGACGCCCAGGTGCTCGTCTGGCAGGACATGGCCGGGCTGTCCCCGCGGACCCCGAGGTTCGTGAAGAGGTACGCCGACGTGAGCGGCGTGCTGCGGCAGGCCGCGCGGTCGTTCGCCGAGGAGGTCGTCACCGGCAGCTTCCCGGACGAGGAGCACTCCTACCGCTGACGGTCCGGCCCGCGGACGGCTAGATATCGGTGACGCGCAGGCCGGCGTGAGCCTTGTAACGGCGGTTCACCGAGACCAGGTTGGCGGTGAGCGCCTCGACCTGGCCGCAGTTGCGCAGCCGGCCGGCGTACACGCCGCGCACCCCGGGGATCCGCTCGGCCAGCGCCTGGACCAGGTCGGTCGCGTGCCGGTCGTCGCCGACGACCAGGACGTCCATGTCGAGCTCGGCGACGCCCGGATCGAGCAGCAGGGGGGCCGACACGTGGTGGAACGCGCCGACCACGGTGCTGCCCGGCAGCACCGCCGCCGCCTGCTGCGCCGCGCTCCCCTCCGGCACCGGGATCGGGTAGGCGCCGTGCGAGTCGAACCCCATCGGGTTGACGCAGTCGATCACGATCTTGCCCTCGAGCACGCCGGCCAGCTTGCTGAGCAGGTCGGCGTGACCCTCCCAGGGGACGGCGACGATCACCACGTCCGCGGTCCCGGCGGCCTCCTCGTTGACCGCGCCGGTCACCGACGGCGGGGAGCCGCAGGTGGCCGCCGCGGCGGCGGCGCGCCCGGGGTCGCGCGAGCCGATGATCACCCGGTTTCCCGCCATGGTCAGCCTGCGGGCCAGGCCGCGTCCCTCGTCTCCCGTGCCGCCGAGAATCCCCACCGTCAGGCGGGCGGCCTCGTCGGCTATCTCCTGGGTCAGCTGCGTGGTGGGCATGTGCCGATCCTGCCAGACAGCCCGCCGCGACGGCTGCGACGGCCCGGCCGGTGAGACGTAAGCGCCGCGTAGCCGTCTGGTCACGATTCTGCTGCGCGGGCGGCCCGGACCGTGCACCATGGAGCGGTGGATGCCGACCAAGTGACCGCGCTGCGCATGCTGCTGGGCCCGAGCGGGTGGCTGGAGCAGACCAGGTCGTTGGCGCGCGCGCTGCGCGGCCGCCGTCCTCGCGCCGCGGGCGAGCTGCTGCTGGTCGGGACGCCGGACGAGGAGCCCTGGCATCTGGCCGCGCACCTCGATCAGGAAAGCCGGCTGGCCGGGATCCCCGGGCTCGCGCCCACGCTGGTGCGCTGGTCGCCGCCGCCGGGCGCCCCGGCGCACTTGAGCGTCGGCCTAGCGCGGCTGGAGGCGGCGCGGCGCGGCGAGACGCTGTTCGTGGTTTCCAGCATGGCCGCGCCCGCGCCGCTGCTGGAGCGGGTTCATGACGCGCGGCGGATCGGGGCGACGATCCTCGCCCTCGACGCCGGCGACCCGGAACTCGACGAGATGGCGCACGAGTATCTTGCAGTGGCCCCCGGCCTCGCGCCGGTTTCCTTTGACGCGGCTCAGCACCTGGTCAGCGCAGCCGCGGGCGAGCCATCGCCGGGGCGGACCGGGCTGCGCGGCCGGCTAGCCCGGCTGCTGGACGCGGTCAGCGGACCGCCGGGTGGCTAGCTATCGAGGCTGAGCACCATCGTGGGGCGTTCGATGACGTGATCCTCGCGCAGCGGCCGCACCGCGGTGCCGATCGCGAAGAACTCGGTGGTGTGCGAGCCCCAGGTGTGGCTGTGCTGCCGCAGCTGCACGCCGACGATGCCCTCGGCGTGCAGGTCCTCGGCCTCCTTCTGCATCCGGGTCATGGCCAGCTCCCGGGCGTCGTACAGGGCCTGGGTGAACTGCTCGAGCTCGACGTTGCGGCCGATGTTGCCCATCTTGGCGCCGAGCCGCTGGTGCGCGATGTGGTAGACGCATGACCCCATCACCATGCCCAGGGGGGCGTAGCCGGCCCGGATCAGCGTCCAGAAGTCCTGGCCGGACAGGTCGGACGTGAACGGCAGCTGCTTGTTGTTGCGCCACTCGGTCACCCCGCCGCCGCCCGCATCCGGCTCCGCGTGCACCGCGGTGCCCACGGCGATGAACTCGGCGATGTCGGAGCCGAACTCCTTCATCTCCACGTCGAGCCGCACGCCGACGACCCCGTCGGCGCCCAGGGCGTTCGCCTCGGCCTCCATCCGGGTCATCGCCAGCTCCCGGGCGTGGTACATGGCCTGAGAGAGCACGTCGAGCTCCTGGTTACGGCCCCAGCGGCCGACCTGCAGCCCGACGTGGTAGATCGAGCTGCCGAGTACCAGGCCCAGCGGGCGGAACCCGGCCTCGCGGACCAGCAGGAACTCGTTGACCGACAGGTCCGACGTGAAGATGGAACCGGGCCGTCCCGGCTGCAGCTCGGCCAGGCGGCGCATCGCGTCCTGCGGTACGCCCTGCAGCTCTAGCTCGGCGGAAGTCTGATCGGTCATGGTGCTCCTTTGTGACGGGCGCCGTCAGCGCCCGAGTCTGACGCGTGCCGCCTGGCGCCGCTGCGGGTCGAGGGAGAGGATCGCGAGGCTGCCGTCCCGGCGGGGCCGGGAGCGGCCGAACTTCGTGATGGCGGTGCCGATGATCGTGACCTCGGCGATGTGATCCCGGCGGTGCTCCTGCATGGGGCACTCACGTTCCCGGATCCGCATGTCCATGGTCTTGACCACCACGCCGTCAGCGCCGATCCTCGTCACGTCCCGGTCCAGCTGGCTCCGCGCGTCGTGCCGGGCCTGGTTCACCAGGTCGGTGTACCCGTGCACCTCGGCGTTGCCGCTGCCCCAGCGGGTCTGGTTGATGGTCAGCCAGTCGTCGTGCCGGGCGCCGATCGAGATGCCGAGCGCGAGGCCGGCCGGCGCCCAGCCCGCCATGATCAGCTTCGCGAAGTCCTGCCCGGAGAGGTCGGAGGTGAAGGGTTGCTTCAGCGCGGTCCCGCCCGGCGCCCGCACCGCGGTGCCGATCGCCTTGAACTCCAGCCCGCCCGCGGGGAACTGGCCGATGGTCAGGAGCACGCCGACGACGCCGTGCCCGCCGAGCTCCGCGCACTCCTCGGTCATCCGCCCGAGGGCCCTGCGGCGCGCCTGGTACAGCGTCTGCACCATGGGGCCGAACGAGTCAATGGAGGAGCCGGTTCCCGACACCGCGGTGACGCTCTGGTACGGCGTGGCGAAGCCGCCGTAGCCGGCCCATGCGCCGGGGCAGGCCCAGCCGCCGGTGTAGCCGATGTTGTAGACCGCCGCCCCGAGCACCTGGCCGACCGGCTCGAAGCCGACGCTCCTGATCGCCGTGAACTCGTCGGCTGTGAGCGCCGAACCCCAGGTCCCGCTGCGCCGGATCTCGGCGATCCGCGACTCGGCGGCCGGCGGCAGCTCCTCACCGGACTGATGTTCGCTCACTGTGCTTCCCGCTCGCTCGCTGGGGCGCACGCCCTTGGCGGCCCGCTCGGCCGCTGCAGCCACGATACCGGGCCGCGGTCAGTAGTCGTCCTGCGCGTCCCATTCCTCGGTCCGCCGCCGGGCGGTCTCGAGGGCGTGCTCCGCCTCCTCCCGGGTCGCGTAGGGGCCCAGCCGTTCCCGGCCCGGGCAGCCGGCGTCGGGTTCCACGGTCTTGTGCCTCAGGCAGAACCACCAGCGCTGCTCACCGTCCATAGCAACTAGACTCGCAGATCGTGGCAACCTTGCTCGAGCCCGGCCGGCTCTCCCCCACGCGGCAGGTCCCCGCGCACATCGCCGCCCCCGAGTACGTGGGCAGGAAGCGCCCGAGGATCGGGGAGCCGGACGTCAAGGACCCGGAGACGATCGAGCGTATGCGGGTGGCGGGGCGTATCGCCGCCCAGGCGCTGGCCGAGGTCGGCCGGCACGTGGCACCAGGGGTCACCACCGACGAGCTGGACCGGGTGGGGCACGAGTTCCTCGTCTCCCGCGGCGCGTACCCGAGCACGCTCGGCTACCGCGGTTACCCGAAGTCCCTGTGCACCTCGCTCAACGAGGTGATCTGCCACGGGATCCCCGACGACACGGTGATCGCCGACGGGGACATCGTGAACGTGGACATCACCGCCTACATCGGCGGCGTGCACGGCGACACGAACGCCACGTTCCTGGCCGGCGACGTCGACGAGGAGTCCAGGCTCCTGGTCGAGCGCACCCACGAGGCGATGATGCGCGGCATCCGCGCCGTCGCCCCCGGCCGGCCGCTGAACGCGATCGGCCGGGTCATCGAGTCCTACGCGCGCCGGTTCGGGTACGGGGTGGTGCGCGACTTCACCGGCCACGGCATCGGCACCACGTTCCACTCCGGGCTGATCGTCCCGCACTTCGACGACCCGGACGTCACGGTGATCATGGAACCGGGAATGACGTTCACGATCGAGCCCATGCTGACGCTGGGCACGATCAGCTACGACATCTGGCCGGACGGCTGGACGGCCGTGACCAGGGACCGCAAGCGCACCGCCCAGTTCGAGCACACGCTCGCGGTCACCGCGGACGGCTACGAGATTTTGACTCTTTCATAACGCCGACGGTGGCTGTGGACGCGATTGTCCGTAACGCCGGCGGTCGCGGCGGTCGCGGCGGCCAGGGCCAGGCCCAGGAGTGGGCGGCTGGCCGCGAGCCCGGCCAGCGCGGCGCCGCCGGCCGCGCCGCCGTTCATGATCGAGTTGATCCAGGCCTGGGCCTCGGTGCTGCTGCCCTGCGGTGCGGCGCCGGCCGCACTTTCGAAGAGGGCAGCCAGCGTGGGGCCGAGGAATAGGCCCGCCAGGGGCGCGGCCACGGCGAGCAGCGGGGGGTAGCGCCCGGCGGCGGCCAGCGCGGCAAGCCCGGCCGTGTAGCCGGCCAGCAGCCGCGGCAGCCGCCGGTGGGCGGCGCCGCCCGCCACCGGGCGTGCCGCTATCAGCAGGCTGCCGAGGATGCTGCCGACCGAGACGCCGGCCAGCAGCGGGCCGGATGCCCACAGCGCGTGGTGAGACCGGGCGTAGGCCGTGAGCGCCACCTCGGTCGCGCTCAGCGCCGCGTTGACCAGCGCGGCGGTGACCAGCAGCCGGCGGAGCGCGGCGGAGCGCAGCGGCCCGAGAAGTGAGCGGGCCGGCCCGCAGCGCGCGGAATCAGCGGGCCGGGGCTGCCTGCCGATGGCGGCGATCGCCACGCCGGTCAGGACCAGCAGCAGCCCGACGGCCGCGGCCGGGTCGATGCCGGTGGCCAGCGCGCTGGCCAGCACGGGACCGGTGATGTAGGCCAGGTCGAACACCGCGGCGTCCAGCGCGAACGCGGCCTGCCGCAGCCCGGCGGCCGCGTGCGCGGACCACAGGCTGCGGACGCCCGGGCTGACCGGCGGGGTGCAGGCCCCGGCCGCGGCCGCCGTCGCCACCAGCAGCCCGGCCGGGCCACGCGCCAGCGAGCCGCCCAGCAGGCCGAGCAGGGCGAGGGCGTAGCCGGCCAGGCAGACCGCGGCCACCGGAGACAGGCCCCGGCGGTCCGCCAGCCGGCCCCGCGCCGGCGCGGTCACCGCGGCGCCCAGGGTGTAGCCGGCCAGGGCCAGCCCTGCCACGGCCATCGAGGCATGCTGGGCCGCGGCGAGCAGCAGGGTGATGCTCATCATGCCCTGCGGCAGCCGCGCGCAGACGTCGGCCACCGCGAGCCTGCGCAGCACGGGCTCGGCGAACAGCCGACGGTACGACCCGGCCACGCCTGCGGCCACGTCCACCGCTATGGGCCGGGGGCCGGGTCGATGAGCACGCCGGGATTGAGGATGCCGAGGGGATCGACCGCGGCCTTGGCCGCGCGCAGCGCCGCGGCGAACGGCTCGGGCCGCTGCCGGTCATACCAGGGCCTGTGGTCGCGGCCCACCGCGTGGTGATGGGTGATCGTGCCGCCGGCGGCCAGCACGGCGTCGGACGCGGCGCGCTTGATCGCGTCCCACTGCTCCTCCTCCGCCCCGCGCCGCGCAGGCGCGAGGACGGTGTAGTACGGGGCCGGGCCGTCCGGGTAGGCGAACGCGAGCCTGCTGGTGACCAGGGCCCGGCCGCACGCCAGCCGGGCGGCGTCGCCCGCGGCGCCGAGGACGGCCTCGTGGAACGCTGGGAACGCGTCCCAGGTGATCGCAGTCTCGAACGTCTCCGCCAGGATGCCCAGGGCGGGGTAGGCGTTGCGCAGGTACGGCATGCGCAGGAAGCTGTCCCGCCACTGCCGGGTCTGCTGGTCACCCTCGCTCCAGATCCCGCCGTGGCGGGCGGCGATGTCCAGGGCCGCGTCCAGCTCGCCGCGCACCGGCCGGTCCGCGGACTCGAAGCCGAGCACCAGGTGCGCCCGGGCACCGTCGCCGCCCCCGGAGAGCCTGGCCTCGGCCGGATCCAGCAGCCGGCAGCCGGCCGGGTACAGGCCCGAGCCCACTATCTCCCGCACGGCCTCGGCCCCCGCGGCGAACGACGGCAGCCGGACGGTCACGCCCCCGCGATGCGTCGGCGGGCGCTGGACCCGGATCCAGGCCTGGGTGATCACGCCGAGGATGCCCTCCGAGCCGAGCAGCATCCGGTCCGGCGATACGCCCGCGCCCGAGCCCGGCAGCCGCCGTGACTCCCAGACGCCGGACGGGGTGACCGCGCGGATCGACTCGGTGAAGTCGTCGATGTGGGTGCGGCCCGTGGCGTAGTGGCCGCCCGAGCGGGTGGCGATCCACCCGCCGAGCGTGGAGAACTCCCACGACTGCGGGAAGTGGCGCAGCGTCCGGCCGTGCTCGGCCAGCTGCGCGTTCAGCCTGGGCCCGGTCGCCCCGGCCTGGATCAGCGCCGCGCCCGAGATCGGGTCGACCTCGAGGACCCGGTCCATGCGGCCCAGGTCCATGCATACCACGCCCGCGTAGCGGTCGCCGACGGCGGGCTCCACCCCGCCCACCACGCTGGTGCCGCCGCCGAACGGGATCGCCGCGGCGCCGGCCGAGGCGCACCAGCCGAGCAGCGCCTCGATCTCGCCCTCGGTCCCCGGCCGGGCCACCACGTCGGGGACGTGGTCGAACTGGCCGCGGAAGGCCCGGACCAGGTCGCGGTAGGAGTGCCCGTACGCGTGCGCGGCGCGGTCACGGCGATCCGCGGAGCAGATCGCGGCCAGCGCGGCGGGCGGGGACAGCCGCGGCCCGGGCAGCCGGACCTGCTCGATCGGGGCCGGCTCGGCCAGGTCCCCGGTCCCGCCGAAGCCCAGCACGCCGGCCATCAGCTCCCCGGTCGCGCGCAGCTCGTCGCGTCCGGGCAGCCGGTCCTCGGTACCCCACGCCCAGTGGCTGCGCACGCTCCCTATTAAAGGGCCCGCGCGGTCACCGCGTCAGCGCCTCGCCGGGAGCCACGACAGCCAGCGCGGCAGGTACCAGCACCGCTCCCCCAGCAGGGACATGGCCGCGGGCAGCAGGATCCCGCGGACCACGGTCGCGTCGATGAGCACCGCGGCGGCCAGGCCC
>Ga0070698_100009361_pt1 | contig 10505 bp, 11 predicted proteins | sample KBSK1502metaG_FD_65477 | JGI IMG/M metagenome (GOLD analysis project Ga0070698, IMG submission 65477) | Corn, switchgrass and miscanthus rhizosphere microbial communities from Kellogg Biological Station, Michigan, USA - KBS K1-50-2 metaG | ecosystem: Host-associated > Plants > Roots >... | reverse complement strand
TCAGACGGTAATAGCGCGGTGACCTTGCAGATACGCAGCCTGCGGCCAGGCAAGCGAGAAAAATTGTCCACCAAGCGAGACGTCTCATTCCGGTTCCCCTCAATCCGGTTTCGAAGCTTTTCCAGGTACATGCGGCGGCGGCAAAGCGGATCGCAGCAGCGTGTATGGCCGCTGCTTCAGCGTTTCCGTGAACTGGCGCAAATTCTGCGACGCTTGCCGGAAGTTGCTCAGGATGTCGTCGATATTTTCGCCATTGGCGTTCAGAGTGCGGTCCAGTTGGTCGGTCACGTTGTTTGCGGTATCCAACATGTGGCGGAGTTCTTCGATGGACTGGCGAAGGTCGGAACGATTTTCCGCGATGGTGCCTTCCAGAGTGTTGATCGTTTTCTGCGCGTCGGCGTTGGTTTTCTTCAAATCATCCAGCAGAGGTGCGATGCGCGCGCTGGCATCATCGAAATGCGTGATGGTTGAGTGAAGCGGCCGGCGATTTTCGTCAAGCACGCCGCGAACAGTTCCGAGGCTGGCGCTCAGATTAGCGCGGTTCTTATCGTTAAGAACGTCGTTAACGCGCGCGACGGTCGTCTGCAATTCAACGACGCGTTGGTTAAGGTTGTCCAGCAGCACGCGCGCTTGCGGTGCGAGATCGGCGAGCTCCGCTTCCAGGTCGCCGAAGCCCACATACTGATTGGAATTTAAGGTGGAACCCGCGGGCGCGCGTTGCGCGGCCTTGCTGCCGGGAACAATGCCCAGAAAATTGTCACTGAGCGGGCTGTTGCTGCTGATAACGATGACGCTGTCCGTCTTTACCGGAATGTCCGGCTTGACGCGAAAAACGATTTCCATGCGCGTGGTGTCGTGCTGGTCGTAACGGACATCCTCGATGCGGCCTATCGGAGGGCCGCCGGCATAACGTACTTCCGCACCTGGACGCAGACCGCCGGCGTTCTTGAAAAACGCGCGATACAAAATGTCACCGCGATTGAAAAACCCGGTGAGCGAGAAAACCGTAATAATCAAGAGCGCGGTAGCGATCAAGACAAATAGTCCGACGATGGCTTCCTGGCGACGAGTCGAGGAGGAGTTCATGGACGTTCGGACCTGTTTAAATCAACGCTTTCAAGTACTGGACTTTTCCCATTTCAGGGTTCGTAAGTACAAACCCTGAGACGTTTCCTGTGTCAGGCTTTGCAAGTACAAACCCTGAGGCCCGGCACACAATTCGACTTGCGAATCGCGCGGAAAGTTTGGGGAGTATAGCACGACGGCAAAGCGAAAATTGAGCTGGGCGGACAATGTCATGAATGGTGGAAGCGTTGGCAGGTTTCACTGGCGCTCCCGGGGAACTTCGCCAGTCAGCATTTGCAGATAATCGATTTCCTGGCTGATCTCGGGCTCCGCGACGCGATCGAGGAATTGCCGGACGCGCGGTTGCGTGCTGGCCTGAAGTTCGGCGGGAGTGCCGTTGGCGACGATGCGGCCTTTGTCCAGTAGAACCATGCGATCGGCGATAAGGAAAGCGCTCGCCAGTTCATGCGTCACCACGATGATGGTGATGCCGAAAGCTTCTTTCAATTTGAGCAAGAGCTGGTCGATTCCCGCGGCGATGATGGGATCGAGGCCCGCGGAGGGCTCGTCGAAAAAAAGAATTTCCGGATCCATGGCCATGGCGCGAGCGACGGCAGCACGTTTTTTCATTCCGCCGCTGAGCTGCGCCGGCATGTAGTTTTCGTAGCCATCGAGGCCGACTTCGTTCAATTTCAAGCGAACCATGATTTCAATGGTGGCGGGATCGAGATCAGTGTGTTCGTTGAGTGGCAGAGCGACATTTTCGCCGACGGTCATGGAGCCGAAGAGCGCACCGCTCTGGAACGAAATGCCGATATGCTGGCGAAGTTCGCGCCACTCAGCGGGAGAGAGACTCCGCAGATTCATTCCGCGAACGATAATTTCGCCGCTGGTGGGAGCTTCAAGGCCAACCAGGGTGCGCAACAGAGTGCTTTTGCCGGAACCGGAGCCGCCGAGGATCACGACGGTTTCTCCCGCGGGAACCTCAAACGTAACGCCGTGAAGAATTTCGCGTTGTCCATAGGCCACGTGGAGATTGCGAATGGAAATGGCCGGGCCCTGCGTAACGCTGGGCGGAGTCGCTTTGAGTTTGGGATCGTTGGGCATCGCCATCACGGTTTTGCGTTGATATAGAAGAGTGCAGTAAACACCAGATCCACCATAACGACCAGAAAAATCGATTTCACCACGGCCGAAGTTGTGGAGCGGCCGACTTCCTCTGCGCCCAGTCCGGTGCGCAGGCCCTCCTGGCAGCCGACGGTGGTGATCACGAGTCCGAACATGACGCTCTTAACCAGTCCGGTGACCACATCGCGGAGAACCAGCGCATCCATGGTCGCAATGAAGTAGGTCTTCAGTGTAAATCCGGCGGCAATAATGCCGAAAACCGAACCGCCGAGAAAGCCCATAAAGTCGGCCCAAATTGCCAGACACGGCATCATCAAGAGCATCGCGAAAAGTTTTGGAGCGACCAGAAAGCGGATGGGATCGAGGGCCATGGTCTCCATGGCGTCGATTTCTTCATTGACCTTCATCGTACCGAGCTCGGCGGCGAAGGACGAGCCGGAGCGTCCGATGACGAGAATTGCAGTCATGAGCGGGCCCAGCTCGCGCGAGACAGAAATCGCAACGGCGCTGGCAACAAATTGCAATGCGCCGAATTTTCGCAACTCATACGCTGCTTGCAGAGCCAGAATGGTGCCGATAAAAAATGAAATCAGCGAAAGGATCGGCAAAGCGCCGATCCCGACGGCCATGGACTGATGGACCGCGCGGCCATAGGCCAGGCGGCGGGGAGAAAACATGTCCATGAACAAGGCGCGCGTTGCGTACGCGGCAAGACGCGCGAGGCCGCCGATGTACGAGAGTGCGTCAATGGTGGCTGAGCCGATAGTTTGCGTGGACAGCATTTTGAGCTTTGCTGAAAACCGTCTTTCAGAACCGCAAATCAGGAGCTGACTACGTTATTTGCCTTCGCCGTGGTTAGTTGAGTTAAACGGCGGAGGCGGCGGTGCGTCCAGAGCTTCCTGCTCCGTCTGGTGAACTTCGAAAATGCGGAGCAAGTGTGTCAACTCGAGAACCGTTCTCGCTGATTTGGAAAGACCGTAGAGCGCAAAACGTGACTTGAGATCGCGAGAAATCTTTAGACCTTCCACCAGCGAGGCCACGCCGGAGCTGTCAACATAAGGAACATCCAGCATGTTCACGATGAGGTGCGAGACGCGCTGTTCCCTCAACTGGTCGATGAGCGCTTTGCGTATCTCCGGCGAGTTGAACAGTGTGATATCGCCGCTGAGATCGAGAATGACGGCATCGCCCACTTGGCGAGCGGAAATCTTTAAGGGTGGTCGTTGTGGCATGAGGCCCATGTTTTGCCAGAGTTTGCGCCTGGATGCAATGGGATTCAACGCGCCGCGTGCCTCCGAAGCGGTAAAGCGCAAGTTTTCAGGGCAAATGACGTTTTTCATTGAAAGTTGGATTCGCGGACGCGGCAAACCGATGCAGCTTTTCTACGCCGGCAGTTCGAAGCATAGTTCAAGGATTTTGTCCGCGAAGCAGGTTACGGGCGTGGAATGCTGAGAGCGTGCCAAGCGCGTAGATCAACGCCAGCAGGGCAAATCCAGCAAAAATGCTCAGCTGCTGGGAGATCCAGCCGAGCGCGAAGCTCATCACCAACTGGAGGATGGTGGTGAGAATGGCCATGGCGGATTGTGTGCGGCCCATGAAATGGCGGGGAACAATCTGCATGAGCGAGGTTTGCGCTACTACACCCGACAGTGCGCGGAAAAAACCGAACAGCACCTGGAAAAATACAGCCGCGACTACAAAGGTGATGAATGGCATCGTCAGATGACCTAACGCCAGCCCGGCGATGGAAAACGCGTAAAGCGTCAGACGGAGGCTGTGAGGCAGTTGCGAAGCCAGCAGTCCGCCGATGATCGCGCCAAATCCCCAGCCGGCTTCCAGGAAGCCAAATCCGTGCGCGCCGGCATGAAGAATAGCCGCAGCTAGCGCCACCACCAGCACGTTGGCGCTGACGACTCCAGCCATCAGAATGGAATGCGTGGTACCGAGTGCGCGGACCGTGGGCTGGTCGCGCAGATATGCGAAGCCTTCTTTCAGGTCGGAATAAACGGCCAACGAGAGTCCAGCTTCGGCTACCTCGGGCATTCCAGCTGTTTCCAGAGCCTCCGCAGTAGCTTCGGTCGTGGTGGAAAATTCACGCGGATATTTTGTCAGGTGATCGCGGGGAGACACGTAGCCGCGCCGCAATTTGTAGAGGCACCAGGCGGACACAAAATACGTCAAGCCGTCTATGCCAAGTATTCCGGCGATGCCGGCGCTGTCGTAGATGAAACCGACCAGCGCTCCCGCGAAGAGCATTCCGGTCTGCACGCCAATCAGCACGGCCGCGTTTGCTCCGGTAAACTGGCTTGCGGGCATCACTTCCTGCACCAGCGCGTTGACGTTGGCCCAATACATGGCGGAGCCGGCGCCGGTGATGAACGTAATGAGATAGAGATGCCACAGTTCGAGGTGGCCGCGCCAGGCGACGTAAGCTGCAGCGAGAACGGCGACTCCGCGCGCGAAATCAAGAACGATGCCTAAATAGCGGCGATCGTAGCGGTCAATCAGTACGCCGCCGATAAAGGGAATCAGCAGCCCAGGAGCGGTCGCAACGATTACCTGATAGCTGACCTTGACGGTGGAATGTGTCAGCGCGAGGATGTGCCAGCTGACGCCGGCGAAGTTCATTCCGCTGCCAAAAAGGGAAATGAACATCGCGAAGAAAAAATAACGGAACCCGGGCGCCGCCCAGATCAAGGACCAATCAGTGCGAGCGGGAGCTGTGGCGGAAGGCGTGGACATGGGGACGTTATAGTTTACAATTTTTTGCGAATCAGTTTTCAGTTGCGAGTTTGCAGAATTGTTCAAGGCAGCTGCTGCGACCGAGGCGATTTATGGGGAATGAATTAAAAGGCGCGGTGCGCGCGGGTAAAGAACGCCACGCAGGGAAAATCCTGCTGGAAACAAGCGAGCTAATTTTTCGCGGGATGGATTACCGTTTAAAGATTGCTTTTGGCGAAGTGCGGGATGTGAAAGCCGCGAATGGCGAATTGCGCGTCGAAACGAAAGACGGCGTAAACGTTTTCGAGGTCGGGGCGCATGCAGAAAAGTGGCGCGACAAGATCTTGCATCCCAAATCACGCGCTGAAAAGCTTGGCGTGAAAGCGGGAAGTACGGTGCGACTGCTGGGAGAGTTCGAAGCGGATTTTGTCAAGGAGGTGCGAGCCGCTAAGGCGCAGCTCATTCAGACCGCCAATTCGGCAGACGTTGCCAACACTTTTTTCGCACCGGGCAGCAAGAGCGCGCTGGCTGCGCTCGGAAAATATGCCAAGAAGATGAAAGGCGCCGAGGCGCTGTGGATTGTGTATCCCAAAGGAAAGAAAGAACTGACTGAAATTGAAGTGATCGGCGCGGGACGTAAAGCGGGACTCAAGGACGTGAAAGTGGTGGGATTTTCGTCGACTCACACCGCGTTGAAATTTGTGATTCCGGTCGAGAAGCGTTAGCGCCGGTGTTCTTTTGGATTGTTACTTCGCCAAACTGATTCCAACTCTGGCTGCACACTCCTAAGATGATCGAGTGAAAGAATTGCTGGAAATTCGAGGATTAACCGTGGAACTCCCGACGGCGCAGGGATGGGTGCGTCCGGTGAATGACGTGTCGCTGCGGATTGGCGCAGGCGAATGTTTGGGATTGGTGGGCGAATCGGGCAGCGGCAAGACTATGTTGTCGTTGGTGTTGATGGGATTGCTGCCGGTTGGTGCGCGAATCAGCGGCGAGGCATGGCTGCATGGCGTTCCCCCGGCTTTATGGAATGAATCCGCCACAAAACAGCTGACCGCAAAGAACGGGCGGAAAAATCTGGTGACCTTAAGCGATCAGGAATTTCGCGAGGTGCGCGGACGCGAAGCGGCCATGATATTTCAGGAACCCATGACCTCGCTGAATCCCGTAATGCGCGTCGGGAAACAGATCGAAGAGGCGATCCAAGCTCATTACCCAAAGATGCCCGCGAAACGGGTTGAAAATTCGGCTATGGAATCGCTGCGGCTGGCCGCGCTACCGGAACCAAGAGTGAGAGCTCAGCAGTATCCGCACCAACTTTCCGGCGGCCTGCGGCAGCGGGTGATGATCGCGATGGCAATCGCTGCGGGACTTGCCGATCCCGGATTGGAGATGAACACGCTCGAGAAGCGCCAGCCGGGCGAAGCGTTGAACGGGCCACGTCTGCTGATTGCGGATGAACCGACAACCGCGCTGGACGTCACCGTGCAGAAAGAGATTCTGCAACTGTTGCAAAAATTGCGCCGTGAGCTCGGACTAGGACTTCTTTTCATCACCCACGATTTGGGAGTGGTGGCGCAGGTCGCTGAACGAGTGGCGGTGATGTATGCGGGGCGAATTGTGGAAGAAGGGCCAGTTGCTGATGTGCTTGCAAGGCCCAGGCATCCTTACACGCAAGGTCTGCTGGCGGCTTCGCCGCGGCTGGAGCGTGGCAAACTCACGCCCATTCCTGGAACTGTGCCGCAGCTTAGTGCATTGCCGCCAGGCTGTGCGTTCGAACCGAGATGCGCTCTGCGGCGTAGTGAGTGCAACCTTGCCGTGCCGGAGTTGCGCAAGGCTTCAGCGGAGCAGGCTGCTCGATGCGTGCTGATTTGACGCGCGAGAGGCGAAAGAAAGAGAAAAGACAACGCAGAGACGCACAGTACGCTGAGGATGCGCGGAGAATAGCCTAGGAGTACGAGTGAACGCGGAGAAATTATTAACGGCGCGAGGGCTTACGAAGAGCTACGCGCGTAGCGGCGCGGAAGACGTTGCCGGCGGAGCGCGATTTGCCGCCGTGGATGGCATCGATTTGGATGTTTACAGCGGCGAGACGCTGGCGATTGTCGGCGAGAGCGGCTGTGGCAAGACCACGCTGGCGCGGATGCTGCTGCGCTTGATCGAGCCGGATGCGGGACAGCTTCAATTCGGCGGGCGAGACCTTCTGCAATTGAGCGGCGAAGAATTGCGCGTGGCGCGGCGCGGAATGCAGATGATCTTTCAGGATCCCTTCGCTTCGCTGAATCCGAGAATGCGGGTGGGCGAAATTGTCGCGGAGCCGCTAGCGATTCACGAGCCGGAACTTGGCAAGAACGAGCGCGTCGAGCGTGCGGTCAACATGCTGCGCCGTGTGGGCCTCGATTCGTCTGCCACGCTGCGTTATCCACACGAATTTTCCGGCGGCCAGCGCCAGCGAATCGGAATTGCGCGCGCCTTGATCCTGCGGCCGAAGCTGGTGGTTGCGGACGAACCGGTCTCCGCGCTGGACGTATCCGTCGGCGCGCAGGTACTGCTGCTGCTGCAGGAACTGCAGCGCGAATTCGGCCTCACGTATGTTTTTATTTCCCACAGTTTGCCGGTAGTCGCGCAGATCGCGACACGCATAGCCGTGATGCGAGCGGGAAAGCTGGTTGAACTTGCCGAGGCGGAACACCTTCTTCGCCAGCCCACACAGCAGTACACGAAGGATCTGCTCGCCGCTGTGCCGGAGATCCTAGTCCAGTAGCGCTGCCGGGCTCGCGAATACCTTTCATTCACTTCCCGCTCGTTCGATGATATTTTCCTTCCGTCAACCGCGTAATACCGCGCAATGCGGTGTGTTCAAACTTAGTGGTGAAGGAGCCGATAATGGTGACTACACCTGTGATTGCGCCAGAGGCGCCTGAAGCGGCCGGTCCGATCAATCATTTTGCGCGGATCATCGGCGTGTTTTTCTCGCCCAAAGCAGCTTTCGAAGACATTGTTCGGCGTCCGAGCTGGATTCTTCCGGTGATCCTTATGACCATTCTGGGTATCGGCGTTGCGTTTGTAATGAACCAAAAAGTGGACTGGCGAGACGTTGCCAGCAAACGCATTGAAGAGAGCCCCCGCGCGGCCAATTTAAGCGCCGAACAGAAAGAGCAACAAGTCGCCATGAGCGCGAAGGTGTCGCCTCCTGTCGCTTACGCCTTTGGGGCCCTCGGGCCAATTCTCGCTGTCTTGATCGTTGCCGCGGTCATGCTGTTAGCGTACAACGTAATTGGAGGAGCGAATGCCAGCTTCGGCGCGGCGCTGGGAATCGTCTCCCACGCATTTGTCGTCACCTTGCTCAGCTCTCTGCTTTTCATTCTGATTCTTTACCTGAAAGCGCCTGGCACGGTCGATCTCGATAATCCGGTGGCGACGAATCCGGGCGCATTCCTTCCGGAAAGTACGCCCAAGGCGCTCATGTCCTTGGGCAAATCGATTGATATTTTCAGCATCTGGATGTTGCTATTGATTGCGATGGGATTCGCGGCAGTAAATCCCAAAAAGTTAAAAGGGAAATCGTTGAGCATTGCCATCGGCGTTTGGGCAATCTATGTAGCCATCAAGATGGGCGGAGCGTGGATTTTCTCCTGATACACTGTCAGGAGTGAGCTTCTCTTTTGAAATTGCCGGAAGCGATGCAAGCGGAGCCCGGCGCGGAGTCCTGAACACTCCCCATGGCCCGGTCGATACTCCTTTCTTCATGCCGGTGGGCACACAGGGGGCCGTGAAGGCGCTGCGCAACGAAGCGCTGGAAGAACTTGGCGCGCAAATCATTCTCGGCAATACCTACCACCTCTATCTTCGTCCAGGACATGAATTGATCCGCAAACTCGGCGGATTGCACAAATTCATGTCGTGGAATGGCGCGATCCTCACCGATTCCGGTGGTTACCAAGTTTTCAGCTTGTCCGAACTTCGCAAGATTACGCACGACGGAGTGCTGTTCCGTTCGCATCTCGACGGATCGGAACACCTGCTCACACCGGAGAAGGCAGTAGAGATTCAGCTTGCGCTTGGTTCCGACATCGCGATGGTGTTGGACGAATGTATTGAGACGCCAGCTCGACGCGACAAAGCCGAGGCTGCGCTCAAGCGAACCACCGAGTGGGCCAGGCGTGCGCGAAATTATTTTCAACAACGCGCTCAACAAAACGGCGAGTTAGCGCAATGGCAATTCGGAATTGTGCAAGGCGCGACGTTCGCCGACTTGCGCCGCGAAAGCGCACGGCAGTTGCTCGAGATCGATTTCCCCGGTTACGCGGTCGGCGGTCTCGCCGTAGGCGAACCACACGAAGTGACGTGCGAGATGGCAGCCGAAGTCACTGCGCTCCTGTCGAAAGACAAGCCGCGTTACCTGATGGGCGTAGGTCGGCCCGAACAAATTGCCGATTACGTCGCTCTCGGCATAGACATGATGGATTGCGTGCTGCCCACGCGCGCAGCGCGTCATGCGTGCATCTATACCAGTGAGGGCCGCGTGCTCATCAAGAATGCCCGTTACGCGCAGGACCAGAAACCTCTCGATTCGAATTGTGCTTGCAGCGTGTGCCGCCGCTACACGCGGGCGTATCTTCGGCATCTCTTCGCCGCGGGAGAACTCACAGCGGCCATCCTCGCTACCCACCACAATATCCACTTTTACCTTGACTTAATGAGGCAAATCCGCGAGGCTATCGGGTTTGGGAATCTAGTGAAATTCTCGTCCGAGGTGCGGGCGCGCTACGCGGCAGGTCCGGCATAAGTACGCTCAGTTAACCGCGCCGGCCGACTTCGGAGAATCGCACAGAGAATCCAGCTGGCAGTGATCGCGAGGGAGCAAGACTCGCCCTTGGCGAGTGGTGAGTGTTCTTAGCTGACAGCCTGGTCCGGCGGTTTTGTTGTTGGACCGGCTGATCTTAACGGGAAGAGTTAAAACGATCCGATGACGGCAGCGCTTTTATTACAGGCAGGCGGGGGAGCCGGGATTCTTGGCAGTCCGCTGGTGATGATGATAATCGTGATGGGCATTTTTTACGTGATGCTCATCCTTCCGCAGCAGCGGCAACGAAAAAAGACGCAAGCTATGCTGCAGCAACTGAAGAACGGCGACAAAGTGGTCACCAGCAGCGGAATTTATGGAACCGTGAGCGGTATTGACGGCGATACGGTGATTCTGAAAATCGCCGACCAGGTAAAGATTCGTATCTTGCGCTCGGCAATTGCACAGGTAGAGGCGGAAGAAAATGTCAGCTAGCGCCGGTGTGCATGCGCTTACGCAGAATCTTCATCAGCGGCCGCGCCTCAGTCGTTTTTCTTCGCGACCGCAGAGCGGTCGACTCCATTCGCGGCCAACTTCCGGCCGTCTATCTCAATCATGAATCCTAATTTGAAGTGGAAAGCGCTGTTCATCCTGGTGGTGATCCTTCTCTGCATCTATGGATTGCTCGGCCTGCCGACATTTCCAACGTCGCTCGCGCAGGTAAAGGACAATTTCAGCAGGCAGATTCATCTCGGCTTGGACTTGCAGGGCGGCACGCACCTGGTGCTGCAGGTGCAAGTGC
>Ga0070698_100009360_pt1 | contig 10506 bp, 9 predicted proteins | sample KBSK1502metaG_FD_65477 | JGI IMG/M metagenome (GOLD analysis project Ga0070698, IMG submission 65477) | Corn, switchgrass and miscanthus rhizosphere microbial communities from Kellogg Biological Station, Michigan, USA - KBS K1-50-2 metaG | ecosystem: Host-associated > Plants > Roots >... | reverse complement strand
AGCTTCTGAATCGATTACGAAACTGAGCGGGAGATCCGATCACGAACAACACTAACTTCGATAGCGTGAACGCTCCGCGTAATAGACACCGCGAATTCAGGTCCCCTTCCAGCCCGAAGGTGGCGCCTACAGTGACCAAGGCCACCATCACTACCACGATGAAAGCGGGCATCATCATGAGTGATCAACAGTGCCGTTTCGCGCCGCTGGCGATCATAAGACTGTCAGAACTGGTTGTCGCCTGCTTTTCCTATCGGCTCTTGCAGCTAGGGATCGGCGGTCCGTTGGCTCAGGCAAAACAGCGCTTTGAAGCGTTGTGCAAGAGCCTGCGCGACAACTACGAAATCTACGTGACTACGAATGACATTGCCTTAACCATTATGCGTATATTGGACCAATCTTTTGGAAAGGGCTCGAACAACACTTAGTCTCTCGTGTTGAATCAAATTAACGAGCACTCTCGTGCCGGAAACAGATCAATAATCGAGATCGAGCTCAAGAACGCGTATGACGCAAGTGAATACGCAAATCTTGAGAACTATCTGAGCAAGCTTCCGGGCGTGAAAGGGGTTCATCTTGACCGGACGCGCGGTGTGGCCCACCTGACTTACGACTCGTCAGCAACAACGGCTGAGGCAATTGAGGCTGATCTGGATGGCTGTGGTTACAAGTGTGTTTGCAACAGCTGCGTCCCTTCGAAATGTCAGCCGGGACATCCGTCAGTGGGAACCGAAGATCGTGTGGACTCAGATAAAGTTGAGGCGGACGGCAAATTTCCGGCGTCTGTGAACCACGCGGACGCTGCCTTCGTAAGGGGACGACCACGACCCCCCGAAGCAGCCCATGCCGAAATGAAGCATGACGAGCACTCAGCGCACGGAGCAGGGATGGCGCACGATCTTCTCCGACGTTTCATCGTGTCGATCATTCTTTCCATCCCTATTGTTGTGTTCTCTCCGTTTGGGAAAATCTTCGGTCTATCCCGGATGCCGCCCTTCGGCATTCCCCAGGGCCTTTTCGGATTTCTGCTTGCCACTCCTGTAGTCTGGTGGGGAGCATTGCCGTTCATTTCCGCTGCCTGGCGAGCGCTCAGACGCGGCGAAGCCAACATGATGACGCTGATTGCGCTGGGCATCTTGGTCTCATACATATACTCAGTTGCGGCAACCTTCATCTTCAAAGGTGAGGTGTTTTATGACGCCGCGGCGATGCTGACGTCGTTTAATCTTGCCGGTCACTGGCTGGAGATGCGCAGCAGGTTCGCCACTGGAAAGGCCGTTGAAGCACTACTCAAGCTTGCTCCAGCGACCGCGCGCGTGAAACGTGATGGTGCAGAATCTCAGATCCCGCTCGATCAAGTCGTAGTCGGTGACGAAATAGTTGTGCGACCGGGCGATCGTGTTCCCGTTGATGGCGAAATCATTTCAGGTTCTTCTTACGTAGATGAGTCGATGATCAGCGGCGAGCCGATACCGGTAACCAAGACTCGAGGTGCCCGCGTCATCGGAGGCACGGTCAATCAGACCGGCACATTCAACTTTAAAGCAACTGCCATAGGCGCCGATACGGCGCTCGCGAGGATCGTCCAGATGGTCCAAAATGCACAGGCAAGCAAAGCGCCGGCCCAACGCATAGCAGACACCGCGGGAAAATATCTTACTTTCGTAGCGATCGGTTCAGGTGCTCTCGCATTTCTAATCTGGTATTTCTTCGGTGGTCAGGGATTCCTGTTCGCGCTCACCGCAGCGGTCTCAGCCATCGTCATTGCATGTCCTGACGCCCTTGCACTCGCTACTCCGACAGCAATCACAGTTGGGGTAGGACTAGGTGCGCGCGAGGGTGTCCTTTTCAAGAACGCGGCTTCGCTGGAATCAACCGCAGGAGTTGATACGGTGATTTTTGACAAGACCGGTACACTGACTGAAGGTAAACCAGCGTTGACCGATGTAATTGCTTCAAGCAGTTTTAGTGAAACTGAGTTGCTACATTTTGCCGCTTCTGCTGATCAGCCATCGCAGCATCCCGTTGCTCAGGCCATCGTTGCTGGTACTCAAGCCCGAGGTATTAAACTCTCGCCGCCTGAGAATTTTGATTCGATTCCCGGCCATGGGGTTGAGGCACGAGTTGAACGGAGCCGCGTACTTATCGGAAATAAGAAATTAATGATACGCGAGAAGGTTGCGTTGGACGGACTCGAAGAACGTGCAACTGCTCTTGCTGCCGACGCCAAGACGGCGATGTATGTCGCTATAGATGGACGAGCGGCAGGTGTCGTGGCGGTTGCTGACACAATTCGAGAGAGCGCGAAACAGGCAGTTAGACTACTACACGATTCCGGCGTGCAGACAGCAATGGTGACCGGGGATAACAAGTTCACGGCCGATGCTGTGGCCAGACAGCTAGGAATGGATACTGTGATCGCAGACGTCTTGCCGAGAGACAAGGCTAACGAAGTAGAGAAACTTCAGGCGCAAGGTCGAAAGGTAGCGATGGTGGGAGACGGAATCAACGATGCTCCAGCCCTTGCGCAGGCAGACGTTGGTATTGCAATCGGAGCAGGAACGGACGTGGCTGTAGAAACAGCCGATGTGGTCCTGGTCAAAAACGATCCCTCAGATGTGTCATACTCGATTCAACTGGCGCGCAGGGTGCGCGGCAAGATTAAACAGAATCTTTTCTGGGCGGCGATCTACAACCTAATTGCAATTCCGGTTGCCGCGGGAGTTCTTTATCCTTCGTTTCGGTTATTACTGCGCCCTGAGTGGTCCGCTCTTGCGATGAACGCGTCAACAATTACGGTGACACTTAATGCGTTGCTGCTCAATCATGCACCTCGGCGCAAGAACTAATCCTGTGTTTATGGAAGAATTCATTGGGCTCTACCAAAATCATTTGGACAGGGTTGAAGAACTTGTCCGTAGACTGCTGGACCATCAGTATGACTCTGCTCAAGGTTATGGACGATTCAGACAGATCTTGCTCGCTATCAAATCGAAGCCAGACGAAGCGATACCTTGACGACCGCTAGAAATCTGGTTCGTATCGTTTTCGTAAGATTAGGTGATGCCGATTCCATTGGACTTAAACAGTTGCCAACACACTGGTCGTCTTGGACCAAGCTTTGATGGCACTGGATGAATGAATAGCTTTCCGCGCGAGACGAGGAATTGCTTTGTGACCAACTTGTGACCAGAATGCCGACAAAGAGGTATTAATAGGTATTAACAGTTGGACTCGCTGGCGGCTGCAACCCGTAACAAATGTTAATAAATCGTAAGAGCCATAACCTGCTGGAGTGCTTGTGACCGCACTCTTAATCAGCGGGTCGGAGGTTCGAGCCCTCCACGGCTCACCATTTTTCTTGGCAGCTTTCAGGATTTGGCATTCAACAAGCCTGAATAGGAGGTTTAGATCCCTCTAAGTTTCCCTCTAACGTACCCAGAAGCGACTCACCAATTAATTACCTCAGCTTCTGGCTCTCATTTCATTGCTCTCCTTCTTATAGGTAATGTCTCATTCATCTCGAGTGGTTTTCATCGGAGAAGTCGATGGCTACACCAGCAGAACTATTAACCGGACTGAGGCTAGACGGGGGATGGACCGTCACGGGTCGTACAGCGGTTTCAGCTTTATCTACAGGTGGCTTCTTTTCTGTGGGTTATCTTGTTGAGGGTACGTCATCTGATGATTCACTGTCATTCGTCGGGGATCCATCTACGTTGGCCGGAAGTTGAAGCGCGACCTCGTCGGCGACCAGAAAGAAGTAGCCTTCGTACTCATCCACTTTTGGCCGCTGATGTGGGCGCATAGCATCCTCCACCGCGAGCGGATGAAAGTGGAATACCCCGCTTAGCAGGTGAAATTCGTCTGCGGTTGGTGACTCGAGATCAACCCAGAATAATCCACCCTTATTGGCCAGCAACTCAGGTAGTACTGCCGGACCCTGGCCGTGGATGACGTTTGCACCTTCCTCCTGCACAATGGTGATCATAATCAGTTTACCTCGCTCTCCCTTTTCTAAACAGAAAGCTAAACTTGCTGTATTGTACGCTGGAGCGCGAGGGAATTGGCATTACTTCTCATGGCCAGTGGAGGTCGAGGTGCTGACTGTCACTCTTGCGAAGAGGACACATTTATGGCTAACAAGATAACTGATGGCAAGGAGTATCTCAGCTTGGCTGCGAATCCCCTGTTCAGACAACTCTCTTCTGACGCCCTGGAGAAAATCACCGGGCTCATGGCTAAGGTGTCCTACAAGGAAGGTGATACTGTCTTTTTAGCAGGGGAACGAGGTGATGCGTTGTACGTTGTTGACTCCGGCAAGGTGCGAATCTGGGTGCGCGACGGTGATGGGAATGAAGTGACACTTTCAGAACTTGAGCCGGGAAACTTTTTCGGAGAGATGTCCGTGCTTGACGGCGGCAAGCGTTCAGCTAATGCCACGGCATTGCTTGATAGCAGGCTTCATTGTCTGCGTCGCGAAGATTTTGAAGGGTTCTTGGTGCAACATCCACAGGCCGCGCTTGAGTTGATCCGCGGAATCGGTGAACGGCTGCGGCAGACCAATCTGCTGGTCTCTCAGCGGGTGACGCGGAACGCCAACGTAATTCACGAAAGAGGCCTAAGTGCCCTCGACAGATTTGCGATTGCGATCACCGATAAGGTTGGTTCAATTGGTTTCTTCCTGATCATCGCGGCCTGGACTGTCTTGTGGACCGGCTACAACATCCTGGCATCGGAATTTCCGTCCTTGCACTGGCCGGCCTTCGATCCCTTTCCGGCCTTTGTCGCTTATCTACTAATCAGTAATGTAATTCAGTTACTGTTGATGCCTCTAATCATGGTTGGTCAAAACCTTCAGGGACGACATTCGGAAACGCGCGCCGAACTCGATTTCGAAGTCAACCAGAAAGCCGAGAAGGAGGTTATGGCCACCTTGCTGCACTTGCAACGAAATACAGACCTGCTCTTGCAACTAATGCAACATCTCGATTGCCGCATCTCGGATGAAGAGTTACGCGCCATTGCTGCTGAGAAGCAACTAGCACAACGGTAAAGCGCGGCGATCCCCGCAGCCGCTCAGGAACAAACTGGGCCGAAAAGAATCTATGCGATAAAGATCGCCCGTCAGCATGTTTTGCGCCGCACTTACTTTAAAGGCTTACGAGTTCATTTATTCTCGAACGTAATGCCTGAGTCAGCGACTGGATTTCCTCTGGACTATAGTTAGCGGCGCGAAATGCATCGCTGATCTGTTGATCGCTTAACTGTGTCAGGATATTTCCCAGCCATTTTGCTTGAGCTACCGTGATGTCATGCGTTATCCGTGACTTCTTGCCGTGGTAATGAAACTCAACCATGTCTCCCCGGACCTTCGAAACGAATTTCGCTTTGACATAATCTTTAGGCCGATTTCGGCTGCGAGTTATCGCACCGCCGGTCTTGCCGAAGGTTGCTCCCATATCACTTACGGTGTAGCGCAGCTCATTTGAGCCCGTTGCATCGTCGCGTGCGAGCAGGACGCGGTCATTCGAAGTCTTCAGATCCCAGTTGTCCAGCAACAGCATTAACACCTTTAGTCCCTGAAACTCTTTCGTGCCGACAAATGGATTTTCTTCCCAATCCCAATGGTCTACGCGCTTAACGTCTTTCGGCCGCGCCTTGAATTCAACATTGGTAAAGGTTCCCTTGCCCTCGATTTCAACACTAGGCGCGAGGTAGGTAGCATCGGTGAAGTATCCTGCCGCGTAAATGATGCGAATTGCGGCTGTTTCCGGTTGAGCTTCCTTGCCCATCTTGGCGATCCATTCGCGACCAGAACCATCGCGCACACGAAATCTTTTTGAGTAACCGCGAGTCACGTCTTCGATGAATGTGACTTTGCTCAGGTCAGGCTTCATCGATTCTCCACCCGGGCCGAGGTAGAGGTCGCGCGAGGCAATATCCTTCGGTTCGCTCCATAGGACAGGAGTCCCCTCAGGGACCGGCTTAGGTTTTGCTCTCTTCTTCTTACCTATCAAACTGGAAGGTGCGAGAAGCAGAATCACAAGAACCGCGAGAATAATTGATTTCCTTATCTGTGCCGGGCTGCGCATGACATTTCCCTCCGAAGCCCGCTTAGGAGCAAACGCTGTTCCGAGCAGCTTCGGACGGGAAAGCCTCAAGGAGCCAGCTATTCGAAGCTTTCTAGCGTTCTAGCCAGTCCGTTAGCTCGGAAAATCGAACCTACTGTATGGAAACCTATCAGGGTCCAATCAAAGAAATCGTCGGCCTATTCCTGGCGAGATATGCGTGATGTCATTTGTACTGGCGCCTTTCAATATTTGGCTGAGTCTGAGCCAGCAACGATTCTAAATATCGATATCGCTCCCTATTGTTAATTGCCTCCCGCGCTGGCCACCGCACTCTACTTCAATATGGCCTTCAGCGGTCACCATTGCCGCAAGATGGCGCTGTGAAACCGCGGATCTGGCGAGTGGGCCAATGTCGAGTTTGGTTCCATTTCCCTTCAGAGCAAACCCTCCAAAACTGAACTGGTACTCTCGGCAAGCCGTTGCTTCTAATTTGCACTCTCGGCAAACGGATGCTTCGAATTTCACATATAGGCAGATTTGACAGTTACAGAAAGCAAGGCGTTTTGGAATCTCACCGGCAAGAGGATGCTTCCAGCCACGGCCTACTGATGGGTAAAGTCATCGGCTAGCCGAGTACCAAACGTATGACGCAAGTCGTGAAAGGTGAAATTGGTGATACCAGCTTCTCGGCATGCTGCTGAGAAGGACTTCTTGATGTCGGTATACCGTGTGTTCCGACCTTCGTTACGATTACGAGACCATCCGGATAAGCACCACGTCTCTTTCCGAACACGCAGGTTCCACAAATCGTGATAAAACAGTAATGGCCCATGAATTGTAAAGAAGCCACAAAATCTTACGAAACGTGGTTGGCTTCGCACACGCGAATCATTAAAGCTGATCTGCGTTTCAAACATCTGCAGATGTCCGCCGACATCTTCTCTTTCATGCGGGCTACCTTTTATCGTTGGCTACAGCTATGGAAGGAAGCGTGTGGCGACCTTACGAGCGCTCCCACCGTTTTGGCCGTCGGCGATTTGCATGTGGAGAACTTCGGCACCTGGCGCGACCAGGAAGGACGATTGGTCTGGGGTGTCAATGATTTCGACGAAGCCTTTGCTCTTCCCTACACGAATGACCTTGTTCGGTTGGCATTGAGCGCTCATCTGGCGATTTCGGCAAACCATCTTGCTCTTCGCCCCGCCGACGCCTGCGAGGCAATCCTCAAAGGGTACGCCAAAGGATTGAAAGAGGGCGGAAACCCATTTGTATTGGCAGAACGACACGAGTGGTTGCGGTCAACCGTCGCGGGTGAGCCTCGCGATCCGGTCAAGTTTTGGAGCAAGTTATGTGATCTGCCGACGCTCAAGACGCGGATTCCGGGCAAAGCCGCGAAAGCTCTTAAGAGCGCGATGCCCAGTAGGAAACTGCGCTATCGCGTGGTCCATCGTGTTGCCGGTCTGGGGAGTCTGGGCCGGCAACGTTTTCTCGGCCTCGGGGAATGGGACGGAGGCCAGATCGCGCGCGAGGCAAAGGCACTGGTTCCGTCCGCGTGCGTATGGCTAAGCGGAAAGAAAGACGATGGCTCTCAATACGAGAGAATAGTCAAGCAGGCGATCAGATGTCCTGATCCTTTTCTGGCCCTGCGGAAAGGCTGGATCGTGCGCCGGCTAGCGCCGGATTGCAGCCGGGTTGAATTAGCAATGCTGCCGAAGGGTCACGACGAATCCAAGTTGCTGGAGGGAATGGGAATGGAGACCGCGAATATTCAGCTGGGAAGCAAGCGCGTGGCTGAAAAAATCAAACGCGATTTGAGCAAGAGACCTAACGGTTGGTTGCACACCGCGGCGAAGGCGATGGTCCAGGCTACGACTGAGGACTGGCAAAGTTGGTGTGCTCCTTCACCGTGAAGGTCTGTGGTAAGAGTGGGGCCACATGCCCGAGCGATCAATTACACAGCACCAACGATACGCCAAAGTCGTTGAGGCGATGTTTTTAAGTCGGGAGTTACTCTGGGCTCCAGTAAGAAAGGATTCGGCTCCTCAGCTCTACAGGTCAACAAGAAGATCTTCGCCATGCTCTCTTTTGATCGTAATATCGTGCCGATCCGATTGCGTCCTTGACCGGCGCCGCCCAAGAAACCTTCTTGAACAACATCGGATTACTCCTGATTCTTCCCTGTTTCAAGGCGGAGCGACCGGGCGTCGGTTTTAGCACAACCATCGTGACACGAAAGCTCAGTTGGCTAGTGATCACGACGACAGCATTGATCGTCTTCTCCGCGCTCATGGGCCGAGGCGTGCTATTTCACCAATGACGACTGACACCGGAGAGACGGAAATGCGATGTCGTACCAGAGTATGAGTAATAATTCAGCGCGGGTCGCTCTGTGGCCGTGGGTCTATCTCATCGCCCTGGCTTATCTCGTGCTGCATCTCGCAACTTCGACGCGGTACGGCTACTTCCGTGATGCCCTGTATTATCTCGCTTGCTCTGAGCATCTCTCATTCGGCTACGTCGATCAGCCGCCGCTGATCGCCGTGCTCGCCTGGGTCGCTCGCCACACCCTTGGCACGTCGCTTCCAGCTCTTATCTTCTGGCCCGCGCTGGCCGGCGCTGCCCGCGTTGTACTCACGGCTGCTTTCGCGCGCGAACTCGGAGCAAGACTTTTCGGCATTGCGCTTGCGGCGGCGCTGGCGGCCACGCCGGGAGTTTGGTGGGTAATCGATCATCAGTTTGCGATGAACGCCTTCGAAGCGCTGTTTTGGACTGGTTGCGCCTATGTGATCCTGCGTTTGATCAAGACTGAGAATCCAAAGCTATGGCTCGCCTTTGGTGCGATCGCAGGCGTCGGTCTCGAAAACAAGTATTCAATTGCGATCTTCGGGTTCGCACTGCTGGCGGGCTTGCTGCTCACACGCCGGCGGCGACTCCTGTTTACACCGTGGATTATCGCTGGCGGTGCAATCGCTTTTCTGATCTTCTTGCCGAATCTGATCTGGAATGTTGAGCATCACTGGCCGTTCCTCGAATTAATGCACAACATTCGGGTGACGGGGAAAGATATCAATCTGCCGCCGGGGAAGTATCTTCGTCAACAGATTCTGATGATGAATCCGTTCACGTTTCCTTTCTGGCTCGCAGGACTTTTCTTTCTTTTCTTCACGAGTCAGGGGAAGTACCGAGCTTTAGGGTGGGCGTTCCTGATCACGATTGCGCTCTTTCTCTTCACACACGGAAAGGATTATTACTCGGCGCCTGCTTACACGATGTTGTTAGCCACCGGAGCCGTGCCAACGGAGCGGCTGGTCGCTTCTGCGAGACTCTCGGCTCTTTCAAAATTGCGACTCGGCTTGAGAATTGCCTGTTTCCTATGGCTCGTAATCGGCATCGTGCCTTTGCTGCCGCTAGTTTTGCCCGTGCTGCCCATCGATACGTTCCTCCGCTATCAATCACACCTACCTTTTGAAGTGCCGAAAACCGAAAAGAGCTTCGTCGGCGCGGCCCTGCCGCAATATTATGCAGATGAGTTCAACTGGCCCGAGATGGTGGCAAAGGTTAGTGACGTGTATCATTCGCTTTCGCCCGAGGAACAAGCGAAGACCGCCATTTTTTGTGACAACTATGGTGAAGCCGCGGCAGTAGATTTCTTTGGTGGGCGGTACGGTCTGCCAAAGGCAATTAGCGGTCATCAAAGTTATTTCTTCTGGGGACCGCGAAACTACACGGGAGAGATCGTGATTGTAGTTGGCCAGAATGAGAAGGACCTTCGCAACGAATTCGAATCAGTTACGGTCGCTGCTACGCAATCGAATCCATATGCGTTCTGGTACGAGACGCAACCGATACTTCTTTGTCGCGGTTTGAAGTGGAACCTACAAACGGGTTGGCAGCGAGTAAAACATTGGCGTTAGGAATTCTACTGTATTGGATCGGGATCAATCCCGACATTGAAGATCGGAAACAGGCAGAGTTTTACCTCGCGGAAGGACAGCGGCTTGCTCACATGGGTAGCTGGGCCTTCAACGCTGATGGATTCGACTAGGTCTCCAGAGTTGTTCCGGCGCCTATCTTCGGCGTCAAAGTTGAGGTGATATATGGCAAGGAACGAACATTCAGTGGAAATAGCAGGAGTCAATCTCGCCGGGCGAAATCATGTCTGCGCTTTCTTCAACACCATCGACGAGGAACACAGAGTGCTCGGCTCGTTCTACAAAGACGGCTTCGATCGGGGCGAAAAAGCTACCCACATCGTGGATTCCGAGAATCGGGAAGGGTATTTGAATCGGCTCGCCGAGGCAGGCATAAATGTGCAGGAGATGATGGACACCGGCCAGCTCGAGGTGTTGCCGTGGACCGACATGTATGTGCGTGACCACCGTTTCGACCAGGATGCGATGCTGGCTTCGGTCGAAGAACTAATCCAATCGGG
>Ga0070698_100009358_pt1 | contig 10506 bp, 19 predicted proteins | sample KBSK1502metaG_FD_65477 | JGI IMG/M metagenome (GOLD analysis project Ga0070698, IMG submission 65477) | Corn, switchgrass and miscanthus rhizosphere microbial communities from Kellogg Biological Station, Michigan, USA - KBS K1-50-2 metaG | ecosystem: Host-associated > Plants > Roots >... | reverse complement strand
CGGCAGGCCGTGCCGCAGCAGTTCCTCGTAACGAAGTGGCAGCGTCGCCACCCGTAGGTCGGGAACGTGGTGTGTCAGGTGCTCGGATGCGTAGGTGGCCTCGCCCCGCTGGAGCTCGGCATAGGGAGGTAACACTCCGAGCCAGGTCTCCGGCGGGTTCAGGTAGTAGCCGATCGACGAGCCTGCATCGGCGAGAAGAAGCCAAGCCCGCTCCTCATCGTGGCCGAGCACCTCGACGACGCGGTCGGGCCACCGCGCCGAAAGTCCCGCCGTGAGCCGGGGCTCGAATGCCTGAACCGGACTGCAGGCCTTGAACCAGACAACGCCATGGGCGAGCGGCACGCGCAAGACGGTCGCCCACGGCCGCTCGCGAACCGTCTCGATGGCACCGACCGATTGGACGTAGGTCCGGATCCAGGCTTCGGCGGCGGCGCGGTCCACACTCGTACTATGCCGCGATGTCGGTGCTGAAATGCTTAGTGTCCCCAACCGTACAAGTTATGAACTCCGCTTGCCTGATGAACTGAACGCCTGGATTTGGATGGTTGGTACGAGCGCGCACGGAAAAACGTAGGGTCAGCCTACGACTAGCGGTTACGATGGCCACGGCAAAATGCCGCAGCTGACCTCGGTCGAGGCAATTGACGCCAAGGTAGCGTGGGCGCGACCGATCGGCGCGGTCGCCGCCTTGTTGGTGGTCAATCTGGTGGCCACGCTGCTGCTGATCGCAATCGGCCGAACGCGGCAGCAATCGTTGCGTGTGCCGCTGTGGGCGGGTTCTTTGGCCTGACCTCAATTACCTCAACGGCCCTCCGGCGAAGGTTGGGGCAAACAAGAGCCTGATCGTCAGACCGGGCGCCGTGGCTCAATTCTGTCTTTCAACTTCTCGTTCTCCGACCGGAGTTTTTCTACCTCGGCCTTGAGCGTTTTGTGGTTATCGCGCCAGTGTTCGGCCTCCTTGCGAGCTTTATCAAGCTTCTGGTGACATTCGCGATAGGCTTCCTCAAGATCAACCGGCCAGTTTCCGGGACCCGTTCCATCCGCACCTCCTTGACGCCGTCTCTGCCGGCATCATGGTAGCCGCCTCATGACTCGCCGGCATGTTGTCGAGTCGCCGGCCTATCGGCAAGCTCAACCCAGCCGATTCCGTGACCGCGTGCTCGTGCTGCAGGCCGCGGAGCAGCTCACGCGGCCGAAGGTCGGCGAGCCCAGGCGCTGGCAATTGCACCTGATGCCACGAGCAAAGACCAATCGGAACGATAACTGCAGGGTTGGAAACGCCAACTATTGCCGCGACCAGGTATTAGCCTGCGCCTGCACATCCCATCTACGATGAGGTAGATGGCCGGGGTGCGAAGACAAGCGGCTCTCTTCGCCATTGCGGTCGCTTTGGTCGCTGTTGTATTTGCCGTGGCGATCGCCCAGAAAGTCACGGGTGTCACGCCTCCGCCTGTGGACTTCGCAACTATCATGCTCGGCGCCATCGCCGTCGCATTTTCCCTGCCCTTGATCGGCGCACCAATATTGTTTGCCCGTCGGAAGTTCCGTCAGGCCTGGCGTACGGGGGACCCTTCATCGCGCCTCGCCGTGCTTGCCTCCATGGCCATCCGACTCGTAGGCGCAGTGGTGGTTTGGACGGTATTCATTCTGGTCGTAAGCCAGCGCGGACGAAGGTAGTGGGCGGTCGCTATCGGACGATGGCGGTCGCGGTCCTGCTCAAATTCGTTTGAGACAGTGGCGGGTTAAGGAAAGCTGTAAACCCCACTCGTCCAAGCGGTTGTCAGAGCCTCCGACGACGTTCGTTGACTTTCACCACTGTTCGCCACAGTTCGCCTGTTTGGACCTCGCGCAGCTTTCGTGCGCCGACGTTCGCCAACGTCGCGGCAGTTCGCCACCGTTGCCGTCACGGTTGTCGTCACCAGGTCGGCCCAAGAGCATAGGCTCATGCCTTGATGAGGCGTGGGGAGTTCGAACGGCTGGTCCAACGGCATCTCGACCACGTGCTTCTACCGCGAGGCTTCAGACTGACCCCGCAACCACCGGCGGACGTGATGGACGAGCAGCCATCGGCGGTTTACGAGGCGGACCCCGGAGACTTCGCTCGGCGCTTCCCGAGGCTGGCCGGCGGCCTCAGCGACGCGCCCTGCGTTGATTTCTGGGTCCACCTCAACCCAAACTCAGGCAGGATCAGCAGCGAGTTGGAGGGGCCGTCGCTGGAGGTCGTCATGGGACGCCTGGGCATGAGCGATTGGGGCAACATGGAGAACGCCGATCTGGATGCGCAACTGGATCAGCTTGCGAAGTCCATTGCCGCCGTGCTCGATGCGGCGATTTCCGGCTCCTGAGCCAGCTACAACGGCCTTTGCTGGTGACGCCGGCTGCGGACGCTCACAACCAACGCGACGGCGGCCGCGATGATCGTGATGAACGTGATCGCATCCAGGGGACGGGCCAACCAGGAGGCTGGCTACGAGTCGAAGCTCAATCCGAGTTCGGTCGATGACCCATCCCGTCGACGGGTGCCAGTCCGCTTATTTGTACAGAACTTGTCCAAACAAGGGTTCGCGTATTAAAAGGCGGCGCGACCCGTGGTTTTTGGACAACGTGTTTTCATAACGACCTTCGCTGTTTTCTCAGCTAGTCCTTAAAAAGCCGCTTTTCGGTCCCGATTTCATACATCGGCCTTCACTCTCCAAGGAGTGAGTCCGTTTTGCACCGCCTTCTAATCCGTTAAAAAGCCGGTTTTGGAGCCCTTTTGGTTACATCGGGTTTGAGGCACTGCCTGGATGCTTATGGCACGCTAGGTGGTGGACCAGGGCGGCGTCTGAGATGCAAACGGCAACATCATCGGCTTCTGGTATCGGTGAGATGGATGGATTTTGAACGCGCCTACTCAAAATGGCGGGAGCAACCGTTTCCGCTGGGTAGCAGCCTCGATGCGCTCGACGAGGTTCACGCCGATCTGGCACTTGTCGATACGTGGGTGGCTGAAGCGCTAATCCCTATTGTTGAGCACGGCATGCACCGGCCCATTCAGGTTGATCCTATTCAGAAGCTGGAAGAGATTCAAGACTCTGCCACCGAGTTAGGGAAGTCTGCTACCGCTGACGAAAGGCGGCTGGCACGCGAGTACGTTGAGTACGCTGATCTTCTCCGGAGTGTCTACGAGCAGTTCTTGAAGAAGGTCGAAGATTCTGGCCGCCGAACCTAGCTGCAGCAGGCAGCGAGCCTTTCCGGGGATAGGCGGCCTCATCCGCGGGATCTAAAGATCAGGACATCCATGGGTGGCCAGCTGCGAATGGGTTCCACGTCGTGCGCGTAGGCCTCCAGCGAGGAGAGGTACCCGTCCTTGGCAAACGCGATGATCCCGCCCCCGTAGTTGCCGCCCCCGGCGGGGATCTCTGCTTCTCCGGGGATGGGGCTGCTTACCCCGGGCGCAGGCGGCACCTGGGCCCGATCGACCTTAAGCTCACGGGTCACACAACCGCAGGGGCAGACCCCAACGACTGAAACGAACGGCACCTGAGCTCGGAGGCCATCCGAGCCGGGAAAATCGAACTCGAGATGCCGGGATCGAGCGCTCCTCGATGCTCATTGGGCGTGGTGTGATTGGAATCGGGGTGTCGTCCATTTCTGTTGCCGACAGTATCGATTCCTGGAGCAGCGTGCAGACCCTAACGGAGGTTCGACGGAGGTTGCGTCAGGCTGTATAGGCCCGCGCCCCGGCTCGTCTGCCGAGACTGTTGGCAGCTTCCCCAAGGGCAAGTCTATTCGGCATCGCTGTTCTGCAAATGGCCTATCGAGGTAACGGACCGCCGCGTCTTAAAGAGCCGTCAGCTAACCGCGCTCGACCAGCTCGCGGACCGTTGGCTACGACTCTCAAGGGGTTAGGGATCGCCCTACTTCTCTTTGCCCTTGCTGGTCCTTGGAGTGGATCGGTCGTGCTTCGGCACCTCGATTGTCTTGCCGCCCTGCTTGCGCTCATACGGCTCCACGACCACAACCTTGTTGCCCTTCTTTGTCTCGGCCATTTCGTTACTCCAGCGCGGGATGCCCGTCCCGCCAACTTCGGTCCCTTCCGCCAGCGAGCAATCTAATGCACAGATGTTCGTTATGTCAAGGGCCTAAATTCTCTCCTAGATTTCCACAAATTGTGGATAAAAAGCGGCCTTGACACAAGGTATTGTGGCGTCGCAAAATAAGGCGGTAGGAGCGAGGCCTTGGCAGACCTTCCCTGCAATCGTCCTACCTCAAAGCCAGTCTGGGCCTCCGCAACCTTCGTATCGGGGCTGGAAAGACAGTTCCCTCGTGCAAATCGCCTCCTTAAGCCCAGGCCCAGATCGATATCCCTACTTGAACCCCTACACGTAGCGCGGCCTTTTGAGCGATAAACCAGAGCTCTTGACTGAGCTGCAGGCAAAACTCGATTTGGTGTCGGTCGCGACAGGCACCTGTCGTAATGCGCCGTTATCCTCGGCCCACAGTGTCTCCCGATATCCCGAATTACTGCCCGGCCTCAGAGCAAAGGGCGCAAAAAGGAGCGGATGGCTAATGGTGCTCACTGTCAACATCAATGGGCAAGCACGTGATGGCGTCGACGAGAATTGGATCGCTCAAAGAATAGAAGGTCTTCGCCGCGATAACGAGTCGATTTGCGTAAATGTGCTCGTGAAAGCGGTAGGGATCGACTTGCGCCTCACCGCGGGTAACTGTCCACAAGGCGGAGGTGGAGGCAGAGCACCGAATTCGCAAGAAGAGGAAGTATTCAAGATGTGGAATGGGTGCGGTTTGGGATCGACCGCGACGCTCCCTCCGGGAAAGCTTATCGAGTGCCTTAAGCGGATCACCCGTTCCCTCTAAAGCGGCCCGGATGGTCGCCGGATCAAGCCACAGCATCGAGAGGCAGGAACCGCGGGCCGTCCGCGCTGCGATGCGTGCATCAGGCTCGGGTAAGGAGGCAATGGGCGATTGACCACAGGTAAGGACGCCGCAAGCAAGGCTGGGAAAGAACTAGGAAGCAAGAAGAGCACAAAGGCAGAGAAAGAGGTTGCCGGAAGCGACCTCGCCCAGAGGAAGCCGGGAGGCGGTCAGAAGAGCGGCGGCCGCGGCAAGAAAAAGTAAGAAGAAAAAAGGGCCGGGCGCCGATTGTCCGGCCCAACATAATACGGATGAAGATGGAGACAAGCCAAGGAATGGTCTCACATACGGGCACGCGAGTGGCAGATTTTGGATCGGTATCGACGCAAGCGCCCGCTCGGATTTATGCCCCAGCCCAAGCCTGGAGTTCGGCCGCTGTCAGCTCTATCTGCTTGGTGACAACGCTCTCCAGCCACGGTGCGTCGCGTCCGCCGCAGCAAGCCTCGGGAAGCCCATAGAGGGGCATCCCCAGGTCGAGACTAGTGAGAGCGAGCCGCGGGTCGGGCCCGTAGTGCATCAAAGTGTTGCGGACGGGGCGTACAGAGCTGCTCAACAGAGTGGCGGCCTCGCTCGTATTGAGGATCGCGTCGAGGTGCGCCGCACCCCCAGACGGGCTGATCCGCCCGGAAGCTCGGAGCTTCGCTAAACCGCTAAGCACGTGATAGAGCGTTAGGAAGCGGATCTTGAATATGGTTTGCCACGATTCCGGAACCGGATCTAGGGGCAGCACGAACGTGGCGAAATTGATTAGCGCTTGGAACAGACCGAGAAGGGGATTAATCTCCCGCGAAGTGGCTCCAGCGAACAAGCCCCGGTAGTACCGATCCGCTCGTTCGTCGACGCCTTTCAGCCTGGAGCTATCCCATCGGCTGGCGAAAGATTCGGCCGTCGGGTCGAGGCTTGCGCCAAGAGCAGCGAAGTAACGCCCGTAGTCCGAAGCAATTGACCGTAGCTCGTCCGACATACCCCTGGTGAAGAGCTTGGGAGGGTCGTAGCCGGTAAGAAAGCTGGCGACATGCGTATTCGAGATCGGTCGGTCCTCGTACTTGTAGATCCCGAGATCCTTCGCCCACGGCCAGGGAATGGGCCGTAGGAAGCGGCGCCGATGCGCCGGTTCAATCTCGTCGCGGAAAAACGCCACCTGTCCTTCAAGGTCCCGCTTGGTATCGTCGAACAGCTTCAGGGCGTGGCGTGATCGCGCCATCACCCTTTCCGTGTCGGCCGCCCGCCAAGTCGGTGCGAGCGATAGCTTCCCTTCGGCCTCGTAGACGAATAGCGCAAGGAAGGCGATCACAGAGAGAGGTGCGATCGAGACAACTCTCTCCGGAGTCCCTGGGCGTTGCAGGCTGCCAAACAGCCTGCCGACGAACTGGACGTCTTTAGCGATCGCATCAAGTTCGAGGTCCTTAGCCGTGGGCGCCATCGCTCCTGATGTATACCCCGCGTGACGCCGGTCCAGTCTCACCGATTAGCGAGAACGCAAAGCTGACTTAGCGGAACAGCTGCTCCGTTTAGCGATATTGCGCAGCCGACTTCACGAAGTTGCTGCCGCCCTGCAGCACTCAGCTTCTTTTGGCTACAGCGTCGAAGCTGAGCTAGCTTGCGTCGGCGACATAGAGTTAATGAGAGAGTAGAGACCTAACAGAAGGACTGTCATCATCAGCACTCGACTAGTTTTTCAGCTTGTTGTTGGATTGCTGATCTTTATCTCAGCGGGATACCAGGCTCTGACGGGGAGGTACCCACCCGTAATGCGGGTCGGCTTCGGCGCACCCCGGAATCCGGCAGCCATCCGGGCGTTAGGCGGCGTTGGGATCGTGATCGGCTTAGCCCTGGCCTTCCTCGCGCTTGTCGGCGTTTCGATCTTTCATCTCTTCGGACATTGAGCCGCCGTGAAGCAACAAGCTCAAGGTATCGGCTCGCCCGAATCATTCAGGAGGCGCGTCGATGTGGCTTGTTTTTCGGCAGCCGGGCGGGTCGAGCTTGTCCACTCCCACGTTCATCTGGATCAGGTGTTGACGCAGCTCGAGACGCAGGCGCCGATGGGTTTTGTGAGAAGGATGGCTCGCTGGCGGGTCTCCGCAATGCCGTCGCCCAGCTTGCCTTCTAGTTGAGTGTCCTCGCAGAGTCAGGCACATGGAAAAGTGGGCGTGCCAGTCGCGGGACAAATTAGCGCGTTTGCGGGCAGGGATACCTATTTATCTATGTGCCGTGGCCGAGCGCTGATCTCATTGCTGCCCTCGAGACGAGGGCAGCATCGTGCCAACTGCCCCAAGTCTGCGCCGCCCGGAGGCCCATTTTGGGGATAACTCAATTCAGAGTCGAACGTTGGTGTGGACAAAGTTGCCGATAAACGAGACCCCGCTTATCGCTACAGAACTTGTCCAAACGACCGTTCGCTCTTAATCCGGTCCTTAGCTCGGATCAGTTGGCCTCAACGTGCGCTGGCCTCGATCACGACGATCATCTGGATCAGGTCAGATGATCGAGACACTTGGACGAAGTCTTCACCTTGGTTAACAACACCGAGTAGTCGGATGGGTTGAATCACGGCTGGAGGCTTCTGTATGGCGACCCCGGACGGACTGGGGGCAAATACCGTCATGAGCCTCTCCACCGGGTCCATGAGTGCACCTTTGCTGTGCTAGCTGCTTGAGAGCGAACCGGTCGACCCCCGTTTCTAACTAGCCGCCAAATATTGCAGGCGAACCTGTGCGGACACCAATCGAATAGTTGCGAGCGAACGGCCAATCGTTCGATAACCTTCCGCCATTCGAAAGGGATCGGTCTGAACCCGGACAGGACCGTGGCGGCATCTGCGTCATATCGACATGCGACTCCTATCCCGGCCGAGATTGTGAGCGGTATCGTCCAGCGGACGCCCTGGCCGCGGGGCTTTTGGACCTCGCCTGGTTTTCGCCAGACCATGCCCTCTCATCAGGTGGTGGGTTGGGCCGAGGCGTGACCCACCACACGGAGCGCCAACGGATTGGCGCAGTGGTGTTCACGGTGGGCGCTGTGGCGACAGTGGCATGGGGTGTTGGTGCACTCGTCACCCTGCTTGATCTGGCAATCGGTGCGAGGGCCTCGACCTACGGGCCATGGTTGCTAGCAGGCGGGATACCGGTCGCAACCGCATTCGCGGGCGTTTTGCTCTATGGCGGGATTCCGGCGTTGACGCTGCGAACAGGCTGCCTTGGCGCCGCCTGGGGCGTGGGCTTGATCTTGTTCTTAGGTGGTATGGACGGACTGCTCCAGGGAGCCCAGAATGTTCGGCTGGGCGGGCCAGCGTATCAGGCCGAGGCCGACAACCTAGTTCGCGCAGTGATCGTCGAATTGGTACTTACCGTTGCGATTACGGCGGGCGTCACGCTGTGGCGTCGGCGGTGGTTTCCTACGCTGGCGGCGGTCGCGACCATCATGTGCATCGTTGGAATGCTGGACATCATCCTGATTGGGATGCTCAGCGTCCCGTTTTAGTCACAAGCACGTCGGCTTGAGACGGGTTCAGTCGACGGTTCGATCCAGATGAAGGTTGAGACAAGGCCAAGAACGGTCCCCGGAACTTTAGCCGCTCTGTTTCGTCTCATAGGTATGGCGCGCAATCATGGCCGGTTGTTGATTGGCCTCTTATCCTTTTTCAGCCTGAGCAGCTGCGTTTTGAGTCGTCCATCTGTCAGCTCAGTGGCACGGGTTACGGGTCACGTATTAAAAGGTACCTGCGGAGGAGCAGTCAGGAGCGCCGACCAGATCTGCTCATATGCCGCATCGCAGTCAGTGATACGGTTTCAGCCAGCCAGCGGTGGACCGCCCTTGACTGCCAACAGCAACAAGGAAGGTAGCTATTCCGTGACCTTACCTGAGGCACTTACATTATTGCGGTGGATGGCATGTCTCCCGGAATGTGGTACGGAATGGAAAATCTATCTGGACCTAAGCAGGTCACGGTTGGTGCCGGTCAGGTCATTGATGCGAACTTCCAGATCACCTTTGCCCTTGCTTAGCACAGCCTGATCCAGCGCAAGCGCAGGACGAGATCGCGGCTCTACCTCCCCTAGACGATCGCTGCGCCGGGCTCCACCGCTGATTCACAGTGTCGGCAATGGGCCAAGTCACGATGCGCCAAGGAAAGGCGCCGGTTTCCTGTCTCGCGAGCGCTAAGGTGCGTCTAGCCCGTGGCGGACACTAATCGAACCAACGAATTGGTGCCCTTACCAAGATGTCGTACCTAGAATCTGCCCATGACTGAAACTCTCACGATCGAGCAGGCTTACCGTGCGATGCACCACTTCGTTGAAGCGTACTGGGAGCGTGGCGGGAAGAGAGGCGACGAACTAACGCTTTTCTTGAGCTACTCCGAGACGCGATGGGAGCCCACGGACGACAACCCATTGGGAACGGGCGATCCGGCGGCATGGAACGATTGGCTCGACGCCGTCCGAGCCGTGACAAAGTGACCGAGGATATCTCGCGTCACAAAGAGGCGTTGAGGCAGAAGCAGCATGAATTACGCTCGCTGCTTGACGAATGGGACCCGATCGGAGTGTACCGCCCCGAATCGGAGGGCCCATCCGATGAGTACGACTGCTTACTGCCGATGATCGGCAAGCTGCGCGGCGGAGCGTCATCTGTCGACCTTGGGAAGTTCCTTAGCGAAGAACTGAGCGGGCATTTTGGCCTCGACCCTAAATCCGCCCGTCCTGAGCTGTTCGCGGAGAGGGTTTACAGCTGGTATTGGCAGGACCCATTGCCTGGCAGTGCGCGTTCCAAGTAGATGTGCGTCGTCGGTTATACGCGACGGCAACTCCCGCTGAGAGTGGTGGTCATATCCCCTGGCGGACACTATTCGAACAAAGTCTTGCAGCTCCCGGCCGAGTTCGGGCCGCCAGCGGGTCTAACTATTGGTCAGGCCGCTAGCCATTCCCACGTACCGGCATCGAAGCGGTACTGTATCTGAGGAGTCCGCGAGAAGAGATCGTGCCTTTCGGACTGCGCTCGCGACCGTTCGAGTTTCGGACACCGCACCGGACACCGCACCGGCTGCCGGCCGCGATCGACTAGCCCGATTCATGCCCCCGGCATTCACCTGATGGATTTTGAACGCGCCTACTCAGCATGGCGACAACGGCCGTTTCCGGAGGGCAGCAGAATCGATCCGCTCGACGAGCTTCATGCTGATCTGGTGCTTGCCGACACATGGGTGGCGCAAACGATTATCCCGTTCGTTGAAGATGGCCGGTACCATCCCGCTCAGGTCGATGTCCTGGGCAAGCTGCAGGAGATTCGCGACGGTGCCGCCGCGTTAGGGAAGTCTGGTGTCGCCGACGAAAAGCGGCTTGCACGCGAGTACCTTACGTACGCTGAGCTTCTCCGGACCGCGTACGAGTCCTTCTTGAAGAAGGTCAAACGATTCGAGCTTAGCTTCACCGACCCAAGTGTGCGAGTTTATACAAATACACTAATAAGTTATGATAACCGGAAGGGGTGGTGTCCCCGACAGGATTTGAACCTGTGCTCCCGGCTCCGGAGGCCGGTGCTCTATCCGGGCTGAGCTACGGGGACACAGACCGAAGTTCGATTATAGGGGCC
>Ga0070698_100009357_pt1 | contig 10507 bp, 13 predicted proteins | sample KBSK1502metaG_FD_65477 | JGI IMG/M metagenome (GOLD analysis project Ga0070698, IMG submission 65477) | Corn, switchgrass and miscanthus rhizosphere microbial communities from Kellogg Biological Station, Michigan, USA - KBS K1-50-2 metaG | ecosystem: Host-associated > Plants > Roots >... | reverse complement strand
CTGGCACCTTAGTAAATTCACGGAGGAATGAGGGTTGATGGCACTCAAACCATTAGTGTTCTTTGCGGCTCTGTTTCTTGTCACAACCTCGCGCGCGAGCCATGCCGAGACACTCAAGCGCATTAAAATCATCGCCGCGAGATTTGCCTACAGTCCAGCGACGATCACCCTCAAGAAGGACGAACCGGTGATCCTCGTACTGCGCAGCAACGATGTCACACACGGCCTAGATGTTCCCGAATTGCAAATCAAATCGGAAATCAAAAGAGGCAAGGACACCGAAATCCAGATGACACCTCTCGCGGCCGGGCACTTTGTAGGCAAATGTGCGCACTTTTGCGGGAAGGGTCATGGATCGATGACTTTGCAAATCGAAGTTCTTCCCTGATGAAAATGCAGACCATAAAAAATATTGTCGTGATCTTAGCGGGAACCGCGTTTGTGGTTGTTCTGTTGTGTGGACTTCTGCTCTCCATGCACGGAGTCCAGGCGAGTCCTCCCGGGAAATGGGAGTTCCGAATCATGACTCGGGCAAAACACTCCCTGCTGGTCGGCGGCAAAGGTCTGGCAAATCCGATGCCACCAACTCTCGAAAATGCCGCGGAGGGTCAGCAGAATTTCTCGCATTACTGCTTTGTCTGCCATGGCCTCGATGGCCAAAACACCGGTGTTCCCTTTGCAGATGCAACGTCGCCGACTGTGCCTTCGCTCGCCTCTAGGGAAGTTCAAACTTACTCCGACGGCCAGCTCTACTGGGTCATCAAGAACGGCTTATGGCCTTCCGGAATGCCCGCATCGCGCGGAATTCTCACGGACGAAGAGATTTGGTCCATCGTGACGTATATTCGCAAATTGCCGCGCGCGGGGAGCTTAGGCGAACCACCAGCATTCACAGGGGAGACCTGTGGTCCCGGCGCGGAGCAGGCGCATCCGGCGGAAAGCCCGCACCAACAAAAACAACGCCAATAGTACGGATATTCAACTCACTCGATCAGCAGCCATCAAGCAGCGCAATCGGCAGGCGTAGGCTTGAGCTAGTGGGCGCGGAACAATTCACGGTTGAAGTGATCTGCTCGCCGCCATGACGGCGACATCGCTGCGCTCATGGAACTACCTCGATTTGAAGTGTCATCGATCCATGGCCTTTCCCGCAGAAATGCGCACATTTGCCTATATAGTGACCCGTTTTTTCTGGAGTGAATCGGATCTCGGTTTCCTTGCCTTTCTTTATTTCCTCCAATTTGATATTCAACTCGTCCACCTTAAGACCGTGCGTAACGTCGATGCTGCGCATCACCAGCACAACGGGTTCGCCTCTTTTGAGAGTGATCACATCCGGGTCGTAGGTAAATCTCTTCGAGATGATTTCAATTCGCTGGGGTGACTCGGCTCGTCCCGGTATGCCTCCGGTAAGAAATATACCTGCCAAGAACACTGCTGGTTTGACTATGGTCACTTCTTTTCTCCTCGAATGAATTGATTGAGGGGCTGAAACCCCCAGGATGAGCTTTTCGTCTTGTGTGTTAGCGCCGGTCGTACGCGCATGAGTCTGCAGACAGGTGGCAGTGACGCTACGGCAAGAACTTGTAACCAGCGCCGTGCACTGTGCGAAAGTGCACCGGGCGTGAAGGATCGCGTTCCAGTTTTTGGCGCAACTTCAGAATGCGGTTGTCAACCGTTCGGGTAGAAGGGTAGTTCTCGTATCCCCACACTTCGTTGAGCAGTTCGGAGCGTGAAATCACGCGGCGCGCGTTCTGAATCAAGTATTTCAGCGTCTTGAACTCCATGGTCGTGAGAACCACGGGCTCCCCTTTGCGGGCCGCTTCCATGGCCGAAAAACTGACGGTCACATCACCAAACGCGAACATGCTTTCTGCGCTCTTGTCCTTGCAAGGCTCGATGGCTTTTCCGAAGACTCCCTGCAGCTTGGTCACCCGGGAGCCTTCGCTCGAAGATTTCGCCATCGCAATGTTGCGCGGAGCTACTTGGTTTTTGACCGGGGATCTGGGAATAAGGACAATAACCGGAAGAAAAAGAGACAACGACTGAATTTCCTTCAAGTCCACACTCGAGATCCTAGACGGTGACTCATCGAAGAAGCGCTCTGCGTCTGGCTCCGCAGTGGCCCGAGCGAACGGAGTAACCGAGGTCTTCATGGCTGCCGCCGTGGAACTTGCTGCTCGGTTTGAGGCGCGGCCGCATTGGTCCGGAGCATTCGACGCAGCTCGACCCTCGCGTGAAACATCCGCGCCTTTACCGCCGCGGTCGAAATTCCCAGAATCTGCGCGGTTTCTGAAAGCGAGTGTTCTTGCAACTTGTGAAACTCCACGACCTTTCGCGCTCGCGGAAGCAGCCCACTAATGGCTGTGCTCACTACTTCTTTCTGTTCCTTCAGGCGGTAAGCCTCTTCCGGATTAGGAGCGCTGTCTGGAAATTCATGGTCCCGTCCGCGCTCAGCGGCCGGCCGGGGTTCGTCCATCGAAACTTCTCGCATCCCCCGCCCCTTACGAAGCCTCGTTAGCGCCGAATTGATCGCAATGCGGGTCAGCCAGGTTGCAAACCTCGACCTCCCGTCAAAATCCTTTAAATGAACGAAAGCATTCAGCAACGAGTCTTGCAACGCGTCTTCCGCGTCTTCGCGATTTCGCGTGATCCGATGTGTCACGCGAAAGACCTTGTTCGCATGACGTTGACAGAGTTCTCCGAATGCGTCTCTTTGTCCACTCTTGGCGGCGGCTGCTAGGTTCTCCTCGCTCCACGCGTCAAGGTTGCCAGTCGCGCTGGCATCGTTCCCTGCGGAAGTAATTGCATTCAACATTCGAATCGACATTCCTCTGCTCCTCTACTCGTGATCGACTCTGCCTTGCCGTCAATGCCGTAAGGCTGCTTCGTCCGGACGCACCTGCAGTGGCTTCTCTTCCATGACCGAGCCTGAGCGTACTTGCGCTTCTTGAGGTGCCCTTCCCAGCAGTTTCCCGCGCGAATTCGGTAGGCGAAGAACTGGCAGATTTGTTGTTGGCTGTTTTCATAAATGGGAAATGCAGCCGACGTTTTTGAATTTCCTCTTAGTGCACCGGGATGCACCCTTCCGTTGATGGGTTCCGCTCTCCAGAACCGATCGAACACTCTCGATCAGGGTTTCTTCGTCGAATGGTTTTAGCCACATTTAATTCTGATGAACCAGAGCTGCCCAGGAAGTATCTCCACCGTTTCATCTATCGTCTTGTTGCTCTTCGCGCTGATTGAGTTGACGTTCGCGGCGAAGAGTTTCCTCGAAACTCTGCCCCAGAAATCCGAGCAGTTCTTCCGTGGAGTGAAACTTCAAGCGCTTGCCGGTATCCACCTCATCCACCGACCCTTCGAACTGGCCTCGCGCGAGGTCCGTTTGGAGTCCGAGCCGTACGACAAAAGCTCCTCGCATGGCGGGCAGAGTAGGCTATTTCAGAAATCAAGGTGTGCGGTTTTCGTACGTTTTTTGTCAATTTTTTGTTCCAGTAGGTCTGACACCGGTTGAGCGAAACCCTCGGCGGCCAGTTGCGGGAGGTTCGAGGTGAGCGCTATGTCCTTGCTCAACAAGCTATTAGCTCGGGGCGTGTCATTGGAAGGCTTTGGGCGAGGCTATTTGCGGTCCTAGGCCGTTCCGGGTCACTGCGTCTTTCTGCGCGGGAGAGCATCTGAGTGGGTACGAGATGAGAACTTTTCATTCATTTCGGCTCGATACCGCAAACCAGTGCCTATGGCATGGTGAAAATCGGGCAGGCCTCACCCCGAAGGCGTTTGATGTGCTTCGTTACCTCGTCGAACATGCGGGGCGACTCGTAACACCGGACGAGCTTCTCGAAGCGCTCTGGCCGGAAATCTATGTCAATCCGGAAGGTCTAAGAAGATATATCCAGGAACTACGGAAAGTACTGGAAGATCGGGCCGACAAGCCGGTCTTCATTGAAACACTGCCCAAGCGTGGATACCGGTTTGTGGCTCCCGTAATCGAGGAAAGCATTCCTAATCCGTTCGACGTACCTGCGGAGACGGCGAAAAACATCGTGGGGCGAGTGCTACACTCGCGATACGAGGTTTGCAATGGCGGATCCTGATCAGCCGAGGATTATCAGTAGGTCTTCCCTGCCCGGATCAGGCTGACGCCTGGGCAGTGCTTTGTGCACCGCCCGCTTTATTCTATAGGTACGCGCTATTTGTGATGCTCTCGAACGTTTGGTTATTTCGCCGATATGAGGTCGAACTTCCCGGACCCTTCCTGATAAAAGAGGGCGCCTTCGGTTTTATCGCCGCCGCTCCAATGTTTGTGGCCACCCGGAACAAATAGGTATTCGCCTGGCCCGACACGCTTTTCGCCGGCCTCATCCTTATATAGGTAGGCACCTTTGATGACGACGAGAGAAACGTCGTTGGTGTGCGTGTGCATGCCAGCGTCGTAACCGGGATCGAACTTAGTAAATGTTGCGTGAGGGCCCTTATCCGGGTCTCCTCGCACGACATGCATCGAAACGCCGCCCATCGCCGACGGTTTATATGTGGCTTCTGCCGAAGATACGTAGACGACGTGCTTGTCTTTCTGAGCCTGCGCAACAACCGCTAAAACCGCGACCATAATTAAAGCCGCAACCGCCGACACCATCAGTAATTTTTTCATTTATGTCTCTCCGTTCAATGCCGGGATTTCGGGTTTGCCTACCCGGATGCACGTGGTTATACACCAAGGCAGTGCGGGTGCGGCGAAGTATTCATTCACAGCCGGCCTCCCGCAGCCAACCATCCGAAAGCCATGGGCAGATGTTCGGTCAATTCCGCCCCCGGGCAACCCCGGTTCGCGCCACTACTCTATCTCCAAAAATCAGCCTTGGTCCCGGCGCCGCTGATTTGCTGCCGGAACAAGGACTGGCTCCGTCTCTAGATCAAGTCCGGTGAGACAAAGGAGAAAGAAACGTTTTCCCATAATCGAGCGTGCACCTTCGACGCCGCAAGACGAATACGCCCGAAACTGAATGGCGGTGCTAACAAATTCAAGGATCGAGAGAAAAGGGGCGGTAATCCACGTGGAAAGCCGGCGCGCAAGTGCCCTGCTTCTAACCAAGGGATAGAGTATTGGCACTGGCTGGGAATAGAGTTGTTTTTAAAAGCGTACTGGGCAGCCAGGCTGCAATTTCCAGGTTGTTAGTTAAACCCTATTGGCTAGGATCGAACGCACTTACCTGCGATGTCCTATTTGGCGGGAGCAAAGCATCCACACGTTCCAGCAGCTTCGAGACACCGTCCGCCTTTGAAATGAAATCAGCTCCGATGGCTGCGCACAGAGAGTCGGCGCTCAGGTCGGTATACATCGTAAACAGGATAACGGGTGTTTCTGGCAAGGCTTGCTTCAGGAACGTAGCCGCTTGCGCTCCATTCAACCGAGGCATAGCAAGGTCCAGAAGGATCAAATCGGGTGGCGATGTCTTGGCCTTCTCAATAGCGTCCATGCCGTCAACTGCTTCGCGCACTTCAAGTTCCGCGTGGCGGCCTTCGAGCAAGAGCCGGACCGACAGACGCATGGAGGCGCTGTCATCGGCAATCAGTACGGTTTTAGCCACGACATAAGTTGATGCTTATTCTGTGTCGAAAGCAATACAGAAGAGACTGTACTGCCCGAAATCGGGCTCCGAAAACCGATCAGGATACCGTTCCTAGGAAACGTGCGAGAGGATCAGGTCGTAATCGTCCGGATCTTTGCTTGACGGGTCTCGACCTGGCAGAAGGCGCAGTTCAGCATAAAGGGCTTCTGGCTCGATGGTTGCCCCAGCGAGGAGCCGCTTTTTCATCTCCCTCTTCACGCTTTCGAGTTCTCGCTGTTCCGTGCTCAGGCGTTTTTCCCTCCGTCCTAGCTCTTCCAATTTCTTTTTCAGATCCTCAGTCGTCGGCCTCTCAAATGGGCCACTGTCGTGTCCAAGACTTCCTAAGCCTTGCTTGTCCGGAGGCCAAAGAACCTGGCGCGCTCGTTCCGACAGTGATTGAGTCAACCGCGACACTTCGACCGGATGACGCTTTTGAAACTCCTCCAGCCACTGAAACCAATCGTTACTTCCGACTAAGGGCCGTTCCCCCAGCGGAATGAGGAAGTACTCGTTAAACAGCAATCGGTCGATCCGTTTGTCGTTCGACATGGAAGCACTCATCTGCCTCCGCGGCGGGCGCTTCGCTATTCCTGTTCTCTTGCGAGAATTTCATAAGCGCAGTTCCTTGTCCCGCTGTCCGAAACGGTCAAGCACAGCTCGCGCTTTCCCCCGTTTACCTGTGGGGCGAACTGTTCGATATCTGAATTGCGGAATCGCGGGCCGGGCTGAGGGTTGGGCAAGATTCGCAGAACGGCCAGAACTTCTTCAGGCAATCCGCTTTTACGTTTCCTGCGAGTCATTCGCGCGATCCGCCCGCTCAGATTCTACGCCCGTGCAGGTCGAAGCGAAAATGCAAAAGCATCGAATCTAAAGACGAGTTCAACGTTGGCGCCTGGCAACAGCACCTGCGAACGCCACGAACTTCGATTGGTACCAGCCGGTCTTTCCATAAGCCAGCCCGCCACGCAAGCACGCGCCAAGTCTGGGCGCTATGAACCTTACAGAAAGCGGGTCAAATGAAAATATGGTGTCGTTTGTCCGAGTAAACATTGTGTGACAGGCACCAGCTTGGCACTGGCGCTCGGTTTCAGGAACGTAGCCGATAGAATGAAATAGTGGTCAAATCAAGGAGAAAACGGCAATGGATCGGCGCTCGGCCTTGTTGATGGGGATTCTTTTGAGCGCTTCAGGAAGTTGGGGACAGACGAAACCGGCGGTTATTCGCATCGAGGGTTCGCCCAGCATGACTGCATGCACCCAACGCCTGACAGTGTGGTACCACAAAAATCAGCCCGATACGTCGTTCACCGTGCGCGACGGGGCAGTTGGCAAAGGGATCGGAGCCCTGGTAGATGGGAGCGCAGACATCACGCAAAGCTCGCGGCAGGTGCTGGGCGGAGAGATCTCGGCATTGCGCGACAAACACGGACAGACGTTCGTGCAGATTCCGGTGGCGATGGAGGTCAGCGGGATTCTCGTACACCCTTCGAACCCCATCCACGAGCTTTCCATTTTCGATTTGAGGCAAATTTTGTCCGGCACGGTGAAGAATTGGAAGCAGGTGGGCGGAAGCGACGCGCCGATCAAAATTTATGGAAGGGATGACAGCTCCGATACTCGAGAGTTCATCGAGGCAGAATTTATGGGGGATGAGGGCGTCGCTTCCTCGGCGATCACGTTCTCCAAGAACTCCGCATTGTACACTGCCGTGGCACGCGACAAGAATGGGATCGGATACGCCACTGTAAACCTGGCGCTGAATCCGAAAGTGAGATTCATCGCCATCAAGGCGAGTTCTTCAGGAACAGCAGTGTCGCCAACGACGCAAAGCATCCGGGAACATCGGTATCCCCTAATGCGCCCGCTGTACTACATTTTCGCGGGCGAGCCTTCGGGCGAGGCGCAACGGTTTGTCGAGTGGGTGCTGTCGGCACAGGGTCAACTGGTAGTGGAAGCCGCGGAATTCTGGCCGCTTGGACCAACGGATCGCGGGCAGGGCCATAATCTCTTGGCTTCGCACCCGAGGCGATAGTTTAGCTTGGCTTGCCGGGAGAATTTGCGGTTGTAGAAGTGCCGTCGCGCCCGGCAGAGTCCCGGGAGGCGGATTTAATCGGGTTCCCGCTTCACCCATGCTCCCGTTGGTTTTCTCTAGACAAAGAAATTAGTTTTGTCGGACATGAAGGTATACCTTTGGCGTTTCGCCGGTCTCAAGGCCTCCTGGGTTAGTTTCGTTGCTGCGCGTTCCCAATTCTACGTTGTGCATTGCACATGTTTGACCTTCAGAAGGAAACTGATTGGGTTTTCATTCTCTATTTCATATATGGCTCGTCGAAGTCTGTGGTTCCCTTCCCCTGTTTTCCCTCAGTTCTCTATGGACCGGCCGAAAATTTCATGGGTTCCGGTGCATCCTGACAAGAAGTTGGCGGAGTCGATCGCGATCGTGTTTCAGCAGCGATGTGCGGGTACACTAGTCGGCCAGAGGAGCCTCATGAAAACCAGACGGGAATTTTTGGCAGCGGCTGGATTGGGATTGGTCGGAACGGCGGTGGCAGCGGACGCAGTTGCGGTCGCCCGAATGCAGGATCCGGCTCAAGTGCCCACGCAAGAACCAGCCGGCACTCCGCCCGCGTTTGGAACCGCAAAGCCTGTAGGACCTGAGGTCTCAGCGGACACGTTTATAGAAGCTGAGAAACTCGTCCAGGTGGAATTGAGCAGGAAAGATCTTGAACAGGCGGCAAAAACCTGGCGCGTAAACATGGCGCCTTTCTCCGAGCGACGCGTCGGCCCACGAAGAATGGAGTTTAACGATGGACTGGCCCCGTGGTCGCGATGGGATCCGGTGTTACCCGGAACGAAGGCAGGACCGGAACGCAATCGCATCGTCAGAAGCGGCTTGGACCCAGGTCCCTTGCCGACCAATGACTCTGACATTGCTTTTGCAACGGTGACGCAGCTGTCGCGATGGATTGAGACGAAGAAACTCAGTTCGGAGCGGCTGACGAATATCTATCTTAAGAGGCTTGAGGAATTCAATCCCACGTTGCGGTGCGTCATCACTCTCACCCGTGAACACGGGATCGCTCAAGCGAAGAAAGCGGACGCGGAAATTGCGGCGGGAAAATATCGCGGGCCGCTGCACGGAATTCCGTGGGGTGCAAAGGACCTGCTTGATACCGCAAGAATTCCAACCACCTATGGAGCGGAGCCGTTTCGCGACCGCGTGCCGAAAACGGACGCAGCGGTCGTCAGAAAATTGAACCAGGCGGGCGCGGTGCTTGTGGCCAAGCTGAGCCTGGGGGCATTGGCTTTGAATGACATCTGGTTCGGCGGACAGACCATGAATCCGTGGCTGTTGGAGGAAGGCGCGTCGGGGTCAAGTGCTGGCCCGGGAGCGGCGACCGCGGCGGGACTTGTGGGATTTTCGATCGGAAGCGAGACGGGCGGGAGTATTGTGTCGCCAAGCATGCGTTGTGGAGTGACGGGACTGCGGCCGACATATGGTCGCGTGCCGCGGACCGGGGCGATGACGCTGTGCTGGTCGTTGGACAAACTGGGACCAATGACGCGCAGCGTGGAAGACGCGCTGCTGGTCCTGCAGGGGATCTCCGGGCAGGACCCGGGAGACGTGAATAGTGTGCCAAGCAAACTGGATTTCGATGCCCGGGCAAGCGTGAAAGGGCTGCGTGTCGGCTACTTTCCCGCCTGGATGAAGGAAAAACCCGCGACAGCCGTGGACCGTACGGCGCTCGAAACAGTTAAACAGCTCGGCATGGCGCCAGTGGAAGTCGCATTGCCGGATTGGCCGTACGATTCGCTGCAATTGATTTTATTTGCCGAAGGCGCGGCGGCGTTTGAGGAGTTGACGCTGAGACGCGACGTCGATCAGTTAAAGATGCAAACGTTTGATTCGTGGCCAAACCTATTTAGGCAGGCACGGTTTCTCTCTGCGGTGGATTTCGTGCAGGCCGACCGCATGAGAAGAAAAGTCGCGCTAGAGATGGCGCGAATTTTCTCCGAGGCAGACCTGCTGCTGGTGCCGTCGTTGCGCGACGAAATGTTGACGATCACGAATTTTACAGGTCATCCTTCGTTGACTCTGCGAGCGGGTTTTGTGGAGGTGACGCAGGCGCGCAGCGATTGGGCGCCCGATCCGGAGCATCCCTTGCCGAAATTTTCGCCTGCGCGGCGCGTGCCGCACGGCGTAACCTTGATCGGGAAATTATTCGATGAAGGCACCCTTGTTCAAGCCGGCTTGGCGCTGGAGAAACGTCTTGGAGTTGCAGACGAGAGGCCGAAAGGCTTTTAGCGCCGAGTTGGTTGCGTCGGCCATGAACACCGCAAAACAGCGCTCGCCCGCTCGCTTCGTCGAGCGGGCGCCATAGGAATTACATCTCGGAAAGTTCGGTTAGGGCTTCTCGGTGCGCGCGGACCGCGCGGCTGACTCCACTTCGCGCGCGCGACTGGGATTCATCGGTCTTCGCAGCCAGCTGCCGAGAGGTTCGAATAATTTTCGGCGAAGAGAGTGCGCGTGCTGCGGGACGCTTCCGGCAAACGCGCTCGCCTGCGGCGCAAACGACACAAACAGATGGCGCCAATCACGCACGAAGGATTCGACAACTTCGCGCCAGTAAAGCTGAAAGGCGCTGGGAGAACGATGCTTCCGCCATCCGGACTCCGTGGCGCGCGGGCGCTCTTTGCGCGGTGCTGAGGGCTGCGGCGCGGCATCACCTAGCTGCGGTTGGGGCTGCGTAACTTCGGTAATCGTCGGCGCGGGAGCTCCCGACGCTGGGACGAAAGCAGCCGAATTCGCCGAGGAAAAAATGGATGAGTGCGCTTCGGCCGACGGCGGAATGACAGAGTCTACTGCCGGTATGCTCACCGGCGCTCGCTTTTGCCCG
>Ga0070698_100009356_pt1 | contig 10507 bp, 4 predicted proteins | sample KBSK1502metaG_FD_65477 | JGI IMG/M metagenome (GOLD analysis project Ga0070698, IMG submission 65477) | Corn, switchgrass and miscanthus rhizosphere microbial communities from Kellogg Biological Station, Michigan, USA - KBS K1-50-2 metaG | ecosystem: Host-associated > Plants > Roots >... | reverse complement strand
CCCGTCAGCTTGCGCGAATAGCCGGCCAAAGGTGCTTCCATGTCCGTTTCAAAGTCGCCGAACATCGCATACGAACGTTTGTGATCGACGCGCGCGTATAGTTTTGAGTTTGATTGCGCGGCTTCGTAGCGCGTCGATGAATCGCCGAACAGTGGATACACGCGATCGAGAGGATCGAGCTGAAACAGCCTATCGCGGCCGGCGGTGCGATTAATCGGACGTTGTGAATCGTATGAGAGCGTCAGCATATTGTTCCGGAACAGCCGCCCGCTATAGAAAAAGCTTAGGCGGCGGCGAAAGTTGCCTTGCTCGCCACGTAGTCCAACTTCAGGAATGCTCTTTCCGAAGCTCATCTCAGCGAAGCCAACCAGAATTGTGGGACGTGTTTCAGCCATGATGCGCACTTGCCCGTCAGCTTGAATCTCTCCGGTTTGGGCGCGCAGACGTGCTTCGCCGGGCGCGCCGGAACCGACCAGCTTGAACACCGCTTCGCCGCTTTCCGTCTGCACAACCAGTTGCATGCCGACTGATTTTGGCTGCCCAACCGGCGGGCCTGACGGCGTCGTTGATGACAACGCGGCCGATTTAGCTTCGTCAATCGTACGTATCAACTGCCCCAACGAGGTTTCAACTCCCAACTGGCCATCAAGCGCGGGATTGTTCCACTGGTCAAGGGCCTTGACGCGCACGATTGTAAAATCATTTCCGCCCGATTCAATTTCCGATTTTTCAGAAACAAGCTGGAGACGCCGGGCCGGTCCGCGGCCAATGACATCTATCTCTTCCGTCCGACCAGGGGAGCCGTCAGGACCGATCGCGGTGCAGCGAATTCGGTTCGGACCCGGCCGCACACTAAGACCAACGAAGGTGAACGTCGCCACTTGGTTCTTGTGATCGAGACTGCGTAAGCCGATGTTCTGCTCGGAAATCGTTTCGCCGTTGACTTGCAGTTTGACAGTCCAGTTCAAGGCGACCCGCGCTTCGACCTGTAGCCCGGGCGACATTGAAACAGAGTTTGCCGCCGGCGAAAGAATCCGCACATCTCCGGGCTTAACGGCTTCCACAGTTTCCGTGATAGTCATTTCATAAGTGCCCGGAACGCTTAGCGCAGGTGTCGTGGCCTGTGCGGGCGGCGTCGCTTGAGGCGTGGACGCGATGGCACTCTTCTTACTTGGAACGCCCGACAGCTTTTGTTCTAACTGTGGAGCAGAGGATTGCGATTTACTCTCATCCTTCTGACTCTGCTGTTTGTCATCTGCCAGCTGCAGTCTCCGGGTATCGGCTAACGCAAAGTTCTGACGCAGCAAAGCGCCGCCACCAATTGGTGTGCGCAGCAAACGCGCCCAACTCTTGCCTGACAAGCTGCCGCCATCAGTCAGGGCATAGCCTTTCGGCACGCTCACCGGATCAAGCGAGATCACCTGCGGGCCATCGCCCAACGAAGGAAAGTTGTAGAGTCCGGCCGAATCGGTAATTACCGATTGCCCGTTGCTCAAATACAAACGCACGCCGGGCATCGGCCGGTCACTGTCGTCGAATTGTCCGTTTGCGTTCACGTCGACGAAAACCCGGCCGACCAGAATCTGCTGGGTTGAGAAAACACCGGCGGTAACAAAGACCACGGCCCGCGCCGGAGCAGTCTGGACCTGCTCTCCGGAAGGAAACACACCGGTCGCCGTTGCCAGATTTTCCTGGTCGCCCTGGTGAGCGTTCGCGCCCACGCGCACACGATACAAGATGCGCGCAGTAGCGCCGCGCGTAAGCTCGGGAATGCGAAACAACAATTCGTCATTCTGCACCTGAGGTTCGATGGGCCGTTCCGGCGCAGGCGCAATGCCCAGCAAAGCAGACCCGGGGGCATAGTGAAAAGAAGCAGGCAAACGATCGTTAATTACCAGGTCGCGAATCGGAGCGGAAGTGGGATTGTGCACTTCGATTCGATAGGTGATGGTGTCGCCGATGTCAGCACGCGCCCGATCGGCTGACTTCACAATCTGCAACCCTGTGACTTCGAATACGGGAACATTCATGGCCAGTGCGGCGAGGTCCTCGATGCGCACGTCATCGCGCACCAGATCGAACCCTCCGGCAATCGCCAGCGGCTGGCTATCCAACGCATGCATCGTCATTGCAAACAGTCCGGCCTGGGTGGGACGCAAGCTTAGTTGAATCATTCGTGTCACATAACCGGACGCGGCAATTCTCAAAAAATAATTTGCCGACGCTTGATCGCCTCCGATCTCGTTCGCAGCAAGCGCAAAACTAAAATGACCCTGCCCATCGGTCGCGAAGGGGTTTTCGTTCTTCTCGTTTGGCGTAAAGCCGCCATCGGCAGGTAAGTGAAGAAAGTTTTCGCCGCCCTGGTCCGTCAGGACTTCGACCCGCGCCCCGGCGATCGGAGTGGAACTGCCCGCGCGGCCGGCGAAGACAAGTCCGAATGGATTGACTACCGCGGTGGCCACGATGCTCTGAACCGGGGGAGCATTGTCAGCCGTGAAGCTCGCGCGATTAATCAATCCTCTGCCGGCGGCAATGTTGCCGAATAGACGAGCTCTGAAGTTGATGCGAAAAACTTCACCTGGGTTAACCAGAGGGATGCGAATCTTCACTTTGTCGCTTTGCGCTGAACCTTCGTCACCGTCAACAGCGTCCGAGAGGTTCCGATCGTTCATCTGCAAAGAACCCGGGACATACTCGATACCCTGCGGCAATTGATCGTCTATTAGCACGTTGCGCGCGACGGTGTCACCGCTATTTCGGAACGAAATAGAATAGCTGAACTGGTTGCCATTGCTGACGACAGCCTGGCTTGAGTTGTTAATCAGCTTCCTGGGCGGAAGGTTCGAGTCGTTCGGATCGGTAAGGCGCGCTCCCTGGCCAACCGCATTGATGATTGTGCCGACGTCCTGACCGCGACCGTTGACCGAATTCGCGGAATTCGATCGGGCCACTAAAGTGATCTTTACGATGCTCTGCGTGAGAACATCGTTCGTGTCGATTACCGCCAGCACACCGATGCAACCTCCGGGTGATAACCGCGGCGACGCAGACTCATTTAGTCTGATCGGCGCGTCGCCATCGTTAAGCGTCCCGCTTCCGTCGCTGTCGAAATAGAGTGAGTTGAGAGTTGCCGGCGCCGTTAAGTCGAAGCTGGTCAAGCTGAAAGTGTCAGCGCTATTACCGGTATTACAGACACGAAAGAGCCTGGTGACTCGCTCATGAGGCACCACGGTGTCCGAAGGGGCAGTCTCGTCAGGCGTGACGACCAGAGTCGCCACCGCGAGAACAGAAAGGGTGACGGTCGGCGAGACGGTGGAGAAACTCTCGCCGGTCACGTCTTGGTAAGTTGCTTCGGCCCGGTTGGAAATCACCGTGCCCGCGTCAGTCGAGCCTTCCAGGCCGCGCGCCCATAGATCAATGGACGCTCCCAACAAGACGGTCATCAGGGTAGCGGCAATTGCAAATGTATTTGATCGAGGTCGCAACGTTTTTTGAGGGGAATCTGTTGGAGTGCGTTTTAAGCGGCAAGACTCCAGTTTGTGATGGAGCGAACACGACCAGGTCTGTGTCAAGATCCATTCACAGACTGGAGTCTGTGCCACTTGGCGGGGGCGCTTTTAGTTAATCGAACGTTTGAAGGTGAACACCGCGGACGCGCCAGGCCCGACTGACGCAATGGTGTCGGTGTACTTGGTCGCACTTACTGTTGCGACCGTGCCAGAACCCGAGTCGCTGGGCGAGCCGCTGTTCGTGGTGTACGTTCCCCAATTGTTTGGCGCCGCGAGTCCGTCTTCGGTGATGACCACATTGCTGGCCGTCAGCTTGACGCAGTTGGCATCGCCATTCGAGGAGGAAACGTTCGTGTAGGTTATGTCGTACGTAATGACCGCTCCCGGAACCGGGTCTGTGGCTGCTCCGACACCGGTCGCGTTGGCAACTGTGAATGCTTTGTCCAAACGAATGAATCCGGTGTAGAGGCGGTCGATGGTCTTGTTGTTGGCTGCCGGAGTCGCGACCGAAGTCGCGCGGACGATGGTATCGTAACCGGTGAGCACCGTCTTGCCGGCGGGCTCAGTGATGCGGACGAGGATGTTCGCCGACGTGGCAAACGCAATCGCCAGCGTAGTGGACCCACCGCCCGACACAGTCGTGTAACTGGTCCCACCGTTCGTGGAGACTTCAACGGTGAAGCCCGCCGGCACAGTCGGCGCGTCGATCGTGAACGTATCGCTGGTGTTGCCGGTATTTTGGATCGTGTTTGTGTAAACGATCTGCCCTGACGCGGTTGTCACACCTCCCGGCGCTACACCGGCGATGCCGGTGTTGACGGCCTTATTGCTGTAGTCGTCGTTGTTGTCGGTTGGGCCAACGGCCGCTGGCGCGCCACTTGGTCCGATCAGAACGGCGCCGTTTTTCTTGAGTGCGGTCTGTTGGATAACGCCGTGACCCAATCCAGCAGAGTAGGTTTCATTGAAGTTAGCGTTACCGTCGCCGTTATTTGATGTGGCGTCACCTGACTGGTCGCTGATTGATCCGCCAACAGAGTTGGTGCCAAAGGCGTCGCCGATTTCATCCATCTGCACAGAGGCGTCAATCCCGAGTGGGACTGTGACGACCATGTTGATGGCAGAGCTGGTCGCTCCGGCTGCCAGCGAGCCGCCCACGGGGAATGCGAGACGGGTTGCGAGTGTCAAAGGAGAAGGGGCTGCGGAAGTCCAGATGGCGGACAAGGGGGCCGTGCCGAGCGAGCTTGTCGTATAGAGTGTGCCCGCGGGAAATACTTGTCCTGTCTTGAGGACTCCCCGCGAGCCAGGGTTCTGCTGCGGTATGGGAGCGATGATGTAAACCGCTGGAGAGCCGTTCAGGGAGACGCTGCCTACCGGGCGCAATCCTGTATTCGTCAGTGTCCACGTGTAGGTTATGTCAGTGCCCAGATCGACTGGACCTGCCGGCGCGCTTGTGAGCGTGAGTTGCAAGAGCGCGTCGTTTACAACGGTCGCTGAGATGTCGCCCTTAGCTTCGCGCAAACCGTTGACCGAACCCGCGGTAACCGTGCGAACTTCATGTGTCGAAGGCGCCGCCACGGGCTGATTGTCAAAAGAAGGCCCGCCGGTGGCGGCATCGCCCAGCACGACCTGCACAGTTTGTCCGGCTGTCGCACCACCGTTAACGCTGACCTCCACCAAGACGTGAATTGATCCATTCTGCGCGATCAGCGCGGAATCAATGGCGCCAACCATTAGGTCGGTGTCACCCGCATTAATGGTGCCACTGTTATCCAGGTCGATGACCTCGCGCGTGATTGTGCCCGGGCCGACAACTTGCGCGCTGGCGCCACCCGCCAGAAAATGCACCTGATCGGAGAAGTTCCCAGTGTTGGTCACCGTGAAGTTATAAAGCACGCCGGTTTGGCCGGCGACGATCGTCGGATTGCTGCCGGCATCCGGCGTGATCGCCAGACCCGAAACATTCGAGACGGTTACCGTCACGGTATTCGAAACGGTATTGTAGGTATTCGTGCCGTCCGAATAGCTCGCGCTGGCCTGGTTTGAGATCGTTGTGCCGCCGGGCGTCTGGGCCACCGCTCGCGCTGATAGCGCAAACGCGATTGCCAGAGCAAGTACCAGGCGAAGCATTGCGCCGGTACTGAAATATGTTCTTGGATTCTTCATTGTGGTCCTCATGGCTGGGGAATAGAGATGGGTTGAAGTTCAACTTGCAGGTGGTTAGTTGAGGAAGGGGGCGAGCCGAAAGCTTGCACTCTCAACTTTGGAGTGAGTTACTTCACACGCACTTTGTAGGAAGCGGAAAGCTTACCGCCCTGGGCGAGTGGATCAGACCATTCGTAACGAATCTCTGTGTACATCGACACGGGCGCGGGGACGCGCTTCGCGGATCCATCGGCCTGCTTCTCTTCAATCATCGGCTGGGCCGAAAAAGACTTGCCACCGTCGATGCTAAAGAAGGTTTTGGCGCCGTCAGCTCTGGTGCTGTCGGCAACAAAGATTGTGCCCTGCGGAATGTGACCGACGGCTTTGTATCCGAGCGCCGCGGCGTTGCCGCTGTTCTCAGAAACGATTGTCCAATCCAGAATCTCTCCTGGATTCACCACCGTCGACTTATCGAGGGGAACGGGCGCGGAATTGCGTTCGACCGAGCCGGAAAGCTGCATCTTCACTTCCGGGCGGGCCGCATTGGAAAGCATGAAATGTTTCTGCGCGAAGCCGGCGACACCCGCTATCAGTAACGAGAGCGCGGCGATACTGATCGCAGCAAGCTTTTTCTTCGACTTCATCATTGTGTTCGTCTCCTTGGACGTTTGGGCAAGTTTGAAGGCATTGCAGTTCTCACTTCTTTGAAAACCACGGGAAATTGGGAAATTCTTCCTACACCTTGTTCTGTGGGTTGGCGATTGGCCGGGAGACAATCTGCCGCCGATCCTCCATAACAACCACTATGCCGCAGTTGATCAGGCTCTAGATCTTCAGCTTAAGCGCAAGACTTGTTGAGACTTGTATAGTTTAGATAAGAATTTAGGCAACGACGGTGAGGCGAGGCGGGGGATTGAAATGACGCTGACGCTTTGTCAGTCGACTGACAGAATGTCAGGGATTCGAGTCTTAACTTCGCCAAAGCTATTCCTCAGTGGCCAAGCCCCGGGACGCGGTTTGGTTTTCGTATTCGCGCAGCTTGCGGTACAGCGTGCGCGATGAGATGCCGAGAATGGCAGCGGCGCGTTCGCGATTGCCGGCACTCTGTTTGAGCACGCCGAGTATGTGTTCACGTTCCAGTTCTTCCAGAGTTATGGACGCCGCGTGAGGCGCCGCCGCAGCGGCCGCGGCCAGGCGATCGACGGCGATCGCGGCAGTCTCTGAACCAAGGATGGGAATCTGATCGACTTCAATTTTGTCGCCGGCCGAAAGCGCGGCCGCGCGTTCCAGGCAATTGCGCAACTCGCGAACGTTGCCGGGCCAGGAATAGGTTCGCAGCCGGGCGCGGGCTTCGTCTGAAAGATCCAGGTGCGGACGACTAAATCGTTCGCGATAAACGCCGAGAAAATAGTCAACCAGATTGGGAATGTCTTCGGTCCGCTCGCGCAGGGGTGGGATGTGCAGAGATACCACGTTGAGTCGGTAGAAAAGATCGGCGCGAAAGCGCTGGCGCTCCACTTCATCGGGAAGACTCCGGTTAGTTGCCGCGATGATCCGCACGTCCGCATTCTGATCGCGCGTGGAACCAACGCGACGAAAACGACCCTCCTCTAAAAAGTGCAGCAGCTTAACCTGCATCGGCAGCGGCAGATCGCCAATCTCGTCCAGAAACAAGGACGACCCGTCAGCGGCTTCCAACAGCCCGCGACGTAATGAGCTGGCGCCGGTGAAAGCGCCGCGCTCATGCCCAAAAAACTCCGACTCGAAAAGCGTTTCCGGCAGCGCGCCGCAGTTGACCGTAATCATTGGCAAGTTATGCCGGCCACTCCTGGCATGAATGAATCGAGCGAGGACATCCTTGCCGGTACCGGATTCACCGGTCAGCAGAATCGTCGAATCGGTACGCGCCGCTGATTGAGCCTCAGACACGAGGGCCGCCATCGCGGAGTTCTTCTGCATGATTGGCAAGGCTTCATCGCCCGTGTCCGTGCGGCGCGCAACTGATCGCAGTGATGCGTTCTGCTTGACCAGCCGGCGTTTTTCATCCGCTTTGCGGATCACGGCTTCCATCTCGTCGAGGGTGACCGGCTTGGTCAAATAATCGTAGGCCCCCTGACGCATCGCTTCGACGCCGGTCGCCAGCGAAGTGTCGGCCGTCAGCATGACGACTTCCGGAGGGTCTTCGAATTTGCGGATTTCACGGAGGGCGTCGAGGCCGGAGAGGTCGGGCATCATGATGTCCAGGAGCACGACGTCATAGTCCTCTTCGCGCAAAGTCTCAAGGGCCTGTTTCCCGCTGGCCGCCGGCGCTGCGTCGAAATCGGCGCGCCTGAGTTGCTCCGTCACCAGCTTGCGCAACAGGCTGTCGTCGTCAACTACAAGCACGCGAATTTTTCTATTCATAATTGACAGGAGAAGCGGTGCACTAGCCCGCGCAGTGAGCAAGGGCTCCGGGGTCGCGCTCCATGAGCTTAATTTAAGCTACCCCAATTTGATAAGCGGTGTTCAGAGTACCGACTCTAGTCGGGCATTTATCAAGCGGCAAAGACCCAACTGAAGTTGGTACTCTATACGCCATGAAATCAGGATGCTATTCACAGACTAAGTCTGTGCCCCTATGGCTACTCAGGAGCGCGGCGCGGTATCCACAGTCGAAAGCGACTGCCCGCCCCTTCCCTCGATTCGACGGTGATGGCTCCACCTAAAGACTCGGCCAGAGACGAGCAGATTGCCAGGCCGAGGCCATAGCCCTTACCTGCCCCCTTGGTGCTAAAGAAAGGATCGAAGATGCTCGACAGTAATTCCGAAGGAATACCCGTTCCGCTATCAGCCACCTCAACGGCGAGGCGATCCGTATCGCCGACCGTTGTGATCTTAATCGTGCCCCCGGCTTCACCTAAGGCATCGATTGCATTACTCAATAGATTATCAACAACCTGACGAACCATCGCCGCGTCCGTGGCTACTTCGCTAAGACCCTCTTGCAGGTTGACTTTGAATTCGATGACGGCTGAGCTGGATCTTTGGACTGCCACTTTCGCGCACTCAGTTGCGATCGCGTTAACGTCACACAGCACGCGCTTTGCCTGGCGCTGCCGGGTAAGATCCAACAGACCGCGGGTGATGTCTTTGCAACGTAAAGCCTGGCGCACGATTTCTTCCAGGTAATAAGTCCATTGATGGCTTTCTGCGAGAGCTTGAGTCTCACTGTCCCGACGGATATCGCGCATGGTCGCTTCGGCGCAGGTGGTGATGGCCGCCAAAGGATTATTGATCTCGTGCGCGACGCCCGCGGCCAACTGCCCGACGCTGGCGAGTCGGCGGGAGCGAGCGAGTTGTTCCTGCATCTCTGACATCCGGGTGACGTCGTTCCACGTGACCACACTAACCTGATTGCCACTGGTTTGCGTAACCGGAAAGATCGAGACCAAATAACGACGTTCGTCTTCGGCCTGCACTTCAAACGCTGAGGTTGGCTGGTGCCTCTCAGCCAGGTAGTAACCCGCCACTCGCTTGCCAAACAAGCGCCCGAAAGCATCGCTAAAAGACAACCCAACCACTTCGGCCGCCTGCAGGTTCATCATCTCCGCCGCCAGAGCGTTGCAGCGAATAATGCGCATTTCTTCATCGTGGACGATGATGCCTTCGCGAATGGCGTCGAAAGTCTGTTCCCAAATTTGCTCGGCTGCGCCGATGCCTTCCAACAGCCGCGCGTTATCCAGCGCAATCGCCGCCAGCTCTGCCAGATCCTCCATTTGCCGCATTTCATCGTCGGTGAAATGGTGCAGCGTGCGATGACCGGCAATTAGCGCCCCGACGATCTCGCCACGCGCCTTCAGCGGCGTCACCATCATGTCCCGCACGCCTTCGGCGACATGCACCGGAAAGTCCTTCGCCGGAAACTCCTCACAAATGCCGATGCCTTCGAGCACAAGTGTCGTCTGGGCAACGATGGCCCGGAGAGCCGCTTCATTGGTAATCGGCCTTACCATGGGGATCACGTGCGCGCGGAGACCGCTGGCAACCTTCCAGGTTATGGTTCTTTCGCTGAGTGAAAAGCTGACCACACTGGTCACGTCGGCGTGCATGATGCGGCGAACTAATTCGACGATGGTATGTAGCGTGGTGGCGCTTTGGGGTCGGGATTGGACGGGAGCTGCTTCAGCAGGAACGGCCATTAGGCTTCAATTCAATAGCGACCTCGCTCGGAGGACTGCAAACTCATTGGCGCGGAGCAATTCTCACGCGCAAATGCCGTGAGGTCAAGTCAAAAACTGATGTTCTTGATCCACGACAAAAGCGGGGCTACTGCCTTTCTGTGGTAACTTCAGGACTTGTATGTCTCAATTGAAGATCTCAACTCGCGGCGCGAAGCGAATTCGCAATGGACACCTGTGGGTCTATCGGAGCGACCTGCGCGAACCTCACGAAGCCGAAGGCGGCGCGATTGTACGCGTCGTGGATGACGCAAGCAACTTTGTCGGCCAGGCCTTTTACAGTGACGCATCGGAAATTGCGCTACGATTCTTGACGACCAGCGATGAAATCATTGATCGCGAATGGTGGCGCCGGAGCCTGCAACGCTGCGCTCAACACCGTGGCAGGATTGCGCGGGAAACAAACGCCTATCGTTTGGTCTATTCAGAAGGCGACCTCCTGTCATCCCTGATCGTCGACGTCTATGACAGCGTGATGGTAATGCAAAACCTCTCGCAGGGTTCTGAACTGGTGAAGAGCGATCTGGTTGAATTGCTGTCAGAAGAATTCTCGCCGCGCGCCATTGTCGAACGTAACGACGCGCGCGTGCGCGGGCTGGAGGGGCTCGAATTGCGGACCGGCGTGCTTTATCAGCGCGT